>Ga0134064_10000013_pt1 | contig 18635 bp, 19 predicted proteins | sample 15_taG_7_FD_94472 | JGI IMG/M metagenome (GOLD analysis project Ga0134064, IMG submission 94472) | Grasslands soil microbial communities from the Angelo Coastal Reserve, California, USA - 15_D_Wat_20cm_2_0_1 metaG | ecosystem: Environmental > Terrestrial > Soil > Grasslands ...
GAAGCCTAACGAATCGAATTCCGCCGCAAACGGCTCATGTTTTTCATTGTCGATCTTGTTGATTACAAGAATCGCCGGTTTTTGAGATTTGCGCAGCGCGCGCGCAAGCTCTTCGTCTATTGGCGACAAACCTTCTTTTGCATCGACGACGAAAAGCAAAAGATCGCTGTCGCGAAACGCTTCCTCGGCGGTGCGGCGAACCTGCCGGGTCAGTTCCGCTTCACCCGCGCCAAAAATCCCGCCGGTGTCCCAAAGAACAAAAGGCCGTGTGCCGCTTGCGCAAACCGCGGAAATTCTGTCGCGCGTAATTCCAGGCTGATCGTGAACGATGGCAACTTTTCGCCGGATGAGACGATTGAATAAGGCAGATTTGCCCACGTTGGGCCGGCCTACGATCGCAATGGAAGGAAGCTTGTTGGCGGCGTCGTTCATTATACGGAAACGTCGATCTCACTGTTTTGTTGCATGCGCGTGCCCTTCGGCTTGCAACTGGCGCACCCCGTCGGTGACGTAAACGATTCCTGAGATGAATGTGAACACCCCGGCTGCAATAACTACATAAAGCAGCGGAAGAAAGTGAAGCTGTAGCATCACCCATCCAATCGCGATCATTTGCAAGACGGTCGCCACTTTTCCGGTCCAATTTGGTTTCACGTGCACTTTGCCATTGAGCAAATAAAGGACCATTGCGCCCACCAGGATCACGGCGTCACGCGAGATGACGAGAACGGGAAACCACGCCGGGAACCTTCCATAATCAGGATCAATGTCGCTCCAGTTGCTGATGCTTAGTGTAATTATGCCGCTCAAAAGCAGGCCCTTATCGGCGAGCGGATCAAGAATGACCCCCAGCGAACTCCTCTGGTTGTAATGGCGCGCAACGTAGCCGTCCAAACCGTCACTGACGGCAGCGATCACGAAAATGGCAATTGCTGTATAACGTATCCACTCGAGCGGCGTGCCATGCTGGATGCTTTCACCATAATAGATCGCCATCGTCACAAAAACCGGGATCATCAAAATCCGGACGACGGTGATCTTGTTGGCTGTGGTCATACCGTGGATAGGCGCAGAAAATTGTAGGGCGTTTGATTCGTTCGCGCCAGCGAACTCACCCTTTGGGCTTCCCGTCTATGTCGCTCGGCGCCCGCCAGCTCCATTCTGTGAAACGCCAATGCCTGATTGGCGTCTGGTACAGACGCCCTACAACTTTGGCTGCTTCGATCTGGCGTCTGACATGACGCCGTTAAGTCAAGCTGCAGCGGCTGCTGCGTGTCGGCCTTCTGCGAGTTCTTCGATCATCTTTCTATTGAATGCCGGGATATCGTCCGGTTTACGACTGGAAACCAGTCCGTTGTCCACGACGACTTCCTCATCGACCCACTTTGCGCCTGCGTTGCGCATGTCGACCTGAATTGCTGGCCACGAAGTCATCTTTCTGCCGCGAACAAGATCCGCGCTGATCAGGACTTGTGGTCCATGACATATGACCGCCACCGGTTTGTGCTCCCGGAAAAAATGCTGCGCAAATCCAAGTGCGTTTTGATCTGAACGGAGCACATCCGGATTGAACAAACCGCCCGGAATCATGAGCGCGTCAAACTCGTCCGGTCTCGCATCTTTAACGGCGAGATCCACATCGAATTTGTCGCCCTTGTCCGCATGATTCATCCCTTGGATTTTGCCAGGTTTAAGAGAAACGATCTTGGTTTGTGCACCTGCTTCATCCAGCGCTTCACGCGGTTTTGTCATTTCCACCTGTTCGAAGCCATCCGCTACAAGAATGGCCACCTTCTTTCCGTCGAGTTTTCGTGCCATAAGATTTACCTCCCCGTTAGTGTTGAATGAGTCGATCGTGAAAATCGACCCCTATTAAAACTACGCAGCGTGCGCGGTCACTGGCCGTAGTCCGAGGTGCTCGCTCGCTTTTGCGCACTAGCGCAATTGGCAATTAGAGTTTGATCGCTAACTCGGCGGGAATATTCTCTTCTCGTGGTCATCGAATCCATCCGCCAATTCAATCACGCCGTACCTTTCGTCCCCTACGAGATTCACATGGCAAGTGGGGAACATTACGATGTGCCGCATCCGGACTTTATCTCGATCTCGCCGAGAGGATCATTTGTAGTTGTCATCGATGCGAAGGAGCGCCCACATCATCTAAACGCTTTACTAATTGAGCGCGCTACGCTGCTCAACGGCCAGAAGCGCCGCAGGCTCCGGAAGCGTCCTTAAAGCCAATCAACGCGAAGCGATACGTGCTTCCGGTTCCGAAATTTTAAATCCTTCGATTTGCTTCTTAATTTCGTTCGCGAAGCTGGCTGCGCCGGCGCCGTTTACAACGCGATGATCGAACGTGAGCGAAAGTGTGATCACTTCCGCACTTTCATTTTTCTTCCCGTTAGGAATTAACTCGCGATGCGCGGTGCCGACGAAAAGCGTGCCGACTGAGGGCGGCACAACAATGGGCGCGCCGGCCTTTACCCCAAATGCGCCCAGACTGGTTATCACAACCGGGGCGTTCATCGCGTCGATGCGGCCGCTGCGAGTAGCATCGACTGTTTCGTTGTAAGTCTTGACGAATTCCGGCCAGGCCTTCTTGTTCGCATCAACGATCACCGCTGTTGCCAGGCGATCGCCTTCCATCGCTACCGCAATACCCAGATCGAAATTTTCGTTCTCAACGATACGCTCGTCTTCCAAAATGAGACGACGGAAGGGTGGATGTTTTTTCATGGCTCGCACCACTGCCCACGCGATCATCACGGAAGGAGAAGGGGCATGTTTTCCATTTTTCCTTTTGGCTGCATCGCGCGCGTTGCGAATTGCGTCCCATCGCGCATCGATCTGCAAGTTGGCAGGGATCACGTGAATGAGCTTGCGTGTGATCGTTGGCGAAAGCGCTGGTTCGATTGCTGTAGCCGGGGTCGTCGACCCCAGATGGGTGATCTCGCCCCTAGACACTGGATGGCGACGGTCAGCGCCTGCGGCCACAGCGTCGCCTGCCGATTCTTTTGCTGTCTCCTGAAACTGGTCAGCTAGCGATGGTTCGGCGGTTATGATCGTGCCAAGCTCCTGACCGATTTCGACCGTGTCGCCTACCTTTATTTTCCATTCACCCATCACGGCCGCAAAGGACGACTGAATGGGATAAACGGCTTTATCAGTCTCCACTTCGCAGAGCTCATCATCGAGCGCGATGGTGTCGCCGGAATTTTTCAAAAGCGAAACGACTTTTGCATTGCGAATCCCTTCGCCCATGACTGGGACGGTGATGCTTTGTATTCGCTGCTTGCTGGTTTCCGCTGTAGCCGCAGGCACTGACCTCGGGGCCACCAGCACTGGCTCTGCAATCGGGGTGCCGCGGTCAACGCCCGCGGCCACTGCGCGTTCCTGTTTTGTCGCAACCGAGCGCTGAATTGCGGAGACGATCCGCTCCACGTCTGGTAACGCCGCGTACTCATAAATCGGGTTGTAACCGATCATGACGTTTGCCTTACTCACAAGAACCGGCGGGCTGATCATTTCGTTCCATAGCTCGGGTGCGCTCGCGATGTGAGAAATCAACATGTGCCCGACACTGCAATTTTCGGTGTCCTCCTGAACCACGACCAGCCGGCGAGTCTTGCGCACGGATTCCTCGATTGCCGATTTGTCCCACGGAACGATGGAACGCAGATCAATCAGCTCGACGCTGATCCCATTGTCGATTTTATCTAAAGCCTCGAGCGATTTTTCGACGGTGTTGCCCCAAGTAACCAGCGTGATATCGGAGCCATTGCGTAACTTGAGCGCCTGACCCAAGGAAACGGCGCGAATTGGTTCCGCATATTGCTGTTCCGCCCAAAGGAGATGTTTCGGTATTAGAAAGATGACCGGATCCTCGCCATGCATCGCTGTCCATAGCAATCCGGCGGCATCAGCCGGCGAGCTTGGGATTACAATGTTCAGACCGGGATAATGAGCGAGCGCTGATTCATTCGCCTGGCTGTGCCACAAACTTCCGCCAGGCAGATAAGCTCCGTATGGCGCATAAATCACCACCGGGCATTTCCAATTGCCGAACGATCGCCAGCGCAAATTCGATATGTTCGTGACGAGCTGATTGAACCCCGGATAAATGAAATCAATAAATTGCAGTTCGAAAACCGGGCGTTTGCCGTACGCCGCCAGACCGCAGGCGACACCGAGAATCGTCGATTCGGCAAGAGGCGAATTGAACACCTGTTTTGGAAACTCGGTTGAAAGCTTTTGTGTGAGACGGAACACACCACCCTTCGGATCTTCAATGTCTTCGCCGAACAGGATGCGTCGCGAATCGTCCTCCAGACCCACGCGCAATGTTTTATTCACAGTATCGCCGATGCGATATTTCCCAGGCGGGAGAATCTCCTTGTTAAGTTTTGGAGGTGATTCGCTAAGGTTGCCAAGTAACTCGTTAGGCGATGGGTTCTCGGCTTTTTCCGCCTCCGTGTACTCGCGGCGAATGCGCTCTTTAACCTCATTATCGAGCTTCGCGAATTCCTCGGCAGTGATCGCGCCCTCGTGGATCAGCTGGTCCTTCCAGCACTTGAGGGGGTCTGATTTCTCTAGCGCCTCCAATTCTTCGGCGCTGCGATAAAGTTTCTGATCATCGGAGCTGGTGTGACTGGAAAGCCGCTCCATCCGGATCCAGAAAAAGAACGGCCCGGCTCCCGCGCGAATTTTTTCAAAGGCTTCGGCGGTTGCGTCATACACCTGCTGCACGTCTTGTCCCTCGATTCGGCGCCAGTTGTCAGGTTGGAGGACGTTGAGCGCGAGAGGATTATTCTTCCGCGTCGGCATGCTGATGCCGTACCCGTTGTCTTCCACAAGGAAGAGCATGGGAAGTTTCTTCTCACTGGCGAAACAGAGCGCTTCAAAAAAATCTCCCTGGCGTGTCGCAGCATCGCCGACCGTCGTGACCACGAGATTTTTTTTGCCGTCGAGCTGAATGCCCCAAGCCATGCCGCACGCCGGAAGTAACTGCGAACCGGTCGGAGTCGGCACGCTCCAAATGTGTAAGTCCGCATCGCTGTAATGCGATGGCATCTGCCGACCGCCGCTTCCAGTATTGCGCTTTGCAAAATATTCGAGACCAAGCTGGCGCGTTGTCATACCGCGCCCGAGAACAAGACCGCGGTCGCGATAATACGGTACGATGTAATCGCCTGGTTCCGTTTGGATCGAGACCGCCGCAAGTGCCTCGTGGCCCATGCCAGAAACATGAAAATGTCCTTTGCCCTGACGATTCAAGTTCTGTTCCCGCAGATCTGCGTGACGACTCTCCAGGATGGTGGTTAAGAGTCGGAGCTTATCTTCCTTGCTGAGCACAGGCATACGGCATGATCTTACACGGCACTTACAGATCGACAATCACACGGATTTGCTTCGAATAGAAAATGCATACGGAAAGGACAACATCAAAATTCGGTCGTGGTGTGATCGAGCATTACCGCGAGTATCTTCCCGTTGCTGAATCGACGGCGGTTATCTCCCTGAGCGAGGGGGATACGCCGCTGGTGTTTTGTCCACAATTGAGCAAACGCGTCGGTCGCGTGGTTTTCGTCAAGAACGAAGGTGTTAACCCAACCGGCTCGTTTAAAGATCGCGGCATGACCCTGGCGGTATCGAAGGCGAAGGAGCGAGGCGCGACTGCGCTGATTTGTGCTTCTACAGGGAACACTTCGGCGTCAGCGGCGGCCTATGCAGCGCGCGCAGGAATTTCATGCGTCGTGATTTTGCCTGCGGGAAAAATTGCGACGGGAAAATTGCTTCAAGCTTTTGCTTACGGAGCTAAGATCGTCGCGATCGATGGCAATTTTGACGACGCACTGCGACTCGTGCGTGAGCTCGGCGAGGCCGGCGATCTTGCCATTGTAAATTCGATCAACCCTGATCGGATCGCCGGCCAGAAGACCGCTGCCTTCGAAATTGTCGACGTTCTCGGCGACGCACCTGATTTCCATCTGTTACCGGTAGGCAATGCCGGAAACATCACTGCGTACTGGGCCGGCTATCGAGAATACCACGCGCTTGGACGGTCGACGAAGTTGCCGGCGATGATTGGCTTTCAGGCCGCAGGCGCTGCTCCGATTTTTTATAATCGCATCGTCGAACAACCCGACACGGTGGCTTCGGCGATTCGCATCGGCAATCCAGCAAGTTGGAAACAAGCCCGTGCCGCCATCAACGAATCACATGGAGCGATTGATGTTGTTAGTGACGAAGAAATTCTTGCGGCGCAGACGTGGCTGGCACAGCACGAGGGAATTTTTGTCGAACCTGCAAGTGCGGCCTCCGTTGCGGGGCTTTTTAAATGCTGCGATTCAAAAGACGCAGCATATTCATTTCAGAAGATCCAAGGACAGAGTCGAATTGTTTGCACCGTCACCGGACATGGACTGAAAGATCCCGACGTGATTATTGGGCAGATGAAAGAATTAAAGTCTGTTCCGGCGACTGTGAATGATGTGCGACGCGCAGTTGGGCTCTAGTTGCTGACCCAGGTCCTAAGCATTGTGATGCAAACCAAGTCTTAGTTTGTTTTGGAACTTCTCGTTCCTGTTCCGTAATCTATTCACGCCATGCATCTGATCGTTCAAAAATATGGCGGCACCTCCGTCGGTACACCGCAGCGAATTTGCAACGTGGCCCGCCGAATTCTTGAGACGCAGCGTAAAGGCTGTCGGGTCGTGGCAGTCATCTCAGCAATGGCAGGAGTAACCGATCAGTTGCTCAAGCTCGCAAAAGCTGTCTCGCCGCAGCCGACAGAACGCGAGCTCGCTATCTTGCTTGCCACTGGTGAAGGTGCTGCCAGCGCCTTGACTGCAATGGCCGTGAACGCGCTGGGTGGAACAGCTATCTCGGTGACCGGCGCTCAGGCAGGAATCTTAACCGACCACCATCACACCAAGGCGCGCATCGCGAACATCAGTCCGAAGCAGATTCACGAGATGCTGTCGGAGGATTACATCGTAATCGTCGCCGGTTTTCAGGGTCAAACTCCGGAAGGAGATACGACCACGCTGGGTCGAGGCGGCTCGGACTTAACCGCCATTGCACTGGCGGGGGCATTGAACGCCGACGCCTGCCAGATCTTTACGGACGTAGATGGTGTGTTCACGTGCGATCCGCGCGTTGTCCTCGATGCAAAAAAAGTTAGTGAGATTGCCTACGACGAGATGCTCGAGATGGCGGGCAGCGGCGCCAAAGTGATGCAGTCGCGTGCGGTAGAGTTTGCAAAAAAATTCGGCGTCGAATTTGAAGTGCGGTCAAGCTTTACCAAAAGGCGAGGGACAGTTGCTAAAGAAGAGACTCCCAGCATGGAGGACGTTCTAGTTCGGGGTATCAGTCTCGATCGGCACCAGGCAAAACTCAGCATCACAGGCGTACGTGATGAACCGGGAATCGCTGCCCGGATTTTTTCGAATATCGCCGCAGTGCACATCATCGTTGACATGATTGTGCAAAACGCGTCAATCGACGGAACGACTGACATCTCATTCACGATTCATGAAGACGAACTGGAAAACGCCCGTACGATCTTAATGCCGGTGATTGGCCAGATGGGCGCCAAGCGCTTGAACACTACTGCCGGCTTGGCCAAGCTGAGCGTGGTTGGCATCGGAATGCGATCGCATTCGGGAGTCGCAGCGCGAATGTTCGAGTGCCTGGGGAAAAGCGGGATTAACATCCAGCTGGTTTCTACTTCGGAAATCAAGATTGCAGTCATCATCGATGAAAAAGACGCGGAACGCGCTGCGCAATTGATCCACGCCGAGTTCGGTCTGGCGCGATTGCTGCCTGCTCCCTCTGTGACGCGACCGCTCGCCTGACCGGTTAGGAGTTTGTTTAGTGCGCGGTGAAGCGGCTATAGGACAAGATCGTTACACAATCGCTCCGCCGCAGCTGGAGCCAACGCCGGCAGTACAGCCGAAACAATGATCGCCGGTCATGATCTCACGATTTTCGAGCGACTCCGGATCGACATCCCACAGAAAAATCGGCGTCCCATTCTTCCACTGCATCTCGAGCTGTTGGTTAAAATCACAATCATAAACTTCGCCTCGCCATCCCACGCTGATGGTGTTGCGGCACATCAATCCGCCAATTGTTGCTGGATTAAACGCGTCAATGAGCAGTTGTATGTACTCCTCCAGTTTACCGTTATGCCGGAGATAACTCGCAAAGCGGCCGATCGGCAGATTCGTGAGTGCATAAAGCTTATTAAACACGATTCCGAAATGTTCTTTGAGTTCGTGTTTGTAATCGACCTCAAGCTCGTCTTGCAGCGGCGGCAGAAATGTCCCCACTGGATTGTAGACAAGATGCAGCGGTAATTCGGGATCGCTTCCGTAGCCTAACGAGTTGAGTAACTGCAGAGCAGCGATGCTGTCGTCGAAAACGCCTTCGCCACGTTGCGCATCTACGTTTTTCGCCGAATAACACGGCATCGAAGCAATGATCTCGACCTTGTTCGTCGCGAGGAACTCAGGCAGATCTCCGTAACCGCGCTCAAGCAAAATCGTCAGATTGCAGCGGTCGATCACGTGTCGTGACGGCTCCAGCGCTTTCACTCGCTCAATGAAATAGCGGAAATCCGGAATCAGTTCCGGCGCACCGCCGGTGAGATCGACGGTGGGGATATCGGTTTTTGCGAGCCAATTGACGATCCGATCTACAGTCTCCTGCGCCATGATTTCCTTGCGCTTTGGCCCAGCGTTCACGTGGCAATGCACGCACGTCAGATTGCAAAGCTTGCCCACGTTAACCTGAAGAATTTCCGTGCGGCTGCGGCGCAGCCGTGAACCATCCGTTGCAAGTCGATGAGAAAACCGGTTCATTCGAGACGAAAGATCAACCGCAAGCGCCGCCGTCGCAGCATTTACTGTTTGCTTCTGTGGTTGCGTCGTAGTCCCGGCCTTTGGTCTCTTTCGGATGACGCAATTCGCGGGAGCAATCGAACGGTTTTGCGTCGGCCAGGGGAACATCGACGATCGGATCGACAAACTCGAAGAAATCGCGATAGGGCGCTTTCTTGTAGAGATTGTAAATGTGATCGCAGACCGCATACCGCCTGCCGCGCTCCATGCGGTGATTGTCATCGTCCAGCACTTCCTTGAATGGCCCGCGATAGATCACGGCCTGATTGCGCTCGAAACATTCCCCCTGTTTTCCCTTGAACGCTTCGACCGTTACCGAACGAAACTCGATTCCTTGCACTGTGCGCCAAGGCTCGGCGGCTCGGTTCAAGATTTGGATTCCATAAAAACCCGCGTTCTCAAACGCCGCGATGAAACTCTCTTCGGTGAATGCTCCGGAGATACAGCCGCTCCAAAGCTCCGGATCGTTTTGCATCTCCTCGGGCACGCCTTCGTCGCTTACAATGTCCGAAATAACGGCGCGTCCACCCGTTTTGAGAACACGGAAAATTTCGTCAAAGAGTTGCCGTTTTGATTTCGGCTCAACCAAATTGATTACACAATTAGAAACGACCACGTCGATCGAGTCGGTGGCGATGAGCGGATGCTTAACGCGCAATTCTTCAGCCAGCTCGTCCGCCGCGAGAAATGAGGCCGAGTCTGTGATTGGCATTTTCTTTAGCTCGCGGTCCAATAATTCCAGATCAAGCGCCAGATCCTGAATGTGGCCTTTAAGGAATTCGACGTTCGAATAGCCGATGCGCTCAGCGACGATTGGTGCGTTTCGACGCGCAACTTCGAGCATTTCGTCCGTCATATCGACGCCGATGACTTTTGCTTTCGGCCCAACAATCTGCGCGGCTATGAAACAGATTTTTCCTGTACCACTGCCCAGATCGAGAACGGTTTCGCCTCCATGCAAATAGCGCGATGGATCGCCACAGCCGTAATCGCGCTCGATTACTTCCTGCGGGATCACCTTCAGATACTCCGATGAGTAATTTACAGGACAGCAAAGCTTCCCCGCGCTCTCTTTGGCACCTGCCGCGTATCGCTGGCGAACGATAGTTTCTTTATGGCTGGTCTCGATCATAGCTATGGGAAGCTCTACCAAGGCGTCTTATTCCTGAAAAGCCGTAATTCGTTTGCGGTCAATTGCAAAAGGAACTAAAGCCGCGCTTGCCCGCGCAGCGCTGACTTCGAACCCAGCGTATGATCCCGGGTGTTTTGGCTTACGCGCTTATTTTTCGGCTGTGCGGATATAAACGGAATGTGCGGCCTACCTACAGGCCGGTACAGCTGCTTTTTGGGCAACATCTTTAAGTAAACAGAACTACTCGAAAAAGGTTTCTTTGTTGGGGCGGAGATCGATTTCCAGACTCCATGCGCTGCGCTCTTGCTGGATAAGATCCCAATACGAATCCGCGATCGCCTCTGGCTTGAGTAGCGGTTCTTTGGCAGAGGGCTTATAGGTCCTGCGGACCTTCCGCGTATCGATTACACCATCGATGACGACGTGCGCGACGTGAACGCCTTTGGGCCCAAGCTCGACCGCGAGCGATTGCGCCAAGCCGCGCACGGCGAACTTTGCGCTACTGAATGCAACAGCCCCGCCGCGACCACGCACTGATGAAGTCGCGCCGGTAAAAATGATCGTGCCCTTTCCCCGCTTAATCATTTCGGGCGCGGCTTCACGCGCGCAGAGGAATGCGCCCAAAGCTGCGATTCGCCACGATCCTTCGAATTGATCCGGCGTGGTTTTCATCAAGCTTTCGCCGAGCGAACCACTTGCGTGCGAGATGAGAATCTCAACCGGGCCAAACTGACGACGCGCCTTGTCAAAACCTACGCTGACTTGCTTCGCATCAGAGACGTCTGTCGGGACGGCCAGGGCATGTGATCCAAGTTCTGCGGCGAGTTTGCCGATAAATTCCGGCGAACGAGCGAACATTCCTACTCGGCAGCCTTCTCCCACGAGCTTGTGTGCCAGCGCTGCTCCGAGACCGGGGCCGACGCCAGCGACAATCGCCACGCGTTCGTGCCCCTTGTCAGTCATGCCGTTTCCTTTTCGCATTCACAGTGAGATTCAGGCGGGCCTGCCGTTCATTGAGCATTCGCCCGCCAAAATCTACTCTGCCAGCTTTCCTGCCGATTGTGCCTCGCGCTTGGGAATATCGCCATTGGGCAATCGCCATTCGCGTTGTCGACGAAATGGTAATGCCAAGAGTTTCCAAAGCGTGAGTTCGTTTTCTTCACGATACGCTGCGACGCCGATAGTAAGCGCGTCCTGTGGCACGTCGCGTCGCAGCGTGCGATGAAACTTGTCCCACCAACAAAAAATCGTGCCCCAATTTGAGTTGGTTTCACGTTGCACGATGGAATGATGAATCCCATGCATTCGCGGCGTGACGATGATTAAGTTCAAAATCCGTTCGACCTGAATTGGTAGTCGCCAGTTGGAATGATGAAAGAGTGTCGCGGTCTCAAGGGTGATGAAGAATATCACCAGCATCACAGGCCCGATGCCAATGATCATTACGGCAAGCGAAAGAAATCCGATGGAAAAAAACATCTCGCCAAAATGAAATCGCGCGGCGGTGGTCACGTCGAGGTCCAGATCGGTATGATGCACGTTATGAAACCGCCAGAATAGCGGCACCATGTGGTTGGCCCAGTGCCACCACCAATAAGCGTAATCCATCAGTAGAAACGTCGCGATGCCAGCAGCCCAACCCGGAACGGAAAGCCAGTTCAACAGACCGATACGTCGATGTTCTGCCCAGATCGCCACCGCGATCGGAATTGGTAGCATGGCGAAGCGTACAATGCCAAAACCTGGGAGCGAGAGCACAAAATTGCGCACCAGTCGGTTCACCACGCTAAAATGCTGGCGGCGCAGCGGGAAGCGCCATTGCAGCAAGAGCAGCACAAGAAAGATGCAAGCCAGCAGTGGCCGGCCGACATAATCCATCAAAGGAATCCTTGGCACGACCGGGGGCATAGCTGGTAAAAGACTTAAGTGTATCCCTCTTACTCCTATTCCTACTCGTTGAAATCAGTCGAGCACAAGTACGAGCAAGATAAGAGAGACTAAGGCGGGTTGCCTGTAATTTGTCAGTACTTCAGGTGCCGGTGCGCCGGAATTTGAAAGTTGTTTCGGGCTTGACTACTTCGCCGTTCATCTCGAGCAGCGGGTAGGCGAGAAAATTAATCGGGCCACTCGCAGGCTCGGGATCGACGACCAGATCGCGCCCTTTGGTTAGTTCGAAACGATTAGCCGGATTATGCCCGAAATAGTAATTCGCCAGCTTTGAATTCTTCCACGCCTCGCTGATGTCAACGGGAACCCAGCGACCATCTGCCAGGAATTCGGCCCAACAATGATAGCCATCGATCGTGCCCTCGTTTTTGTCAGCAGGAATGGTTGCACCGATCGCAAAGCGGGCCGGGATGCCGATGCTGCGCGCCAATGCAATAAAATAGGCATGAAAATCCGTGCAGTTACCCGTTTGCGCGTCACATGCGTACATAGCGTCACCGCGACCCCAGCCGGTACCTGATTTGTCGTAGCGCATTCGGCCCATAACGTGATCGTAAAGCGCTTTCGCACGTTCGAGATCATCGGTTTTTCCGGCCGTCGCTTTCTGAGCAAGCGTCCTGAAGGTTTCGTTGATGGGCACCAGTTTTTCCGGGCGAAGGTAATGCGCAGTTTCCGCTTCGGTTGCGGAATAGGAGACCTTCTCTTTGCGGACGACGCGGTAGCGGACCTCGACTGTTTTGCCGCTATCCGAAGGCTGCGGATAGATCACGCAAATATCATTGCCGTAATCGCGGTCCTGCACTTTTTCCCATTTCATTGGGATACTCAGTTTTTCTTCGGTCACAGTTTGAAAAGCATCGGTCTTTGCGAGCGGGACCCAGACGCGGGTCTCGCCCTTGATCTCTGGAACTTTAACTTGGTAGATGAATTCAAATTGATCTGTTCCTTTGATGATACCCGGATTATCCGCAGCGCGGTTCGCGACGGCTGCCGCCAGGAAAAATACCGGGATAGTCAGAAGTCGCACGGCGAGCGGGTCCGTTTGCAAGGTCAGCTCGCCGGCGCTTTGTGCCACGTGCCATTCTCTTCTTTCCAATTGTAAAGCGGCTTCCCGTCGATCTTGTGAACCGACGTCTCGGTGACGTTCATTTTGCCCGGCTGTCCAGTTAAAAAGAAGTCGATGTCGTACGTTTTGCCATCGGTAGCCTTCATATCGACGCAGGCAAAGTACTTGCCTCCACCGAGATCCTGCAGGCGATCATCGTGTACTTTTACCAAATCGAGCGCGAGATCTTGGCCCTCGTGATTGACGTGAAATTTCCCGTCAGGGCTCTTTTTGCTTTTCGCGTCGATATTTGTCTTGATGCCGGCAGAGATATCGGTCGTGCTGACATGTTTTGCCTCCGTACCTTGTTTTGGATGCTCGGTGGTCTTTTGGGGATGCTCCGGATGTTCCTGGGAAAAAACCAGCGCTGCTGGTGCGAAGAGCAGTGCAATAGCTGCCGTGATAATAAGTCTTAAGATCATATGAATTCCTCCGTTTTCGCTTCGTTTGTTGATAGTTGCATGGATGCTTCGTTAGTTTTCTGGCCTTGTGGCTGAGACAGCAAGGAGGTTCCTACTTCTACTTGTTGCGAGAGGCATCACGCAGCCGTTTTATTCCTCGGATTAATCTCCGTGGCAACCAATTGGTGAAAAGTACTCAAACGAAGGTCTCGATTATTGTCCCAGTCTTTAATGAGGCGCTACTTATACGCCCATTCCTTGAGCATTTGCGGGACCGAGCGGCAGAAGCGGAAATTATTGTCGCCGACGGCGGAAGCACCGATGACACACCTGATCTCAGTGTGGGCTTTTGCGATCAACTCGTCCGGAGTGAATCCAATCGGGGCGTACAAATGAATGCTGGGGCACGTGCCGCACATGGCGACATCCTTTGGTTTGTCCATGTCGATGCCGAAGTTCCGCGGGGATGTTTGCACGAGATCGAGCAGATCATGAATGACCCAAAGATAGCGGGAGGTTTTTTTCGAATTCGTTTGCCGCGAAGCTCCATTTATCGATTTACGGACGGCTTTGCGCATTATGCCGGGATCTTGCTGCGAATGCGATGTGGTGATCATGGGCTATTCTGTCGGCGCACGGCGTTCGTGCACGTGGGTGGCTTTCCAGAAGTGCCCCTAATGGAAGACGTGGAGTTTTTTCGCCTACTTCGACGGCGCGGTCGCGTGATATGCAGCCAGAAGCGGATCTTGACGAGCCCGCGACGCTATGAAGCTGTTGGACGGGTGCGTTTGACTCTGGCTTACGGATTGATCGCAATGCTTTACATTTTCGGTATCCCGCTGTCGAAGCTTGCGTCCCTCTATGGGCGAATATGCTGCAAAACAGTGTAGCCAGGATGACGGAATCGTGTGCTATCGCGTGGAAGCGGCCCGATGCGCCCGGTGAGGCCGCCTCATCCGTTTTCTATGTACAAGGAAAACAAATCAAAAGGAGGCAGTCATGAAAATAATGAGCCTGATTATTACTCTGGTCGCGACGACGGCGCTCATTGCTCTTGGGCAGGAAGGGACTGTGGAAGAGGTGAAGCACGGAGCGAAAAAAGCAGGGGAAACAGTCAAAAACGGGCTTGAAACTGCGGGCAAAAAAACCAAGGAAGCTGCTGAAACAGTCGGAGAGAAAACGAAAGAAACGGCCCAGACTGTTGGCAGAAAGACCAAGGAAACCGCCCAAACTATCGGCGGAAAAACGAAGGAAAGTACCAGTTCGACTCACCGAAAATCCAAAAAGACATCGAGGAAGACCAAGACAGAAACCAGCGAGCAACAATCGACAAATCAGACGCCTAATACGCCAAGCCCCACCGATCGTTAGAATCGAGCTCGCCTGTTCGACTCGCGCACTGGGCCACCTGAGGTTCCGCTTTCATCGGTTCTGTGATGTTGAGCGCTTCGGCTTTGCTCAGGATAGGCTGCGCGAAACGTCTCTGGCCAGTATTGTTGCCGATCATGGCGGAAACGGTTTGAGATTCTTCTAACGCGACTGCTGGATCAGAATGGTAACACGCTTTACGATTTTGTTCGTTTCTGACTTGCTCAGTCCGATTGAGTGAGTCCTATTTGGCCGCGATTAGTCGAATTTTCCGAGTCAAATGAGCGGTCTGCGCCTGGGCGTCAACATCGATCACGTAGCAACGCTGCGGCAGGCGCGGTATGCGACGATGCCGGAATCCAAAAACGCGGAGCCTGATCCGCTCGTCGCCGCGCGAATGTGTGAGCAAGCAGGGGCCGGCGGGATCGTGGCCCATCTGCGTGCCGATCGCCGCCACATTCAAGACCGCGATATAGAGCGGCTGCGCCAGAATATCATGACCAAACTAAATCTGGAGATGGGCAATACGGAGGAGATTATCGATATTGTGCTTCGGATTGTGCCGGATGAAGTCTGTCTTGTTCCGGAGAAGCGCGAGGAGATCACCACCGAAGGCGGACTCGATGTCATCGCAAATCGCAAGACATTGGAACCGACGGTGAAACGGCTTCAATCTTCTGGCATTAAAGTCAGCTTGTTTATCGATCCCACATTGGAGCAAGTCGATGCGGCAGCCGAGCTAGGCGTGGAAATGGTTGAACTACATACCGGGAGCTTGGCCAACGCGTTTACGGAAAAGATCCAAAAAGAAGAATTGGAACAACTGCGGGCCGCCGCGCGCGCCGCGGCCGAGTCACATCTTCAAGTCAACGCCGGTCATGGAATCAATTACAAGAATATCGAGCTTATCCATCAGGTTCCGTGTTTGACGGAGCTTAATATTGGTCACTCCATCGTATCGCGGGCCGTCTGGGTCGGGCTTGAAACTGCGATAAAAGAAATGCTCGCGGCGATGAAAAATTATCCGGGATGAGCGTGATCGGTACCGGAGTCGATCTCGTCGAGTGCGCGCGTATCCAGCGATCCATCGATCGATTTGGCGATCGTTTTCTCCAACGTGTTTTCACCGACGGCGAGATTAAATACTCGATGTCGATGAAATTCCCGGCGCGTCATCTGGCTGCGCGTTTCGCGGCAAAAGAGGCTGTTTCCAAGGCATTCGGCACCGGCATCGGCAAAGCAATCGGTTGGCGCAATATCGACATCCAGAAAAAGCCGAGCGGCGAACCATTTCTCGTTTTCTCCGGACCGGCCAACGAACTCGCGACGCGACGCGGAGTCACTGCCGCACTCGTTACGCTTAGCCATACCGAGCATCACGCAGTCGCCTGTGTCGTTCTGGAAGGTACGCCTTCTTCGCCGGGACAGAAGCTCGGAAGGTTTTAATAGACCACGATCGTTGCAAGGCCCCTTCATGAGACCACATGCCATCCGCATCGCGTTTGTCATCATCGCTTTCGGGGCAGCCGCCGCCATTGCGATTGGCGATATCGCGCACCGGGCCGCGGGGCGCCGGCTGCGTGAGGTGATTCTTTCGGAGCTTCAGCCTGTCGTCTTGAAGAATTGTACGTTGAAGCGCTTCGGCAGCGCCAACGATGGCGGATACCTGATGTGCGAGAATCTGATCCAGCCGCTCGATGCAGCATACTCGTACGGAGTTGGCAGCAACGATGATTGGGGGTGCGAACTGTCGCGGCGCTATCACGTGCCGGTGCATCAGTACGACTGTTTTGATCCTGCCCGGCCGACCTGTGACGGCGGGACGTTCGTGTTTCACAACGAATGTGTCGGCAATCGCAGCGGCTATACGGGCTCGCATTTCTTCGACACACTGGAAAATCAGATCAGGAAGAACGGTGATACCGGCCGGCGCCTGATCATCAAGATGGACATTGAGGGTGGGGAATGGGATTCGCTACTCGCAGCTCCGGAGGATCTGCTGGCATCGATTCCTCAGATCACGATGGAGATGCACGGCTTCGACAATCCGAAGATTGTCGAAGTGCTTCGGAAGCTGAAGCAAAACTTCTATCTTGTGAACCTCCATTTCAATAACTGGTCGTGTACGCCAAAGGCCGCGCCGCTCCCAGCATGGGCGTATCAGACGCACTGGGTAAACAAGCGCATCGGCGTGCCGAATACCGCGGCACCCTTTCCCGCACCGGTGAGCTCGCTAAACGCGCCCGACTCGCCGACATCGCCTGATTGTCAGTTGCACACAACGCGGTCGAAACACTGAGGCTCACGGTTGTGGTTCGAAAAATAATTTCTTAAGGGATAGACGCGCGAACGCGAAACGGTCGCCGCGGCGACTCTTCAACGCGTTGCTCACAAAGAACGTTGAAAGTCGGCCCGCTTTCCGGCTATGAACGGTGCCATGGAATATTTTCGGCACATCATGGAAGTGGTCGGCACTAGTGTGGATGGCGTGGGTGTATTCATTGTTGCAGTTGGCATGCTGGTTGCCACCGTGAGACTCGCAACTCGTCGTTCACACGAGACTGGCAATTATTATTCCCTTTACCGGCAGGATGTAGGGCGTGCGATCCTGCTTGGCCTCGAGTTTCTGATTGCCGGCGACATCATTCGGACCGTCGTTGTCGCGCCGACTCTGCAAAATGTGGTCGTCCTGGGAATGATCGTGCTTATCCGCACGTTTCTGAGTTTATCATTGCAATTGGAGATCGAAGGAAAATTGCCCTGGCGGCGGGAAGCCGTTCGCGGAAAACAGAATTGACCTCGGCGCGGCGCGAAGTCTTGCGTAAATCACACCCTGACTATTTCACGTCCGGGCGAGGATCAGGGACGAATCCATCGAAGTTCGGCATCTTGACATGCGGCAGGGTTCGCTCGTTCAGTTCGAAGTATTCCGATACGATGCCGTTCATCGCGAGAAGATACGCTGTCACCGCATAAACTTCGTCGGGCTTCAGGGAGCCGGGATTTTGATAGGGCATCGCGCGGTTCACATAATCCCATACCGTTGTCGCGTAGGGCCAGTAACTCCCGACTGTTGGCAACGGGTTGTTGCTTTTAAGCGTCTCTTTGCCACCAACGAGCGCTGGATACTCGTTCGTTCCTTCGCCGCGCAAACCGTGACACGCAACACAGCTTTGAAGGTAGATCGCGCGACCTCCCCTCGCGGTGCCACGACCCTTTGGCAAGGCCGTTCCTTTCGGGCCGACCAAATACTCGTGCCTGGCAAAATCCGTGGGCATTGCCGGACGGCCGAGACCGTAACGCCTAGTTTCCACAGCGGGGCTACCCCGTTTTTGCGAGTCGGTTTTTTCCGGTCCGGCCAGACAAGTGCGATTAGCGAAATTCGCACCGGTTGCGGTCAATGCGACCGCGGCGAGCACATAGACGATTTTGCGTTTACACATGGCTCACTTTTCCGTCTCGGTGGACAAACCAGGTTTTGATTCCGTTGTAGTGATTGAAACCATCTGGTCCTGCATGGAGTCCTCGCACAGAGATCAGTTGTTCTCGGGTTGGCTGCACGTAACCAGTCTCATCTGTGCAGCGCGATTGCAGCGCTACCCCCCGTCCCACCTCCACGGCATCGAAAATCGTGTCGCCGCCTTCGAAAGCGCAGGCATTGCGAGCACGATCAGGCCGAATGTCAGCGCCACGCCAACATGCGTAACTGCACCACCGGTGGTTTCGTCAATGACGATTGCGCCTGTCCCGGCGAAGACGAGAGCAAAGGTCCCGATGAA
>Ga0134064_10000027_pt1 | contig 15766 bp, 16 predicted proteins | sample 15_taG_7_FD_94472 | JGI IMG/M metagenome (GOLD analysis project Ga0134064, IMG submission 94472) | Grasslands soil microbial communities from the Angelo Coastal Reserve, California, USA - 15_D_Wat_20cm_2_0_1 metaG | ecosystem: Environmental > Terrestrial > Soil > Grasslands ...
AGGCCATGTTCAGCGTCTCGTGGAAGGCGCCGATGTTGACCGCCGCCTCGCCGAAGTAGCAGAGGCAGACCTGGTCGCCGCCCCTGTAGCGGATCGCGAACCCTAGGCCCGCGGCGAGCGGGACGTGGCCGCCGACGATCCCGTGGCCGCCCATGAACCGCCTCCCCGCGTCGAACAGGTGCATCGAGCCGCCTTTCCCCTTCGAGCACCCCGTCGCCTTGCCGAACAGCTCGGCCATGACCACGTTCGCCGGCAGGCCGCGCGCGAGCGCCTGCCCGTGCTCGCGATAGGAGGAGATCACGTAGTCGTCGTCGCGCAGTGCGGCGAGCGAGCCGACCGCCACCGCCTCCTGGCCGATGTAGAGGTGACAGAACCCGCCGATCTTGCCCAGGGCGTACGCTTCGGCGGCCTTCTCTTCGAAGCGCCGGATCAACAGCATCTGGCGCAGCATGCGATGTTCCAGCTCGTGCTGGGCGGGCGCGTGGGTGGTCTGGGCGGTTGCGGTGGCCATGGCGATCGGTGAGGGTTCTAGCGGGCGGCGGTCGCTCGCGTTACCTGTTCCCACGCGTGGTAGCTCGAGCGCACCAGCGGGCCGGCTTCGACATGACGATAGCCCATCTCGACGCCGCGGCGGCGCAGTTCGGCGAACTCGTCGGGCGTGTAGTACCGCGCGATCGGGAGATGCTCGCTCGAGGGTCGGAGGTACTGACCGATGGTCAGGATGTCCACGTCCTGCGCGCGCAGGTCCCGCATGGCCACGAGCAGCTCGTCCCACTCCTCACCCAATCCGCAGATGATCCCCGACTTCGTGAGCATGCCGGGGTTCATGCTTTTGGCGCGTCGCAGCAGCTCGAGCGCCCGCGGATAACGGCCCCCCGGTCGCGCCAGCCGGTACAGGCGCTCGATGGTCTCGAGGTTGTGGTTCAGGATGTCGGGCGTGGCGTCGACCACGATGCGCAGTGCCCGCTCGCTCCCCTTGAAGTCCGGGATCAGCACCTCGACCGAGGTCCCGGGCCGGCGCCGTCGGATTTCGGCGATGGCCGCCGCGAACATCTCGGCGCCACCGTTCGCCAGATCGTCGCGGTCGACGCTCGTGATGACGACGTGCCGGAGCTCCATTTGTTCCACGGCCGCCGCGAGGCGCGCGGGCTCGTCGCTGTCGAGCGGAGCCGGTGTCCCATGGGCGACCGCGCAGTAGGCGCAGTTCCGCGTGCACACGTCGCCCAGGATCATGAAGGTGGCGGCCCGGTGCTCCCAGCACTCCCCGATGTTGGGACAATGAGCTTCCTCGCACACCGTGTGAAGCTTCAGGTCTCGCATCAGATGCTTCAGCGCCACGTAGTTGGGACCGCCCGGCGCCGGAACCTTGAGCCAGGATGGCTTACGCTCGATGGGGCGGATAGGGCGCTGGCGGTTCAGTTGGACGAGAGGAGGGCTGGCCATAACTATCGCCAAAATAGCGGGTTCACGAGGGGCGGGGTAGCCGCAGGGTCAAAAATTCAACCGTGCGGTTGATTCGGCCGAGCTAGTGAACCCCCCGGGCTCGTCGCTTGGTCAGCCTTCGGCCGACTCCTTGGATCGCTTCCACGGCAGCCGCGCCGGCGACCGTCGTGACGAGGTCCAACGGTCCGAAGCCGTACCCCGGCTGTCCCGCTTTCCCTTGGCGGCGCGCGTCCAGGGCTTCGAGCATTTCCCAGCTCGCAGCCACCACGGCCGTGATCGCGACGCGTTTCCACGCGTGGTCGCGGAACGGCCTCGCCACCCACGGCCCGCGGGCCAGGAGGTCGAGGCCGACACCCGCGACGAAATGCTGCACCTTGTCGGGGCAGGTGATGCATCGATCCGGATCGAGCCACTGTGCGGAGGCAGGTGGACCGGTTGCCAGGAAGACTGTCGCGAGGATCCACGTCGTGCGACGGACCATCGATGTACTCCGAGGCTTGCGTTGCGTGGTCATACGTCGCTGGGGACGTTGAGGTCCTTCGATGACTCCTCTTGCGACGTCGCGTCGGCGCACCACTCAGCCGGATTGCTGCTCGCCACCGAGTTTTTTCCTGATGCGCTCCAGCTCTTCGTCGAGCTGGGGGTCCGAGCTGAGCGTGCCGTCGGCGATCTCGGCGATTTCCTCCGCCTCGCGCCAGTGGCGCTCCAGCTCTTCGACCTCCGCGCGCTCGTCCACGGCCATTTCGAGGGCCAGGCGCCGCTCCACGCCAAGACTGCGCAGCGTGAGCTCGCGGCGAGCCACGTCGCTGATGAGCTGGTCCGGCCCGCCGGCGTTTTCGACCAGCCGAGCGGCGTCCTCGACGCGTTGCCGGGTGCCGCGCGCGAGCGCCAGATAGGTGAGTCCTTGACGGAGTGCGGCTTGCGCGTCGTGGCCCACGAGCATGGCTCCTTCGGTGCGGCAGGTGGGGCAGCTCAAGATCAGCGCGACGTCGGCCTGCGCCTGCCGCACCACCCGCGCGTGGGCCACGTGCTTGGCCCGCAGGTGCAGCACGCTCCCGCAGCGCTCGCAAATCGGCGGCTCGACCAGACTCACCCGGCGCCGGCCAATGATGCCGGTGTACATCATCCGCGCGAGGTTGGGCATGTTCCACACGAACACGCCCAGCGAGCCGCCCGCCGCCACATTGACGGCGACCGCGAGCCCAACGGCGGCGACCGTTACCGGCACGACGAACTTGAGCTGCTCGCGGCGCCGCGCTCTGAGCCGCTCGCCGTAGCGCCACGTCGCGAACTCGATGCGCCGCGGCTTCCCGACTCGCACGAGGTCGTAGCTTTGCCACCGGATCAAGGCGACCTGCTCGGTGGCGGCGGCCACGCGGCCTTCGCCGGCGGCGCGCGCCAGCGCCTCGATCTGTTCCAGGCGATCGTCCAGCGGAGCGAGGTTCCAGCGCGAGCACTTCGGGCAGATCACCCAGAGGCGACCCTTCCACTCGTCGAACGCGAGCCGCCGTCCGACCCCGAGCCCCGAGGGGCCGCCGTCGCCGTCGAGCGTGCCGTTGCAGAAGGCGCAGGTGCGGTACATAACCGGGAGCAGGGAGCAGGAGCGTTCGTTGGTCGGTACTGCTCCCTGCTCCCTGCTCCCTCAATGGAATCTATCCAAGCGCAACGCGGCGATGTCCGAGTCGGTCTCACCCGTGGTGAGGAGATCCGCCGTGATCTCGCCCGTTAGCGCCGCGAGCAGGATGCCGGTGCGTCCGTGCCCCGTCGCGTACCACAATCGGTCCACCTCGGGGTCCCGGCCGAGGATGGGTCGCCCGTCGGGAGTTGCCGGACGGAGGCCGGCCCACATGCGCTGCACCGATTGCGTCATGAGGGCCGGGAGCAACCGGACGGCGCCACGGAAGATCTGGGCAAGCCCCTCGTTCGTGACGCGCGCATCGTACCCGGCCCGCTCCATCGTGCTGCCGAGCACGGCGTCGGCGCCGCGGGCCAGGACGTAGCCGTGGTCGTGGAAGAGAATCGCGGGCGGGCAGCCGTCGGGCCACGCGGTCGCGGCCATCTGGCCGCGCAGCGGCTCGACGGGCAGGGGGCGCGGCAGGCCGCGGACTTGCGGAGACCACACGCCGGCGGCGAGCACGGCGTGCTCGACCGGCGTGGTGCCGCGGCCGGTGACGACTCCCGTCACGCGGCCCTGCCCGATGGCGAGCGCGTCGACTCTCTCGGCGTGGAGGGTGGCACCCAGGCGGCGCGCGTCCGCGAGGCAGGCGCGCGTCAGCCCCTGCGGGTCCAGCGCGCCGTCCTCGGGAGCGAAGAGCGCGCCCTGGCAGTCGGGCGCGGCGCCGGGCCAGCGCTCGCGCACTTCGTCGCCGTCCAGCCAGTCGCAGCGGAGGCCGGCCTGGCGCTGCCGGGCCACCTCCTCCTTGAGGCGCTCGGCGGCCGGCTCGTCAAACGCGACGGCGGCGATTCCCGAGCGCCAGAACCCGATGTCGATGCCAGTGGTTTCCCGCAGGGCGGGGGCGAGCGGCTCGTACAGATCCCGGGCGCGCACCGACAGGGCGACCAGCACGTCGTCACCGGGCTCGATTTGCGCGGCCAGCATCCCGGCGGACGCCGGCGACGCGGCGGCGGGGTCGGGGCCCGGCTCGAAGATGGCGATTTCCAGCCCCCGCAGGGCGGCGGCTCGGGCGCACGCCGCCCCCACCGCACCGCCGCCCACGATCGCGACATCGACGGCCTTCACCGGCTGGCGCCCCCCTGAAACCTGCTGCTACATTGCGACGTACGGCCCCGCCGTCGGGGTTTCACGGAGGTATACCCCATGTTCCGCAGCGTCCTCGGATTCGTCGTTGTCGCCGTGCTCGCTTGGCTCGGCTTGAAGGTCGTCTTCAGCGTGCTCGGCGGCCTCATCGGGCTGGCCATGACGGTGTTATGGCTCGCCGCCATCGGGTTCATCATCTACCTCGTGTTGCGGGTCGTCAGCCCCACCACAGCGGAGAAAATCCGCGACATGATCAAGGGACGCCCGGCGGACGCCTAACGCGCTCACTGGAGGAGTTGGCTGGAGTGTACGTGAACGATCCTCCAGCCCTTCGGCTTCTGCTCGCACACGAAGGTGGCGCGACCGGCCTCGGCTTGGTTGCGCTCTGAATTGAGCCACCGGTAGTCCACCAGCACCCACGCAAATCGGCCTTCCAGCGTCACCGCCGCCGCGGCGACGGTGGCCCGGCCGCCCAGGCCGACCCCGGCGAAGCGCGGCGTCCCCAGCCGCACGCGCGCATTCGCGACGACGAGTGCGTCGGGCGCATACAGCGTGTCCGCGGCCCGGTCCCCCTTCGCGTCCAACAGCACCGCCTGCCGCGCCATCTCCTGCACCATGTCCGGCGTTCCCACCGCCGCCGTCGCGCCGCTCGGGGCGAGGCGGCGAGATCGGGTCACGCAGGCCGCGCCGAGCGTCGCGGCGAGCAGCAGCACCCGGCGCGCGCTAGCGCGCATCGAGCGCGCGCAGCACCGCCCAGGCGAGGAGCGGGATCAGGATCTCGTGGTGGCCGGTGAGCTGAATCCCGCGACCGCCGGCGAGCGTCGGGCGCTCGACGACGTTTACCCGCGGCCGGTAGTGGCGCTGCATGTCGCAGTCGCAGGCCGTGAAACCGGTCGGCTTGCCGCCGCCCAGGTTGCGCGCCACGGTGAGGGCCTTGAGGAACACCTCGGGCATCACCACCGCGCTGCCGAGATTGAGGACGACGCCGCCGTCGTGGAGAGTCGGGAGCGACGCGGCGAGTCGCTTGAAGTCACGGTGGCTCGTGGTGCCGAGCGCGGCGCCGTCCGCCGCGGGGTGCTGATGGATGATGTCGGCGCCGAGCGTGGCATGCACGGTGACGGGGACGGCCCACTCGCCCGCGGCGACGAGGACGGAGACCTCGCGGGCCGCGAGCTGCGGTCGGCGGGCGAGGTACGTGACGAGCGCCTCGCCCATGCCCATGCCGGCGCGCGCGCCGTCGCCGATGGCGGCGTTCATCTCGCGGCCGGTTTCCTCCGCCATGCCGAACGTACCGTCCGCCAGACCGGCGGCGACGTCCTCGCTCGTCCCTCCGTATGCCGCGAGCTCGAAGTCGTGGATGGCGGCGCTCCCGTTGAGCGCCAGGTGGGTGATCACGCCGCGGTGGATCAGCTCGCGGAGCAGGGGTCCCAGGCCGACCTTGATGACGTGCCCGCCGAGCATGGCCACGACACCACGCCGGCCCGCGGCGCTCGCCACCTGCCGGACGACCGCGCGGAGGTCCTTTGCGGCGAGGATGTCGGGGAGCGAATCCCAGAAGGCGGTGAAGCTCGGATCGCCGCCGGGGGGATGCGCGAGCAGGGAGGCGTCGACTTTGTTGGGGCGCTGCGCGATGGGGACCGTCTTCAGCCGGGACAGGTCCGCCTCGCGGTAGTCGGTCATGGGTGCTCCGGACGGGAGTCGGCGTTCTCCTTGGGCGAGGCGATCTCCTTGAGCTTGAGCGTCACCTGGCCGAACGAGAATTTCGACTGCAGCGCCAGCATGATGTGCAGGCTGTCGTCCGACAGCCACATTCGCGCGTCGGCTTTCTCGGCGAAGATGCCGCCGCCATTCGGGATGCGCGGGCGGACGACGATCGCGTCCCATTTCTTCCCGGCCACGCCCACGCGCTCGCGCTTCAAGACCTCGACGATCACCGGATTGCGCTCGGGGCGGAAATAGCGGCGGAACTCGTAGCGCTTCCCGATTTCGAGCGGCACGGTGCGGATCCAGTAGAGGAACGCGGCGTCGTCGAGCGGGTCTGCCACGGTCGGCACCGTCGTGTCGCGCCCGGCTTCACGGTAAAACCCCGAGTCCGGGTAGATGTCGAATTTCCGCTCCCACGATTTGCCTTTTTCCTCGGTCTGATTCAGGAAGCGGCGCGAGCGGAAGTCGTGACGTCCCACCCACGACTCGAGGTTCTGGTGGATGTGGTACCACAACGCGCCGCCATCGATCAGGAACACGAAGTGAACCGTCTCGACGCCGCGGATGGTGTCGATCCCCGCGACCTGCATCGTGGCGGTGCCGACGCTGAAGGGCCCGTACCGCGCCCCGTAGACCAGCCGCTCACCGACAGGGAACGGCACCGCCACGGGGGCGGGGGGCGTGACGATCGCCATGGCGGACAGGGAGGGGGAATCCGGTCGGGAGGCGGTGTCCGACTGGGCGTGCAGGCCGACCGCCATGAGGACCAGCGCCACCACGGTGCGAGCGGCGCGGATGACGGAACGGGCCCGCCACGCGTCGAGCAGCTGGCGCCACGGTCTGATGCGCGACGGACGCTGCACCAGGTCGTACCGCGCCGCCGCGGGGACGGCGTCCAGCCGGCGGGCGTGCGGCGCCAGTCGTGCGACCAGCTCCGCGCTCGCACACCAGCCTTCGGTCCGGAGGAACCGGGTCGTGTCGTGACGCAGCGCCTGCCGCAGCACGATCAACCGCAGCGCGAGGAACCCCGACACGGTGTCGCGCAGCCCGGCGACGCGCAGCAGTCGAGGGGTCCAGCGGCGTGCCAGCCCCAGGGCCCGAGAGACTCGCCCCCGCTGCTGCAGCAGCTCCGCGACCACCAGGTCCGCCCCCGATTCCAGATGCTTCACCAGATCCTCCATGCTCTCGGGAGAATGGACGAAGTCCGCGTGGAGGGTGATGGCGCAGTCCCGCTTCGGCCGGTCGGTCCGCTGGAGCGCGAGGCGCAACAGCTCCTCGAGACTGCGCGCGTACCCCAGCCGCTCGCGGTGCGTCACGATCGTCATCGGTAGGACCTTGGCGTACGACGCCAACACCTCGCGGGTGTCATCCGTCGACGCGTCGTCCAGCACCAGCAGCTGGTATTCACGTGGGAACGCCGTGAACACCTGGCGCACCTTCCACAGCACCAGCCCCGCGGTGCGGGCCTCATTGTGCACCGGGACGCAGACGTAGATCATGGCCCTGCAATCTAGAGGAGCGAGCGATACACGGCCAAGACGCCGGTCGCCATGGCGGAAGCGGTGTAGCGCACGGGCAGGGGGACGGGGGAGGGGTGAGCCAGCGCTTCAATCACTCGGCGTGCGAGGGCGTCGGCGTCCCCTACCGGCACGAGCCCCTCGGGTGGCACGATCTCGGACAGCCCGCCCCCTGCCGTCGCCACCACCGGTTTGCCCAGCGCCAGCGCGTGCAGCACCACGGTGCCGAGACCTTCGGCCCGCGAGGACATGACGACGACATCGCTCTCGCGCAGCAACGCATCCGCCTGAGCGGCGTGGCCGATCAGGTGGACACGATCGGCGAGGTCGAGCCGGCGGACTTCGGCTGCGAGGGCATGGCGCTCGGGGCCGTCGCCCGCGATCACCCAATGCAGATCGGGGCGGTCGGCCCGCGCCCGATGAGCCGCGCGAATCAAGGTGCGCTGATCCTTGGCCGGCTCGAGCGCGGCGACGTTGGCGGCAATCGGCGCGCGGGGGGGGAGCCCCAGCATCGCCCGGAGGTTGAGCGGCACCGCGGCCGCGCGGCGCACTTCGTCGGGATCGACGCCGGAGGGAACCGTCTTGACTTCTCCCGCGGGGAACCCGGCGGCCAGGAGCGTTGCCCGTACGGCTTCGGAGATCGCTACGACGGCGTCGGCGTGGCGCAACGCGCTGCGGCGGCGCACGGGAAACACGACTCGGCGCGTCGCGACGAGACGCGGCGCCGCCGTGCGCGCATAGGTGAGGAAGCGGCGCGCCCAGACCGCGACCGTGACGGCATGGTTGTTGTGAGCGTGGATGAGATCAGGTGGCCAGGTCAGGGCTTCGACGACGAGCCGCCACCCGGCCCGCGGGTCGACCCCGATGGTCCAGGGCACCTCACGGACGGCGACGCCGTCGGCCGTGGCCCGGCGCGCGAGCTCGCTGCCTCGCCGCGTGACGAGCCGTTGCTCGACGCCGGGCTCGCGGGCCAGCTCGCGGGCCAACAGCCGGACCTGGTTCTGACCGCCCCGGAATTCCCGGCCGGAGTCGACGTGGAGGACGCGCACGCCCCCCCTCAGGCCGGCTGCTTCGCGGCATGGCCGAGGGCGGCGCGCAGCTCGGCCAGCGTAAACGGCTTGTGCAGGTAGGGCCGACCGAGCGCTTCGAGGAACTGCAGGGTGTCGCCGCGCACGGTGTCGCCGGTGGCGAAAATGATCCGCTCGGCGACCCGCGGGTCCTGCCGGGCGAGCTTCGTGTACATCTCGCGCCCGGAGAGGTGCGGCATCCGCAGATCACAGATGATCACGTCGAATGCGCCGGCGAGGGCGCGCTCCAGCGCGTACGTGCCGTCGCTCGCCACCTCGACGGTGTGGCCCCAACTCTCGAGCGTGGCCCGCATGTAATGCAGGATGTGCGGTTCGTCGTCCACGACCAGGATGCTGAGCGGCTTCGACTCGCCGGGCGGCACGGGCGCGACCTCGGCGCGCGCGGCGCGCGCGCCGATCGGCAGCTCCAGGGTGAAGGTCGCTCCGCCGCCCGGCCGCGTGTCGAGGGTGATGTGGCCCCCGTGCTCCTTCATGATCCCCTGGGAGATGGAGAGCCCGAGGCCCGTGCCCTCGCCCTCCCGCTTGGTCGTGAAGAACGGCTCGAACACGCGGGCCGCGACCTCTTCGACTATGCCGGGGCCCGAGTCCGTGACACTCACCGCGACGCTGTCGTGCACGCGACGCGCCGTGATCCAGATTCGGCCGGACGGCGCGTCGCTCGCGATCGCCTGGCACGCGTTGTTGATCACGTTCACGAACACCTGCTTGAGCTGGTTCGCATTGACTTCGACGTCGGGCAGCCCGGGCTCGACTTCCAGCGTGGCCTCGACCTTGTGCGCCATCAGCTGATTGCGGAGCAGGGCAAGGGTCGAGTCGAGCAGCGCCCGGATCGGCTGGCGCGTGCGCTCTCCCTGCTGGCTGCGCGCGAAGGACAGCAGGTTCTTGACGATCGTCGCGGCCCGTTCCGCCTCCTGGCGGATCACCTGGAGCGGCTCCCGCAGCGAGGCCGGGACGTCGCCCGCCTCGGCGAGGAAGTCGCTGAAGCCCACGACGGAGGCGAGGGGGTTGTTCAGGTCGTGCGCCACCCCGGCGATCAGTTGACCGATCGCCGACATTTTCTCAGACTGTATGAGTTGCTCCTGCAACCGGCGCCGTTCGGTCTGGTCCTCGAAGACGAGGACCGCGGAGCCCGGCTCGGCCATCGGGATGGCGGTCAGGAGCAGCGTGCGCTCGCCCGCGCGGATCTCCGCCGTGCTCGCCGACGGCTCGGCGAGGGCGCGCGCCACGGGGTCCGACCAGGCGGGCGGGAGGAGCCCGAGCCACGGCCGGCCGGGAATCGCGGTGACCGCGGTCTGGATCAGGTCGGCGAACACGCGGTTGGCGCGACGCACGGTGCCGTGGGCGTCCACGATGCAGATCGCCTGGGAGATGGCGTCGACCGTCTTCTCCCACTCGCGCTTGGCGGAGGAGAGGAGCTCCACCAGGCGGGCATTCTCGAGCGCGATCGCCGCCTGCGCGAGCACCGCGCAGACGAGCGTCAGCTCGGCCTTCCCCAGCACGCCGGGCCGCTCGCTCGAGAGGGAGACCGCGCCCATCGTGCGACTGGCGGCGATGAGCGGTGCGCCGAGCCAGGAGCCGGGGGGGGGCGCGTCGGCGGGCAGCTCCGCCCCGCGGCGCCGCGCCTCTTCGCGTACGTTCTTGGGGAACGCGAGCGGCCCGTGCCGCAACGCGAGCTGCAGCAGGGGGTCGTCGGTGCGGGCCGGAACGGGGTGCGTGTCGTAGGTCACCGCCAGCCGGTTCGACTCGGCGTCAAGTAGTATGACCGAGAGCCGATCGGGCCGGAGCAGCTCGGCGAGCGCGCGCGCCACCACCTCGACCACGGTGGTCGGCCGGAACGCCCCCGCGAGCTCCTGGGCGAGCGTCGTCAGGCGCACCAGCAACTCCGGCGCGGGTCGGGGGGTAGCAGCGCTAGAGGGAGGTTTGGGCATGATACTGGCCAACGTCCGTGGTCGCCTGCGGGCGCAGGACTTTCTGCTCGTCGCGCTCGCCCTGGCGCGTGGGGACGCGCCGCGCCGCGCGCGGTACGAGCGGCTGCTCCTCGAGGAGGGACCCGACGAGCTGCTCGACGACCCCGACCTGCTCGCCGCCCTGCTGGCCCTGCGCACGCTCGTGGTCCCGTCGCCGGCGCTCTTTACGTATGTGGCGGTGCGCCATACCCTGCGCGCAGCCGGCGTCGACGACCGCGTCCTGGCCGACTACCTGGCCGCGCTGCTGCTCGAATTCGGCGATCATGACCGGCACGTCCGCATCCGCCGCACCGACGACGAGACCTACCACTACTTGATCGACATGGTGGAGGACCTCACGGGACTCGACGACGCCGGGGAACGGGCCTTTCTGCTTCGCGCGCATCTCGGCAACTACAGTCTCTGGCTCGCCGGACTGTTTCCGGACTACATCGCTGCCCGGCGCTCCCGCAAGGGCGGGCCCGACCTGCCGTATTACGACGAGCTGGGCCGACAGGGCTTTCGCCTGGCCGCCCAGCACCGGCTCGCCGAACATCTGGGCGTCGCCACCATCTACCGCGCCGCCGCCGAGCGGTTCCCCACGCTGCGGGTGGCCTTCAACCGGCTGAGCGACCGGGTCTTCTTTCCGAACGTTAGCACACCGGAGAAGATACTCCGAAATCTGTAGCGTAAGCGGTGAGCGGTCAGCGGGGCGGCCCAACCGCTCACCGCTTACCCCTCACTCGTCCAGAAACCGCGTCGGCACCGTCGTCGCCGCCTCGACCAGCTGCTCCGCGGATTTCACGAAGCGCACCACGATCGGCAGCGACCCCTTGAGCGTGAGCTTGCGCTGCATGATCCCCGCGATGGGCCCGAGCTCTTTCCGAATCACGCGCTTCCAGTGCTGGTAGTCGCCCGAGATCACGAACGCCGCGTGGTCCGCCTCCCCGTGGGACACGACCTTCGCTTCGCGGCAGACGCCTCGCTCGAGGTCGAGCCAGATCCCCACCGGCTCGCCGATCCCGATCTCGGGCTGACGATTCACCACGAGAGCGACCGGACCGTGCGTCCACTCGAGCGAGGCGGCGCGATACCCGTCGCTCGCGTTGATCGCCACGCCGTACGCGCTCACCCATTCGGCCGACGGAAATGCGATGCTCACGCGATCGCGTCCGCGAAGCCGCGGAACAGCGCGCCCTCCACGTCGTCCTCCGGATGCCACTGGACGGCGAGCGTCCAGGGTGCTCCGGGGTCCCTTCGCTCGGCCCCCTCGATCACGCCGTCCTCCGCCCAGGCGTTCGCACAGAGCGGCGGCGCCACGTCCCGGATTGCCTGGTGATGCCGGGTGTTCACGCTGGCGTGCACGGTCTCCAGCGTGTGGTGGAGCAGCGTTCCGGACTCGATGCGCAGGCCGTGGCGGGAGCGCGTATCGGCGTGGTCGACGGAGCCGGGGCGCTCGCTCGCCAGGTCTTGGTACAACGTGCCGCCCAGGGCGACGTTCAGGATCTGGATCCCGCGGCAGATGGCGAGGACCGGGAGGCGGCGTCGCTCGGCGCCCGCGATGAGCGCCAGCTCCACCGCGTCGCGTGCCCGATCGATCTCACCCAGCCTGGAATGGGGGGACGCCCCGTAGCGGCACGGCTCTACATCCTCGCCCCCCGTGAGGACGAGACCGTGCACGCCGTCGAGCGCCGCCCCCGCCGCCGCGGGCTCGAGGACGGGGGGCACGAGGAGGGGCACGAGCCCGACGCGCATCAGGGCATACACGTAGGCGGTGTTCAGGGCGACGCGCTCCCGCCCCGCGTCGGTGCGGCGCGTCGCGCTCACGGCGACGAGGCGCGTCACAGCGCCGAGCTTGGGGGGCCCGCCGGGGCGCCGAGCAGCGGGCACTTCGGGTTCGAGACGTTCGGCCAGTCGACGCGCACGCCGTACAACGGGATCGTCCGGTCGGCGCCGGTCAGGGCGCCGATGCTCGGGTATCCCTCCGGCGGGCGCCGCGACTCGTAGATCAGCAGGCCCTGCGCTCGTTGCGTGGAATCGTCCACCACGAGGATAGCGTAGGCGGTGGAGTCGCTGATCGAAGTGGCGGGGAAGCCGGCTCCCTGAAACTCCATCGTCAGCGCCCCCTTGGTGTAGCTGACTGCCACCGCGCTCTGCTGGGTTACGCCGACCACCCGGACGGGAAGCGTGCCGGGGAGCCCGCGTGGCGCGTCCGTGAGCACGAAGGGTAGATGCCGCAGCCGGTCTTGGATCAGGGACGGCCCGATGAGCTGCGCCATGCCGCAGGTCGGCGAGCGTGTGCGGTCGCCGCCACAAGACAGGAACAACGGCAAGCCGAAGAACGGCACGCAAAAAGGTGTCGCACGGAACCGTCTCATGGAGGCGTCACGACCTCCAGCAGGGTTGCCGGATACGGGGCGTCGGGGCTCACCCGCCGGAGCTCCAGGCTGTCGGCGTCGGGAACGAGCGACGTGCCGAAGCGCAGGGTGTCGCCCACCAGCCAGGCCGCGGTGCGGGCCCGTGCCCAGGCCGGTTTCTCGATCTCGACCCCGATGATGAAACGGCCTTCCCCGCGGAGCGGGCCGGCTTCGACCTTGCTGCGGTCGGGCTCGCCCCGATAACGGCGGTACAGACGGCCTGAAATCCAGTCGCCCACGTGAGTCTCAAGCGTGATGCGAAGGTAGACGGTGGAGTCGATCGGCACGGCGCGAGTGGCGGGTACGGGGCCCGCCCGGAAGATGCGGGTCAGCTCCCAGGTGCCGTTGAGCGGGGACGCCTGCAACCCCGTGAGCAGCAGGGTTAGAATCAGCGCGCCGTCGAGCATCGTACGAATCTAATACGTCCAGGTGATGGTGGCGGCGAAGGTCCGGACCGGAGCGAGTGTGCGGGGCACCTGACTGTAGATGTAGTTGAGCGCGTTGGCGAGCTGGGCGCGTAGCGTCCATGCGCCCCACACGGCGCTCACCCGCAGATCGAGGACTTTCTCCGCCACGCGCGGGTCGGTCTCGTAGATCTCTACCCGGTCCAGGCGGCTCGTGTAGCGGAAGTCGCCCCCGACGCCGATCACGCCGCGCTGGTAGTCGGCGCCGAGCGTGAGCAGATGCCTCGGCCGGAAGGCGAGCGGGCGCTCCGAGACGCTGTCGTGCGCGAGGGCCCGGGCGTGCAGAAACGTGTACGACAAGGTCGTCGTGAGACCCGCGACCGGGGGAGTGGCGGTGACGGCCAGGTCGAGTCCCGCGAGGCGGGCATGCGTCACGTTCTTGAATTGGATCCGCCCGCTGTCCACCGTAGGCTCGATCAGGTCGTACGCTTCGGTCCAGAAGAGCGCCGCGTCCGTCCGCACCGCGGACGAGAGCGTCGCCGCGTTGCCGAGCTCGAACGACCACGCCGTCTCGGGGTCCAGATCGGGGTTCGGGACGACGGGGATACCCTGCACGAAGGTCGAGACGAACCGCTCGGCGAGCGACGGGGCGCGAAAGCCGCGGCCGGCGGAGGCGCGCCACACGCCGGCGCGGGCCGTCGGCAGCACGACGCCGAGACGCGGGCTCAGGACGGTCGCGAGCGAGCCTCCGTCCACGTCGAGGTGATCGATCCGTGCGCCGGCCACGAGCCGCAGCCTCCCGAGCTGACGCTCGCCCTCGGCATAGGCGGCGAACTCGCGTTGATCGTGCGTGCGGACCACGTTGCTCGTGGGATTAGCGTCGCCGGTGAAGATATTGGTGCGCACGTCGGAGAAGCTGCCCTCCGCGCCCAGCGTCACGACGCGGTCGCCCGTCGGGTGCACTTCGCCGCGGAATTCGACGCCGTATCGATTGGCCACGCCCCAGTCATCGCCGGTAGGCTGGAAATCCGTGAAGTCGGTGCGGCCCCAGGAACCCCGTGCCTGCCACGCGAAGCGCTCCGAGGCGTGGTGCTCGACCGTCGCGGCGAGCTGCCCCTTGTCCGAGCGGGTGAAGGCGCCGCGGCCGGACGCTTCGATCATGAATGGCTGGAAATCCTGGCCGCGGTCATCGCAGCTACCGTGGGTGCACCAGATGAGCGGCGTCTCGTACTGATCGCTCGCCCACGAGCCGGACGTCGTCACGCGAGTCTCGGGGGTCGGGATCCACTGCGCTTTGGCCGCGGTCTGCCAGTGGTTGCGCCGGTCCTGCTCGCGGTAGCCGTCCGAGTGCCACCCGCCGGCCGTGTAGCTGCCGCGCGCCGCGGCGGTTCCGTACGACGTCGTGACATCGAGGCCCTCCAGAGCGCCCGTATAGTCGCGGAACCTCCAGACGTCGAAAGGTGGGTTGGCGTACGCGCCACCGAGGGCGCGTACCCGGGCGTGGAAGCCGCTCGGGATCTCCCGCGTGATCACGTTGACCACGCCGCCCAGCGCCGCCGAGCCGTAGAGCGCGGAGCCCGCGCCCTTCACCACCTCGACCCGCGCGACGTCCTCGAGCGGGATGAGGTCCCAATTGATCCCACCCCGGTCGCCTTGATTCGCGGGCACGCCGTCCACGAGCATCAGCACGCGGCTGCCGAGCCCCTGCACGTAGCCCGACGAGCCGCGGATGTTCACCTGACCGTTGAGGAACTGCACTCCGGGAGCCTTGTCTACGGCTTCGTCCACGGTCGTGACGGCCCGGCGGGCGACGTCGGTATCGCTGACGAGCGCGACGCTCGTCACCGCCTGGCTCAAGAGCTGTGAGTGCTTGGCGGCGGTGACGATGACGGGCTCCAGCGGTACGACCGCGGGACCGAGCCGGTAGTCGCGCTCGACCGAATCCCCTGCTGCGAGGGTCAGCGTGTCGACGAGAGACTGGAAGCCGAGGAGACCTACCCGGACGATGACGAGCCCACCCGGTACGCTCAGCCGGTAGCGCCCCTGGGCATCCGCCACGCCAACGCCGTCGCCGTTGACGACTCGAACGGTGGCGCGTAACGGCTGCCCTGAACTGTCCCGTACCGACCCGTAGAGGGCGGCGGTTCCCTGAGCGCTCACGGCGCGGAGCGGCACGGTCGCGAGCGCCGCCAGCAGGAGGGCCCTCACGGGCACGGCGGGAAGTAGGTGCAGATGGGATGCAGATTACCGAAGTCGATCACAAAGTTGACCGAATCGGTGCTGGAGTCGTTGACGACGACCACTCCGGGCGCCGTGGGGTCGGTCTGGCCGTGGTAGAAGCCCGCCTCCTTGAGCAGCGAGTCGGCATTGCTGAACCCCGGCGCGAAGGCCCCGACCTTCTTCCAGACGGCCACCACCCATTCGTACCGTCCGGTGCTCAGGGGAAGGGCGTAGATCTGCGATCCCCGGAAGGGACGGGCGAGCGACGG
>Ga0134064_10000030_pt1 | contig 15646 bp, 22 predicted proteins | sample 15_taG_7_FD_94472 | JGI IMG/M metagenome (GOLD analysis project Ga0134064, IMG submission 94472) | Grasslands soil microbial communities from the Angelo Coastal Reserve, California, USA - 15_D_Wat_20cm_2_0_1 metaG | ecosystem: Environmental > Terrestrial > Soil > Grasslands ...
CGACGCGGGTCTGGTCGGGGATCCGCTTGCCCATACCGGGGTCTCCTTCAGGGGTGTTGGTGGTCACGGGGGCCGGGGTGTTCAGGTTCTCGCCGATTCGGCGTCGTGTTCCCTGCGCTCGGGAACGGGCGCTGCCCCGGCCGTTGCTGGGGGCGCGGGCCGGGGCAGCGGGGGGCCCGCGGTTCAGCCGGTGGGGGTGCCGGCGGTCGCGGGGGTCAGGGCGGTGACGGAGTTGGGGCGTACGCAGGAGACGGCGATGGCGCCGTGGGTGTCGGTGAGTTGGAGTTGGACGGTGGTGGGGCGGCCGGAGTGCAGGGTGCAGCGGCACAGGGCGGCCGTGTAGGCGCCGTGCCGGTCGGTGAGGGAGCCGTGGTAGCGGACGGGGAGGTCGGTGACGTCGGTGATGAGCGGGTTGACGGCCATGGGTGTTCCCCCGTGATGGATGTGGCGGCGTGCGGTAGAACCACCGTAACCTATAACTCATTGCGCCGCAATGAATTTGAAGGGATCCCTGCCCCCGAACACCAGAGAGCCCCGGCCGTTCCCACGCCGGGGCTCTGGCAGCCACCCCTCCCCGTCTGTCACTCCGGATCCTGGGGGCGCTTCCAGGAGAACACGCCCGAGGACGCGCACCATCAGACTGGCAGCGATCCGCCGGAACGTTCCCCCTGGCTGATGCGCGGCCGGCCGCTACGCCTCGTCGGCGGGTCCGTCGAAGTCGACGACCAGCGACCCCTGCACATCCGTCCGGTTCGTCGGCACCTTGAACACGGACGTCAGCCGGATCTCGCCGGTGAACTGCGTGGTTTCGCGCGGCTCGGTTCCGTCGACGACGCGTACCCATTCGTCGAAGATGGCGCGGCGGTCATTGTCCGTGAGGCGCGGCTGATGCTTTGGGACGGTGCCGCGCAGCGCCCCGTTCGAGGTGACCGTCCAGTCCAGCGGGTACCGCTCGGCTTTATGCCCGGCTTCCTGGAGGTCGGTGAGGACTGCGAGGGCGCGGTACTGCCAGGCGTTGCGGTCGGTCACGGTGATCTCGCCGAAGGACGTCATGGTCGGCAGTGTGGCAGCCGGCACCGACAACGGCCGGGTCAGTGGCCGTCGTCGGGGGCGCCCGGCTCGAGGTGCCCGTGGAGGCGGATACGGACGCCGTCCTCGCCGGGCACCCGCCACGGTGCGCTGGGTCCGGTGAGGTTGTGGCAGGCGGCCAACTGCTGCGCCATGGCGTGGGCGGTGGTCTCGTCGGCGGCCTCGATGGTCAGGGAGACGTGGCCGGGGATCGTGCGGGCGTGCTGGAGGGCGTTCATGCCCGGTCCGACGCTGCGGTGGGGCGTCTGGTTCGCGGTGGGCGTCAACGTCACCCGAACCGGGCCTGGTTGCCGGTGCGGGTTCAGCTCTGGCGGATCTCCTTCCATGCCCGGTACGTCGACGGCGTGAAGAAGGCGACCAGGCCGACGCCGAGCAGTCCGCCGAGGATCTGGATGATCTGGATCGCTGTGCGCATGGGGCCTCCTGGCGGGGCGTGTGGTGAGTGCGGGTACCAGCACAGCAGACGGCGCTGACATTCGGGCCTGGTTGCCGCCTGGACGCCCGCGCGGGAGCCTGTACGGGCTGGGGGTCGGCAGGGGGATGGGGAGGCAGTGGCGTGTGGTTCGTACTCTCGTGCGGCTGGTGCGGTGAGGACAACGTCCTATGGGGTGAGCGCACGGGATTCTGGAACAACAGGTTCCGCCTGTGTGACTGGTTCACCTGCCACGCCTGCGGAGGAGACTGCGAAACGCACGACCCGCCGTGGACCCCGTACTACGAGGACTGATCGGCAACGACGAAGGGAGACCTCAGCGGCCGGCCGTAGGAAGCGGCCGCGACGAGGCCTCCCTTTCGCACTACCCGCGTGACGCCTTCACGGTACCGCAGCAACTCGCCCTGGACCGTGGCATGCTGGGGGTAATGCCGGTGGCCGTGGGCTGCCGGAAGTTGAGCCAGGTGGCCCGGGGCAGACCGGGAGCCTGGCTCGGCGTCTTTTCGGGCCCGGTTGACCCTGTGGCGTCCCGGTCGGGTCACGGTCTGGAGACACATTCTTCACGCCGCCCCCACGAGGCCGCATGATGCGCGTTGACGACCACACGCCTCGGGGGATTCCATGCGCCGCACCACGACCGTTCCTGCTGTCCTGCTCGCTGTCCTGATGCTCGGTGGGGCGGTCGGCTGTTCGAAGTCGCCCGACGAGCAGGCCGCGGACTGTGCTGCCGCGCTCGCCGACCGGACCGGCAGCAAGCCGGCGGACGCGCCGACCATCGGTGAGGCGAAGAAGCGGGTCGATGCGCTCGACAAGGAGCTGGCGGGCATGGTCAGTAAGGGGTACGCGAGCATGGCGTCGGACGCCTATGACGCGGTGGAGAAGCGGGCCCAGGTGAAGAAGGGCCGGCCGGGGGCGTGCGGGGCGTTGTCGAAGGACGACTACAACGCGCTGCTCATGGCGACGGCGGTCGACGGTTTGGGGTGGACGGACGGGGACGGGCAGTTCGACAAGCTGAAAATGGCCGAAGGGCTGGACTGAACACAGCACCGCCCCGCCAGCACGACGGCCGGCGAGGCGCCCGGTCCTCAGGTGTACGCCATGTCCACGAAGCGCGAGTAGTGCCCCTGGAAAGCGACCATGACCGTCGCCGTGGTCCCGTTCCGGTTCTTCGCGACGATCAAGTCGGCCTCTCCCTCGCGGGGTGACTCCTTCTCGTAGGCGTCCGGACGGAACAGCAGGATGATCGTGTCGGCGGCGAAGGTGATGGCCCCGGACTCGCGCAGATCGTCCAGTGCTGGCACGCGGTCGGCGCGCTGCTCGGGTGCCCGGTTCAGGTGCGAGGTGCACACCACGGGGATCTGCAACTCGCGGGCCAGCGCCTTCAGGTCGCGGACGACGTCGCCCACCTCGCGCTCGCGAAGGTCGTTGCGCTTCTCGGGTCGGATGTCCTGCACCCCGTCGATGGCGATGAGGCGTACGTCCCGGTTCGCCGTCTCCTCGCGGGCCCGTTCGGCGATCTCTGCGGCCTTCAGGTAGGGCGGCGCCCACAGGTACAGCGGCGCGTTCGCAACCTTGGGGAGGCGCCGGTTGAGGCGTTCCGTGTCTTCCTCGCTCATCGTTCCGGCGCGCAGGTGGTGCAGGGCGACGCGGGCTTCGGCGGACATGATGCGCATCGTGGTGTCGCTGGTTTCGTGTTCCAGACTGATGTGCAGTGTCGGGACCCGGTTCTCGATGGCGGTGGTCCGGCAGATGTCGAGCAGCAGGGTGCTGCGCCCCATCGCGGGCCGTGATGCGATCACGGTGAGCGTTCCGGGGTGCAGCCCGGACATGAGCGAGTCGAGGTCCCGGAAGCCGGTGGTCATCGCCATCGGCATCAGCTCGGCTGCGGTGATCGCTTCTACGCGGTCCAGGGCCTCCGCAAGGGCCGTCTCCAGTGACTGGAACTGCCCGGAGCTGTCGGCTTCTTGATGATCCATGATCCCCCTGTCATGTGGTGTTGACGTTCCTTCTTTCCTGCTGGTCATACTCACGTCTGGGCCATGTCGACGAACCGGGAGTAGTGGCCCTGGAACGCGACGGTCACGGTGGAGGTCGGCCCGTTGCGGTGCTTGCCGACGATGATGTCGGCCTCGCCCGCGCGCGGGGACTCCTTCTCGTAGGCGTCCTCGCGATGCAGGAGGATCACGATGTCGGCGTCCTGCTCGAGGCTGCCGGACTCGCGGAGGTCGGAGACCATCGGAGTCTTGTCGGCCCGTGACTCGGGGCCGCGGTTGAGCTGCGACAGGCCGATCACCGGGAGCTGTAGTTCCTTGGCCATCAGCTTCAGGTTCCGGGAGATGTCGGAGACGTCCTGCTGCCGGGACTCGCCGGGCCGGCTGGAGCCGGTCTGCATAAGCTGCACGTAGTCGATGAGGATCATGCGGACGCCGTGGCGCTGCACCATGCGGCGGGCCTTGGAGCGGATGTCCATCATCGTCTGGTTCGGGGATGCGTCCACGTACAGCGGTGCGGACTTCACGATGGCGTGCGCCTTGGCGACCTTCGTCCAGTCGTCGTCGGTCATCTGCCCGGTGCGGATGTGGTGCAGCGGAACCTTCCCGGTCGCCGACAGCAGCCGGTAGTTGATCTCGCGGCGGCCCATCTCCAGGGAGAAGAACCCGACCGGGATGTCGTTGTCGAACGCGCAGGCGCGCGCGAAGTCCATGGCGAGGGTGGTCTTACCCATGGCGGGGCGGCCGGCGACGATGACGAACTGGTCGGACTGGAAGCCGCCGAGCAGCCCGTCCAGGTCCATGAATCCGGTGGGCAGGCCGATCAGGGAGCCGTCGCGGCGGGACATCGCCTCGATGGCGTCGATGTCGGCGTCGATGTCGTCGCCGATCGGCGCGAAGTCGTCCTCGGCGTGCGCGTCGGCGAGCTGGACGACCTCGGCGCCGGCCCGGTTGAGGTCGTCGTCCAGGTCGCCATCGGCGTAGCCGAGTTGGGTAATGCGCAGTCCGGCCTCGACCATGCGACGGCGCACGGCCTTCTTCTGGACGATGTCGGCGTACCACTGGGCGTTCGCGGCGGACGGCACGACCTGCACGAGCTGGTGCAGGTAGGCGGCGCCACCGGCCTTGGCGAGTTCACCGCGCTCGGTCAGCTTGGCGGACAGGGTGATCGGGTCGACGGGCTCGCCCGCGGCGTACATGTCGCAGATGGCGCGGTAGATCGTCTGGTGGGCGGGCTTGTAGAAGTCGCGGGTCTGCAGCCGGATGTCGCCGACGACGTCCTCGATGGCGGTGCGGCTGGTTTCCATGCCGCCGAGGACGCACTGTTCGGCGTCCAGGTCCTGCGGTGGCATCCGGTCCATGGCTCTGGCGTCGAAGTCCGGCTCGGGCTCGTAGTCGTGGGCTGGGGCGTCTTCGATGGTCTGTTGGGGGATACTCATGGTGTGGCTCCTTCGGGAGTCCGGGAACAGCGGCCGGCCCTGGCGAGGGATGTACCGGCCGCTGTTGGCGTTTCCGGGGTCAGGCGCGGGCGTGCTTCGGGTGGCACTTCTGGCACGGGACGTCGCGGCCGTCGGGGAGTTCCACGGTCCGCTCGTAGACCATGTAGGGCCGGTTGCCGTTGTTGCACTCGCCGCACCAGTCGGCGAGAGAGCCGCGCGGGGAGCCTCCTGGGCGGCCTCCAGGGCGCCGCCGCTTCAGGGCCCGCACTCGGGTGGGCATGACCCGTGAGGGGACGCGTACGGGGTCCCTGGCGTCGTCGACGGTCAGCTCCAGCTCGAGCATGGTGTCGAGGCCGATGCCGAGCGTGTGGATGCGGGAGGCGAGCAGCGGGGCGAGGTCGCGGGCGTTGTCGATGCTCATCTGCCATTTGCCGGGGAGGTCCTGGAGGAAGTCGTCGGCGGCCTTGATCTCCTCGGCGGTCGGCGTGTGGTCCTCCGGGCCGAGTGCGCATGCTGCGGCCCACTTGCCCGCCCGACCCTTCTTGTGGGGGCTGGGGGTGGTGTTACCACCACCCTCCGGGGGGTGTGGGGGGGATCCGGCATTGCCGGAAGAGGGCGCGGCCTGCGGAGACTTCCTAGTTCCGGCATTGCCAGATCCGGCATTGCCGGAAGTGGACCCCATCTGCGGGGACCGTGTTTTTGTCTGGTTCGGCTTCCTACTTCCGGCATCACCGGATCCGGCAATGCCGGAAGTGGGTGTGACCTGTGGTGATTCAGCGGATCCGGAGAGGCTCGGAGCGTCGGGATTCCAGGCCGGCCAGTCGTAGAACTCGTACGCGACGCCCTCACGCTGTCCCGTCTTCTCGTCGACGAGGAACACGCGCCGGACGTATCCCTTGGCGCGAAGCCGGGCGAACGACTCGTACACGGCGTCCCGGCCGACGAGCCGGGACCCGTTGCCGCTGCGCACCCCGATCGTCTTCAGGTGCTCCAGCACGCTCAACGGCGTCACCACGAGCGGCTCCTGATCCGGGCCACGCCGCGCCTGCTCGGCGAACAGGAACATCAGTTCCACGGTCAGCGTGAGGTCCAGCGGGTGCTCGTAGAGTCCGTGCGGGCCGCTTCGCATGTGCGCGTGCACTGCCACGCTCGCGACCGGACCGCGGTTGATGAACTGACCGTCGTCGGCGAACTGCTCCGTGTGCTGTGCGTTCACGGCCGCCCCCGCATGGGGCGAGAAGATGCTGGGGGACTAGTTGGCAGATCGCCCGCGGGCTGTACCCTCATCAGTGAGGACCTTTCATAGGTGGGACTCATTTCGCCAGCGGGCTGCGATCCGCTGGTACTGCTCAGGCGACCGGTCACGAAGCTGCTGCGGCTTCGAGAACCGGTCGTCTTGCGTTTCAGGGGTCCGGGCTGCGATCCAGCCCCCTGGTAACCGGTTCACTTGTCAGGCTGCGGCTTGTTGCCCTTACCGCCCCGCCGTGGCCCGGTCCTGAACATCTCGAGGAACGGCCCGGTCTCCATCGTTCGGGTCCGGCCCCCTGCCATCAGGTACGGCAGCTGGTCCTTGCGGTCCCCGAATCTCCACCAGTCGGGGTTCTGTCGTGCGTGGTATCTCAGGCCGTCCGCGGTGATGTCGTCGACGAGGTCCAGCTCCTTCAGCAGGGCTGCGCCGGAGGCGAAAGTGACGAACGGTGGTAGCTGTTTGCTCACCGTGGATCACCCCGCGTCAGATACTTCGGACCAACGCGAGAATGTGGGTAGGGTCATGCTGAACTCCTTAGCTGGGGTTCCCCGTTCCGGAAGTGATTTCGCAGGTCAGCACCGGTAACGGGGCGGCCGGCTAGCCCCACGTGGGCTGGTCGGCCGTATTACTTGGTCTTGCGTACGCTCTGGTCCTTCGGTCTAACGACTCAGTCACTCAAGGGCATCAGCCCGCGTCGCCAACGCCATCAACTCAGGCGGCGCGCTGGGCCCTTCGACGAGAACGAGCTCGCGGATGGCCTTGCGGGCGGCGACGTGTGTCCGGACGGTCTCCGGAGACAGCGCCTCTGCGCGCAGCAGGCAACTGAGGGCTTCCCCCGTGTGCCGCCTCTGCGCATGAGCTCGCCCCAGGTCCATGAGCAACCTCCCTTGCCGCTCGTGCGACAGGGCATCGGCGTCGATTCTTGTGCCGATGTCGAGGGCCTCGCCGGCGTCGCCCAGCTCTACGGCTGTCGATACGGCTTGGATCTCAACGTTGACTGCCCCGAACTCGAGGTTGAAGTCGTTGCGGTCCTCGTCCATCCGCTGAGCGACGGCACGAGCCTTGTCGATCTCCTCTCTGGCGCCGTTCCGGTTCTGCGCGCGTGCGTAGACGAGCGCCATGGCCAGGTACAGCGCCCCCAGAACGGACATGCCGGGGACGGTCAGTTCGCCCTGCGAGTCGAGCCGCTCGAGCGCCTCGATGGCGGTCTTCGCGGACTGCTCGGCCTGGTCCAGGCGCTTGAGGCGAACGAACGAATGGACCATGCGGAAGATGCCCGCGCACACGTGCAGCGGGTCGCCGGACTGCTCGGCCGCCCAGACGGCTCGGTCAGCCGCGACCCATGCGGCGTCCGCTTCGTCCTGACGCGCGAAGGCAGCAGCAAGGGCCTGGTACGTCCGGGCCAGCAGAAGGTACGCCTCGCTTCGACGGTCTTCGTCGACAACACGCACCGTCTGCTCAAGGTCGGGCAGTAGTCCCGTCAGACGGGAACTGACCTCCGTGAATGCTCCCTCGTGGGTGAGCCGCCACATCTCATCGACATCTGCGGAGAGTTCGTCCAGCGTCTTGCTGGGCGTGGGCCGTACGGCCCCCAGGATGGTTCCCACCGCAGGGTGGCCAGAGATGAGCTGGCGCGCCCCGTCCAGGTCGTTCGACCGGTACTCGTACGTCGCGTTGGCGTCCGCGGCCGGCATCGGGGCGCCCGGCCGCAACTGTTGGACGGCAACCCCGAGGGCGTCCGCCAACTCCTGCAGCACGTCCATCCGCTCAACCGGCTGTACGCCACGCTCGACTTGCGACATCCAGCTCGAGGTCTTCCCCATGAGCGCAGCCAACTGCTGCTGCGTCAGCTTCCGCTCTTTGCGGAGCTTGGCGATGTGACCGCCGAACGCGCGATCCTTCGTTTCGACTTGCTTCATGTCGCCTCCGGTACGGCTGGCCTCTTGCCATCCAGCTCGTTCAGGAAGGCGACTTCGGTGCTGGCGAGGTACTGCGCACGCTCGCTCAGCATCTTCTTGGTGTGCTCCTGCGCCTCGTGAGCTTCGAACGCGGAACGGTCCGCGTACAGCTCGTAGAAGACGCGCACGAGCGGCTCGTTTTCCGGGACGTGCACGACGTAGACCAGGGTTCCCGGCTCTTTGCGGATGCCCTCGAGGGTGCGGGCCACTAGGGCGTCGAACTGCTGAGCTGCGTCGGCGTCGCGGGTGGTGAACCGCACGGTGAGTGCGTATCCGCTTGTCACTGCTCCTCCTTGATTCGTCATGCGCACAGTCTCACATTAAGAGTGATTCTGCTAGCTCACAGAAAATATCGCAACGACTGGATTGACTCACAGAGAAACTGTGAGTAGCGTCGGTCACGTCGCCATACGGAGACAGCAAAAAGGGCCCGGCGTCCTACCGCCGGGCCCTGGATGCAGAACCTGCCCTACCTGCTACACCAGGAGGCCGATCCGCATGCAGCTTCAGGATCGCACACCCACTACTTCGACTCTCCCGGTCCCGATGCCGGGCCGGCTGGCGGTCTCGTACCGCGTCCGGTCCCTCCCGGGCCGCGCCGCCACCGTCCAGTCGACGCTCGACCAGATGACGACCGACCAGCTGGTCGACGCGACGGGCACCATCACCGCCGTCCGTCACCTCCAGGGGTCGGCTCTGGGCCGCACGATGATCGTGCTGACCGACGACGACGGGAACAGTGCGCACGTCCTGTTCACCGCGGACGTCATGCCGCAGGTCCACCCGGTCATCTACCGGGGCTCCCGGATCACCGTGCACGGTCTCGTCTCCCGCACAGCGTCGAACCTGCCTGCGGGTATCGAGGGCTTCGGCGTCCGGGTGGTGACCGTCTGATGGCCACCGCTACCGAACCCCGTACCGTCCTGGACCGTTTCCCCGCGGGTAGCCCGCGGGGGAGCTGGCCGGCCGAAGAGGCCGCCGACCGCCTGACCCGCGAGGGCACCCCGGCGACCGTGATCATGGATCTCGCCTCGGACAGCTTCCTCGTCGTCCCTGCCGTGAAGCAGGTGGCGTGATGGCCAGCAGCCGCCAGCAGCTCATGGACCTCATCACCGCGCTCGCAGCAGCCCTCGACGACTGCAACGAAGCCGGAACGTCCAACGAGCAGATCATCGCCCGCATCATGGTCAACCCGATCGACCTGCACACGGCCCCCGACGCCTGGAAGCACGCCCACGTCGTGGACGTCACCGAGTCCGGGCTCGTGGAAGCGCTGAAGATGTTCGGCACGATCCAACCCACCCCCATCACGGCGGGTGCGGTCGACGCCACGAACACCCCCGAAGACGCCAACCGGTTCGCCCGCGAGTACGGGAACCTCGCCGGCCAGATCGCCGACGTCCTCACCTTCGACGAGGCCAAGGCCCGCGAGGTGCAGGCCTCCGTCATCGACCGCCGCGGGGTGGACCTGCTGACCGCGCTGGAGGCCATCGACGACGTCCTCGGCGACATCGCCGACCCGTACGCCGACGAGGACGGCGACCTGTGAACCCGCTCCACACCGCCGGCAACGCGGTCCCGTCCGTCGACGGGACCGAGCTGGGGGACGCCCTCGACGACCTCGCGAACTTCAGCCCCGCCATCGACCTCCACCGCGACGCGATCCGACTCACCGCCACCGAACGGCACACCGCAGACCAGACCCAGACCCACATCGCCACCCTCGCCGGACACGAAGACGCCAGCGTCCTCATCGCCCTCGCCCTCAGCATGCAGCGCCTCGCCTCCCCGGACACCAACCCGTGCGTACGGGACCTGCCCTTCGACCGGCAGGAGAAGGCGCAGCAACTCGCCAAGGAACTCTTCGCAGCACTCACCGACCCCTACATCACCGGCCTCGCAGCCAACTTGGCCGCAACCCTCGACCCCACCACCTGACCGCCTTCCGGGCCCCGCCATCACGGGTCCCGGCTGGTGGGGAGCCGCATCCGCCACCCCCACGGGTGCGGCTCCCCACCAGAACCGACCACCCCGCCTTCAAAGGAGCAGGCCCCATGGACACCGACACCCCGACCACCATCCCCGCCACCGACGAGCCGACCACCGGCCCCCAGTACCGCGCCGAGCACGGCGCCGAGGACTGGAGCCCCGCCGAGATCGAAGCCCAGCAGAACCTCGCCGCCATCCACCAGCTCGCCGCCTGACCCCGGAAGGACAACACGATGCCCGACACCTGGAACGGCAGGGCCCTCCCCACCCGCAACCCCGTCCACGAAGACATCCACTTCCGCGTCTACGACCAGCGCACCGGCCAACTCCTCAGCTTCGGCAGCAGCAACGTCCTCGGCGCCGTCGCCGCCGACATCCTCCGCACCCGCGACGAACACCCCAACGCCGTCCTCCAGGTCATCCAGTACGACGGCCCCGCCTACCGATAGGACACCCAACGACATGGCCACCGCCAGCAAGCGCAGTCCGCAGCAGATCCGCGACGACCGCAACGCCCGCCGCCGCGCCACCCGCCGCAACAACGCCCGCGCCCGCTACACCCAGCACGCCGCCTTCCAGCTCATCTCCTACGGCTCCTGGACCGACGGCCTGCCCGACGCCACCCCCGGCCGAGTCGCCTGCAAGGCCACCGCCATGTACCGCAGCTACCTCAAGGACGGCGACATCACCATCGCCGAAGGCGAGGCCGCACTCCGGTACGCCCTCGAGGCCAATGGCCTGCCCACCAGCCACCTCGACCAGCCGGCCACCGCCGCCTGATCCCGGAAGGACCCGCCGTGCAGACGTCCCGCATCACCGGAACCGCCAGCAAGAACGCCCGCACCCCGGCGCCCGCCGACGAGCCGTGGCCCGCAGGCGTCCACGCCCGCTTCCTCACCACCTACGGCCACCTCTACAACGACCGCAGCTGCACCGTCGACGTCCACTCCAGCCACGCCGAATGCCGGACCTGCGGATGGAAGAACCACAGCGGCCTCGGAAACAAGGCCCTCGCCGACGCCTCCGCACACGCCCGCGACTGCATGGCCCTACCCCGCCCGACCACCAACACCGCCATCCACCACAGCGCCTGACGACGCGAAAGGACCCGACCCCCGTGACCACCACCCCGGCCCCCGGCAACGAGCCGCACCGCCCCCACACGGACGGCACCCTCGCGCCCACCGCGCCGGGGAACGCCCAACAGCCCCCCACCCGCACCCAGAAACTCCTCACCGGGATCGTCGTCGGCGCCGTCCTCATCATCGCCGCCCTCGGCTTCATCGGCTCCTACAGCGCCGTCACCGACCTCGCCCTCACCAAGGGCTTCGGCGACTTCGCCCACGCCTTCCCCATCGCCGTCGACGCCGGCATCGTCGCCTTCCTCGCCCTCGACCTCCTCCTCACCTGGCGGCGCATCGGCTTCCCCCTCCTGCGCTACACCGCCTGGACGCTTACCGCCGCCACCATCGCCTTCAACGCCGTCGTCTCCTGGCCCGACCCCGTCGGCGTCTCCATGCACGGCGTCATCCCCGTCCTGTTCGTCATCGCCGTCGAAGCCGCCCGCCACGCCATCGGCCGCATCGCCGACATCACCGCAGACAAGCACCTCGAAGGCCCGCCCCCCTCCCGCTGGCTCCTCAACCCCATCGGCACGTTCATCCTGTGGCGCCGCCAACGCCTGTGGGGCATCCGCACCTGGGACCAGGTCCTCACCCTCGAGCGCGGCCGCCGCATCTACGTCGCCCAACTCCGCAAGGAGTACGGACGCCGCGGATGGCGCCGCAAGGCCAGCGCCGAGCAGATGCTCGTCCTGTCCCTCGCCCGGGACGGAATGAGCATCGAGGACGCCATCGACCTCCCCGAGCGCGAAGCGCAGAAGCTCGCCGAGGCCGAAGCAGAACGCGAAGCCGAAGCCCGTACCAAGGCCGAAGCCGAAGCCGAAGCGAAGCACCAGGCCGAACTCCGCAGGCTCGAAGCCGAAGCGGCGAAGCGCGCCGAAATCGCCGGAACCGAAGCAGTCGAAGCCGAAGCGAAGCACCGCGCCGAAGTCGCTGCCGAAGTCGCCCGCCTCGAAGTCGAAGCGAAGCGCCGCCAGGACGCCGAAGCCGCCCGCCTGCTCGCCGCCGAAACCGAAGCGAAGCTCGCCGCCATCGCCCGCGAGCAGCAGCAGGCCGAAGCCGAAGCCCGATGGGAGCAGCAGCAGCGCCAGGCCAAGGCGCAGGCAGCCGCCCGCCAGCAGGCCGCCGACGAGGCCCGCGCCCGAAAGGAGCAGGAGGCCCAAGAGCGTGCCGAGCGGATCGCCCGCACCGCTTCGACCACTTCGGACCGAGCCCCGAAGCCGGCCACCGGTTCGGCCCGCACTTCGACTTCGGTTTCACCCATCACCGGCCCCCGCGCCAAGAAGCAGGCCGAAGTCGAGAAGGTCCTCGCCCGCCTCGTCGAAGCGAACGACCCGAAGTCGTACCCGCTCGAGGACGTGATGCGGGACTTCGACCTGAAGCAGACCACCGCCTACGACCGCCTCAAGACCGCCCAGGACCTCTTCACCGCGGCCCAGGCCGAAGCCCGCAACACGAAGTCCGCGTAAGGAGAACGTGACCGATGGACATGACCGAGCTGATGACCAAGAAGGGCATGAGCGGCTTCAAGGACGAACAGCGCGACACGTTCGTCAACGACGCCACCGAGCTCCGGCAGATGGGCCGCATCATCTACGCCCGTATCGCCCAGACCGAGATCGACGGCGACAAGCCCTGGTCAGCGAAGCGCCGCGCCGCCCAGGTCCGCGGCCGGTTCAACCGGGTCGCCAAGCTCCTGGAGAAGGCCGCCGCCGAGGTCGAAGCCATCGACGCCACCTACAACCGTCGGGTCCTCGAACTGCCCGAACGCCGCGCCAAGGCCCTCGACCAGAAGCAGAAGCGCCGCGAGGCCAGGGCGCTGACCAGGCAGAAGGCGCAGGCGCTCACCCAGCGGTCGCTGACCGAGTCGGCGCAGCACCTCGCGCCTGACCCGCGCATCGCAGGCCAGCAGCCGCCGGCCGCCGCACCGCCAGTCGTCTACAACAGCCCGCACCCGCAGGCCTACGCCACCAGCCAGGCCAACACCACACCGCTGCCCGACTTCGGCACCGTCTTCGAGGAGACCGGATGACCACCGCCCAGAACCGTCAGAAGAACCAAGCGGAGTACTGGAACCAGCGGCAGAAGGCCGCCGCCCTCTTGGGCCCGGACGCGGTCGCCGCCGTCTGGTTCGACGCCTGCCGCATGGTGGCCCGCCAGAACCAGAAGCTTGGTGACGCGGACACCTGGAACAAGCTGGCGTCCCACCTCCATGACTTCTTCAAGGCTCACACGCCGTGACCGTCGTCATCATCATCACCTCCACGAACACGTGGTGATGAAGACCCCAACCTGCGCGCACGTCGTACGCGTACGTGCGCGCGCGATAGTCCTCGAATCGACTACAGCCTGTCAACCCTGAGAGGGGGTTTCATGAGCAACGACCAGACCCCGGATGGCGACGCCCAGGTTTACAACTTCCCGCGGATCGGCTTCAACATCACTCCGGTTGCGCCCTCGCAGGATGCTGGCGACCTCGAGCCGGCCATCCCCGAACTCCCGTCCGGAGAGCCCGGAACCGGAACGGGGGAGCGGGCCCGCCGCAGCCCTCTGGACCTGGTGGGCGCGCTGCCCTCCCCGGCACTGCTCGCGTCCCCGGTGCCCGCCACCACGAGCCCCGAGCCGGGCCTGCCCGCCACCTTCCGCAACGGCGATACGGGGGAGCAGCCGGTCGGGCCGCGGCTCGGCGCGCTGTCCATGGCCGCCGTCCTCGCCGTTGCCGTCGCCGCGCTGCGTGGGTCGGCGATCCTCCTCGAGGACCGCCGCCAGCGCGCCATGGAGAAGCGCGCCGAGAGCGCGCCGATGCGCGAGGCCCAGCTCAAGCACCAGCTGGCGATGGCGCAGCACGGATGGGACGTCGACGAGGCGGTCGCGAAGGGCCGCACCGACGTGACGAAGGCGCGTGAGAAGGCCGCGGAGAAGAACGCGAAGAACAAGGTGCCGCCGGGTACCGAGTTCGGGCGCAAGACGCTCGGCGGCGGCCGCGGTGGCTCGTCGTCGACGGGCAGCCGGAGCGGCGGCCTGGGATCCGGGGCGGGCCGGGGTGGCAGCAAGTCCGGACCCGGCGGTGGCGCCGGTCGGGGCGGCAGTAAGTCGGGCTCCGGTGGCCTGGGTTCGGGCGGCGGTTCGAAGTCGTCCCGCGGCACCGGCTCGGGCGGCAGCCTCGGCGGTGGAGCGAAGAAGAACCGCACCGGCTCCGGATCGTCCGGGCTCGGTGGTGGGTCGAAGAAGACCTCCACCGGCAACGGCTCCGGCAGCACGTCGTCGAAGAAGAACCGGGGGACCGGCAGCGGGCTCGGCCTGGGCGGCGGCACGTCCAAGAAGAACAGCAAGACCAACGGCGGCGGCTCGAGCAGCACGGGCGGCGCGAAGGACAAGGGCGGCAAGAAGTCCCCGCACCGCACCTCCCAGGGTGCCGGCCACAGCCTCGGCAAGTCCGGCACGACCGGCTCCGGCCACACAGGCACCGGCGGACGTACCCGCAAGGAGCGGGCCGCCGCACGTCAGGACGGCCGCCTCCAGCGCCGAGCCGACCGGCAGGCCGCCCGGCTCGGCGAGAAGGCCAAGGACCGTAAGGCGGCCCGCGACCTCAAGTCCGCGCCCAAGCAGGCCCGCCAGGACCGCCGTAACCGCATTCGTGACGCCCGCGCCGACGCGAAGGAAGCCCGCCGCGAGCAGGTCCGCCAGGGCAAGTTCGACGCCAAGCAGTCCCAGCGGGCCGAGCGGACAGCGGCGAAGCGGCTGAAGAAGGCCGAGGGCCGCCTCAAGAAGGAGCAGAAGAAGCACGCCAAGGGCGACAGCGCCGGATGGCGGCTGTGGAAGAACGACAAGAAGCGGGAGAAGAAGGCCAAGACGCCCAAGCCGCCGAAGGACACGACCGGGCCCGGCCGCAAGGACAAGCGGCGCAAGGCCCGCGACCGCGCCCGCGACGCCCGGGACGGCTACGACGCCGCCAAGGGCGACGCCGCCACCGGCACCACCCCGCCCACCAGCAACCCCGGCAGCACAGGGGCCGCGGGCGGCACCGGCACACCCGGAAGCACCGCAGGGCCGCGGCGCAGCCCCTACGGCAACGCCGCCTCCGCCAGCAAAACCAACGCCACCACCCGGACCGTCGAACGCGACGACCAGCCCACCCCGCACACCACCGACGGTCCGGCCGGCGCCCTCACCCGCGACCTGTCCGCACTCCCGCCCGCCCCCGAACCGCACACGAAACGCCCCGGCACCACCCCCCCGAAGGAGCCCCACCCCATGCCACCCGCACCCGCCCCCGTCCCCGCAGAAAAGCGCATGCAGGAGATCCACCACGCGGCCCACCGGCAAGGCTCCGCCATCGCCGACACCGCAGGCCACATGGACCCGATGCACGCCACC
>Ga0134064_10000031_pt1 | contig 15258 bp, 12 predicted proteins | sample 15_taG_7_FD_94472 | JGI IMG/M metagenome (GOLD analysis project Ga0134064, IMG submission 94472) | Grasslands soil microbial communities from the Angelo Coastal Reserve, California, USA - 15_D_Wat_20cm_2_0_1 metaG | ecosystem: Environmental > Terrestrial > Soil > Grasslands ...
CGTTTGACGACGTCGGCAAAGCCGGCCAGGCGGTGGCGGAGGTGATCGCCGCCGGAATCATCCCGGCCGGACTGGAGATGATGGACCAGCCGGCGACGCGCGCGGTAGAGCAGTTCGTGGGTGCCGGCTACGACCTCGAGGCGGCTGCCATCCTGCTGTGCGAATCCGACGGCACGCCGGAAGAGGTGGAAGACGAGATCGCCCGCATGCAGGCGGTGCTCGAGCGCTCGGGCGCCGCGCGCATGACGGTGTCGCGCGACGAGGCCGAGAGGCTGCGCTTCTGGTCCGGCCGCAAGGCCGCGTTCCCGGCGGTGGGCCGCATCTCGCCCGATTACTACTGCATGGACGGCACCATTCCGCGCAAGCGCCTCGGCGAGATTCTGCAGTTCATCGCGCAGATGGAGGCGAAATACGGCCTGCGCTGCCCCAACGTGTTCCATGCCGGCGACGGCAACCTGCATCCGCTGATCCTGTTCGATGCGAACGACGCCGACGAGCTGCGGCGCACCGAGCTGTTCGCCGCCGAGGTGCTGGAAAAGTGCATCGAGGTGGGCGGCACCATCACCGGCGAGCACGGCGTCGGCGTCGAGAAGATCAACCAGATGTGCGTGCAGTTCCAGCCCGACGAGCTCGAGATGTTCCAGGCGGTGAAAGCCGCGTTCGACCCTGCGCGCCTGCTCAACCCGGGCAAGGCGGTGCCGACGCTCGCGCGCTGCGCGGAGTACGGCCGCATGCACGTGCGCGGCGGCAAGCTGCCGCACGCCGAGCTGCCGCGCTTTTGAGTCTGCAGACGCTACAGGAGCGCATCCGCGATGCCGCGGGCCGCGGCGCAGCGCTGCGGCTGCGCGGCGGCGGCACGAAGGATTTCTACGGCAATGCGCCGCGCGGCGAAGTTCTCGATACGCGTGTTTTCTCGGGCATCGTCAGCTACGAGCCGACCGAGCTGGTGGTGACCGCGCGCTGCGGCACGCTGTTGTCCGAGCTGGACGCCACGCTCGCCGAGCGCGGGGAGTTCCTCCCGTTCGAGCCGCCGCACTTCGGCGCCGGCGCGACCTTCGGGGGGTGCATCGCAGCCGGGCTGTCGGGGCCGCGGCGCGCGAGCGCTGGCGCGCTGCGCGATTACATGCTCGGCGCGAGGCTCATCGACGGCCGCGGACACGTTCTGGGCTTCGGCGGCCAGGTGATGAAAAACGTGGCCGGCTATGACGTGTCGAGGCTGCTCGCCGGCTCCCTCGGCACCCTGGGGCTGATCGCCGAAGCTTCGCTCAAGGTCCTGCCGCGGCCGCCGTCGGAGCTGACCCTGCGCTTCGAGATGCCGGAAGAGCGCGCCATCGAGGCGCTGAACCGATGGGCGGGGCAGCCGCTACCGATCTCCGCGAGCGCGTGGCACGACGGCGAGCTGCACGTGCGCCTCTCGGGCGCGGCACCCGCGGTGCGCGCTGCGGCAGAAAAAATGGGGGGCGAAAGAACGGGAGAGGAAGCGTTCTGGACCGCCATTCGCGAGCACACCGCGCCGTTCTTTGGCGGCCCTGAGCCTCTATGGCGCATCGCGGTGCCGCCGCCGACGGCGCGTCTTTGCCTCGCCGGAAACCAGCTCATCGAGTGGGGTGGCGGCCTGCGCTGGCTCACCTCCGACGCCTCCCCTCATACCGTGCGTGAGGCAGCGCTGCGCGCCAAAGGCCACGCCACGCTGTTCCGGGCCGCCGCCAAGCCGGCGGCGGCCTTTGCGCCGCTCGACCCGGTGCTGATGCGCTTGCACCGCGAGCTGAAGGCGGCTTTCGATCCGGCGGGGATTTTCAATCCCGGCCGGCTTTACGCCGAGATGTAATGCAAACTGGCCTCGCCGATTTCATCCGCGACACCCCCGAAGGCGCAGAAGCCGACGCGATCCTGCGCAAGTGCGTGCATTGCGGCTTTTGCACCGCGACCTGTCCGACTTACCAGATCCTTGGCGATGATCTCGACAGCCCGCGCGGCCGCATTTACCTGATCAAGCGGGCCTTGGAGGGCGCCGAGGTGACGGCGCGCACGCGGCTGCACCTGGACCGCTGCCTCACGTGCCGCGCCTGTGAAACCACCTGTCCTTCGGGAGTGCGGTATGGAAGGCTGGTCGATATCGGCCGCAGGGTGGTCGAAGAGCGCACGCTGCGCACAGCGTGGGACCGGCTGCAGCGCGCCGCGCTGTCTTTCCTGTTGCCGCGCACCGGCCTGTTTGCAGCCGCACTGTCGCTCGGCCGTCTATTGCGGCCGTTCTTGCCGCGAGCGTTGAAAGCGAAAATACCTCTCGAAACCCGAGCCTCCGGGCCCTGGCCGGCGCCGCGCCATGGGAGAAAGATGCTGGTGCTCGGAGGTTGCGTCCAGCCGGCACTCGCGCCCGGTATCAACGCCGCGGCAGCGCGGGTTCTCGACCGGCTCGGGGTGTCGCTCCTCGAAGCGCCCGGGGCCGGCTGCTGCGGCGGTATTCGCTTCCACCTCAATCGCCAGGAACCCGGGCGCGATGACATGCGCGCGCTCATCGACGCGTGGTGGCCGACGCTCGAAGCTGGCGGCATCGAGGCGATCGTCATTACGGCGAGCGGCTGCGGCGTGACCGTCAAGGAGTACGGCCATCTGCTGGCGCAGGACCCGGAGTATCGCGAGAAGGCGGCGCGCATTTCCGCCCTGGCCAGGGATCTCTGCGAAGTCATTCCCGTGGACGCGATTGCGCAACGCACCGGAGTGGCGAGCGTCGCCTTCCAATCTCCCTGCACGCTGCAGCATGGCCAGCAGCTCCGCGGCCGCGTCGAGACGCTACTCGTGCGCGCGGGCTACCAGCTGACTTCGGTGCGAGACGCTCACCTATGCTGTGGTTCCGCGGGAACGTACTCGTTGCTGCAGCCCGCGATGGCCGGCGAGCTGCGCGCTCGCAAGCTGGCCGCCCTCCATGAAGGCCTGCCGCTCGCCATCGCCACCGCCAACATCGGCTGCCTTTCTCACCTGCAAGCCGGCACCGACACTCCGGTCCGTCATTGGATCGAGCTTCTCGATGACGCGCTGGAGCGTAAAATGACGCCATGAGCGCCGAGATCGTACGCGCTGCCTGTCCTCACGACTGTCCGGATACCTGCGGCATGCTGGTGACGGTGGAGGACGGCGTCGCCACCAAGATCCAGGGCGATCCGTCCATGCCGTTCACCGACGGCACGCTGTGCACGAAAGTCGCGTACTACCTGGAGCGGACTTACTCTCCGGATCGACTGCTTTACCCCATGCGCCGGGTCGCGCCCAAGGGCAAGGGGCAGTTCGAGAGAATCACCTGGGACGCGGCGCTCGATGAAATTGCGGCGCGGCTGAAGGCCCTTGCCGCGGAGAATCCCGAGACCATCCTGCCCTGCAGCTACGCCGGCACCATGGGAATGGTCCAGTACAGCTCGATGGACCGGCGCTTTTTCCACAAGCTCGGCGCATCGCTCCTCGATCGCACGCTGTGCTCGACCGCGGGCAAGTTCGGCCTTAAGGCGACCCTAGGCGGCTCGGTCGGCATGGATCCCGAGCGCTTCGACGAATCGAAGCTGATCCTGCTGTGGGGCGCGAACCCGATCGTTTCCAACCTGCACCTCTGGTCGCGCGTGCAGGAGGCGAAGCGCCGCGGCGCGAAAGTGATCGCCATCGATCCCTACCGCAGCCTGTCTGCGGAGAAGTGCAGCCAGCACATCGCCCTGCTCCCGGGCACCGACGGCGCGCTGGCGCTCGGGATGATGCACGTGCTGATCGCGGAGGGCATGCTCGACCGCGACTACATCGCAAAGCACACCGTCGGCTTCGAGGCGCTGGCGCAACGCGTCAAGCGCTATACGCCCCACTGGGCAGCGCAAACCTGCGGCATCACGCGCGAGGAGGTGGTGCAGCTTGCGCGCGAATACGGCGGCATCCGGCCGGCGGCGATCCGCCTCAATTACGGCATGCAGCGCCACACCGGCGGCGGCATTGCGGCGCGCACCATCGCCTGCCTGCCGGCGCTGGTCGGCGCGTGGCGCGACGCGGCGGGCGGAATCGTCCTCAGCACCGCCGATTTCTACGGCTTCGATCACGCTGCCCTCGAGCGCGCCGACCTGCTCGCCGGAAGGCGGCCGCGCGTCATCAACCAGTCGCAGCTCGGCGACGCGCTGACCACGGCGCAGCCGCCGGTGCGCGCCATGATCGTCTACAACAACAACCCCGTGGCGGTGTGCCCCGAGTCGGACAAGGTCATCGCCGGCTTCTCGCGCGACGACCTGTTCACCGTCGTGATGGACCATTTCCAGACCGATACCGCCGACTACGCCGATATCGTCCTGCCCGCGACCACGCAGCTCGAGCATTACGACGTGCACAAGTCTTACGGGCACCTGTATGTGCTCGCGAACAACCCGGCGATTGCGCCGGTCGGCGAATCGCTGCCGAATTCAGAGGTGTTTCGCCGGCTCGCGGCGCGCATGGGGTTCGACGAGCCGTGCTTCCGCGACTCCGACGAGGACATCTGCCGCAGCGCGCTTGCCTCCTCGAAAGAGGCCATGCGGGGCATCGAATGGAACGCGCTCAAGAAAGCCGGCTGGCAAAAGCTCGGGCTGCCTGAGCGCTTCACCCCCTTCGCCGCGGGCGGGTTCCCGACGGCTTCGGGCAAATGCGAGTTCTACAGCGAGTGGCTGCAGAAGCAAGGCGTCGACCCGCTGCCGTTCTACAACCCGCCCGTCGAGGCGCCGGGCGCCGACACGGAGCTCGCGCGCAAGTACCCGCTCGCCTTCATCTCGCCGCCCGCGCGGCATTTCCTCAACTCGTCGTTTGCCAACCTGGCGCGGTTCCGGGAGTTCGAGCGCGAGCCGCATCTCGACATGCATCGCAGCGACGCGGAGCGCAGAGGCATCCGCGACGGCGATCTGGTGCGCATCTTCAACGACCGCGGCGGCTATACGCTGCGGGCGCGCGTCAACGGCAAGCCGCGTCCCGGCGTGGTGGTCGCGCCGTCGGTGTGGTGGAAAAAATATTCGCGCGACGGCGGCAACGCCAACAACGTCACTTCGCAACGCACTACCGACCTCGGCGGCGGCGCGACCTTCTACGACTGCCTGGTCGAAGTACAGAAAGTCGCTTGACCGACGCCGGATTGCTGGCCGAGGAAGAATCGCTGTTCGATCTGCTGCCGGTCGGCGTCGCTCTGGTCGAGCGCGGCAGCATTGCGCGCTGCAACCGCACCCTCGAGCAGATGCTGGGCTATATGCCCGGCGAGCTCGCCGGGAAGCCGTTCGCCGCCCTGGCGGACAGCGACGCGCTCGAAGGCGAAGTCGAGTTGCGCCGCAAGGACGGTTCCCGGCTCTGGTGCCGGCTGTCAAGCCGGGCGGCGCAGACTTGCACGCTGGTGGCGTTCGCCGACGTGACGGAGGAAATCAAGAAGCTGCGTCTGGCCGTCGATGCGGCCGATCTGTACTACTGGGAGTGGGATGCGGCGACCGACCGGATGCACTGGAGCCGCAATCCGGAAGTGCTGCCGGCGCTCGCCGGCGGCACCGCGCAGACGTGGAGCGAATACGCCCAGATGGTGCACCCCGACGATCGCGAGCGTTACCTCGCCACCGGACGGGGGGCGGTGGCGCGCGGCGTGCCCTTCGACATCGAGTACCGCGTCGCTACGGCCGACGGGCGCCTTGTCTGGTTCGGCTTGCGGGGCGTGCCGATGTTTGACCCCGCCGGCAAGGTCTACCGCATGGTCGGCGTCTCGCAGGACGTCACGGCGCGCAAGCGCCGCGAAGACGCGGTGCGCTTCCTCGCCTATCACGATTCGCTCACCGGTCTGCCCAACCGCCGCCTGCTCGATGACCGCCTCAAGCAGGCAGTGCACCTCGCGCAGCGCCGCGACCGCAAGGTGGCGGCGATGCTCATCGATCTGGACAACTTCAAGCAGGTGAACGATTCGTTCGGGCACCGCGCGGGCGACGCCGTGCTCAAGGAGGTCGCGCAGCGCCTTGCCGCCTGCGTGCGCAGGGCCGATACGCTGGCGCGGCACGGCGGCGACGAGTTCGTGGTGGTCATCTCCGAGGTGAACGCCGAGGCCGACTGCCAGATCGTCGCCGACAAGATCCTGCACGCGCTGGCGGCCGAGTTTCACGTCGACGGCCGGGCGCTTGCCCTGGGGGCGAGCATCGGCGTTTCGCTCTACCCGACCGACGCCGGCGACGGCGATGCGCTGCTGCGCAACGCCGACGCCGCGATGTACCGCGCCAAACAGCTGGGCCGCAACCAGTACCGGTTCTACGGCCGGTGAGCTCCCCGGCGAAATCGCTAGCCGGTCTCGCGCGCTTCCTGGTGCCGTACCGCGCGCGCATCGCGGCGGCGGCGCTCGCCTTGGTGGTCGCTGCCGGCTGCGTGCTGGCGCTCGGCCAGGGCGTGAAGCACGTGGTCGACAACGGCTTTGGCAGCGGCGATGCACGGCTTCTAGACCAGGCGCTCGCCGCCATGGTCGCGGTCGCTGCCGTGCTGGCCGTCGCCACCTGGTTCCGTTTCTATCTGATGATGAGCACCGGCGAGCGCGTCATCACCGATCTGCGCCGGGCAGTGTTCGACCATATTCTCGGTCTCGAGCCGGCGTTTTTCGAAGCCACCCGCACGGGCGAGGTGATTTCGCGCCTGACCAACGACACCCTGCAGCTGCAGCAGGTGATCGGCTACGGGCTTTCCATGTTTGTGCGCAATCTCCTGATGATGACGGGCGCCGCCGTGATGCTGTTCGTAACCAGCTGGAAGCTGGCCCTGCTGGTGCTGCTCGGCGTGCCGGCGACCCTAGTCCCGATCCTGCTGCTCGGCCGGCGCGTGCGGCGGCTCTCCCGCAGCAGCCAGGACCGGGTGGCCGACGTCTCCGTCTACGTCGACGAGGCGGTGCACGAGATACGCACGGTGCAGGCGTACGCGCACGAGGACGCCGATCGCCGCAGCTTTGCGTACCATGCCGAGGCGGCGTACCGCGCCGGCGTGGCGCGCATCCGGCAGAAGGCCTGGCTGATCTCTTTGGTGATGCTGATCGCCTTTTGCGCGGTGGCCATCATTCTCTGGATCGGCGGGCACGACGTGCTCGAGGGGCGCATCACGGTCGGGGAGCTGGCGGCGTTCGTGTTCTATGCGTCGGTAGTGGCGAGCGGGGCGGGGACCGTTTCAGAGGTGTGGGGCGAGCTGCAACGCGCAGCCGGGTCCGCCGAGCGGCTGATGGAGTTGCTCGACACGCGTGCGCAGATCGTCGCACCGCCGGTGCCCGCAGTGCCTGCCCAGCGCACCCTTGGGGCGGTGGAGTTCGACCACGTGCGCTTCGCTTATCCGGCTCGCCCGGGGATCGCGGCATTGGAGCGCTTTTCGCTGCGCGCCGCGCCCGGCGAGCGCCTGGCGCTGGTGGGCCCGTCCGGGGCTGGAAAGTCGACGGTGTTTGCGCTGCTGCTGCGGTTTTACGATCCGCAGCAAGGTGCGGTGCGCATCGACGGCACCGATATCCGCAGGATGGACCCGGGGGCGCTGCGGCGCCTCGTTGCGGTGGTGCCCCAGGAGCCGGTGATCTTCGCCGCCAGCGTGCTCGACAACGTGAGCTATGCGCGCCCGGAGGCGAGGCGCGAGGAAGTCGTCGCGGCATGCGCGAGGGCATTCGCCATGGAATTCATCGAGCGTCTGCCGCAAGGGCTCGACATGGTGCTTGGCGAGCGCGGCGTGACGCTTTCCGGCGGGCAGCGCCAGCGGCTGTCCATCGCCCGGGCGCTGCTCGCCGACCGGCCGATCCTGCTGCTCGACGAGGCCACCAGCTCGCTCGATGCGGCGAGCGAGCGCATGGTCCAGCAGGCGCTGGAGGCGCTCGAAAGCGGCCGCACGACGCTTGCCATCGCGCACCGGCTGGCGACGGTTCAGCATGCCGACCGCATCGTGGTCATGGAGCGCGGGGCGATCGTGGCGCAAGGCACGCACGCCGAGCTCATGCGCCAGGACGGTCTGTACGCGAGCCTCGCGCGGCTGCAATTCCTGGCTCCTGGCAGTAAATGGGAACGCGCCGCCTAGGCGTATTTCTGCTGCTGGTTGCGGCCTGCGCCGTGCACGCGCAGGAGCCGATCCGCGTCGGCTCGAAGCGGTTCACGGAGTCGTACATCCTCGGCGAGATCCTCGCGCAGACGGCACGCGGCCAGCACAAGGCGGGGCTCGGCAATACGGCGATCCTAGTTGCCGCGCTCGAGAACGACGCCATCGACGTCTATCCGGAATACACCGGCACGATCATCAACGAGATCCTGCGCACCGAAGAAAGGCTGCAGCTCGCCGAAATCAATCGCCGGCTTGCCAGGCTCGGTTTGGCCGCGTCCACGCCGTTAGGGTTCAGCAACAACTATGCGCTCGGCACGCGGCGCGACTTGCGAGCGATCTCCGATCTGACGCGACTGCCGGAGCTGCGCTTGGGATTTTCACATGAATTTCTCGGGCGCCGCGACGGCTGGCCGGGACTGAAGGCGGCGTATGGCCTGCCGCAGCAGCCGCGCGGCCTGGATCACGGCCTCGCCTACGAGGCGCTCGCCGCCGGCGAGATCGACGTCATGGATCTTTACTCGACCGACGCCAAGATCGAGCGCTACCGCATCGCGATGCTGGCCGATGATCGCCACTATTTTCCGGCCTACGATGCGGTGCTGCTGCATCGCGCCGATGCGCCGGTTCGCTATCCGCAGGCGTTCGCCGCATTCGCGCGGCTGCAGAACAGCATCGAACGCCGGACCATGGTGCGGCTCAACGCGCGCGCCGAGCTGGACAAGGTTCCCTTTGCCGAGGTGGCGCGCGAATACCTTGGTGGCGGCCCGGCGTCGAAACGGACTCTGCGCGCCGCCCTATTCGCGCCGGACTCCGGTCGCCTGCTCGCCGAGCATCTCGGTCTGGTGTTCGGCTCGCTGGTGGTCGCCGCGTTGATCGGCGTTCCGCTCGGCGTGCTGGCGGCGAAAGTCGGCTGGCTCGCGCAGCCGGTGCTCGCGCTGACCGGGCTGGTGCAGACGATCCCGTCGCTTGCCCTGCTCGCGTTCCTGATCCCGCTCACCGGCAGGATCGGGCTGTGGCCCGCCCTGATCGCGTTGTTCCTGTATGCGCTTCTGCCGATCACGCGCAACACGCACGCCGGGCTCGCGCAAGTGCCGCGCGGGCTGCTCCAGGCGGGAACGGCGCTCGGCCTGTTGTCAAAGGATATTCTCTACAGGATAGAGCTGCCGCTTGCGCGCGAGACCATCATGGCGGGCGTCAAGACCTCGGCGGTGATCAACGTTGGCACTGCGACCATCGCCGCCTTCATCGGCGCCGGCGGGTTCGGCGAGCGCATCGCGCAGGGCCTGGCGCTGAACGACCACACCGTGCTCCTCGCCGGTGCGCTGCCGGCGGCGGCGCTCGCTCTTGCAGTGCATGCGGCATTCGAGCTCGCCGAGCGTTGCCTCGCGCGCAGGCCGCGGTAGAATTTCCCCCAACTTCCCTGGGAGAGGCGTTCATGAGAATCGGCGTGCCCGCCGAAGTGCGCGCGGGCGAGACGCGTGTTGCCGCTAATCCGGAGACCGTGAAGCGGCTGGCGGCGAAGAACGAGGTGCGCATCCAGGCGGGGGCCGGTGCGGGCTCGAGCATCCGCGACGCCGATTTCGCGGCTGCCGGCGCCAAGCTGGTCGGCTCCGCGGCCGAAGCGTACGACGCCGAGATCGTGCTGAAAGTGCGCGCGCCCACCGACGCTGAAATGGATTTGCTGAAGAGCAATTCCATCCTGATCGGGCTGCTCGATCCGTTCAACGCTGCCGCCGTCGAGGCGCTGGCCAGGCGCGGCGTCACCGCATTCGCAATGGAGTGGCTGCCGCGCATTTCGCGCGCGCAATCGATGGACGTGCTGTCCTCGCAAGCGAACATCGCCGGCTACAAGGCGGTCGTCCTCGCCGCGGCGGAGAGCGGGCGCTTTTTCCCGATGCTGATGACCGCTGCCGGAACGGTGAAGGCCTCGCGCGTGCTGATCCTGGGGGCCGGCGTGGCGGGGCTGCAGGCGATCGCGACGGCGAAGCGTCTCGGGGCCGTGATCGAAGCCTCCGACGTGCGGCCGGCAGTCAAGGAACAGGTTGAATCGCTGGGCGCGAAGTTCCTGGACGTGCCGTACGAGACCGACGAGGAGCGCGAGATCGCGCAAGGCGTCGGCGGCTACGCGCGAGCGATGCCGCCCGGCTGGATGCGCCGCCAGGCGGAGCTGGTGCACTCGCGGGCGCTGCAGGCGGACGTCGTGATCACGACTGCGCTGATCCCCGGCAGGCCGGCACCGCGGCTCATCAAGGAAGAGACTGTCAAGGCGATGAAGCCCGGCGCGGTAATCGTCGATCTCGCAGTCGAGCAGGGGGGCAACGTCGAGGGCATCGAGCGCGGCCGGACGGTGGTGAAGCACGGCGTCAAGCTGATCGGGCAGGAAAACCTGGCGGCGACCGTGGCCACCGACGCCTCCGCCTTGTACGCGCGCAACCTCTACAACTTCCTCGCCCTGATGCTCGACCCGAAGAGCGGCGAGTTCAGGCTGGACCGCAGCGACGAGATCATCGCCGGCACGCTGGCGTGCACGCAGGGCGAAGTGCTCAAGAAAGGCTGACCATGGGCGGACCCGTAGATCCCACCGTCATCAACCTCGTGGTGTTCGTGCTCGCCGTGTTCGTCGGCTACCACGTCATCTGGAACGTGACCCCGGCGCTGCACACGCCGCTGATGAGCCTCACCAACGCCATTTCGAGCGTGATCATCGTCGGCGCCGTCCTCGCCGCTGCGCCGGCCGAGCTCGACTTCGGCTCGGTGCTCGGCGTGATCGCGGTGGCGCTCGCCTCGGTGAACGTCGCCGGCGGCTTCCTCGTGACGCAGCGCATGCTGCAGATGTTCAGGAAAAAGCAGAAATGAGCGCCAGCCAGCTCACGCTGTGGTACCTGGTCGCCTCGATCTGCTTCATCCTGGCGCTGAAAGGGCTGTCCTCGCCGACCACGGCGCGCCGCGGCAATTATTTCGGCATGGCGGGAATGGCCATCGCGGTGCTGACCACCATCGCCGTCATAGCGCGCGGCCGTGTCGACCTGATCCTGATCGCCATGCTGATCGGCGGCACGATCGGCGCCATCGTCGCGCGCCGGGTACAGATGACGCAGATGCCGGAGCTGGTCGCCGCGATGCACTCGCTGGTAGGCATGGCGGCGGTGCTGATCGCCGTCGCCGCCGTGGACCACCCGAGCGCCTTCGGCGTGCCCGATCCCCTGCCCAGGGGCAACAAGCTCGAGCTGTTCATCGGCACCTTCGTGGGCGCGATCACGTTCTCCGGGTCGGTGATCGCGTTCGGCAAGCTGGCGGGCCTGGGCAAGAAGTTCCGCCCGTTCTCGTCGGCGCCGGTGGTTTTCCCGGGCCAGCACTGGCTGAACCTCGTTCTAGGGCTGGTCATGGTCGGCCTCGGCGCGGCGTTTTTTCTCGCCGACGACAAGCTCTGGACGCCGTTCGTGGCGATGACGGCGCTCGCCTTTGCGCTCGGCGTGCTGATCATCATCCCGATCGGCGGCGCCGACATGCCGGTGGTGATCTCGATGCTGAACAGCTACTCGGGCTGGGCGGCCGCCGGCATCGGCTTCTCGCTCAACAACGCCATGCTCATCATCGCCGGCTCGCTCGTCGGCTCCTCGGGCGCGATCCTGTCCTACATCATGTGCCGGGCGATGAACCGCTCGTTCATCTCGGTGATCCTGGGCGGCTTCGGTGCCGCCGAGGGCGCCGCGGCGACCGGCGCCGAGCAGAAGGCGGTGCGCTCAGGCTCGCCGGAGGACGCAGCTTTCCTCCTCGCCAATGCCGGGAGCGTGATCTTCGTGCCCGGGTACGGCCTCGCCGTCGCGCGTGCGCAGCATGCGGTCAAGGAGCTGGCGCAAAAGCTCCAGGCGAAAAGGGTCAGCGTGCGCTACGCCGTGCACCCGGTGGCCGGGCGCATGCCCGGGCACATGAACGTGCTCCTCGCCGAAGCCGAAGTGCCCTACGACCAGGTCTTCGAGATGGAGGACATCAACAGCGAGTTTCCCGACACCGACGTGGCGCTGGTGCTCGGCGCGAACGACGTCGTGAACCCGCTCGCGTACGAAAAGGGCAGCCCGATCTACGGCATGCCGATCCTCGACGTCGCCAAGGCGCGCACCGTCATCGTCAACAAGCGCAGCATGGCCACCGGCTACGCCGGCCTCGACAACCCGCTTTTCTACATGGAGAAGACCATGCTGGTGTTCGGCGACGCGAAGAAGGTCGTCGAGGACATGGTCAAGGCGCTGGATTAGGCTCCTCGGGATGCTCTTCGTGCCAGCGCTTCAGGATCTCCAGCTGCCGCTCCCTGGGCAGGCTGGCGTACTGCGCATAGCGCTTCCTCGCGAGGTTGCGCTGTTCCAGGGTCAGCTTGGCCCATCCCGGCAAACGCTGCGCGAAGCGCTGCTGCTGCTGCGCGGACATCCTGGGGTAGCGCTTGGCCGCGGCCAGCAGGCGCTGCCGCTGCACCTCGGGCAGGCGGTCCCATTGCGCCTGCAACGGCCGCAGGACGGTTTGCTGGTCCGCGGTGAGCTGCGCCCACACCGGCGCCCTGCCGGCTGCGCACGCGGCGCTCGCCGACAGGGCGAGGCACAGGCCGACGCTGGCGGCTAGTTGGCTCGCTCGTAGACGACGTCGCTGCGCCGGTTCTCCGCCCATGACGCCTCGTCGTGTCCCACGGCTCTCGGCTTTTCCTCGCCGAAGCTGGTGGCCTCGATCTGCCGGTCGGTGGCGCCTAGCAGGGTCAGCATCTTCTTGACGCCTTCCGAGCGCCGCTGGCCGAGAGCCAGGTTGTATTCGCGGCTGCCGCGCTCGTCGGCGTTACCCTGAACCGCGATCTGCGCCCCGGGATGCTCGCGCAGGTAGCGCGCGTGCGCTTCCACCAACTGGCGGTATTCGTCCTTTACATCGTAGCGATCGAACTCGTAGTAAATGCTGCGCTTCGACGGCTCGACAGCAGCGGTTGCAGCCGGACGCGGTGCCGCAGGCGTGGCTTGCGGCGCGGGGCTGCGGGCTTGCGGCGACGACGCCGGCGCGGATTGCTCAACTGCCGGTTCACTGGCGCAGGATGCGAGAAAGGCCGCCATGACCGCGGCGGCGATGGCGATGCGGTGAGTCTTCATGGTGAGCTCCCTTGGCTGCGACTTGGGAGCAGGAATCCTAGCGCGGCAACTATATTTGTGCAATATGTCTGCCCATGGGAGGGGAAGCGAAGTGAGATCCTTGATCGTCCGCCTGCTGGCGCGCGAGCGCGGCCTGTTCGCGGGTGCAGCCGTCGTCGCGGCGGCGTGCGCCGCGCTCGGCGTGCCGTTCGAGTTCGTCCTGTTCGGCCTGACGCTCACCGGCGTCGCGCTGTTCCATCATCACACGCTGCAGGTGGCTCTCATCGGCCTCGGCGCGATCGTGCTCTACAAGCTCGCCTTCACGGGGTTCAAGGCCGGCCCGGGGGTGGAAGGTCTTGCGCTGCACATGCTGCACGAATGGGTGATCCTCGCCAACCTTTTCGGCCTGCTGCTCGGCTTCGCGCTGCTTTCCAACTATTTCGAGGCAAGCCAGGTGCCGGCGGTGCTGCCGCGCTACCTGCCGGACGACTGGAAAGGCGGCTTCGTGCTGCTGTGGATGATCTTCGTGCTGTCTTCGTTCCTCGACAACATCGCCGCCGCCCTCATCGGCGGCACCATCGCCCGCACGGTGTTCCGCGGCAAGGTGCATATCGGCTACCTGGCGGCGATCGTCGCCGCATCGAACGCGGGCGGCTCGGGCAGCGTGGTCGGCGACACCACCACCACCATGATGTGGATCGATGGTGTCGACCCGCTGGACGTGCTGGAGGCCTTCGTTGCCGCCGGCTCCGCGATGCTGATCTTCGGCGTCCCCGCCTCGCTGCAGCAGCAGGGCTACTCGCCGATCACGCAGGGCGCCGCCGCCGGCGTGCGCGTCGACTGGCCGCGCGTCGCGATCGTCGCAGCCATTCTGCTCGCCGCGATCATCGTCAACGTGATCGTCAACGTGAAGTTCAGCGCGTATTCGGACCGTTTCCCGTTCATCGGCGCAGGGGTATGGGCCGCGATCCTCATCGCTGCGCTGTGGCGCAGGCCGGCGTGGTCGCTGCTGCCGGGCGCGCTCAAAGGCAGCGTGTTCCTTCTTTCGCTGATCGTGTGCGCTTCGCTGATGCCGGTGGAGAAACTGCCGGCGGCGTCGTGGCAGACCGCGCTCGGCCTGGGCTTCGTCTCCGCGGTGTTCGACAACATCCCGCTCACCGCGCTCGCGCTCAAGCAGGGCGGCTACGACTGGGGCTATCTTGCGTATGCGGTGGGATTCGGCGGCTCGATGATCTGGTTCGGTTCTTCCGCCGGCGTAGCGCTGTCGAACATGTACCCGCAGGCGAAATCGGTCGGCCTGTGGCTCAAGCACGGCTGGCACGTCGCGCTCGCCTACATGATCGGGTTTTTCGTGCTCTATGCCGTGCTCGGCTGGCATCCGAATGCGCCGCACAAAGCGAAGCCCGCAGCCATGACGAGTTTGCCTTGCGGCTGATTCGAGGACGAGAGTAAAATTCCGGCGCCTTCGCGTATGTCCGTGCAGGGCTTCACCCTGCCCATAATTCGAATCCAGACAGAGGAGACAACGAATGAGCAATCAGCAACCGTCGCGCCGCAAATTCCTGACCGGCGCGGCCGCCGCTACCAGCGCGGCAACGCTCGGCTTCCCGGCGATCGTCAAGGCGCAGGGCCCGATCTCGATGCGCTGGCAGAGCACCTGGCCCTCGAAGGACATCTTCCACGAGTACGCGCTCGACTACGCCAAGAAAGTGAACGACATGACCGGCGGCGATCTCAGGATCGAGGTGCTGCCCGCCGGCGCCGTGGTGCCTGCATTCGGCCTGCTCGACGCGGTCTCCAAGGGAACGCTCGACGGCGGCCACGGCGTGCTGGTCTACCACTACGGCAAGCAGAACGCGCTTGCGCTCTGGGGCTCAGGCCCGGCGTTCGGCATGGACGCGAACCAGCTGCTCGCCTGGCACCGCTACGGCGGCGGCAAGGAGCTGCTGCAGAAACTCTATGCCTCGATCGGCGCCAATGTCGTGTCGTTCCCCTACGGCCCGATGTGGACACAGCCCCTTGGCTGGTTCAAGAAGCCGATCACCAAAGTAGACGATTTCAAGGGCATGAAGTACCGCACGGTCGGCATCTC
>Ga0134064_10000039_pt1 | contig 14401 bp, 13 predicted proteins | sample 15_taG_7_FD_94472 | JGI IMG/M metagenome (GOLD analysis project Ga0134064, IMG submission 94472) | Grasslands soil microbial communities from the Angelo Coastal Reserve, California, USA - 15_D_Wat_20cm_2_0_1 metaG | ecosystem: Environmental > Terrestrial > Soil > Grasslands ...
GCCCACCCATCTCGGCGCCTGCGGCAGCGGATTGCCGTTGACCAGCGCAAAGCCGTTGGCGTTGAGCGGGTTCAGCTCCGTGCACGCGGGGCCGCCCGGAAAGAAGCTCCAGTTGAAGCACGGAGCCACCGCGAGCGTCGGGTCATCGATACGCGTGTAGTTATAGCTGCCGGCCAGGGACAGCGTCAGGTTGTTCAACGGGCGGGCCTGCACTTCCAGCTCGGCACCCTTGCCGATCGTGTCCTGGGCGTTGATCAGCTTGACCTGGTTGGAGGCGCCGCCGACCGCGGTGAGCTGCTGATGACTCACGTCATAGTAATAGATATCGAAGGCGACCGAGGCGCGGCGGTCGGTCGTCTCCGCCTTGATGCCGAGCTCGTAGGAGATGTTGTCCTCCGGGGCTGCAAACTGAATTCCCAGGGGAGGCGGCCCGGACGTGGGCTCACCGAAGCTCGGTGCGCGAAAGCCTGTCGCGACGCGGGCGTAGAGATTGGTATGCGCCGTGAACTGATAGGTGGGAGCAATGTCCCAGTTGAATTTCTTGGCGCTCCCCGAGTTGTGCTGCGGCACGGGCAGTCCGGGCAGGGTGCTCGATGGCACGTCGAAGGTCCGGTGATCCAGCGTATAGCGCACCCCGCCGCGCAGCTTGAACTCGGGGGTGAAGGCGTACTCGAGCGAGCCGAATATCGCCTCGGCATCGTTTCTCTGCTCCGAGATGGTCGTGTCAGTGACCGTCAGGCTGTTGTAGACGTAGTCATTGCCGATGCTGGTGGTATCCTCGTAGAAGAAGAAGAGGCCCGCCTGTTCCTGCAGGGGACCGGGCGCGTTCGACACCATCCGGAACTCCTGGGTCCACTCGTAGTTGTGGACGTCGCCGCCGGTTTCGACCGCGAAGGGAATGAACCCGGGGCCCGCGGGAACGGCGGGATTGACGAACGCTCCGGGGCCGAAGCCACCGTCGATGTCGCCGATCGTCAGGTAGTGCCGGATGGACTCGTAGCCCGTTATCGACTGGTAGGTGAAGCTCGGGGTGATCCAGTTCAGGTGCAGATTGGACCCGATGCTGGTGTAGGACTGACCGTTGTAGCCATCGGTGAAGATGGTGGCCGGATCGAAGCCGGGAATGAGGGCGTTGCTACCCTGGCTCATGACGTTGGCGCGGAACAGACGCGCCGACCCGCCCAGCCAGCGGGTGTGGACGTTCAGGAGGCCGTTGAAAGTGTCGCTCGGCTTGAAGAGCAGCTGCAGGCGCACGGCCCAGTCGTCGTAACCTTCCAGATGCTGGTTGCCGGACATGTTGTGGGGGGCATCCACCCAGTTGTCGCGGTGTTGCCCCTGGGTCGAGGCGCGAAACGCCCACGCCTCACCCATCGGCAGGTTGAGCACGCCCTCGAAATTGGACGTGCCATAAGTGCCGTAGGAAATCGTCCCGTAGCCCGAGAACTGATTGAGCTGGGGCCTCATGGATTCGATCTTGACGACGCCGGCAGGCGAATTGCGCCCGAACAGAGTCCCCTGCGGCCCGCGCAGAACCTCGATGTCCTGCTGGTCGAATATCGGGAAGCCCTTCAATGCGGGATTCTCCTGGACGATGTCGTCGTAATAGAGGCCGACCGGCTGCGAGGCGAAGGTCGTGAAGTCGGTGTTGCCGTAGCCGCGGATGTAGAAGCGCGGGAAGGTGCGGCCATTGGACGACTCGATATTGAGGCTCGGCACCGCAAAGGCGAGCTGCCGGATATCCTGGCCGGCGGTTCCGAGTACGGCCAGTGACTCGCCACTCAGCACCGCGGTCGAGACCGGCACCTCGAGGGCTCGTTCCTCACGCCGCTCGGCCGTGACGATCACTTCCTGCAGGGCTCCCGACTCGGCGGTCGCCGCGCCGCCGGTCTGGGCACGAGTGATGCCGGGAGTCAGCAGCAGTGCTGCCACCATGGGGGTGGCGACCGCCAGCAGCGCACGGCGCTTAGCGCAACGCAGCAATGCCAATGAGCCCGACTTCGTGATTTCCATCGCGACCTCCCCGTGGTTCACCTGTGCACTACAGGCTTCGCGCACGCATGCTGGCTGTCTGCCGGATCGTTTTCGATTCGTTGTTTCTGCTTAGTAAAACGTTACACTACGGCGGGTGAGAAACTACACCAGGCCCGTACTCGCTGTAAAGGCATCGAGACGCGGTGGCGAGCGCGCAACAGCGCGCGGCGTCGCAGCTGGCGGCCGTGGCGCGCCCGAGATTCGCGCCAGATGTGACCCATGGCGACCTTGAAGGACATTGCGGCAGCCCTTGGGGTGTCGGTTGCCACCGTCTCCAACGTCTTCAACGGCAGACCCAACGTCGGCCGCGCCACCCGGCAGAAGATACTGCGGGTCGCCAAGCAGATGGAATATCGCCCGAACCGCGCCGCCCAGGCCATGCGCACCGGCCGCACGCGCGCGATCGGGCTGGTTCTGCCGGACCTCACCAACCCCTTTTTCCCCGAGCTCGCGCAGGCGGTGGAGAACACCGCACGCAGCCGCGGGCTGCTGGTGTGCCTGGTCGACAGCCAGAGCCGGCCCGAGGGCGAGGCGGACGGCTTCGCGCTGCTCATGCAGCATGCGGTCGACGGCATCATCTGGTGTCCGCTCGGGCCGCGCCCGCCCGCGCAGCTGAAGAATCTCGCCCGCCCGGTGGTGCTGATCGACCGCCCGCGCCCGGGATATGCGGTGGTCCATTCGAACTACCGCATGGGCGGGCGGCTGCTCGCGCAGTATGCCTCGCGCATGGGCCACACGCGCGTGGGACTCCTGTCGGGGCCGCAGAACATCGAGAGTGCGCACCAGCGACGCGAAGGCTTCGTCAAGGCCTTTCCGCGCAGCATCGACATCGTCTGGGAAGTATGCGTCGGCTTCGACGGCGTGCTGACTCCCGAGGCGCTCGCAGCGCTCGAGCACCGCGGCCGGGCCACCCTGATCGTGGCGGGAAACGACCTGATCGCCATCAGCGCGATCCGCCGCCTGGCGGAACAGGGTGTGAGCGTACCTGAGGAGGTGTCGGTGACCGGCTTCGACAACATTCGCTGGACGGATATCGTCACGCCGCGGCTCACGACCATCGCACAGCCGGTCGGCGCCATCGGCGCCAAGGCGGTGGAACTGATGCAGGAGCGAATGTCAGGTGAGAAGATCGCCAGCCGTCGCACCATTTTCGACGTCGAGCTGATCGAGCGGGACTCGGTGCGGAAATTGAACAGCGGGAGTTAGCGGAGGATTGAAGCATGGCACCCCGTATTGCCGTCGTGGGCAGCGCCAACACCGATCTCATCACTTTCAGCGACGCCTTTCCACGGGCGGGCGAGACCATATTCGGACAGAACTTCGACCTGGGCTTCGGCGGCAAGGGGGCAAACCAGGCGATCGCGGCCCGGCTGTGCGGCGCGGAGGTCCTCATGGTGGCGCGCGTCGGCAGCGACCTGTTCGGTGAGGCCACGATCAAGAACTTCGCCTCATTCGGCGTCGATACCACCCACGTGCGCGTGGTGCAGGGCACGTCGACCGGCGTAGCGCCGATCTTTGTCGAGCCCAATGGCCAGAATCGGATCATCGTGGTCAAGGGGGCGAACGACCGTCTGACGCCGGCGGAGGTCGACGCGGCCGCCGCGCAACTGCGTGGCGTCGACACCATCATCCTGCAGTTCGAGATTCCGCTCGAGACCATCTACCACACCGTGCGCTTTGCACGCGCCCACAACATTCGCTGCATCGTCAACCCGGCACCGGCGCTGCCGGGGGATCTCGCGCAGCTCGCGGCCGCCGACTACTTCATACCGAACGAGACCGAAGCCGAGCTCATCAGCGGCCACCCGGTGCACACGGTCGAGGAGGCGGGTTCGTGTGCCAGGGCACTGTTGCGCAAAGGCTTCCGCAAGGTGGTGTTGACGCTGGGAGCGCGCGGCGCGCTGCTTGCGGATGCCTCGGGCACTGTCCATGTGCCCCCGTATGCGGTCACGGCGGTGGATACGACGGGCGCTGGTGACGCCTTCATCGGCAGTCTCGCGGTGTTTCTCGCCGAGGGGGTCGCCGAGACGGAGGCGGTGGCGCGCGCCAATCTCTACGCGGGCCTCTCTACCACCCGCGTCGGAACGCAGAAGTCCTTCCTCAGGCGCGCCGATTTCGAAGCCGCATGGGCGCGGCGCGGGACGCAGGGCGGTTGACCGGGCAGCACCGAACGACGAATTCACTTTCCCAGCAACCTCACCAGGACTCATCCCATGTTCGTAGTGCATAGCTATCCGCTCGCGGTCGTGTTGTGCGTCATCACCATGCTTTGCTGGGGTTCGTGGGCAAACACCAGGAAGCTCGCCCGTAAGAACTGGCGCTTCGAGCTGTTTTACTGGGATTACGCGCTCGGCGTGCTGCTGCTCACGCTGGCGCTGGGGATCACCCTCGGTAGCAGCGGAACCGAGGGGCGATCCTTCGCCGCCGACCTGGCGCAGGCCTCCGCGGCGGGCGTCGGCTCGGCGCTGCTCGGTGGGGGTATCTTCAATCTCGCCAACATCCTGCTGGTCGCGGCGATCGAAGTCGCCGGCATGGCGGTCGCGTTTCCGGTCGGTATCGGACTCGCGCTCATCATCGGGGTGATCGTGAACTACCTTGCGACACCGCTCGGCAACGGCCCGCTGCTCGCGATCGGCGTGCTGCTCGTCACGCTCGCAATCGTTCTCGATGCCACCGCTTAGCGGCGCCTGCCGGGAGCGGCGGCCGGGCTGAGCACCAAGGGGCTGGTCCTGTCGGTGGCCTGCGGGGTGTTCATGGGCATGTTCTACCGTTTCGTCGCCGCGGCGATGTACGGCGATCCCCTCCACCCGGACCCGGGCAAGATGGGCCCCTATGCGGCCGTGTTCGTGTTCGCGGTCGGGGTATTCCTCAGCAATTTCGTGTGGAATACGCTGGCGATGAAGAAGCCATTCGTCGGCACTCCCGTGAGCTTTGCCAGTTATTTCCAGGGAGACTTCCGCACGCATCTCACCGGCATCCTCGGCGGATGTATCTGGGGCATCGGCATGTCGCTCAACCTGATCGCCTCGGGCCCGGCAGGTTTTGCGATCTCGTACGGCCTGGGGCAGGGCGCCACGATGATCGCGGCCTGCTGGGGCGTGTTCATCTGGAAGGAGTTCGCCACCGCCCCCGCCGGTACCTCGAAGCTGCTCACGGCCATGTTCGCCTCCTTCGTGAGCGGGCTGGCACTCATCGTGCTCGCGCGCACGCTCTAGAGGAGGCGAACGAGCACACGCCGCCCTCATGACCCCACCCACCCCACAGCGGCTTGAGTTGCGCGAGCAGATGGCGGAGCTGCCGCTCGTCGCGCTAACCGGCCAGCGCGAGCCCGTCATGCAGTTGCAGGGGCGAGCGCTGGGGGTCAACACCGGCATCCCGCTCAACCTGGACTGGATCGACGGCGTACGCATCAACACCAGTGCCGTCGAGCGCCGTGCAGAGACGCTCCTTGCCCGTCGTACCGTGAAGAAGGACTGGCAGGTCGCGTGGCTCCTGCGGGCGATCACCTGCATGGACCTCACGACGCTCGCGGGCGACGACAGCGATGAGCGGGTGCGGCGGCTGTGCGCCAAGGCGATGCAGCCGGTGTCCGGGAGCGTGAAGGCGCTGCTCGGTATCGATGAGCTGCCGGTGCAGGTCGCAGCCGTGTGCGTCTACCACCTGTTTGTGGAGACGGCGCGCCGGGCGCTCCGGGGCACGCCGATCCGCGTCGCGGCCGTATCCGCCGGCTTTCCCGCGGGCCTGAACGCGCTCACGGAGCGTCTCGCGGAGATCCGCCACTCGGTCGAGGCGGGCGCCGATGAGATCGATGTCGTGATCACGCGAGCGCATGTGTTCGCGGGTGAGTGGCAACGCCTCTATGATGAGGTCGCGGCCTTCAAGGAGGCGTGTGGCAAGGCCCACTGCAAGGTGATCCTGGGCAGCGGCGATCTTGCGACGCTGCGCAACGTGGCGCGGGCGAGTCTGGTCGCCATGATGGCGGGTGCGGACTTCATCAAGACCTCCACCGGCAAGGAGGCCGTCAACGCCACGCTCCCGGTCGGACTGGTGATGGCGCGCGCGATTCGCGAGTATTGCGAGCGCACCGGCATGGCCGTAGGGTTCAAGCCCGCCGGCGGATTCCGCAGCGCGCGGCAGTCGCTCGACTGGCTCGCGCTGATGAAGGAGGAGCTCGGACAGGGCTGGCTCGAGCCGCGGCTGTTCAGGATCGGTGCCAGCAGCATGCTCGGCGATATCGAGCGGCAGCTGGAATTCCACGGCAGCGGGCGCTATTCCGCTTCCTACCATCACCCGCTCGCCTGAAGGGTGTCTATGGCAAACACCAGCGTGGCCGAGAAATTCCGCAGCATGGAGTACGGCGCGGCGCCCGAGGACCCGCACAACTCCCTCGTGTGGCTCGATCGTTTCGGACGACGCTTCGGCCATTTCATCGGCGGCAAGTGGAGGACGCCCGCGCAAGGCCGTTACTTCGCAACCGCAGACCCGTCGACCGAGGAGAAGATCGCCGAGGTCGCCGCGGGCAGTGCGGCAGACGTGAACGCGGCCGTGAAAGCTGCACGTGCCGCGCTACCGCACTGGCAGGCACTGACCCCGCACGCGCGGGCGCGCTTCCTGTACGCGCTCGCCCGCCAGGTGCAGAAGCACTCGCGGCGTCTGGCCGTGCTCGAGACGCTCGACAACGGCAAACCGATCCGCGAGAGCCGCGACATCGACATACCGCTGGTAGCGCGGCACTTCTACTACCATGCCGGCTGGGCGCAGCTGCTCGAGCGCGAATTCCCCGACTATCGCCCGCGCGGGGTGGTCGGCCAGATCATTCCGTGGAACTTTCCGCTCCTCATGGTGGCGTGGAAGATCGCGCCGGCGCTCGCTGCCGGAAACACGGTCGTGCTGAAGCCGGCGGAATTCACGCCGCTCACCGCACTCGCATTTGCCGAGCTGTGCAGTGAGGTCGGCTTGCCCCCCGGGGTGGTGAACATCGTCACCGGCGACGGCAAGACCGGAGCCGCACTGGTCGTGCATCCCGACGTTGACAAGATCGCCTTTACCGGCTCGACGGAGGTCGGCCGGGCGATCCGCCGCGCTACGGCCGACTCGCACAAGAAGTTGTCGCTCGAGCTCGGCGGCAAGTCGCCGTTCGTGGTGTTCGAGGATGCCGATCTGGACAGCGCCGTCGAGGGCCTGGTCGACGGCATCTGGCTGAACCAGGGGCAGGTGTGCTGCGCCGGCTCGCGCTTGCTGATGCAGGAGAGCATCGCGGTGCCGCTGACGAAGAAGCTGCAGGTGCGCATGGCCGCGCTGCGCGTCGGTGCGCCGCTCGACAAGACCACCGACATCGGTGCGATAGTCGCACGTGTACAGCTCGAGCGTATCGAGGGTCTGGTCGCGCAGGGAGTGGCAGAGGGAGCGTCCTGTTGGCAGCCGGATGTGCCGCTGCCGGCGCGGGGCCTGTTCTATCGGCCGACACTGCTCACCAACGTCCACCCGACGTCGGTGGTGGCACGGACAGAGATCTTTGGGCCGGTGCTGGCGGCGATGACTTTCCGCACACCGGCGGAGGCTGTGGAGCTCGCCAACAACACCGCCTACGGGCTCGCGGCCAGCGTGTGGAGCGAGAGCGTCAATGTCGCGCTGCAGGTGGCCGCACAGATCAAGGCTGGCGTCGTGTGGGTGAACAGCACCAACATGTTCGACGCCGCCTGCGGCTTCGGTGGCTACCGGGAGAGCGGGTTCGGCAGAGAGGGCGGGCGCGAAGGGATGCGCGAGTATCTGGAGCCTGTCTGGCTGCTCAAAGCCCCGCCGCTGCGCGCGCGCGCCGCCCGCAGCCGCCGCCGGACGCAGGCCGCGGACGCGGCCAGGGTCATCGACCGGACGGTGAAGCTCTACATCGGCGGCAAGCAGGTGCGGCCGGACTCGGGCTATAGCCTCGAATGCCGCAGCAGCACCGGCGCACTGCTCGGAGAGACGCCGCTCGGTAACCGCAAGGACATCCGCAACGCCGTGGAGGCGGCACGACGCGCGCAGCAGTGGGGCAGCGCCACCACGCACCAGCGGGCTCAGGTTCTCTACTATGCTGCGGAGAACCTCACGCAGCGGGGTCAGGATGTCGCGGCGCGCCTCGCGGCCGTGGTCGGCAGGAAGCAGGCAGCCGAGGAGGTGCGCCTCGGCGTCGAGCGGCTGTTCGCCTACGCGGCATGGGCCGATAAGTACGAGGGCGTGGTGCACTCGCCGCCTTTCAGGAGTATATCCGTGGCGATGAACGAGGCGATCGGCACCGCCGGAGTGATCTGTCCGCCGGAGGCGCCGCTGCTCGGTTTCCTGTCACTGGTGCTGCCGCTGGTGACGGCGGGTAACTGCGCGGTCGCGGTGCCATCCGAGAGCTATCCGCTCATCGCCGGCGACCTCTACCAGCTGTTCGACACGAGCGACGTGCCCGGTGGCGTCATCAACCTGGTGACCGGGCGCCCGGGGGAGCTTCTGCAGGTGCTCGCGGAGCACGATGACGTGGACGCCATCTGGTGCTATGGCGAAGAGAAGCTGTGCGCGGTGGCCAAGCGCTTGTCGGCGGGCAATCTCAAGCAGGTCTGGACTAACGAGGGGCGCCGGATCAATTTTTTCAGCGCGCGCGAAGGCGAAGGCCGCTGGTACCTGGACCACGCATTCCAGGTCAAGAATATCTGGGTGCCGTACGGCGAGTGACGAATCCGCCGCTCAGTGCGGCGGGGTTGGCGCCTTCAGCAGCGCAAGCGTCATGCGCTCCAGCCGCGGAACGTCGACCTCGAACACCACGTTCACGGCGCGCTCGCCCAGCCCCGGACCCTCACCCGGCGCCCAGCTGAGCGTATCGCCGCAACCGGCGGTGAAGCTGGTATCGACGTCCACCAGCAGCGTCTTGGAACGGGTCACGATCGAGGGATCGAGCCACACCGCCACGGCAAGCTCGTCCCACATCGGGAATGACTGGCCGAACTGACCGAGATAGGCGTCGAAGAGCGCCTGACCCCTGGACACGTCACGGATGAATTCCGCCTTGAAGAAGGTCTTGGTCGTGGGATCGATCGGCACCTCGGTGATCTTCTTCCACGGCTCGTGCAGCACGATCGATGCGGCCTCCGGGTCAAACCGCATGTTGAACTCGCGCCGCGTTGCATTCACGTACTCGGCGGCAAAGGGATTGTCGGCGGGCGTGGGATTGAAGCTGCCGCCCATGAAGACGAGCTCCTTCGCCAATGACGAGAACTGCGGATCGAGCCGCGAGGTCATCGCAATGTTGGTGAGGGGGCCCGCGGCGATGATCGTGACCTGGCCCGGGAACTCGCGCACCGCACGCGAGAGGAAGCTGAAGGCGCTTTCATGCGCGGGCTGGATCGTGGGTTGACCGGCAGGCGAAGGTGGCACGAGGTACGGATCGGCGTGATAGGGCGTACGGCGCACCGCACCCTCGGCGGGCCACTCTTCCGTCCATGCACCCTTATAGAAGAGCTTGCCGTAGAGCGCCTCCCAGCGCTTGGTGCGACTCTGCGTGTTGACCAGCGGAAACACTGCCCCGGGGTACACCGGGATTTCGGCACGCTGCGCGATCTCGAGGAGCCGCAGCGTGTGACTGACCTCCTCGTCACGCCAACCGTCGCCGCTCGGAATCGTGATGCCGAGCACTTCCACATCCTTCGACTGCAGCAGCATCAAAATCGCCTGCATGTTCGAGCCCGCCGGTCCGAAGGCATCCTGGTCGATGATGACCTTGCGGCGCGCGTCCGCATCCGCCGCGCGGCAGTCATTTGCCGGCCCGAGCATCAAGGCCGCCGTGACCACTAGCACCGTCGAAGCCAGCGCGACATCGAACAGGATGTTCGCCATGCGGCGTGGTGACCGTTCCACTTTTGCCTTCCGAGTCGGCGTATGCCTACTCGCCTAGATTACCATTCGTCCCGGGAATCCGATCCGCTTAGGGGCGAAGCGTATCGATGGCGGTAACATATTGATCATGACCGGCTCGTTCGCAAGGCAGGCGAGATGACAGTGCTGGTGACTGGAAGCGCGGGCCACCTCGGGGAGGCCGTGATGCGGTACTTGCGTGCTGCGGGTCGATCATCCCTAGGCCTCGACGTTAAGCCGTCGCCGTTCACCGACCAGGTCGGATCCATCTGTGACAAGCGGTTCGTCACGCGGTGCATAAGGTCAGCGCAAGCGGTCGTCCATGCGGCCACGCTCCACAAGCCTCATGTCGCAACTCACTCCTGGCAAGACTTCATCGACGCGAACGTCACGGGAACGCTGGTTCTGCTCGAGGCAGCTCTGGACGCAGGCATCGATTGTTTTGTCTACGTCAGCACCACGAGCACGTTCGGCTTGACGCTGACGCCCGTCGGTTCTGAGCCTGCCGCTTGGATGACCGAGAATCTCATTCCAAAGCCGAAGAATGTCTATGGGGTGAGCAAGCTCATGGCCGAGAGCCTGTGCGAGTTGGTGCACAAGCAGCGAAGCCTGCCGGTAGTGGTATTGCGCACTTCCCGGTTTTTCCCGGAGGCCGATGATAACCGAACCATCCGTGAGCTGTACGAGACCCCCAACGCCCAAGCAAACGAGTTGCTATATCGACGCGTGGACATCGAAGACGTCGTTACCGCAGTACTCCTGGCAATTGAGAAAGCTCGAGGCATCGGCTTTGCCCGCTACATCATCTCCGCGACCACTCCCTTTACGGCGGGTGATCTGACGATGCTGCGCAGGAATGCTCCACAAGTGGTGCACCGACTCTTTCCCGAATGCGAGCCGCTCTACGCGGCCCGCGGGTGGAAGCTCTTCCCGCAGATCGATCGGGTTTACGTCAATGAGCTCGCGAGGACGGGTCTGAGCTGGAAACCAAAATACGATTTTGCGCATGTATTGGAATGCCTGCGCACCAATCGGGACTTTCGGAGCGCGCTGGCGCGAGAGGTCGGAAGCAAGCGCTATCACGATACGAATTTTCCCGATGGGCCGTATCCGGTTGACTAGCATGGGCCCTGGGATCACTGCCGTCCGCAAAAACTCAGTCACGCACAGGAAGGCGCGAGGGAGTATTCGTGATGCAATCCGCCGAGGATCGGATTGGCACGGACTGCATAGGATTCCCCGTGGCGGTGGCGCGAACCGGCCTCTTGGTAGTCGCACCACGCGGGCGGCGGATCGGGACCCCTTCAGAAGGGCCGGACCGAATTTATGCGGACCACAACCATTCGAATCAGCGACTTGATCAAGAATGAATGACGGACTCCTTGCTGGCTGTAACGGCGCCGGCACCGCCGCCACCGATGCCCCACGCGCCTGAAGTGGTGGACAGAGTTCGGCCATTATGCGTGGCGCACAGTTATGTGAGCGAGCCGTCGGCGGCACTGTGGATAAGCCGCCGACGCGATTGAATGACACGGACGTGACGTGTCTAATATCTAAGAAGAGGCCGATCATTTGCTGAGAGCGCCTTGGGGCACCATTCCAGTCACCTGGGTCTGCCCCCCGGGGAGCCGTATACCACCAGCCAGCGAGCGACTATGGAATTCGATTACTCCTACCAGCTTACCTACGATCCCGTACGGCCGGAGCGGCTCGCCTTTGAGCAGCTAAGAGTCTCTCGCTTACCGAACATCGCGATGTGGAGGTCACATTGACAAACTGGTTTCAGCAGTATGCATGTTCTGCGCGGAGTGGCGCTCCCGGCCAGAGTCCAGTTCTTCGCATTGTGCTGCCCCTCCTCATCGGAACCGCCTATTGGATCTTTTCAGTGGGGTCGGCGAAGGCAGGGACGCCGAAGAGCCTCCAGATCTACTTCATCGACGTGGAGGGAGGCCAGTCGACGTTAGTCGTCACGCCAGACCACCACTCTTTGCTGATTGACACGGGGTTCGCTGGCGATGGCTCAGGCTTCCGACCAGGTGATCCTCATCAGGCGCGTGATGCGAACCGGATCATGGCCGCCGCGCACGATGCGGGAATTCAGCAGATCGACTACCTGCTCATCACACATTTCCACCCGGATCACGATGGTGGGGTCACGGAGCTCTCGGAGCTGATGCCCATTCGCGTATTCATCGATCATGGTGACCCAAGTCCCGAGGCTGAAACTACGGTCCCGGAGACAAACGCCGCGTTCAGCGCATATTCGATGTTGCGACGCGGAGGCCAGCATCTCCAACCCGCCCCCGGGGATCGTCTGCCGTTGAATGACCTCGAAGTTACGGTCGTAAGCTCTGCAGGCACGACGCTCTTCGGACCCCTCCCGGCTGCCGGCGCCATCACTACCGCTTGCCAGGAGCACGCGATGGCGCCCCGCGATCCGTATGAAAACCCGCGCTCCACGGGAATTGTCATCCGCTACGGCAAGTTCCGCTTTCTCGATGTCGGCGATCTGAGTGGGCAACCGCTCTTCAATCTCGCTTGTCCGAAGAGTCTCATCGGGCCCGTGGATGCGTACTTGGTCGCCCATCATGGGGGACCGGACGTTGATGTCCCTGCTACGTTCGCGGCATTCAAGCCTCGGATCGCGATCATGAACAACGGCCTGAAGAAAGGTGGCGCATTGGCGACCTATCAAGCTCTACACCACGTCCCCGGGCTCAAGGACGTCTGGCAACTGCATCGGTCCGCTGATGCGGGTGACAGCAACTTCGCGCCGCAGTATGTCGCGAATCTTGATGAAACCACATCCCACTGGATAAAGCTGACCGCGAAAAAGGATGGTTCCTTCCGAGTATTCAACGATCGAACGGGCGAGTGGACGCGCTACGCGCCACGATCACAGTGATGGTGTGATGGTGTAACTGACTGCTGAGCGCCATCGTCCAGCTCAGGCGGGACACAGTGAGTACTCGTGGTGCAGTCCGCCGAGCACTGCTGTGCTACGAACAATTCCGAAGTCATCGAGGCGATGACGAGACTTCGGAATCGATACCACTCCAACTGCTGGAGGATCAGGCACGCCAGGACTGAGGGCCGTGTGTGGGCGCCCGCGGTTCTAATGTTCGACCCAGGAGTGGAGCGCACGCCGCAGATGAGCTTCGGATAGCGGTATGAGCCAGTCCACGCACTCGCGGCGCATTGAAGCACGGCCAAGTCATGCCGAGATGGTCTGCAATAAGTCCTTCATGATGAGCAGTAAGTGGTACGGATCGCTTGGACTCGCCTCGAACGTGAAGTGCTCGTAGAACGCCCTGGCGCCATCGTCCTTGGCGTGGACGAGCAACGCACGGGCGCCAATGGTATCGGCTGCTTGTGCTGTCCGGAGCAGCGCGTCTTTCAACAGCGCCGACCCCAGGCCTTGGCCATGGACTGACGCGTCCACGGCCAGCCGCGCGAGGAGAATTACCGGGATTGGATGCCGCGCCAGGCCCTTCCTGACACGCTCCGTCGCCTCCTCATGGGTTACCGACCCTGCGGCCAGACTGTAGTATCCGAGAACGCGCAGATCCTTCACCAGGACGTAAGTCTGCGCGCTGTGCGCCTGCTGGCTGTTCCATGCCTGGCGCTTCAGAAAGCGGTTCAGATCTTCCTTGCCGCAATCGAAGCTGTCGAGCAGGTGCTCGCGACGCAGCTTCTCGATCGCGCCGTAGTCGTTCACTCCAGAACGCTAGGCGTTTTGAGAAGTCTTTCGAGGCGCGGGCGGGATTTCGAGGGAGCGTCGAGCGCGGCGACAAAGGCGTCATATTGCCTGGCGCTCAGCGGGAATTCGCGGCGGTCCGCGAGCGTCTCGGCGGCGGCCGCAAGCCCCTTGTCAAGAATGAAGGCGCTGACGGTCTTGCGCTCGACCGATGCGGCGCGCCGCAACATCGTACGGACAGTAAGGCGATGCGGAGGTCGATCGTTCACGCTGGAGTTATCTACTGCTCGCTGATGAGCTTCGCCGAAGAAGCCACCGCTCGGCCGAGGATTTGCGCGAGCTCTTTGCTCGGATGTCTTTCAACGCCCTGATCTCGAACACGGACGACCACCCGCGCAATCATGGGCTCGTTGCGCCCGGTCGCGACTTCGAGCTCGCCCGGGCGTACGACTTGACGCCCAATCCCCTGACCAGCATCGAGAGACGTGACCTCGGCCTCATCGTGGGACGTTACAACCGGTACGCGAACCGCGAGAACCTCTTGAGCGATTGCGCGCGGTTTCGGTTGTCTCGTGAAGAGGCGAATGCATTCATCGATCAAATGAAGGAGACCGTTCGGACGCGTTGGCGGCCTGTGATGCGCGCGCACGGTGTTACCGAGAAGGACTGCGAGTTGCTCGCGCGCTCATTTTGTTATGGCGGTTTTGAGCTGCCCGCATCTACCACGCCGCCGTAACGCCGATTTCCGTGAGTTGCTTTGGGGGAAGAGTGTTGAGTGGGATCATTCCCGCGCGTTCA
>Ga0134064_10000064_pt1 | contig 13034 bp, 11 predicted proteins | sample 15_taG_7_FD_94472 | JGI IMG/M metagenome (GOLD analysis project Ga0134064, IMG submission 94472) | Grasslands soil microbial communities from the Angelo Coastal Reserve, California, USA - 15_D_Wat_20cm_2_0_1 metaG | ecosystem: Environmental > Terrestrial > Soil > Grasslands ...
GATCTACGTGGACAAGCGCTCGACGCCTGCGATCCGCGGCCAGGCCCAGGGCTTCCTCGTACTGGTCACCTACGGCCTCGGCATGTTCATCGGCGCCCAGTTGGCCGGCAACGTGTACAACCGCATCCTCGGCGGCGCAACCAGCCTGACGCTGGCACAATGGCCGAGGTTCTGGGTGCTGCCCGCCGCGTTTGCCGCGGTGGTGCTGCTCTTGTTCGCAGCCCTGTTTCGCCCGGGGGGCGCGCGCGCGCCCACGCCCGTGGCGGCCGACTAGGGAGGGTCGCATCATGGGACGGAAACGCATCTCGAGACGCAAGTTCGTCGGCGACGTGGGCGCCGGCGTGGCGTTCACCATCGTCCCGCGCCACGTGCTCGGCCGGGGACACCGCGCGCCCAGCGATACCGTCAACGTCGCCTGCATCGGCGTGGGCGGCATGGGGGCGAACGACGTGAAGGGCGTCGCGAAAGCCGGAGCGAACATCTACGCACTGTGCGACGTGGACGAGCACCAGGGGGCGCCGTCCTTCACGGCGTTCCCCAAGGCCAAGCGCTTCAAAGATTTTCGCGTGCTGCTCGAGAAAGAGGGGAAGAACATCGACGCGGTCACCGTCTCGACGCCCGATCACACGCACACTGTCGCCGGTATGATGGCGATGAAAATGGGCAAGCACACCCGCATCCAGAAGCCGCTCGCCCGGACCCTGTGGGAGGTGCGCCAGCTGGTCGAAACGGCCCGCAAGACCAAGGTCGCGACGCAGATGGGGAACCAGGGCCACGCCGGCGAGGGCACGCGGCAGATCCGCGAGTGGGTCGAAGCCGGCGCCATCGGAACGGTGCGCGAGATCCAGCTCTGGACCAACCGGCCGATCTGGCCGCAAGCGATCGAGCGGCCGCTCGAAGAGTACTACACGCCCCCCTGGATCGATTGGGACCTGTGGCTCGGCCCCGCCCCCGCGCGCCCGTATCACCCCGCGTACGCGCCGTTCAAGTGGCGCGGCTGGTGGGACTTCGGCACCGGCGCCCTGGGCGACATCGCCTGTCACTCGATGGACGCGTCGTTCTGGGCGCTCGACCTGGGCTACCCGACGCGGATCGAGCCCGAATCGACCAAGCTGTTCTCCGAGAGCGCGCCCGCGTGCTCGCGCATCACCTACACCTTCGCCGCGAAGGGCAATCGACCCGAGGTCAAGGTCGTGTGGCGGGACGGCAGCCTGTATCCGTCGCGCCCCAAGGAAGTCGCCGACCCGCTGGCCTGGCCGTTCGATACCAGCGGCCAGCTGTGGATCGGAGACCAGGGCAAGCTCGTGGCGGGGATCTACGGCGAGGAGCCGCGACTGCTGGACGAAGCCCGTCAGGCGGAGATCATCGCCCACCCGCCGGCGCAGAAGTACCCGCGCCTCGAGAGCGTCTACGCCGAGTGGATCGCGGCGTGCAAGGGCGGCACGCCTGCCGGCTCGAACTTCCCCGGCCATGCGGGCCCGCTCACCGAGATGGTACTGCTGGGCAATCTCGCGGTCCGCACCGCCCAGGTCCTCGAGATCGACTCGCACACCGGCGAGGTCGCGAACACCAAGATCCCGGCGGAGTACGTGCGCTCGGAGTATCGCGCCGGCTGGACTGTGTAGGGCGCGAGTAAACTCGCGGCTCGGCGTCTGCCCGTAAACGGGCGTTGCATTGCCGCTTCAGCGGCAGGGCCGAGCCGCGGCTTTAGCCGCGCCCCTCCGCGCGACGCTACATTCCACTCATGGACGCGTGTGACCGGGCACGATGCTCGCGGGCCTGAGCGACACGCTGAGCCACCATCCGCTGGTGGCCCTGGCGACGCTGTTCGGCGCAGGTCTGGTGACGAGCCTGACCCCCTGCATCTATCCCATGATCCCCATCACCGCCGGCATCATCTCCGGGACGAGCGGCGCACAGGCGTCTCGCGGCCGGACGGCGGGACTGACCCTGACCTACGTCGCGGGCCTCGCGCTGTTCTACGCCGTCCTGGGTCTCGTCGCCGGGCTCACGGGGTCGCTGTTCGGCACGGTGAGCGCGAGTCCCTGGGCGCGGCTGGCGATCGGGAACTTGCTGCTCGTCTTTGCGCTTGCCATGCTGGACGTGATCCCCGTCGCGGTGCCGTCCCGCGTGGTGCAATGGGCCTCGGGGCTCGGGGGCGGGTCGTATCCTGCCGTGTTCCTGCTCGGGGCCACGTCGGGGGTCGTCGCGGCGCCGTGCGGGGCTCCGGCGTTTGCCGCGGTGCTGACGTGGGTGGCCACCACGCGGAGCGGGGTCCTGGGGTTCGTGTACTTGTTCGTGTTCTCGCTCGGCATGACCGCGCTGCTCGTCGGGGTGGGGCTGTTCAGCGGTGCGGTCACTGCGCTGCCGCGGGCCGGAGCGTGGCTCGCCTGGGTCAAGAAGGGCTCCGGCGTCGTGTTGCTGGGCATGGCCGAGTATTACTTCATTCAAGCGGGAATGGTGTGGTGATGAGATACGCGTGGTTGGCGGGTGTCGCGCTGACGCTCGGCGTCGCGCCCTCGGTGGGGGCACAGGAGGTCGGCCTCGCCGTCGGCACCAAGGCGCCGATCGTGGTCGTGGAAGATCTGGACGGGAAGGCAGTGGACCTCGGGCGCGACATCGGCCACCAGCCGGTGCTGCTCGAATTCTGGGCGACGTGGTGCCCGCTCTGCAAGGCGCTCGAGCCGTCTCTCAAGGCGGCGCATGCGCGCTACGGCGGCACGGTGCGCTTCGTGGCGATCGGCGTCGGCGTGAATCAGACGCCGGCCTCGATCCGACGCCACCTCGCGGATCACCCACTGCCGTTTCCGGTGCTGTTCGATGCCGGCGGCGCTGCGGTGCGCGCCTATCAGGCACCCACGACCTCGTACATCGTCGTGCTGGACAAGACCGGGAAGGTCTCCTACACCGGCGCGGGCGCGGAGCAGGACGTCGCGACGGCGCTCGCGCACGTCGTCGGGAACTAGCCCTCTACTCTCCCTCGGCTGGCTTGGGCGTGATGCGATCGATCGCCGCCGCCAGATCCTTGTACGACTGCGTGTCGATCTCCCGGAACGGCGCCATCTTGTAGGCGATCCTGCCGTCCGGTCCCACCACGAAGAGGTTGCGGTTGTCGAGCCCGAACTTGGGATTGTTGGCGCCGTACGTCTTGCCGATCACGCCCCCGCTGTCGCTCGCGAACAGGTAGGGAAACTCGTCGTCCCGGGCCCAAGCGGCGAGCGTCTCCGCGGGATCCACGCTGATCGCGATGAGCACCACGTTGCGGCCGTCGTGAAACAGCTGTGCGTACTGATCACGGTACGCATGCATTTGGATCGTTCAGCCTTTGGTTCGCGCCTTGTAGAAGAAGGCGAGGACGACCGTCTTCCCTTTGAAATCGCTCAAATGGACGGGCAGCTTGAGCACACCGTACCGCGTCGCGCCCAGGAGCGTGAAGTCGGGCGCTTCCGTCCCGACCGCCGGCTCGGGAGCAGGTGCCGCCGGCTGCTGCGCGGGCGCTCCCGGCGCGGCGAGCATCGTCAGCAGCGGGGCGACCAGGGCGAATGTGAACCGCTTCATGTGGCGTCTCCTCCAGTCGTGGCGTACCTCAAGTTATCCGCGGCCCCCGCGCGGCGTCAGGGTTCGCGTGGCCCCGCGCAGCGCGTCGCGCCCGGCCCGCCAGCGTGAGCATGGCCGTCCCGAAGGCGAGCAGCACCAGCCCCCACACCAGATTGATCGGCACCCCCGTCGGCGTCGTACCGGGTTGGCCCAACGTGGCGCCGCCGTAGACGCCCAACAACACGCCGATCAGTGCGAACAGCGCTCCCACCGGGATCCGCAAGTCGAGTCCCACTCCCGCTCCCTCCGATCTTCGGACTAGAAAAAAATCGCGTTGAGGACGACGACGCCGGCGAGCACCAGCAGCGCGAGCGAGACCGGCCGCTCGTACCACCGCCTCACGTCGTCGGTCGGCTTGGACGTAAGGCCGTACACCAGGCCGCGCAGCTCCTCAAGCGGACGTGGTCTGGTGGCGAGGCTCATCGCGATGGTCACCGCGAAGCACGTGACCCAGGCGGCGATGGCCGTCCAGAACGTTTGCGCGAGCTCGCTGGGGTACGTCGTGACGACCCCGAGATAGCCGCCCTTCACGCCCACCGCGGCGCCCGCCGGCAGCGAGAGCCCGTGGTGGATCGCAGCCGCCAGCGTGCCGGCGACGAGGCCGGTGAAGGCGCCGTGACCGGTGGCGCGTTTCCAGAACATCCCCAGCGCGAACGTCGCGAACAGCGGTGCGTTGACGAACGCGAACACGAGCTGCAGGAAATCCATGATGTTGTTGAACGAGGCGGCCACGTAGGCCGCCGCGACTGAGATCGCGACCCCGAACACCGTCGCCAACCGGCCCATGGCCAGGTAATGCGCGTCCGGCGCGCCCGGCCGGACGTAGCTCTGGTACAGATCGTACGTCCAGACCGTGTTGAAGGCGGTCACATTCCCCGCCATCCCCGACATGAACGAGGCGAGCAGCGCCGTAAGGCCGAGCCCGAGCAGCCCCGCCGGGAAGAAGTGCACGAGCATCATCGGCGTGGCGAGATCGTAGTCGAGCACGACGTGACCGTGCGCGTCGCGCAGCGGCTCTCCGGTCCGCGCATCGCGCTTCGGCGGCACGATTCCCGCCGCTGACGCGGCGGAGGTTGGGGAGGTTTGGGAGGTTAGGGAAGGTGGGGAGGCCGTGACAGCAGGCCCCCCCTGGCGGACACCGCTCGTGGGACTGACCACCAGCGCCAGCATCCCGGGGACGATGACCAGGAAGGGGAACAGCATCTTCGGGACCGCCGCGATGAGCGGCGTGCGCCGGGCCGCCGTCATCGAGTTCGCCGCCATGGCGCGCTGCACCACCAGGAAGTCCGTGCACCAGTAGCCGAACGACAGCACGAACCCCAGGCCCATCACGAGGCCGAACCATTCCACGCCCACGGGGTTCGCGGACGCACTCCCCATGAACCGCCAGCTCTGCGTGTAGGCACCCGCGGCGTATCCGTTGGCCGTCGCGACGCCGGCGAGCCGGCCGGCGAGTCCGGGCCAGCCGCCGACGTCGCGCAGCCCGAGAAACACCAGCGGCGCGAAGCCGAAGACGATGAGGAAGAACTGGAGCACCTCGTTGTAGATGGCGCTGGTGAGCCCGCCGAGGAAGATGTAGGCGAGTACGATCCCCGCGGCCACCAGGATGCTCACGTCGAAGCTCCATCCGAGCAGCAGGTTCAGCAGCTTGCCCATGGCGTACAGCGAGATGCCGGAGGAGAAGACGGTCATGACGGCGAACGAGATCGCGTTCAGACCCCGGGTCTTCTCGTCGAACCGGAGCTTCAAGTACTCCGGGACCGAGCGCGCGCGCGAGCCGTAATAGAACGGCATCATGAACAGGCCCACGAACACCATCGCGGGGATCGCGCCGATCCAGTAAAAGTGGCTCGTCGCGATCCCGTACTTCGCACCCGAGGCGCCCATCCCGATCACTTCCTGTGCGCCGAGGTTGGCCGAGATGAACGCCAGGCCCGTCACCCAGGCGGGGATCGAGCGTCCCGAGAGAAAGAAGTCCTCGCTCGTATGGACGTAGCGTCGGAGCATCGCGCCGATGCCCAGCACGAAGCCGAAGTACAGGAGCATCACGGCGTAGTCGATCCCGTGGAGCGTCGTCACGTCAGGGTCGCCTCACCGGCTCGCCATCGGCGTGATGCGCACCAACACGACGCCGTGGGCTGGCACGGTCGCCTGGTACTGGCTCCCGAACGCACCGCGATCGGCATGGTCCCAGAGATCGCGCACCCGGACGGAGTCGGCGCGCAGGCCGAGGCGGTTGAAGTGCGCGGTGATCTTGGCAGGGGCGCTCGAGCGGTTGAGCAGGGCGACCGCGCGTCCACCGTCCTTGAGCGGCTTCACCCAGATCTGGTGCTCAGGCGGGCCCTCCCCCATGAGGATCCCTTGAACGCCGAGCGAATCCTGATCCACGGCGATCACCTCACGGTTCGTGAGGATGTCTCGGGTGGTGGCGGACATGCTCCGGACGTCGTTCCCGGCGATCAGGGGGGCGGCCAGGATGGCCCAGAGGCTGAAGTGCGCCCGGTATTCGCCGTCCGTCATCCCCCCGTTGCCCACCTCGAGCATGTCGGGGTCGTTCCATCCTCCCGGGCCCGCTGCGCGTGCATGCTGGGCCGTTACGTCCAGGTTGACGAGCATCGAAGGCCATTTGTCGGAGATGTCCCCGGTCGTGCGCCACAGGTGCCCGATGCCGGGGGCCCTCTCCCACGGCTGGTTGGAACCCCACTCGCAGAGGCTGAAAATGATCGGCCGTCCCGCACGCTCGAGGGCTTCTCGGAACCGCCGGTAGAGTGTCGGCGCGTCGAGACCCTTCGCGTGACACCAGTCTTCCTTCACGTAGTCCACACCCCAGGCGGCGAACGTGCGGGCATCCTGCTCCTCGTGCCCCAGCGTCCCGGGACGCCCTTGGCAGGTGTTCGATCCGGCGTCGGTGTAGATGCCGAGGCCGAGACCTTTCGCGTGGACGTAATCGGCGAGTGCCTTGATACCGTGCGGAAACCGCCCCGAGTCGGCGACGAGCGTCCCGCTCGAGTCGCGCGCCACCTCCCAGCAGTCGTCGATCACGACGTAGTGGTAACCGGCGTCCCGCATTCCGCTCGCCACGATCGCGTCGGCCGTCTCCCTGACGAGCTGCTCGCTCACGTCGCAGCCGAAGTGGTTCCAGCTGTTCCAGCCCATCGGGGGAGTGCGCGCCAGGCCGTGCAGCGCGCCCTGGACGGCGGAGCTCGCGCTCGGCATGGAGAGCGAGAAGAGGAGCGGCGCGATCAGCCGGGACGTGAACGGGGGTCGCACGGGCGGTTCTCGCAGTGGTGGGCCCTCAGTTCGCGAGTGGACGGTAGTTGACGTCCAACACGGCCAGTCGCTGGAGATGTGTGACGAGCCGCCTGGTGAAGTCGCCGTAATCCCGCTCTTCCGGCGGTGTCCACAGCACCTCGGCGAGGGCGCACACCCTGGGAAACACCATGTACTCCGCTCGCTTCGCGTCGGGGACGTATTCGGTCCACAGCTGTCCCTGAGCCCCGAGCACATGTCGCGCCTCGCTCGCGGTCAGGGCGGGCGGTACGGGCTCGAACGCATACACCGTGTCGAGCGGCAGGTAGCCCCCGATCGCGAGCGGCTCGGCGACGGTGTCGGCGGACTGATAGTGATCGAAGTAGGTATGGGATCCGGGCGCCATGACCACGTCGTGTCCCGCTTGGCGGCCGCGATGCCGCCGTCCACGCCGCGCCAGGACATGACCACCGCGTTGGGCGCGAGCCCACCCTGAAGGATCTCGTCCCAGCCCACGAGCGTGCGGCCGTGGGCGGTGAGAAACTCGTCCATCCGGTGCGTGAACCAGCTCTGCAGCTCGTCTTCGTCCTTGAGCCCGAGCTCGCGAATCCGCGTCTGTGCGAGCGGGCTCGCCTTCCACTGGGTCTTCGGCGCCTCGTCGCCGCCGATATGGATCCAGCGTCCCGGGAACAACGCCATCACTTCCGTCAGCACGTTCTGATAGAAGCGGACGGTCGCGTCTCCGGGATTGAGGATGTTCTCGTCCACGCCCCAGCCCATCCAGACGGGGAGGGTGTCGCCGCGGTTGCCGAGCTCGGGATACGCGGCAATGGCGGCCTGGGAATGACCCGGCATCTCGATCTCCGGCACGATCGTCACGAAGCGCGCGCGGGCGTAGGCCACGATCTCGCGGACGTCGTCCTGCGTGTAGAAGCCACCATGCGGCTGGCCATCGAACCGCCACTTGGTCGAGTCCCGATCGGGCCGGCCGATGATCGTCTGAGGGCGCCAGGCGCCCACCTGGGTGAGACGCGGGTACTGCTTGATCTCGAGCCGCCACCCCTGATCATCGGTGAGGTGCCAGTGAAAGCGGTTGAGCTTATGGAGCGCCGCGAGATCGATGAGCTTCTTCACGAACTCCTTCGGCATGAAGTGGCGAGCCACGTCCAGGTGGACGCCGCGCCACGCGAACCGCGGGAGGTCCTCGATCGCGATTCCGGGGACGCTCCACGCCACGCCGGCCATTTCGGCCTGCCGGAAAATCGCGGGCGGGAGGAGCTGGCGCAGGGTCTCGATCCCGTAGAACGCGCCGGCCGCCCGGTAGGCGCGAATCGCGACGCGGGACCGGCTGACGTCGAGCCGATACCCCTCGTCTCCGAGACGGGCGAGGGTGGAGTCGAGGCGGATCGAGATCGCCGGCGTCCCGGCGGGCGAGGCGGTCGCCACGGCGAGCCGCAGACCGGTAGCGGGGAAGAGGTAGTCAGCCAGCAGCTCGCCCACCTTGCGCAGGGCGCGATCGGTCACGATCACGGTGCCGGCCCGCAACGTGAACGCTCCCGGCTGCGGGGTGACGTGCGCCGGGCGCGGCACGATGGCGGGGATGGAGTCCGACGCGAGCAGGATGGCCAGCGCGGCGAGCATCGACACGATTCTACTCCTGGATTTCCCTGACCCAGATGTCCCGGTACCGGGTCGGGTTACCGTGGTCCTGCAGGGACAGCGGAAGCCGGTCCGGGTGCGGCTCGTAGTGCGCTCGCCTGCCATGTACCGTCCAACCGGTGATCACCGTGTTGTTCTGGACCAGCACGCCGTTGTGCAGCACCGTGACCCGCGCCGAATCGCGCACGCTCCCGTCGGGTGCGAAGCGGGGCCGGTGAAAGATGATGTCGTACGTCTGCCACTGGCCCGGCGGGCGGCTCGCGTTCGCCAGCGGCGGCGTCTGTCCGTACACGGCCCCGGCCTGGCCGTCGGCGTACGTCTCGTTGCGATAAGAATCCAGCACCTGGATCTCGTAGTGCGTCATCAGAAACACGCCGCTGTTGCCGCGCTCCTGACCCTCACCCACGGGCGGCGTGGGCGTCGCCCACTCGATGTGGAGCTGCATCGAGCCGAAACCGCGCCTGGTCGCGATCGCCCCGGTGCCGGGCGCGACTTCCACATAGCCGTCGCGCACGACCCATTTGGCGGATGAGCCGTCCTGTGACTGCCATTGCGAGAGATCTTTGCCGTCGAACAGCACGATGGCATCGGACGGCGGCGGCGCCGGTGGCCGCTCGGGGCCGGGATCGACGACGGGCGGCCGGGGGCGGTCCATTGAGTGAACAGGCCAGGTTTGAGCGGGCATGGTGGTGGGCAGCACGGCTCCGAGGAGAAAGAATGCGGAACGGGGAACGCGGAACGCGGAACAACAGGTCGGGCGTCGGAGCGCGAGTCGCCTGTTCCGCGTTCCCACTTCCGCGTTCCGCGTTTCCCTCACGGTTTCCACGTCCCCTTCGCCACCGCCGGCACGAACCGCTCGATGCCCGCCGGCGGAAAGTCGAGCGTCTTCCCCTGCTCGGCGCTCATGTAGGCCGTCATCAGGACCTTCACGACCTCCAGACCGTCGTCGAACGTGAGCTCCGGGGGCTCCCGACCGAGGAACACGCGTACGAAGTGGCGGTCTTCGGCGTCGTAGCCGTAGGCCGCCGACTCGCTCGTGACCACGGGCATCAGTCCCATCTCGGCGTTCTGCTTCTCGACCAGGTCCTCGCCCGTCTTCCCTTTCACCTCGCGGCTGAAGAACAGCTTGAGCCCGCTGTCGAGCGTGTTCCACGACATGGAGTATTCCGGGCCCAGCAGCTCGGCCGACAGGCGCAGCCCGGCGCCGACGAAGCTCCAGGAGGTGCTCGCTTCACCGATCAGCGTGGCACGCTCGTCGGTCTCGAACTCGATCGTGACGCTCGCAAAGTCCTCCGACGGGGCCTTGCGGTAATCCACGTCCTTCCCCATCTGCTGCTGCAGACGCTTGGCGTAGGCGGGCTGGCTCCACTTGAGGCTCGCGATATGCCCCGTGACGCGGGCCGGGCGCACCGATCCGAGCGGCTCGCCGGGCGGCGTCAACAGGTGGCGCACCACCAGGGCGGAGTGACACATCATGTCGTTGAGGACCCCGCCGCCCTGGAGCTTGCCCTGCCAGAACCAGGGCATGTGGGGTCCGCTGTGCTCCTCCGCCGCCCGGGCGAGGTAGGGGCGGCCGGTGAGCGCCGCGCCGCGGGCCCAGATGATGGCGCGCCCTTGCGCCACGGCGGGCGCGAACGCCTGGTTCTCGAGATAGCCGTGAGCGATCCCGGTCTTTTTCGTGAGCTCGAGGACTCGCTTCGCTTCGGAGACATTGCGGGCGAGCGGCTTCTCGCAGGCGATCCCGCGAAGCTCTCCCTTGCCGCGCGTGACCGCGTCCGCGATCTCCTCGAAGTTCTCGATGCGCGCGAAGTTCGGGCCGCACAGCCACAGCGCGTCGATCGCGGGGTCGGCCACCATCTCCGCCACCGAGCGGTACGGCTTCGCCTCCCCGACATCGAGCTTCCGGGCGACGGCTGCCGTCTCCTGGGCGTGCTTGTGGTTCGGGCTCCACACGCCCAGCACGTCCGCATCCCGCACGCTCTGAAACGCCAGGAGATGAAACCGCGCGTTAAAACCGCTCCCGATGAAGCCGACGCCCAGGCGCTTGTTCGCCGTCACGTTTCCCGTGTCCCCTTTCACGTTGCCCGTCAGTCGTCGTACCGTACGCCCAGCCTGGCGAGTGCCTCCGGAGGACAGCCTTTCCACTCGGAGACGAAGGTGTTCCCGACGTACCGCAGATCCTGTACGCCGATGCGGCTGGAGAAGAACCCCGACGCGGTGAGGTCGCGGAACCGGTTGAAGAACGCGACGCCCGCAGCCAGCTCCGGCTTCGCCTTGGCCGGCCAGGCGATGTCGTCGAGCACGGCGGCGCGCTCGGCCGCCGTGCAGGCGACGAAGGTCTGGCCGTAGCGGTCGGCGCACTCGTGGTCGAGCCAGGCGAGCCCGCCGCGTACGGGCGTCTGCAGGTCCGGGTCGTCACCGAGCATGAAGTCCATGAACTCCGGCACACCGGCCTCGGTGGCGCTTCCCGAGCGCTCGTCCTTGGGAAGGATCAGGTCCACGAGCACGCGCACCGTTTCCCACTCGTGGGGAGTGAATTGCTTCGGCTCGTAGGGCGTGCCGCGGGCGAGCGCCTCGCGCGCCCGCGCCGATGCCTCGCGTACCGACTCGGCGGTCCACGGGAACGCGGCCGCCAGCGGCGCGGCGGCGATCAGTCCGATGACCTCACGTCGATTCATGTCAGCCATACTAGACCTCGACTGCCGGGACCGGATCGTCTTGGGCGCGGTCTCGCGGCGAGTCCGGGGCCGAGGGGCGCCCCCGGAGGCGAAGACGCAAGGGGTGGACGGGTGCGGTTGTCAGGCGTCCCGAGCCGAAGGGGGCGCCCCTCGGCCCCGGACGTTCGAACGATTTCACAGCGCGCCCTTTCTCATCTGATCCGCGATGTACTCGCTGGTGCGCATCGACAGGGCAAGAATCGTCCACGTCGGGTTCTTGTCCGCCTGCGACACGAAGGGCGCGCCGTCGGCGACGAACAGGTTCTTGCAGTCGTGCGCCTGGCACCAGCGGTTCGTGACGGACGTCTTCGGCTCGTCCCCCATGCGGGCCCCGCCTAGCTCGTGGATGATGGTGCCGCCTGCGGCGATGCCGTACCCCCGCTCGGGCCCCGGCATCGGCGAGAACACCTGACCCCCCATGTCGGCGATCAGCGCCCGGAACGTCTCCTGCATGTGCTTCACCTGCTTGTACTCGTGATCCGACCACTTCCAGTGAAACCTGAGGACCGGAATCCCCCACCGATCCACCGTGCGCGGGTCGATCTCGCAGTAGCTGTCGTCGTTGGGGATCATCTCGCCGCGGCCCGAGAAGCCGATCGTGGCGCCGTAGTAACGCCGGTAGTCGTCCTTCAGCTGCTTGCCGTAGCCGCCGCCGGAGGGGTAGCGATGAATCCCGCCCAGGAAGTCGTAGGACGGCACGTGCGGGCCGCCCCAGACCTCGATGTGATAGCCGCGCGGGAAGTCGAGCTTCGCGTTGTCGAGCCACCACGGCATGTAGAGATGCATGCCCCCCACGCCGTCGTCGTTGTGGGGCACGTGGTCCATCATTTTCGGGATGAACCCGCCGACGTCCGTGCCGGTCGTGTCGGTGATGTACTTGCCCACGGTGCCGCTCGAGTTGGCCAGGCCGTTGGGGAACTGGGACGACAGGGAGTTGAGCAGCAGGCGCGCGGTCTCCAAGGCGCTCGCGGCGAGGACCACCACTTTGGCGCTTACGCGCCGGTCGGTCCCTGTCGCCTTGTCGACATACGCCACACCCGTGGCGCGGCCGCTCGTATCCACCAGCACCTCGCGCGCCATGGCGTTCGTGAGCAGGGTGAGCTTCCCCGTGGCGAGCGCGGGAGCGAGCAGCACGTTCGTGGACGTGAAGTTCGCGTTGACCCGGCAGCCGCGGTTGCATTGGCCGCAGTAGTGGCACGCGGCCCGTCCGTTCAGCGGCCGGGTGAGGATCGAGAGGCGTGCCGGGATGCAGGTGACATGTAGCCGGTCCGCCGCCTGTTTGACCAGTAGCTCGTGGCAGCGGGGGCGTGGCGGCGGCAGGAACACCCCATTCGGCTCGTTCGGGAGGCTCTCCATGGAGCCGAACACCCCGATCAGGCGGTCGATCTTGTCGTAGTAGGGCGCGACGTCCTCGTAGGAGATGGGCCAGTCGTCGCCCAGGCCGTCCCTGCTCTTGCGCTTGAAGTCGTACGGCCCGAAGCGGAGGGAGATGCGGCCCCAATGATTGGTCCGGCCGCCGACCATACGGGCCCGCCACCAGGCGAAGTCGGTGCCCGGCGCCCGCGAGTACGGCTCGCCGGGGAGCTCCCACCCGCCGATGCAGGCGTCGAACTCGACCAAGGGTCGCTCCTTCGTGGATTTCCCGCGGCGCGGCGACTCGTACGGCCAGGTCAGCATGGCCGAATCCTTCGCGTTGTCCCACGGCCCGCCCGCTTCGAGCACCACGACGTCGGCTCCGGCCTTGGTGAGTGCGTAGGCCGCCATTCCTCCGCCGGCCCCCGAGCCGACGATACACACGTCGTATACTCGGGA
>Ga0134064_10000086_pt1 | contig 12065 bp, 9 predicted proteins | sample 15_taG_7_FD_94472 | JGI IMG/M metagenome (GOLD analysis project Ga0134064, IMG submission 94472) | Grasslands soil microbial communities from the Angelo Coastal Reserve, California, USA - 15_D_Wat_20cm_2_0_1 metaG | ecosystem: Environmental > Terrestrial > Soil > Grasslands ...
ACCGGCAGATGTCCCCGGAGGAGCAGCGCCGCCACGCGCGGCTGAGGGCTTGCGCATGAGCGAGGAACTGCCGCCGCCGGTGCCAGCGCTATTCCCCGCTCGCGGGCCGCGCGAGCGCCTGGATGATCATCTGACACGCGAGCTTGCGCTCGCCGGCGAGCGCATCGCCCGCGGGTCGGTCATGCCTACCCTGGACATGGCGAGATTTCGCCGCGAGCTCGCGGGCTTTGATTTCGAGAACCCCCGTCCCATCGAGCCGCTGCTCGAATGGGCGATCGCGCAACTCGAGCACGGCGTCACCCACATGACGCACCCGCGCTACTTCGGTCTGTTCAATCCGGCCGCCAACTTCCCCTCGCAGTGCGCCGATCGCATTGCCGGCGCCTTCAATCCGCAGCTGGCGAGCTCGGGCTCATCCCCGGCGCCGGTGGAGATCGAAGCACACGTCATCCGTGCCTTCGCGCGGCGCGCCGGCCTGCCGGCGGAGGCGTCGGGACATTTCACCACCAGCGGCTCGGAGGCGAACTACACCGCGCTGGTGTGCGCGCTGACGCGCGCGGAACCGCGATTTGGCGAGGACGGGGTGCGGGCATTTGCCGCCCCGCTCGCCATGTACACCTCGTGCGAATGTCATCCCGCCTGGTTCAAGATCGTGCACCAGGCCGGTGTCGGGCGCGCCGCGCTGCGGCTCATTGCCACCGACGGCCATGGCCGCATGGACGCGCGCGCGCTCGCGCAGCGCGTGGCCCAGGATCGCCAGCAGGGGCTGGTGCCGGTGCTCATCTCGGCCACGGCCGGCACCACCGGCGGCGGCATGGTCGATCCGCTGGCGCAGTGTGCGCAGATCGCGCGCGAGCACGGCCTGTGGTGCCACGTCGATGCCGCATGGGGTGGGGCGGCGCTGTGCTCGGATCGGCTGCGCGGGTTCCTCGCAGGCATCGAGCTGGCGGACTCGCTCACCATCGATGCGCACAAGTGGCTGGCCACGACCATGGGCTGCGGCATGTTCATCACCAGACACCCGGCGCTGTTGAGCGAGGCATTTCGCGTCCGAGCCGACTTCATGCCCTCCAATGCGCACAGCCTCGATCCCTACCTGAACAGCGTGCAGTGGTCGCGGCGCTTCATGGGCCTGCGCCTGTTTCTGGCGCTCGCCGCGGCTGGCTGGCAGGGCTATGCCGCACACGTGGAGCGCTCCGTGGAGGTGGTCGGGCGGATCAGGGCGCGGCTGCTCACGCACGGTTGGTCCGTGGCCAATGACTCGCCGCTGGCGGTGCTGTGCGCCGTCCCGCCGCCCGGGCACCCCGGGGTCGGGGAGATCGTGCGGCGGGTGCGCGCCTCCGGGCGCGCCTGGGCCGCGTGCGCGACTTTCGAGGGGCGCGAGGTTGTGAGAGTCTGTGCAACGCACGGGGAGACGAGTCTCGCCGACGTCGATGAGCTCGTCGCCGCGCTAACCACCGCCGCTTGAGGCGCCAAGCCGCCGCACCAGCCGCTCGACCGAGACAATGGACTCGAAATTCTCCGGGGTAATCTCGGCCTGCGGGATGGTGAGACCGAACTCGACCTCGATGGCGAGCATGAGGTTCACCATCTTGATGGAGCTCATCCCGAGCTCGCTCAAGCGCGCATCGATCGGCAGAGGTCGGGAGGCGGCCGGGGGCCCGAGAATCTGCCTGATCAGGTCGATCAGACGCTCGCGCGTCGTGCGGTCGGAGAGGCCCTCGGTTGTGAGCTCGCTCATGGCCCGCAGCATCAGGCCTGCGCCTGGACGGTCGTGCCTGCGGCGGCCTTCGCCTTCGCGACCCACGACAGCCAGTTGCCGTACATCGTCAGCGCCGCGGGCCGCCAGCTGCTGTGCGCGCCGGCTGCGGCGGCGGCCGGGAAGTCGGTGAGCAACTCGGGCGTGCGCTGCGACAGCGCGCGCTCCTGGAACTCGCGCAGCGCCGCCGCCGCCGCGGCGGAGAAGTAGCGGCAGGGGAGCGGGGGGTAGCTCGACTGCTGCCCGCTCAGGAACCGGCCGACATCGCGCCGGTACTCCTTGAACAGCGTGGTGCGCTCGTACTCCGGATGACCCTGGAAGAACAGGTGCAGGCTGCGGCGCTGCTTCACGAAGAAATCCGCACCCGACTCGGGTGAGCAGCTGAGGATCGCATATCCGGCCGCGCGCAGCTCTCCCACCGGCAGCTCGTTCCATCGGGAATGCGGCATCCGCAGCGGGGCGGAAACGCCACGCACGAGCGGGTGGCCGGCGAGAACGGTGTGCTCGAAGACGCCGAAGCGCTTCTGCCCGAGGCGCTGGCGGCGAACGCCGTCGAGCACTTCGACGGCGGCGTGCGCGGCGAGGCACGACCAGATGCTGGAGGCGGTGTGCTCTTCGGCCCAGTGGAGCACCTCCACGAACTGCGCCCAATAGGGCTCATCGCTCAAGGAGGCCGCGCGCGGCTCCGTTCCGGTGACGATGAGCGCATCCGGCGCCTGCCGCAGCAGCTCCTCGAGGCTCCAATAGATGCGCTCGATGCGCTCGCGAGCGGCCGGTCCGCGCGGCACTCCCGGCAGGCAGGAGAAGCACAGCCGCACCGGATGAGAGCCCGCTGCGGCTTGCAGCAGGCTGCTGAACTGGCCCTCGGTTGCCTCGAGGGCCGGGTCCGGCATATTGTTGAGGACACCGATGACGATGGCATGCGAGCCGGCGCGCTGTTCGCAGCCCCGGTACGCGGGCGATGTTGCGGATCGCGCGGGCTCGACCTGCAGTGGCATTAGTCCTCGCGCCTTATTGCGATGCCCGTCATGCAGCAGTAGGGTACTTGTCAGGGCTTGGTAACACTACCGGCACAGCGCTGCGGCGATGAGCCGGAAGAAGCATGGAGGCGACGAACACCAGCTTGAGCTTGTCGAGGCGGCCAAGGATGCGGCGAAAGCCCCTGAGTCTTCCGAAGCGCTGCTCGATGCCATGGCGGCGTCGGTAGAATGAACAAAGCACCATCGGTCACTGCGGCCGGCACGCCGGCCGACTTCAAGACACGCGTGCAGGCGGTTACTGAGGTCGCCGCGCAGCACGCCGCTTCCGTCGACCGCGCCGCGCGTTTCCCCGAGGAAGCGTTCGCGGCCGTCAAGTCACAGCGCCTGCTCGGTATCCTGGTGCCGCAGAGGCTCGGGGGCGAAGGCGCAGACCTCGCGCAGGTTGCGGACGTGTGCTACCAGCTGGCTCAGGCGTGCGCCTCGACCGGCATGATCTACGCGATGCACCAGATCAAGACGGCCTGCCTCCTGCGGCACATGCGCGACAGCCAGGCGCTCGGGCGTCTGCTGCGCCGCTTGTGCGCGGAACAGCTGCTGCTGGCGTCCTCGACCACCGAGGGCCAGGGCGGCGGGAACGTCCGCGCCAGCGAGGCACCGGTCGAGTACCGCGACGGCCGCATCAGTCTGGAGCGGCGCGCGAGCGTCATCTCCTACGGCGCGTACGCCGACGGCATCGTGACGACCGCACGGCGCTCCTCCGATGCGGCGGCCTCCGATCAGGTGCTGATCGCTTTCCTGAAGGACGACTACACCCTCACCCGGCTGCAGGGCTGGAACACGTTAGGGATGCGCGGGACCTGCAGCGAGGGCTACACGCTCAAGGCTGCGGGCGCGGCGGATCAGATCGTGCCGGACCCGTACGAGATCATCCACCCGCAGACCATGGTGCCGTGCGCCCACCTGCTGTGGGGCTCGGTTTGGACCGGTGTCGCTGCGGATGCAACCGCGCGCGCCCAGGGGTTCATCCGCCAGGTGGTGCGCCAGAGTGGCGGGCAGACTCCACCCGGGGCGCCCCAGTACACCCGGGCGCTCGCCTCGCTGCGGACCCTGCGCGGAATGCTGGCGAGCTCGCTGCGCGCCTACCAGCGCTCGATGGACGACCCCAAGGCGCTGGCGTCGCTCGAATTCCAGACCATGATCACGCTGACGAAGGTCGAGGCCTCCGAGCTCGCGGTGTCGATCGTCCTGTCGGCGATGCGGGCCTGCGGACTGTCGGGATATCGCTGCGACAGCGAGTTCAGCATCGAGCGGCATCTGCGCGACGTACTCTCCGCGCCGATCATGATCAACAACGATCGGATACTGACCAACCTCGGGAGCTCCTCGCTCCTCACGCCGATTGCGGCCTCGATCGGCGATTGACGACGCCCTTAGCTCACATGAGTTCCGAGGCGCCCGATCCCCTGCAGCACATCGGCGCTGCGCTGTTCAGGTCGCTCGGGGTCGAGGGCGTGTACGCGCGCACCGCTCTGTACGAGGACCTGGTGGAGCGGCTCACGGCCTTCATCTCGCGTCAACGCGACCGGCGCGCGGAAATCCTGCGTTTCCCGCCGCTCATGAGCCGTGAGCAGCTGGAGAAGTCCGGGTATCTCAAGAGCTTTCCCAATCTGCTCGGGTGCGTGTGCGCGCTGCAGGGCACGGAGGCCGAGATCCGCGCGGCGGCCGAGCGGTACGAGGAGGGCGCAGACTGGACCCGAGCGCTCGCGCCCGCGGACCTGGTGCTCTCGCCCGCGGCGTGCTACCCGGTCTATCCTCTCGTCGCGCGCCGCGGAGCGGTTCCCCCCGATGGACTGCTGTTCGACGTGGCGGCCGACTGCTTTCGCCGCGAGCCCTCGCGCGCCCTGGACCGCCTGCAGTCATTTCGCATGCGCGAGTTCGTGCGCATCGGCCCGCCCGAGGAGGTGCTGGCGTTTCGGCAGCATTGGATGGAGCGCGCGCAGGCTCTCGTCGCGCAGCTCGAGCTGCCATGCAAGCTCGATGCGGCCAGCGACCCTTTCTTCGGGCGCGTCGGGCAGGTGATGGCGGTGAGTCAGCTGCAGCAGTCACTGAAGTTCGAGCTGCTGATCCCGTACCACGCCGGCGCGAAGCCCACCGCCTGCATGAGCTTCAACTACCATCGCGACCAGTTCGGCGTGATCTGGGGCCTGAAGGACCAAGCCGGTGCCACCGCGCACACCGGCTGCGTCGCCTTTGGCATGGACCGCCTCGCCGTCGCGCTGTTCTGCGTCCACGGGCTCGAGCTCGCGCGCTGGCCGGGCTCGGTGCGCGCCGCGCTTGCGCTGTGATCGAGCGCGCGCTGCGCGCCCCCTTCCTTACCGCAACATGCCACTCGACCCGCACGCCAAGCGCCTGTTGGAGCGGCTCGCTGCCACCAATCCCCCGAGCGCTCGCAGCCTTACGATCGGTGCGCGCCGCAGCGCGCTGCAGCAGTTGCTCGCTTTTTCCGGCCTGCGCGAGGAAGTGGAGTGCGTGCAGAATCGCACCCTGCCCGCGGGAGAGGCCCCGCTGCCGGTGCGGGTGTACACGCCCACCGGCGCGCCGCGCGAGCCTCTGCCCGCGCTCATCTACTTCCACGGCGGAGGGCTGGTCGCCGGCAGTCTCGATTCGCACGACGCGATCTGCCGCTCCCTCACCAACGCCAGCGCCTGTCGGCTGATTTCGGTCGACTACCGCCTGGCCCCCGAGCATCCTTTTCCGGCGGCCCTCGCGGACGGCTACGCGGCGCTCACCTGGGTGGCTGCCCACCCGCGCGAGCTCGGCATCGACGCCGATCGGATCGTGCTGGGCGGAGACTCTGCCGGCGCCACGCTCGCCGCCGTCGTATGCCAGATGGCCGCCACGGCCGGCCGGCCGCCCTTGGCGGCGCAGCTGCTGATCTGTCCGATCCTGGACGCCTGCGCCGTCACGGATTCGCGCCGCGCCTTTGCCGAAGGCCACCTGCTCGATCAGGCGACCCTGGATCATGATCTCGCGCACTACCTCGCTGCGGATGTCGATCGCACGGATGCGCGGGTGTCACCGCTGCGCGCGGCACAGCTGCAGAGGTTGCCACCGACTTGCATTCACACCGCGGAGTTCGATCCGCTGCGCGATGAGGGTGCGGCCTACGCCGAGCGGCTGCGGCTCGCCGGCGTGAAGAGCACCTACCGATGTCACTCCGGTATGATCCATCTGTTCTACGGGATGGGGAGACTGATTCCCTATGCAGCCACGGCCTACAGGCTCATCGGCGAGGACCTGCGCTCGCTGCTCGCCTGACACCTGACGCGAGCGACGGGCCCGATGGTGGATCGCCTTCAGGTAGAGCAGCTGCTGCAACAGCTGTATGCGGCGCGCGTCGGCGGGCGGCTGGACGAGCTGTGTGCGCTGTTTGCCGACGACGCGCACTTCAGGATCGCCGGCACCAGCGACGGCAAGCCGATCGCGGTGGCGGCCCGCGGGATCGGCGAGATACGTTCCTGGCTCGCGATGATGGTGAAGACGTTCAAGCTCAACCGCCGCGAAGAGCTGTGCAGCATGATCGACGGCGCCCGAAGCGCCGTGCATTGGCGTGCCGACATTCATTCCCGGATCACCGGCGCCGTCGTGTCCACCGAGCTCATCGATCTGATCGAAGTGCGTGCCGGTCGCATCCTCTCCTACACCGAGTACTTCGTGCCGTATTGATCCTCAAGACCTGTGAAACACGGGCGATCGCGGCGGCCAGGTTCGACCGTGCATCGATCGGGTGACTGCCTGCAGCTCAGGCATAGCCGTCACGCGCACGCCCTGTGCGGCGCGGGGCGTCGTACGAGCGGTGGGTTTTTCGGTAGACTTCACCTTGGCGCTGCGCGTGCCGATGCTGCGGCTTCATGTCGGCCCCTGTGCAGAAAAGACTATGAGCGCTGAGCCGAGCGATCTACCCCGCCTCGCGACTGGCGCCGGGTCGGCCGTGCCGCTGTATTTCGACTCGGCAGCGCACCGGCTGTTCGCCTGGTTGCATCGGCCCGCCGTCCCGGCAGCGCCGGGGCTGGGGATGGTGATCTGCAAGCCCTTCGGCTACGAGGCGCTGTGTGCGCACCGCAGTGTGCGTGCATTCGCCGAGGCGGCGGTGGAGCTCGGTGTGCCCACGCTGCGCTTCGACTACCGCGGCACCGGTGATTCCGCGGATATCGAGCCCGCGGCCGATCAGATCGATGTCTGGCGGCAGGACGTGGCGGCCGCGGTCAGCGAGCTGCGCCGCCAGACGGGCGTGCAGCGCGTGTGTCTGCTCGGATTTCGGCTCGGTGCACTGCTTGCCCTGCTGGCGGGCGCATCCGCGGCTGTAAATGCAGTGATGGTCGTCGCACCCGTGCTCAGCGGCCGCCGCTACCTGCGCGAGCTGCGCACCACACTGCTTGCCGCGGCCGAGCCGGGCACCCTCATCCACAAGGACTCCCAGGCGCCTGGCGTCGGCTCGATGGAAGTCAGCGGCTTCTCCCTGTCCGCAGCCACGGTTGCGCACCTGGCGCAGCTGGATCTGTCGGCGCCGGCGCAACCGCCGGCTTCCGACGTGCTCGTCATCGATCGCGATGATCTGCCGGGCGCCCGCGGCTGGAGCGAGTCGCTCGCCAGGCTCGGAGTCCGCACGCGCTATGTCGCGCTGCCCGGCTTCGTCGAGATGATCATGACGGCGCCGCATACGGCGGTCACCCCGCAATCCATGCTCGCGGCGATGCGGGACTGGCTGCCCTCGCTCCCGGGCGCCAGCTCTGCGCCGCCGGCAGACGATGACGCAGCGCATCTCGGGCGAGCGCAGCCGCGGCTGCCCGCGCCGCTCCTGCACCTTGGGGGCAACGGGTACCCGTCCGATTTGGCGCCGAGCGAGCGCCCCGTCCTGCTCGGCGCGGAGCGCAGCCTGTTCGGCATCATCACCGAGCCGGCAGCGGACGAACCGCGTCGCCGCGCAGTGATTCTGCTCAACGCCGGGGCCACTTATCACATCGGCTCGGGGCGCGTGTACGTGTCGCTCGCGCGACGCTGGGCCCGCCGAGGGTATGTCGTGCTGCGCATGGACCTGGCCGGCCTGGGTGACAGCGCGACGCGGCCCGGACAGCCGGATAACGAAGTCTTTCCGCCGGCCGCGCTCGAGGACGTGCGTACCGCGCTGGACTTCGTGGCCCGCCACTACGACGCTCGCGAGGTCGCGCTGGGGGGGCTATGCTCGGCCGCCTACCACGCCCTGCGCGCAGCGGTAGCGGGGCTGCCGGTGAACCGCCTCCTGATGGTGAATCCGCAGAATTTCGTCTGGGACGAGGACCAGATGAGCAGTGACCTGCCACCGGCAGAGGTGGTGCGCAACGTCGGCGGATATCGCGAGCGCGTCTTCTCCGCGGCGGCCTGGAAGCGGTTGCTGGGGGGTCAGGTGAACGTCTGGCACATCGTGCGCGTCTACCTGCACCGGGTGCGTATCGCCGTGGAATCCGCCGCGCGCAATGCCGCGCGCGCTCTGCACATTCGGCTGCCGCACGATCTGGGCTCGGAGCTGGAGGAGATCGCCGCGCGCGGCATCAGAGTGGTATTCGTGTTCGCGCGCGGTGATCCGGGCGTCGAGCTGCTGAGGATCCAGGGTGGATCGGCGGTCAGGCGGCTCGGTGATCGCTGCCACGTGCACATCGTCGACAGCGCCGATCACACATTCACCCAGAGCCGCGCGCGGGCGGTCCTCGAGCAGACCCTCAGCGATGAGCTGTTCGTGCGTCACGACGAGGTCGCCGACACCGCCGGGGCGCGCCCGGTTGCGCGGGCCGGCAGTTAAGCACGAGTACCCGGCAGGCACTGAAGGACAGCGCCTGCCCGGTCCCGCCGATCCATTGTGCGAGCCCAGTCCGGGTCGGGGACGCCGGTAACTGCTAGCATCACCCGTGTCCGGCGTACGCCGATGCAGTGGTGCGGACTGAAAGTCTCACGGGGAGCTCATGAGCGAAGCCACCGATGACGGAGTCGCCGTACCCATACCTGCATTCACTGAGTGGAAAGTCCGGGTCGGCTTCGGGTTTGCGCTCGCCTGTCTGGGCGTGGTCGGGATAGTCTCTTATCTCAGTGTCGTGCGCCTGAACGAGAATGCGGCGCGGGTCGAGCACACCCGCGAGGTGCTCGGCAGCCTCGAATTGCTGCTGGCCGCCGCAACCGACTCCGAGACCGCTGAGCGCGGCTACGTCATCACGGGCGATGAGAGCTATCTGGAACCCTACCGCGAGGCTGCCGCGGTCATTGACAGCCAGACGAGGCGACTGCGCGAGCTGACAGCGGACAACCGTGCCCAGCAGCAACGGCTCGACTCGGTGGCGGCGCTCGTGACCGAGCGACTTGCCATTTTACGCGCGGGCATCGAATTGCGGAAAGACCAGGGCTTCGCAGCGGTACAAGAGGAGATTCTCACCGGAAAAGGTCAACAGTTGCACGATCGGATTCGCCGCCTCATCGGTCAGATGGAGGATGCCGAGACGTCCTTGCTCAGGCAGCGAGAGCAACTGACCCGCCGTAGCTCCACCATCGCTCAATTGGTCATCATCGCGGGCGGGTTACTCGGCTGCGGACTCGTCGCTGTGGCGCTGTGGGCGATCCACCGGGACTTTGCGGGCCGAACCCGAGCCGAGCGAGCATTGCGCGCTGCGAGAGATCAGCTCGAATTGCGCGTCCGGCAGCGCACCGCAGAGCTTGCCCTGACCAACGAGCGCACGCGCGCAATCGTCGACACCGCCCTGGACGGCATCGTGACGATGGATCACGAGGGCAAAATCACCGAGTTCAACCCCGCAGCAGAGCGCATCTTCGGCTATAGCCGCAGCGAAGTGATCGGGCGGCCGCTGGCGCAGGTCATCATTCCCTCGAGGCTACGCGAGCGACATGACGCCGGGCTCGCGCGCTATCTGGCCACCGGCGAGGCGCCACTACTCGGCAAAAGGCTGGAGCTGAGCGGTTTGCGGGCTGACGGCTCGGAAGTCGCTGTCGAGCTGAGCATCAAGCGGATGCCCGGTGACGGGCCGCCCTCCTTTGCCGGGTTCGTGCGGGACCTCACGGAGCGTGAGCAGGCGGCAGAGACGAATGCACGGCTCGCCGCGATTATCGCATCGTCGGACGATGCGATTGCCAGCAAGAATCTGCAGGGCATCATCACCAGCTGGAACCTTGGGGCGGAACGGCTGTTCGGCTATTCCGCGCAGGAGGCGCTCGGCAAGCCGATGGCGATGCTCATCCCGCCGGAGCGATCGAGCGAGGAGCCTGCCATCCTGGCGCGCATTGCGCGCGGTGAATCGACTGATCATTTCGAGACGGTTCGGATTGGCAAGGACGGACGCAAGATCGATGCTTCCGTCACCATCTCCCCCCTCCGGGACAGCCAGGGCCGCATCATCGGCGCGTCCAAGATCGCCCGGGACATCACGGACCGCAGGCTCGGGGAAGCCAAAGTACAGGCCCAGCTGGCGCGCCTCAACCTGCTGCAGCAGATCACCCGGGCGATCGGCGAGCGGCAGGACATCCAGAGCATCTTTCAGGTCGTCATCCGCACGCTCGAAGAGCATCTGCCGGTGGATTTCTGCTGCATCTGTCTGTATGACCCGGCCGAGAATTGCCTGATCGTCACGAGCGTCGGCTCGCACAGCCAAGCGCTGTCGATGGAGCTGGCGATGACGGCGCAGGCGCGCATCGAGATCGATCGGAACGGCTTGTCGCATTGCGTGAACGGCCGGCTCGTTTACGAACCGGATATCACCCAAGTCCCATTCGCGTTTCCCCGCCGCCTGGCGAGCGGGGCCTTGCGCTCGATGGTCGCAGCTCCCCTGCTGGTCGAAAGCAAGGTGTTCGGCGTCCTGATCGCCGCCCGCCAGCAGGCGCACAGCTTCAGCAGCGGCGAATGCGAATTCCTGAAGCAAGCGAGCGAGCACGTCGCACTGGCGGCCCACCAGGCCCAGCTCTACGGCGCGCTGCAACAGGCCTACGACGACTTGCGGCAGACGCAGAAGGCGGTGATGCAGCAGGAGCGCCTGCTTGCTCTGGGTCAAATGGCGAGCGGCATCGCGCACGATATCAACAATGCCATTTCCCCCGTGGCGCTCTATACCGAATCGCTGCTGGAGCGCGAGCCGGGCTTGAGTCCAGGCGCCCGCGGCCAGCTCCGAACCATCCAGCGCGCCATTGATGACGTGGCGCAAACCGTCGCGCGGATGCGCGAGTTCTATCGCCCACGTGAACCGCGGTTGACGCTGGTTCCCGTCGACATGAACACCATAGTGCAGCAGGTCGTCGACCTGACGCGTGCCCGCTGGAGCGACATGGCGCAGCAGCGCGGCATTGCCATCGCGATGCGGACCGAGCTCGCCCCGGACCTGCCGGCGATCATGGGCGCCGACAATGAAATCCGCGAAGCGCTCACCAACCTGATCTTCAATGCCGTCGATGCCATGCCCAACGGCGGCCCGCTGACGGTGCGAACCCGAGTCGCACAGCAGCAAGGGTCCCCTGCGGAGGAGGGGGCGGTCCCCCGATTCGTTCAGGTCGAGGTGATCGATAGCGGCATCGGGATGGATGAGGACACGCGACGGCGATGTCTGGAGCCATTCTTCAGCACCAAAGGCGAGCGTGGCACCGGCCTTGGACTGGCGATGGTCTATGGCGCCGTGCAACGCCACAGCGCGGATATCGAAATCGAAAGTGCAGTCGGCCAGGGCACCACCATGCGCTTGGCTTTTGCGATACCGGCCACGCCCGCAGTTGGTGCCGCACCGCCCACCACCGTCAGTGCGGTGCCGCCGCTGCGTATCCTGGTCGTGGATGATGATCCACTGGTGCTCAAATCGCTGCGCGATGCCTTGGAGGGGGATGGCCACAGCGTGGCAACGGCGGATGGTGGCCAGGCCGGCATCGATGCTTTCCTTGCGGCGCGCGCACAAGGCGATCCGTTCCCTGTCGTGATCACCGATCTCGGTATGCCCTACGTCGATGGGCGCAAAGTGTCCAACGTTGTAAAGACCGCCGCTCCGGGGACGAGCGTCTTTTTGTTGACCGGGTGGGGACAGCGACTGGTCGCCGATGGGGAGATCCCGCCGCATGTGGACCGGGTCCTGAGCAAGCCGCCGAAGCTGCGCGAGCTGCGCGAGGCGCTGGCGCGATGCTCGGATGCCCGGGTTGCGTGAGCACTGCGGCCGTGGGCCCCCGCCTCAAAACCTGTACACGGCCTCGAGGCCTGCGGAAAACTGATTGTCGGTCATGCCGGCGCCGGGCGCTCCCGTAAGGAACGTAGCGTC
>Ga0134064_10000092_pt1 | contig 11939 bp, 7 predicted proteins | sample 15_taG_7_FD_94472 | JGI IMG/M metagenome (GOLD analysis project Ga0134064, IMG submission 94472) | Grasslands soil microbial communities from the Angelo Coastal Reserve, California, USA - 15_D_Wat_20cm_2_0_1 metaG | ecosystem: Environmental > Terrestrial > Soil > Grasslands ...
GGAATGCAGGAATGTGACCAACTCAGATTGGGTGTGCCATGAATGTGCCTTGGTGTGGCGGGGGAGAGGGCTGGCAAGCGCTGCAAGTGGTTGATTGTTAAGCCCCTAGAACATCCGACAACGGTTTGAAAATCCGCGTGTCGGTGGTTCGATTCCGCCCCTGGCCACCATTTGAATCAGTTGGGCGATTTTCCTATTTTCCGAGATTTTGGGTTGTCTAATATCCGGGCCGCCGGTCACCGAAACGCATCCAGGCCTGCCAGACGCGCCGAGCACGAGATTAAGGTCTGCCGTAGTAGCGGCAGGAACCGCTACGCCGCTGGCGCTTTCGATGACCGCGCGCGGACCCGGTTGGGTGCCGGTCCTGTTGAGTGCCGGAACGTCAGGGAAGACTGTACGACGTGCTCGGAATGATCGGGCGGCTGGCCGCTCAGGATACGCAGCAGCAACTGCGCTGCTTTCGCAGCCATGTCGGGGATCGGTTGTCTGATCGTGGTGAGGGCGGGCCACACCTGCTCGGCGAGCGGGACATCGTCGAAGCCGACGACTGAAAGTTGCTCGGGTACTGCGATGCCCATGCTGTGTGCGACCGCCAGAACCCCCGCCGCCATCTCGTCATTGCTCGCGAAGATGGCACTCGGACGCCTCGCCGGCGGCAGAGTGAGCAGCTTGCGTGCGCATTGCATGCCCGAGGCATGCGAGTTGTAGCCTTGCGAAACGAGTGAGGCCTCCGGGCGCAGGCCGCACACCCGCAGTCCGTCGAGGTAACCCCGGTGGCGGTCGGCTACGGCTGCATGGTCTGGATTACCTATGATGAAGCCGACGCGTTGGTGTCCGAGTGCTACGAGCTGTTCGGTCATCGCGGCGCAGATCTCCCTATCGTTGGTGTAGACGCTGCGGTGTTTATCGGCGTGCTTCGCCGGGGCGATGCGAACGAAAGGGATGCGCTGCCGCTCCAGCACGGCAGCGATGGCATGCTGATCCGACAATGGAGGAGTCAGAATCACTCCATCGGCGCGCGAACGGCGTACGTTCCGCGCCACGTCATCGGCCACCGTGGACGAGCGGTAATCGCACGGCTGCATGACGACCTGATAGTTCGCCGCTCGACAGCTCTCGATGACGCCGGCCAACACGCTGGTCGCGTAGTATTCACACGAGAGGTCGTAAAGCAGTGCCAGCAGATACGACCGGTTTCCACCCAGACCACGCGCGGAAGGGTTCGGATGGTAGTCGAGCTTCTCGATCGCCCGCGCCACGCGCGCCCGGAGGGCGGGTTTCACTGTCGTTACATTATTGATCACCCGCGAAACGGTCTTTATCGAGACGCCGGCCTGCGCCGCGACATCGATGATGGTTGCGTTCGCCATAGCGCCTGTGACGGTGTCCGGTTGCACGCGGGATTGCAATAGCTGAGTCCGAATCCATAAGGAAATAGCGGCGGCTGCGCTCGGTCATGCCGGTTGAAGCCCGTCTGTCCGGGGGTGCGCGGCCAGGAAAAGGACAGTCTGCCGGTGAAATCAGCATTGACCTCTCCGCTGGTCTGTCTGAACAGCACATCGGCGACGCCCTCACCCTCGGTGCCTGGGAGCCAGGCGACGACGAAGGCATCGGACGCGTCCAGCGCGGGAGTGACGAACAACGGACGACCGGTGAGGAAGACAGCCACGACGGGGATGCCATCCCGCTTCAAGCGCTGCAGCAAGGCGAGATCGGGACTCGGCGGGTCGTCCTTCGACTGGTGCGGCTGATCGCCGGCGCCCTCGCGCGGCTTCCCGCGGCTCTCGAGCCCGACCGGCACAGCGCCCTCGGGTGCCGGCCTCGCCAAATTGACCTCGGGGTCCAGCAGCTGGCGGTGCTCGAAGTCGATGGAGCGGAGGTCGCCATGCCACTCGGCGTAGGGAGTCTCACCGAAGACGACGATCGCGACGTCGGGCCGGCTCTGGTAGATACCATCGACACTCAGGGTCGCCGTGCCGCCGGCGCCAGCCACGGTCGCGCGGATGCCGGCGAAGATCGAGGTGGCCCCGGGAAAATCTACGTTGGAATTGCCTGTTCCCTGCCAGGTGATCGTCCAGCCACCCGATTGCATCCCGACATCATCGGCTCCCCTCCCGGCGACCAGCACATTGAGATTGGGGCGCAACGGCAATACGCCGCCCGCATTCTTGAGGAGCACGAGCGACTTGCGCACCGCCTCACGGGCGACCGCCCTATGCTCAGGAGAGCCGAGCAGCGCGCGCTGGTTCGCCAGAGGCCGCGACGAGGGACGGCCCTTCTCGAACAGTCCGGCACGCATCTTAACCCTCAAGATCCGCGTCACCGCCTCATCAATGCGCGATTCGAGTATGTCGCCCGCGCGCACCTGCGCAACGGTGCTTTCCAGAAACGCTTTCCACGCGGTCGGCACCATGACGAGATCGATGCCGGCGTTGATGGCATGCGCGCAGTGGTCTTTCGAGCAGCCCTGCACCCCGTCGACCCCGTCCCAGTCGCTGACGACCAGCCCGTCGAAGCCGAGTCGCTCCTTCAGAACATCCGTCAGTAGATAGCGGTGGCCATGGACCTTGATGCCCTGCCAGCTGTTATAGGAGGCCATCACTGTCTGAACACCGGCGCCGATCGCGCCTATGTACCCCTGGGCATGGATGTCGCGCAACTCACGCTCCGAAGCGCGGTTGTCCCCCCGGTCCACCCCGTTGGCGGTACCGCCGTCGCCGATGAAGTGCTTGGCGGTCGCGACGATATGACTCGCGTTCAGAAACGACGGACTGCCCACCACACCCTGCAATCCGCGGACAATGCGACCAGCGTAGGCCCGCACGATCGCGGGGTCCTCGGAGTATCCCTCGTACGCGCGCCCCCACCTGTCATCGCGCACCACGGCCACGATCGGGGCGAACGTCCAATCGATTCCGGTCACCGCGACTTCGCTGGCCGTGACCGCACCGATGCGCTCGATAAGATCCGGGTCGTGTGCTGCGCCGAGTCCGATGTTATGGGGGAACAGTGTCGCACCGATCACGTTGTTATGGCCGTGGACCGCATCCGTGCCCCAGATGACCGGTATGGCGGGGGCGCCTGAGGAGCTATCCATCGACGCGTCGTAGAAGCGATCGGCGAGGGCGACCCAATCCGAAACGGCGGCGTGCTTGTCGTTGCCGGGGAATGCCCCGCCACCGTTGAAAACCGACCCCAGCCGATACTTGCGCTCGTCTTCCGGTGTGACGTAGCGGATATCGGCCTGCACCATCTGCGCGACTTTCTGCTCGAGCGTGAGCTGCCGCAGCAGGTCGTGGATGCGGGTTTCGATCTTCGGGTCGGGTACGACCGGACCCACCGCGCGCGGCCAAACAACGGCCGTGCGTGCCGGTGATGCGGGCAGGGCTTGCGCCGAGGCATCACGCGCGCAGCCGGCGGCCGGGATACCGCCGCAGGACATGGCGAGAACGAGCGTGAGCAAGCGCTTCATGGCTCTGATATCACGGCCAGGCTCCCCGAACGTCCAGGAGACGTCGCAAGGCTCGAGGGGGGCCTCGCTGCGATTCGGTGACTGATGGGCGCGCCCTAGAAGCTCACTTGCATGCGAACTCCAAACGTCCGCGGTGGATTGAAGACGAACTCCTGAGTGCCCGTGTCGATCGTTGTCTGAGTCGCGTGCGCTTCATCCGTCACGTTGTTGACGAACCCCTCGACGCGGACGTTGCTCTTTTCGTGTATGTAGCCGATGCCGAGATCCAGGTGGGTGTAGCTGTCGACCCGGTCATAGAGTCGCATCAGGTCGGGCCCATATGCGGTGGCGACTCCCGCCGCGTCGACCCCGGTCACCTGCTTGGCACCGTTGTGGCCCGGAGCGCCGTTGAACGCTGTGAGGAACTGTGAGCTCTTGTAGGTGGCGGACACAACCCAATCCATGCTGCCGCCCGGCACCCCGAAGGTCTGGCCGACGCGCAGGTTGAGCGTCACGTGCGGCGTGAGCGGCAGCTCGTTGTCGGTCAAGTCCACCTGCAATGTTCCGCCCGACGGACTGCCGCGGCGGCCATCGGTCACCACGCCACTCAGGTATTTCGTGTCTTGCAGGAGCAGGGTTCCGGCAATGTTGAATCCCGCGGTCAGTTTGTACGAGGTGTCGAACTGCAGCCCCATGTTCCTCGACTTGCCGACATTCTGATTGAGCGTCACGGTCGGGCACGGCAGGTTTGGATTGTGCGCCAGACAGTTGGCCTCGCCGACGGGGTCGTTGGCGAGGAAGGCAATGCCGATCAGGCTGCTGAAGACCTGGTCACTGTACCGCATGTAGTAGGCGGATGCGTTGAAAACCAGGGGCCGGTCCGCGAGCCGGAACACGTTCTTGCTGCCGACCTCGAACATGGTCGCCTTCTCGGGGCCGACACCCGGGGTCACGAGGTGCGTTCCCGGGTGAGCCGGGTCGACATCCACGGTATCGTTGAAGCTCGGTGCCTTGTTTCCCGTGGCAACCAACAGATAAAGCAGCTTGTCGTCGGTGAGCTCGTAGGAGGTGCGGAAGCGCCAGTCGGCGTACTTGGCGTCATTAGACCCCGTCTGCACCGTTGCGCCCCCGAACGCTATTCCCAGGCCGGGATAATTGGCGCAGCTGTTGCCGAAGGCGCTCGCCTGCACACAGCCGCCATTCAGGAATGTGGCCAGGGTGTCGTTGATGCCATAGGAGGTGATACCGCCGCGGTACAGCGCGACGATGTTCTGCAGATCGTTCGGATGCCCGTCGCCGGTGGGATCGGTCGTTCGCAGCGTGCGACCGAGCCCGACCATCTCAAAACCCGGCGTCCCGGTGCGGATCGCGACCCCGTTGGTATTGAGGCCGGCGATGAAGTTAAAGCCACTGCGATCCTTGGTCTCGTGCGAGTAGCGCACCCCGCCCGTGACCTTCAGCCGCTTGATCGGGGCGAAAGTCAGGTCCGCGTAGGCGGACTTCGATTCGCCGTTCGTCGCGCCCTGGTTGAACTCGAGGTAGGGGAGGTTGGTGTTGTAGTCGAGGGGAATCCCCAGGAATACGTCCTGGTACTCATGGAAGTAGTAAAGTCCGGTCGCCCACGTGAAGCGCTCGGCGCCGTCGGGCGAGGTGAAGCGCAGTTCGTGGCTGTGCATCTTAGAAGTGGTATCCCAGATGAGGGCGCTGTAGTTCCCCCAGTACCGCTCGGACATGTAGGTCTGCGCCAGCGCCGTTCCCGGCGTTGCGAGACCGCCCCGCTGCACGATGATGTTGTCCTCGCCCGGGAAGGCGTAGTCACGCGAGGTCGTGTGATCCGACATGTAGTGAAGATCGCGATAGCCGGCGATGTACTGCGCGTTCAGGAAGCCGGTTCGGTAGGTAGTGTTCAACGCGAGGCCCCAGTGACGCGTATCCTGGGTGGGGTTGAAAGCGACCATGTAGACTTGGCGTGGGTCGCTCACGTCGTTGAAATTTATGCCCGCCGTGGCGGCGTTGAAGAAATCGACGCCGCGCGAGCCGGTACCTTTCGAGCGCAGGTAGTCCCCGGTGAAAAGCACAGACAGCTGCTCAACCGGCTGCAGCAGCAGGTGTGTGCGCCCGCCGATATCGTCCTGAGACTCCCACCCGCTTAGATTCCCCAGTGGGCCCAGGTTCTTGACGAAGGGATCGTGTTTGGACGTGTAAACCGAGAAGCGCGCAGCAGCGATTTGCGCGATCGGCACGTTCAGTGCAGCGCGCGTTTCCTGGTGGTTGTAGTCCCCCGTGGCGTACTCGACGTAGCCGTCCCATCTGCCGAGGGTCGGTTTTCTGGAAACGATATTGATGGTTCCGCCCAGTGCATTGCGGCCGCCAATCGTGCCCTGAGGACCCACGTTCACTTCCACGCGCTGCAGGTCGAAGAAGGCGACGCCAAGCCCGCGCGGCCGTGGGACGTAGACATCATCGAGGTGCGGATCTATCGCCGGATCGCCGAGCTCCGTGTTGGCGTTGCTGCCGATGCCGCGGACATAGAGCTCGATGTTATCTTCGTAGTTGGAGATCTCCACACCGGGCAGCAGCGCCGGCAAGTCGACGAAGTTTCCCAGTCCCAGCGAATCGAGTTGGCTCTGGGTGGCGGAAACCGCCGTGCCCGCATAGCTTTGCAGCGTCTGGGTGACGCGCTCGACCGAGATGACGACCTCCTGTAGCGGCTCTTGCCCCGGTTGTGTCTGGGGCGCCTGTTGGGCGAGAAGAACGGCCGGAGAACAGAGCAAGGCGCGTCCGGCGGATCGCGCCAGAGACCTGAGAACAGTCATTTCTTAGTCCCCTGCTGACTGTGTCTGCGTCAAGAAATACTCTCTCGAAGATAGCGTTGTCAATATAGTCGCATAAAACCCGATAAAAACTCGGTAAAACCCGAAAGACAGCGCTGGTACAAGTAGCATGCGTCGCAGATTAAAGATGCGCGGCGGTCGGCCTACGGGTCTGGGGAAATCGGAACGGACCCAAGGAAGTGCACCCGCTGAGGTGGCAGCTTGCGAAGCTCGGACTTTGGCGTTGCCTGATCGGCGATCGCCGGGTGCGACGCTGCCCTGATCTGGTCTCCCGGCGTTCAAGCGCCGGTCAGGGGTCCGCGTCCTTCCCAGACGGTTTGAAGCCCCTAGCTACTTGTCAGGGGAGCTTGCGGAGGTAATCGTAAGCCTGTCGCGCCGCATCAAGTGCGGCCACCCCCCTTGAATGCTTCATTAGCGAGGCAAGGTGTCAGCGCTGTCAATTTTCGTGCGTCTGCGTCGTTCCTACGGCGACCGCCCATGAGCGAAGATGTAGCGTGGGCGTGGCTGCGCCTGAGCGGGCAAGGGGGAGCCGTGGACGGGGCGATGGGGGCACTGCCGTCCTTGTGGGACACCGTGGTCGTCGCGGCATACGTCCCGGCGCTCGTGCTGTTCGGCGCGTGGGTCTCGCGGCGCCAGCTGCATCCGGAGGATTATTTCCTCGCCTCGCGCGGCTTGCGCTGGCCGGCGATCGGCGTGGCGCTGCTCGCCTCGAACATCTCCTCGAGCGCCCTCGTCGGACTTGCCGGCGCCGCCTACGCGACCGGGATCTCGGTATACGACTACGAGTGGTCGGCGGCGGTCATCCTGGTGTTCTTTTGCGTGTTTCTGCTGCCGTTCGTGCTGAGCAGCCGCGTTTACACCATGCCGGAGTTCCTCGAGCGCCGCTACGACGGGAGGGCGAGGCTGTACTTTGCGGCCCTGACGCTTTTTCTGAACGTCACCGTGGATGCGGCCGCAGCGCTCTACAGCGGCTCTCTGGTGATATGCGTGTTGTTCCCAGGGAGTCCACTCTGGGTGATCATCGTCGCGCTCGCCGGGGCCGCCGGTCTCTACACCGTGCTCGGGGGACTGCGTGCCGTGATCTACACCGAAGCCGTGCAGGGGGTCCTGCTCCTCTTCGGCGCCGTGGTCATCGCGTCGGCGGCGTTCTCGCACGCTGGAGGCTGGCACACGGTCATGACATCGGTCCCACCGAGTGCGCTCTCCTTGATTCGCCCGGCCGGTGATCCCGGAGTTCCCTGGCCCGGGCTGCTGTTCGGTATTCCGGTGCTCGGCTTCTACTACTGGTGCACCAACCAGTGCATCGTGCAGCGCGTGCTCTCCGCCCGCACGCTCGAGGACGGACGCGCGGGTGCCCTGTTCGCGGGGTTCCTCAAGCTGCCGGTGCTGTTCCTCATGGTGCTGCCTGGCACCTGCGCGATCGTGCTCTTCCCGCATCTCCCGCGAGCTGATCTGGTCTATCCGTCGCTGGTGTTCAGGCTGCTGCCGGCGGGGCTGCTGGGACTCGTGGCTGCGAGCTTTGCGGCGGCGACCATGGCCTCGGTCGCCTCGACCCTCAACTCCACTTCCGCCCTCATTACCATGGACATCATCCGGCGCATCGCACCGACGCTCTCGGACCGGAAAGTGGTCCGGATCGGACGCCTATGTACGGCCGTGCTGCTGCTCGTGGCGATGCTGTGGGCGCCGCAGCTCGAGCACTTCCCGTCGCTGTGGCAGTACCTGCAGGCGATGCTCGCATATGCGGTACCGCCGATCGTCGCGCTGTTTGTAGTGGGGCTCTTCTGGCGCGGCGCGAACGTCGCCGGCGCGAGGGCGACGCTGCTGGTTGGGACGGCCTGCGGAATCGGGCTGTTCCTGGCCAACGTGGTATTCCACCGGGTGCGCCTGCATTTCCTCTACGTAGCCCCGGTGCTGCTACTCATCGACGCAGCGATACTGATCGGGGTGAGCCTGTGGGGCGGCCGCCCCGCCGAGCGCGTCGACTCGGTCATTTGGACCGCGGCCTACTTTCGTGCGGAGAGCGAGCGCCTCAGGGCGGTCCCGGTGTGGCGCAACTACCGCGTGCAGGCGGCCCTATTGCTGCTCCTGACAGCGTGCGTCGTGGTCGCGTTTCGGTAGGCCGCGAGACCCGGCTTCAGGCGACAATGCTCCGCGGACTGCACGACGAGTAATTCTGTGATTGCACGGCATGCGGCATGCGTTGATCGATCTGTACAAGGACAAGAAAGGGAATGTCTACGTAAAGCCGAAGGGCGGCAGCGGTCCGGGTGAACCAACGGGCATCAACATCAAGAATCTCTGAGGAGATCGCATATGGAAGAAAATGCGCCGGATAGCGCAATTAAAGTGCGGCTCGTTATTACGAGTGACAGCCTGCCTCCGAAGACCATTTCAGATCTTCTCGGTGTTGTACCCACCAAGACGTGGCTACGAGGGGAGACTGTTCATACCAAGGCAACCAACGTTCATAAGGAAAATGGCTGGGTCCTGAGCCTTGAGGGGCTGAGCGGCGAACTGATTGCTGAGCGGATCATCGATCGACTTATTGCACTGGTGCCCCAAGGCAGGCTCGCCGCGCTGTACAAACAGCATCAGGGGTCTATCGCTGTGGAAACTCTCTATAGTGACTTATGTGTCGGGGTCTGAACCCACCCCATCTATTTCGCTGACTCAGGCCCAGGTGGCTTTTCTTGCAGATTGCGGCGGTACTTTTGACGTGGATATGTATCTCCGATGAAAGGGCACGCGGGGCCATCGCGTTCCTCGGCGGAATGACTCAAAGCTGCTGCCCAAAGTCTCCGATGACGGCTGAGGAATGTTCGGGTGCGGCGGCACCACCAAGCGGTCCTCCGCTGCGAAAGGAGTCGCGTTCTCCGGCCGATTGAACAGGCGAACAGAGTTTCCAACCGACTGCGTGAACCTCGGCTTGGGCTGTCTAATACTATCTCCGGCTAACTCAGCGAATCAGGTCCTTATCTCCCCGTAACTCCGAAAAATATTAGGACACTCGGCTTGCCATATCCGCTTTCGGTTCAACAAGTTACTCGTCTTTGGGCTCTGGGCTGAAAATCCGCGTGTCGGTGGTTCGATTCCGCCCCTGGCCACCATCGCCCCAGTTTCAAGTGCTTGAGCTCGCCTGTCACTTCGGCCGGCGCTTGCTCAGGTGCGATTGCAGCCATGCTTGCACCAGTGGATGGCCATTCGATCCGTAATGCGGCGACGGCAAGGTTGCTTCTCCGGGCTCAGGTGTGCGTAGACCAGGACCATCTGCATCGACGCGCAGGCCGCCGCGTGCCTGGAGTTCGACGAGCGTCGTGGCGTAGGGCGTGCCACCGGAATGTCGTTGATGCTGACCGTCGGAGGGCGCGCTTACCCACAGCAGGAAACGCTGGACATAACGTCGTGGGAAGCCTACAAGTAACAACGGTTCGTGACTCTTTCGCCTCGCGGCTATCTATTGGCCAGGCGTGATTCCTTGCGCCCCTCCCGCCAGCCCGCGATCTGACCTGTCCTCCGAACTACGGTGCAGCGCGCTGCGGCGTACTTCACTCGGTGACTCTATCGTCTGAGCCCCGCGTGGAACTCCATCCGCTGGCCCCCGTTTGATGCTCGAGTGTCTCGAGGACCGCGCAGCCCGGCCGGCACCGTTCCGTATCCTGGCAGGCCGGTAGTGTGGCCTGCTGTCGATGGGGCTCGGCGCTGCTCGTCCCTAGCGTAATCACCAAGGAATCATCATCATGACAAGTCAGACAACCAGTCATTCCAAGTCTACCGGGCAGGCCACCGCCGCTCAGACCGTCAGGGGTCCGGCCTCCGAGAATGTCGGCACGTCGCCACCGACACTAACGCAAGCAATTCCGTCGGCGCTCCGCGAAGCAGCGATTGCCACGGCCGCTTACTACCGGGCCGAGCAGCGTGGCTTTGCACCAGGCAACGAACTCGCCGATTGGCTTGCCGCCGAGCGCGAAGTCGAACCTCTGTAGGTACAGGAAGAATTTCGCTCCCCATCAGTGTTTGACACCCGCGAGTGGGGGATCCGTGACAGCTCGCGGGAGTGGCACCGTGGCACTAGGGGCGCAAGCCTAGCGAGACGAGAATGCGCCACACCTGGCTCCTGCTGTACGGGCGCGCAAAGCGCCGCTCGCTCAATTGGGCCACCCGCCGCAGCGTCCACAGATCAGTGGCAAAGCCTTCGGCCAGCGCCCCCCCGGTAAGTGCCCGCATCAGCTCGCGGCGCTGCGCGGCGTCCAGACCCGCGGGTCGACCCCGCGGCCGACTCTTGAGCGCTGCCAAACCGCCCGCCTCGAGCTGCGCGTTCCACTCGGACACCGTCGCGCGCGATACGCTGACGCGTCGCGCCACTTCGGCCTGCGCCACACCTTGCCGCAACAATCCGCCCGCCCGCAGGCCTATGAGGCGCACCTGAGGTCGAGTGGGAGAAATAATAGTGGCGAAGCATGATTCCGATCGATTCCCAGGGACGGCACGCGAGGAACCCTCCGGCACGGCGTCGGAAACATTCGATGTCCTTTGGGGGACACTCGTCGAACTCCTGGGTTCGCCCGCGACAGCGACCCTGTTGCGGCGGAGCGCAAGGAGGCGGCTGGGAGATTTCCCGGAACTCGTAGAGCTTGCGATCACGCGACAGGGCTTTGAATACACCTACGCCGTTCCGGCCGATTGGAAGCACGCAAACGAACGGTCAAACGCCGCACTTCAAGCCCTCGTACAAGATCTCTGCTGCTTGCTATTGGAGCTGACCGGACCGGTTGTCTTGCGCCGGTTGAAAACGTCGTCGCAACTGGCGAAGTGTCTCCAGTCTCTTGCGGAGGGCAAATGAAGACCAAACCGACGCTGCAACTCGAGAGTACTGGCGATGAGTCGTTTGATGCGATTCTCGGCGGAGGACTTCCCGCGCAGTCGGTTGTTGTTATCGCCGGTGAGCCGGGCTCCGGCAAGACGGTGCTAACGCTCCAGATCCTGTTTCGTGCGGCTCGTCAAGGAAAGAAATGTCTTTACATTACGACGCTGGCGGAGCCAGCGATCAAAGTCCTACGGTACATGCAGCTCTTCGCTTTCTTCGATGCCGCGTTAGCCGATAAGCAGATCGTAACCGCCGACCTCAGTGCGGCCGTGAGAAAAGGCGCCGACGCCACTCTGACAGAACTTTCGGCAATGATCGAAAAGCATCAACCGACGTTCCTGGCCATCGACAGCTTCCGTGGGATTGCTGACCATATTGGTGCCCGCCATATCGCCCGGTCGTTCGTCTACGATCTCGCCACGCAGACAGCGGGCTGGGGTGTCACGACTCTTCTCGTCGGCGAATACGCCGCAGATGAGTTGTCGAAGTACGCGGAATTTGCGATCGCCGATGGGATCCTGCGATTGGGCGCAGAAAAACAGGAATTGACATCTGTTCGTGAAATTGAAGTGTTGAAGCTCCGGGGCATGGACTACGTGTCGGGCATCCACTTTCTTGAGATCAGCGACAAAGGTGTGTTCGTGTTCCCTCGTGTCCGTGCGCCAAAACAAGCGGACGCTCTCGGCGTCGAGAAGCCCGAGAGAGTGTCAACGGGAATTGACGGACTGGATGAGCTGTTCGGTGGTGGAATCCCGCGTACCGGCAACACGTTGCTTGAGGGCCCGAC
>Ga0134064_10000096_pt1 | contig 11759 bp, 9 predicted proteins | sample 15_taG_7_FD_94472 | JGI IMG/M metagenome (GOLD analysis project Ga0134064, IMG submission 94472) | Grasslands soil microbial communities from the Angelo Coastal Reserve, California, USA - 15_D_Wat_20cm_2_0_1 metaG | ecosystem: Environmental > Terrestrial > Soil > Grasslands ...
ACGCGGGCTATATCAAACGCCTGCCAGTGTCGGCCTACCGGCGCCAGCGGCGCGGCGGTCGGGGCGTGATATCCGCCCATACCAAGGAAGACGACTGGGTCGAGCACTTGTTCATCGCGTCGACCCACGACTACGTGATGTTCTTCACCCAGCAGGGGCAGTGCTACTGGTTGAAAGTGCACGAGGTCCCGCAGGCGGCCCGGGCCGCGCGCGGCAAACCCATCATCTCGTGCATCGCCATGAAGCCGGACGAGCGCCTCGCGTCCCTTGTACCCGTGCGCGAGTTCTCCGAGGACCAGTTCCTCCTGTTCGCCACCAAACAGGGCGTGGTGAAGAAGACGCGACTGTCGGAGTTCGGCAACCCGCGCTCCGTCGGCATTCGCGCGATCAACATCGAGAAGGGCGACGAGCTGATCGACGTCCAGGTGACGGACGGGCGGAACGACATCGTGCTCGCCACCTGTCACGGGATGAGTATCCGGTTCCACGAGAAGGACGTGCGCGACATGGGACGCACGGCCACCGGCGTGAAGGGAATCGAGCTCGACAAGAAGGACCAGGTGATCGACATGGTGGTCGTGCGCCGGAAGTCGACGCTCCTCACGGTCACCGAGAAGGGCATGGGCAAGCGCTCGGAGCTGGACGAGTACCGCGTGCAGCACCGCGGCGGCCGTGGCATCATCACGCTGAAGCGCGCCGACAAGACCGGCGACATCGTCGCGCTCAAGGAAGTGCTCCCCGACGACGAGCTCATGATGATCACCAAGAAGGGGATCATGATTCGCGTGCCCGTCGAGGGGATCCGGATCTCGGGCCGCAACACGCAGGGTGTGAAGATCATGAATCTGACGCCCGGCGATCTGGTGGTGGACGTGGCCCGCGTCGTGAAGGAAGACGAAGCGGACGACGGCGACGCGGACGACGACGGCGCGTCGCGGGCGCCCGCCAAGAGCAAGAAGGCCCCGGCCAAGCCGAAGGCGCAGCCCAAAAAGAAGAAAAAGTAGCGTGGTCACCGCCGAGGACGTCCGGGAGGCGGCAGCGAGGCTCGCCGGCGTGGCGGTGCGCACGCCTTTGCGCTTCGTCGAGTCGCTCGGCGCCTACCTGAAGCTCGAGAGCCTGCAGCCCATCGGCGCCTTCAAGCTGCGGGGGGCGTACAATGCGATCAGACGCCTGCCGCCGGCCGCCAGCCGCCAGGGGGTCATCACCTACTCGAGCGGGAACCACGGTCAGGCGCTGGCGTACGCCGCGCAGCTCGTGGGGGTCCGTGCGGTGGTCGTCATGCCCGAAACGGCGCCGGCGGTGAAAGTCGCGGGGGTGAAGAAGTGGGGTGGGGAGGTGGTGCTGGCGGGCCGCACCTCGGACGACCGGCAGCGTGCGGCGGAGGACATGGCCGCGCGAGACGGGCTCGCCATGGTGCCCCCGTTCGACCATCCGGACATCGTGGCCGGGCAGGCGACGGTGGGGCTCGAGATCGCCGAGCAGCTTGCCGACGTCCGAACGGTGGTGGTGCCCGTGGGCGGAGGCGGCCTCATCGCGGGTGTGGTGACCGGGCTTGCGGCGGCGGGCAGTCCCGCGACGGTGTGGGGAGTCGAGCCCGTCGGCGCGCCGAAGCTCAAGCGTTCCCTCGAGGCCGGCCGCCCGGTGCGGCTGGAGCGTACCACCAGCATCGCGGACGGCCTGATCACCCTCGGCGTGGGTGCGGTCCCGTTCGCGCAGCTCGCCGCGCAGCGCGACCGCGTGGCGGGCGTCGCCCTCGTGGAAGATGACACGCTGCGCGAGGCAATGCATTTTCTGTGGCAGCACTGCCACTTGGCGGTCGAGCCGTCGGGCGCCGCGACCACGGCCGCGCTGCGCTCCGGCGCCCTCCATCCCGTGCCGCCCACGGTGCTCGTGGTGAGCGGCGGCAACGTCGATCCCTCGCTGCTCGAGGACTAAAGACCCGATGCCCGAGCCCGCCGCCAAGATCCTCGTTGCCGACGACGATCAGTCGTTGGTGCGGACCTTGACCTGGATCCTGAAGGAGAATGGATACGAGGTCGTCATCGCGCCCGGCGGCGAGGGGCTCATCGGCAAGCTCGAGGAGGAGCGCCCCAGCCTGCTGCTCCTCGACATCATGATGCCGAAGGTCGACGGGCTGCAGCTGCTCGCGCGAATGAAGGCCGACGATCGGTTCCGGGACGTTCCCGTGTTGATGATCTCCTCGATGCCCCCGGAAGAGGCGACGGTGAAGTCGCTGGGGCTGGGCGCGGCGGACTTCATCTCCAAGCCGTTCCGGGTGCGGGAGCTGCTCGCGCGGGTGAAGGCCCACATCCGCTCGGCGCAGGAGCTGGCGCGCGCGCGCGACGAGGCGCAGAGCCGCGCCGCCATCGTCGACATCCTGCACGAGGTCACCGACTCCCTCAAGCCCGACGAGATCTATCACATCCTGGTGCGCCGCGTGGCCCGCGTGCTGCAGATCTCGAAGTGCTCCATGGTGCTCGCCAAGCCCGGCGACCAGCTGGGCGTGGTCGTGGCGGCGTACGAAAACCCCATGCTCCGCAACCTCCAGATCGAGCTGATCCGCTACCCCGAGATCCAGCGCGCCCTGACCACCAGCCGCTCGGTGCTGGTCGAAGACGTGGCGGCGGATCCGCTGTACCAGGAAGAACGGGTGCGGTGGCGGCGCGAGCAAATCACCGTGCCCACCCGCTCCGCCGTCGCCCTGCCGTTCTCCATGAAAGACCAGCAGCTCGGCGTGTTTTTCTTGCGGACGACGGGCGAGGATCCGCCGCTCACCCGCGCGGATGCCCAGTTTGCGGAGACGGTGATCCGCACGGCGGTCGCGGCGATCGAGAAGGCCTACGATTTCGAAACCGCCGTGTCGGACAAGAAGCGGCTCGAGAAGCTCGCCGCCACCGATGCGCTGACCGGCTGCCTCAACCGCCGAGCGCTGTCGGAAGAGCTCGAAGCCGAGCTCGATCGCGCCCGCCGGTACAATCTGGCACTCACCATCCTGCTCGCCGACATCGACCGGTTCAAGCTGGTGAACGATACGCGAGGACACATCGCGGGGGATTCCGTCCTCCGTCAGGTGGGGGAGATCCTGCGACGGGAAGCGCGGTCGGTAGACCTGGTCGCCCGCTACGGGGGGGAAGAATTCGTCGTCGTCATGCCGGAGACGGCGCTCCACGGTTCGGCGATCTTCGCCGAGCGCCTGCGGCGGCGCGTGATGAACCACGACTTCGCCGACCCGGGGGAGGACCCGCTCCATCTCACCATTTCGATCGGCGTGGCGTCGTTCCCCGATGACCGCGTGTCCAGCGCCGACAGCTTCGTGGCGCTCGCCGACCAGGCCCTCTATCGCGCCAAGAACGAAGGGCGCAACTTGGTGCGTCAATGAGCGAACGCCGCTGTCCCAAGTGTGGGACCGTGTACGCCGACAGCGCCCGGTTCTGCCCCCGCGACGGCAATATGCTCGTCGAGGTGCAGGCAAAGCCCCCCACGCCGCGGCCCCCTTCCTCCCCCGGCCCCCCCTCGATGGGCGGCACCACCGCCCGCACACCGCCGCAGGCGAAACCGGGGCTCGATCGCGCGTCCTCTCTCTTGGGAGAGGTGCTCGACTCGCGCTACGAAGTCCAGAAGAAGCTGGGCGAAGGGGGCATGTCGTTCGTTTACCTCGCGCGCGAGGTGGGGAGCGGGCACGATGTGGCGATCAAGGTGCTCTCCCCCAAGCTCGCCACCGACAAGAGCTCGGTCGAGCGGCTGCGACGCGAGGCCGGGCTCGCCATGCGACTGGACCATCCGCACGTCTGTCGCATCCTGCGCCTCGGCGAGTCCGAGGATGGGCTGATCTACCTGGTGATGCCCTTCCTGAAGGGGGAGCTGCTCTCCGACCGCGAGGTGAGGGGCGGGCCGATGAGTCTCGCCGCCGGGATCGCGATCCTGCGTCAGGTGTGCGCCGGGCTGCATCACGCGCACGAGCTGCAGATCGTGCACCGCGACCTGAAGCCGGAGAACATCATGCTCGTGGCCGAGGACAGCGGCCGCGACCGGGCGGTGGTCATGGACTTCGGCCTGGCGAAGGAGCGACGCGCCGATCCGGCCATCGCCAAGCTCACCGCGACCGGGATCATCCTCGGGACGCCGGAGTTCATGAGCCCCGAGCAGATCCGGGGCAAGCCGCTCGACGCCCGCTCCGACATCTACGCCCTCGGTATCGTTGCCTTCGAGATGTTCACCGGCAAGTTGCCGTTCCGGGGACGGAACGCTCAGGAGATGATGATCGCGCGGCTGCGCGGCCAGCCACAGAAGCTGCGTCAGGTCCGCGCCGATCTCCCCGAGGGCCTGGAGAGCGCGCTGGCCCGCGCAATGGAGGCGAACCCCGACGCGCGCTACACCACGGCGCTCGAATTCGCCGACGCGCTCACCGCGTCCCACGCCGGCGGCTTCTTCTCGAAAATCAAGGAGAAGCTGAAATAAGGCGCCTTCCCGCGTTCGATCCGCCCGAGTACGTCGAGTGGCAGCCGGACCCCGCGCTCGTGCGCGGCTTCCGGGAGACGATCGAGCGGGATCCCGAACGGGCCGCCGTGATCGCTCGTCTTCCGGTCGAGACCAAGCTCGGGTTGTACGCCGGACTCTTGCGCGCGCGGTTGCACGACATTCAGCTCAAGCGCTGGGTGCGCACGGGCGTCATCTCCAAGGCGTGGCTCGGGACCGGGGAGGAAGCGACCACCGTCGGCCCGGTGCATGCGCTCGAGCGCGGTCGGGACGTGGTCGCGCCGATGATCCGCAACGCCGCGGCCTGCTGCGAGCTGGGGCTGCCCGTCAGCGACATGCTGCGCGCCTATCTCGGCAGCGCGGATTCGCCGGCCCGCGGGCGCGACCTCCACGTCGGCGCCTGGCCGCAGGGCGTGCTGCAGCCCATCTCGCACGTGGGCGATATGGTCCCGGTGACCAGCGGCATCGCGCTCGCCTTCAAGATCCGGCAGGAGCCGCGCGTCGCCCTCACCTGGGTGGGGGACGGCGCTACCAAGACCGCGGCGGCGCACGAAGGCACGAACTTCGCCGCGGTGCAGAAGCTTCCGGCGATCTTCATCATCCAGAACAATCAGGTCGCCCTCGGCACCCGGCTCGACCAGCACCACCTCCCCGGCAACTTCGACGACTGGGCCGCGAGTTACGGTATCCCGGGCGCCGCGTTCGACGGCAACAACGTGCTCGACGCGTATGCGGCGACGAACCGCGCGGCCGAGCGCTGCCGCCGGGGCGGCGGACCGGCGCTGCTCGTCGCCCAGACGTTCCGAATGGGGGGGCACGCGACCCACGACGAGCGCGAGGCGCGCGACACGTTTCCCCGTGAGCTGTTCGAGCACTGGGGCAGGCGGGATCCGATCGGGATGTACGAGGAGCACTTGAAGGCGGACGGGATCACCGTGAGGCAGCTCGAGGAGATCGAAGGGCAAGTCACGGCCGAGGTCGAGCACGCCGCGGCACAGGCGCTCCAAAGCCGCGAAGCGATGCCGCCCGGTGAGAGCGCGCTGCCGGGCGTGTATGCGACGAACGGCCGGTAGCAGCGAACGTCCGTCGCTCGGCGGGGTAGCGATGCGAGGGAAGCCACGGCGATGAATCGACTCCTCGTGCTCGCATCGGTCGGCCTCGCCTGCCGGGCGCCGGCGGCGGAGAACCCCCCGTCCTCCCCGCCTGGTGGTCAGGACACCGTCGTCATCGCCGGGCACGCGTTGTACGTGCCGCGGGGCTTCACGGTCAATCTGTTCGCCGAAGGCCTGAACGGCGTTCGCTACCTGGCGCTCGGTCCCGGCGGTGCAGTGTACGCCTCATTGCCGAGCGGAGGCCAGATCGTCCGGCTGGTTGACGCGAACCGCGACGGCGTCGCCGACGCGCCGGCGCAGGTGGTGCTGAGCGGGCTCAATGCTCCCTTCGGCATCACGTTCCGCGGCGACACCATGTACTTCGCCGAGGAGACCACCGTGAAACGGCTCGACCCCGGTGCGGCTACGCCGCTCTCCTTGGTGTCGGGCCTGCCGAGTGGCGGCCACGGCACCCGCACCGTCGTCATCGGCCCGGACAATCTCATGTACGTCGCCGTCGGCTCGTCCTGCAACGAGTGCGTCGAGCTCGCGGCGACTCGATGCGGGCGGCGGTCACGCGCTTCAACCTGGACGGGTCCGGGGGGCGCATTTTCGCTCGGGGGCTCCGCAACTCGGTGGGCCTCGCCTTTCACCCCACCACCGGCGAGCTTTGGGCGAACAACAACGACCGCGACAACCTGGGCGACGACGTCCCGCCCGAGCATCTGAACATCCTCAAGGACGGGAGGTGGTACGGCTGGCCGCAGTGCTACCTTCCCAACCGGCCCAACCCCGAGTTCGCCGGTGCCGATTGCTCGGGCGTCGAGCCTCCGGCGCTGACGGTGCAGGCGCATTCGGCGCCGCTCGGACTCGCGTTCTATGCGGGGGCGATGTTTCCCGCCGACTACCAGGGTGATGCGTTCATGACCTATCACGGGTCCTGGAACCGTGCGGTGCCGACGGGTGCCAAGGTCGTACGCGTGCGCGTTCAGAACGGCCGGCCCGTCTCGGCCGAGGACTTCGTCACCGGGTGGCAGCTGCCCGACGGATCCCGCTGGGGGAGACCGGTCGGGTTGCTGGTGATGCCGGATGGTGCGCTGCTGGTGAGCGACGATACTGGCGACCGGATCTGGAGGGTGAGCTATGGACACTAGGGCGGTGGACGGCGGTGCACGGCGGTGGAAGGCGGTGCAGGTAGGTGGCGGTGTTGCTGTACTAGCGGGAGTGCTGTTCGCTTTGCCCAACCTCCACCGCCCTCCACCGCCCTCGACCGCCCTCCACCGCGCCGACATCCACGCCGAGTACGTCAAGTTCCCCAGCGGCCGCGACACCATCACGGCCTACCTCGCCTATCCCGAGCGCAAGGATCCGGCACCCGCCGTCGTGGTGATCCACGAGATCTTCGGGATGTCGGACTTCATCCGCCAGACCGCGGAGCAGCTCGCCAAGGACGGCTTCGTGGCGATCGCTCCCGATCTGTTGTCGCATCACGGTGGGACGCCGCCGTCGGCGGACGACGCCCGCAAGCTCATCGCGGCGCTCGCCCCCGACACGGTCACGCAGGACCTCGACGCGACCGTGGCGTACGTGAAGCGTCTCAAGGCGGCCCGGCCCGACCGGGTGGGGGTCATCGGCTTCTGCTGGGGCGGCGGCCAGAGCTTCCGCTATGCCACGAACAACCCGTCGCTCGGGGCGTTCGTCGTGTGCTACGGGCCGGGCCCCGACGCCGTATCGATTGCGCGCATTCGTGCGAAGGGACTCGGCGTCTACGCGGAGAACGACGCCCGCATCAACGCGGGCTGGGCCGACGTGGACGCGGCGATCCGGACGTACCACAAGACCTACCGCCACACCGTCTATCCCGGCGTCGGGCACGGCTTCCTGCGGACCCGTGAAAAGCCGGAAGTCGCGGACAGCGCGTGGAAGGCGGTGGTAGAGTTCTTCCGGGAGAGCCTGGGGCGGTAGAAGACGGTAGAGCCTCTACCGTCCTTTACCGCCCGTCAAGTATTCTCTCGCCTTCTCCAGCGCGGGCTCGTTTCCCGCCAGCAGATCGTTCACCGTCCGTGGCACGACGAGGTCGGGCCTCACGCCGACGCCCGCGAACCCGGTGCCGTCGGGACCTTCGTGGCGCGTGACCGAGAATTGCACGCTCCAGCTCTTCGGCAGCGCGAATGTGGCGACGTCGCCGGGACTCCCGCCGGACGGCTCCCCGACGATCAGGCCGCGACCAGCCGCGCGGAACGCGACCAGCAAGTCCTCCGCCGCGCCGGCCGTGGCGCTCGAGGCCAGCACGGCGATCGGCCCGCCGTATGGCGGACGGTCCGCGCGAGGCGCAACCGTTCCCGTCTCCGGTCCGTACCAAGAGGTAGCGGAGTCGCCCAGGTTCCATGCCCGGAACACGGCCCGGTACTGGGGCGTTCTCCAGCGCACCGCGGGGAACGGGCGGTCGGTGAGGCGGGCGAGGATCTGGTACGCGTATTCCGTCTTGCCGTCCGCGGCGCGGCGCAGGTCGAGCACCAGCGCTTGGACACGGCTGAAGTCGGGAAACGCGCGGTCGAACTCGCGCACGACGTCTTCGTCCGCCAGGGAGGCGATACGCACGACGGTGACGCCGCCCGGCAGCGAGTCCGTGGCGAACGGCGGCGGGTCGAGCGGCCAGCGGTCGTTGAGGGAGAGGCTGCGCGTGACGCTGAGACCGCGCGGCTCGGCCCCCGGTACGCGAACCTGCAGATGGACGGTGGTGCCCTTGTCGCCCTGGAGCATCCACGCGGCGGCGCGTTGCCAGCGGTCGGCCGGGGTGGCGGCCGAGACCTCCGGCAGCACTGAGTCGCGGATCCAGGTCTCGACCGGAATGCCCTGGACGGCGAGGATCTCGCCGAGTCGCGGAGGACGCGCCACGCGCATTTCGTCGTTCTCGGCGTAGTCCAGGATGAACACCCGGCGCTCGACGCTGGACACGAGGAGTGGCGGCCGCGCGATGCGGGAGCGCAGCGGCGGGGGCGCGGTCACCGCGGCGCGTCCGTCGCCCAGCAGGGCGACGAGGCGGCGTAGTCGACGATAGAAGAGCAGGTCCGATTGCGGCTCGGCCGCGAGCTTCAGGTTCGCGATCAGTCCCGAGTCCCAATCGGCCCGCACGCGGTCCCAGTAGGCGAAGTTGTAGCGCGCCTCCGCCCACACCGAGGCGACCGCCGCCGCGCGCTCGGCGGCAGTGAGCTGTTGCGCGGCGACCCCCCGCCGCGGCGGAACAGCGAGCGCCGCCACGACCAGACAGGTGAGGAGCCTCGACGGAGTGTTCACGCGCCTAATCTATCTCCTTCTCTTCCTGGCACCGCAGGTGCTGATCTACCTGTACCTGCGCGAGCGCCTTCCCGACCCCACCCGGCCCCGTCGGGCGCAGCGGGTGCGCGCCGTGCTGGCCGCGATCTTCGTCGTGTTCAACCTCCCGTGGCTCGTCGTGGGTGAGCGGGTGTTGTTCGGCGGCAGCATGTGGGGCGTGGGCCGGATCCCGTTCACGGGCCCATGGATCGCGTGGCAGCTGTTGGGATGGATTTTCTGCGCGCTCGTCACCGTCTACCTGCTCGGCAAGGCGGTATCGTGGCTCGCGACCAAAGTGCGTGGTGCGTGGTACGTGGTTCAAGCCGGTGTCAACCGTCCCTCGGAGCCGCATCGGGAGCAACCACTCACCACGCACCACGCAGTCGTCTCTCGTCGTCGTTTCCTCGCTCGCGCCACCTACGCCTACGCCGGCGCCGGCGTCGCGCTGTCGTCTTATGGCATCTGGAGCGCCTACCGGCTCCCCCAGGTCACCCATCGCACGCTTGCATTCCCCGACCTCCCGCACGGGCTCGACGGGCTCAAGCTGCTTCACCTCTCGGACCTGCACGCCGGCATCCACCTCGGCGAGGACATGATGCAGGAGATCGTGGCGCAGGCAAACGCGCTTCGGCCCGATCTGATCGTGCAGACGGGCGACATGATTGACATCTCCCGCTCCTACATCGCGCCTTACGTGCGCGCGTTCCGCGAGCTCTCGGCGCCGCTGGGCGTCGTCACGGTGCTCGGTAACCACGACCGCTACACGGGAGAGCGTGACGTCATCCAGGGCTGTCGCGATGCGGGCCAGGTGTTCGTGCAGAACGGCTGCCACGTGGTCGAGCGGCACGGGGCGGTGCTCGCCCTCCTGGGTATCGACGACCCGCACAACTGGACCGCGGACGATCCGCAGCAGGCCGATGTGGACGCGGCCCTGCGTGCCGCGCAGCCGGACGCGTTTCGGGTGCTTCTGGCCCATCGTCCCGGAGCGTGGGACACGGCCGCCCCGCGCGGCATCCCGCTCACGCTGGCGGGGCACATCCACGGCGGGCAGTTCTACCTGCCGCTGATCGGGTGGTCGACCGGAAGCCTGATCACCAAGTACGTGATGGGGCACTTCCAGCGAGGGAACAGCCAGCTGTACGTGAGCCGCGGGATCGGCGTGGTGGGCGTGCCGATCCGCGTATTCGCGCCGCCGGAGATCGAGCTCTTCGAGCTGCGCCGGGGGTGAGTTCGTCGGGGCCCCACTTCGCGACAAAACGACGCAGTCGCTCCGTGGGACCCCGACGACTCACCTCACGAGCCAGTGCGCTCACACGGGCCGTGCCGCGATCGCATCCCAGGCGCCATCCAACGCGAGCTTCACTCCCGGGTGCGTCTCCGGCCACTCTTTGGCCGACACACGATCGATCACGTGCGTCACCACGCCGAGCCACACGCCGGCCCACACCTCCGCGGCGCCTGCCTTCACCGAGCCGTCGGCCTTGCCCTGCGCGATCAGGCTCTCGAGGCTAAGTCGGAAGTCACGCGCGGTCTTGCGGCTCTCCTCGTCCAGCAGGTCCTCGTGACGTTGGATGAAAAACAGCCGGGCGAGGGCCGCCTCCTGCGCCGCCCCCGTCACGAGCCCGCGGGCGAGCTCGGCGAGCTTCTCGCGCGGCCCCACCTTGAGCGCGTCGACGTCCTTGATGAGCTGTCCCGCCCAGCGTGCCGCCGTGCGGAACAGCTCGTTGAAGCAGTGCTGCTTGCTGGTGAAATGACGGTAGATCGTGCCCTCCGCTACGCCGGCCTGCTTCGCGATTTGTGGCGTAGTGGTCTCGTGGTAGCCCCGCGCGGTGAACAGCTCGAGCGCCGCTCGCACGAGCCGCTCGCGGGTGAGGTCGGCCTGGGTCATCGGAGGCGAATCTAACGCGGGCTACCATCGCCCGCCGCGACCGTCTAGCTTTCCGCCGCTCATTTTCGTCGCTATTCGGGTGGAGGCGGTGCGCGATGCGTATGCTGGTGCTGGGCGCGGGACTTCAGGGGTCCGCCTGTGCCTACGATCTGTTGCGGCAACCCGCCGTCGAGCGGGTCACGATCGCCGATCTTGAGCCCGAGCGGATTCCCGGTTTCCTCGAGCCTCACGTCGGGAAGCGGCTCACGCTCCTGAAGCTGGACGTGCAGGATGGCGCGGCGCTGCGCGCGGCGATGGTCGGTCACCAGGCGGTCCAGAACGCGGCACCGTACTACTTCAACCTCGAGGTCTCGCGGGCCGCGGTGCACGCCGGCGTCCACTGCGCCGATCTGGGCGGCAATACGGAGATCGTCTTCCGGCAGAAGGAGCTGGACGCCGAGGCGAAGGGGCGGAACGTCTCGCTGATCCCGGACTGCGGCCTCGCGCCCGGGATGGTCAACGTGCTCGCGGCTGAAGGGATTCGGCGGGTCGGCGTCGCGGAGTCCGTGAAGATCTACGTCGGCGGGTTGCCGCAGCATCCCGAGCCCCCGCTCAACTATCAGATCGTGTACTCGCTCGAGGGCGCGCTCGACTACTACACGACGCCATCCTGGGTGCTGCGCGACGGCAAGCCGGCGCGTGTAGACGCCCTCTCCGAGCTCGAGCATGTGACGTTTCCGCCGCCGGTGGGCCAGCTCGAGGCGTTTCACACCGGTGGCGGCATCTCTACGCTGCCGTGGACGTATGAGGGCAAGGTGCGCACGATGGAGTACAAGACGCTGCGCTACCCGGGGCACATCGGGATCATGCGGCCGATCCGCGAGCTCGGCCTCCTCGACCTCACGCCCGTCAAGGTCAAGGGGCAGGACATCGTGCCGCGCGAGGTGTTCATCGCCACCGTGTCCCCCAAGCTCACGAAGCCCGAGGGGCGCGACCTGGTCGCGCTGCGG
>Ga0134064_10000107_pt1 | contig 11555 bp, 15 predicted proteins | sample 15_taG_7_FD_94472 | JGI IMG/M metagenome (GOLD analysis project Ga0134064, IMG submission 94472) | Grasslands soil microbial communities from the Angelo Coastal Reserve, California, USA - 15_D_Wat_20cm_2_0_1 metaG | ecosystem: Environmental > Terrestrial > Soil > Grasslands ...
CTCAACGAGGACCAGCTGATCATCCGGCACGGCCTGTGCGTCTTCCGCGAGAACGAGCGTTCGAGGTCGTCGCCAGCTCGCGAAACTGCACGCACCCTGGGGCCAGCCGGCATTGGCTCGGGTCAGCGGCCGGATGACTCAAGTTCTCTCAGTTCTAGCGTTGCGATGCGTACCAGCTCTCGGCGCCGAGATGACCGTTTCGCGGTACGTCGAGATTTCTGGGGACGACGTCGCGAGCCAGCTCGGGCTGTCGGTTAGCGACATGAAGGCGGAACTAGCGCTGCGGGGCTGTCGCGCGTTTTCCCGCGCGTCCTGGTTCGACACGACCCTGCTCCGCTTCACGTCGAGGTGCAGTGCAAGGAGGACAATGACAATGAGCGCGTCAGTCTCCGCTGAAATCGTGACCGTGTACCAGGCGTTGGACGGCGGCATCCACCACGCGAGGTGTGGCCAGCGGGTCGCGCTGCACGGGCAGCGCGCCGAGGAGCTCGACTTTTACTGTCTCACGTGCGCCGAATCCGTGACCCTCCCGGTGTGCGTGCTCTCACGCATCCCTGTGGCGGGCGAGCCGACGGAGTGCGCGGCCTGAGTGTCCGGGACCTCACAGAACGGGGTCCGTAGCCTCCCTCGGGAGAGTGCTGTGCAGCAAGTTAACCGCATGCTCATCGTCGTCTCGCCCGCGCGCCCGGCGCAGTACGCGTATCTAAAGCATGCATTCGAGAAGGAGGCCATCGCTGTGATCTTCGACCGTCGGGCGGGGGAGCGGCGTCAGCTTGCAGCTATGGATCGAGCGCGGTCTGAGAGGAGGCGCGGCCAAGACCGCCGCCAACGCGACATCACCAAGGACCTTCAGAGGTTCAGCTGGGCAATAGTGAGACGCTAGGAAACGTAGCTCTACCGCTGCCGCCGCTCAACGACGGGCCGGGGAGCGATACTCCTTGGCCAGTTACTTTTCTGCGTAGCACGATGATCCTCGGAGCCGGGCCGGTGACCGGTCTCACGATCGCACCTTCATATGGCTGACGAACGATGCGACAGCCGGGCACCTGAGCGACATCACCCTTATCGAAGTCACCCTCGACCTAGACGAGGACGCCCTTGCTGCTTTCGAGCGGCCTGCGGAGGGATACCGGGCGTGGATTGTGCCCGTTGCGCTGGTTAATCCCCACATGAAGACCCGCATCGTCGCGGGTGGATAAGCTTGACGGTGAGTTGTGAGGAGTCCCGGATGAGCGGGGGGGCTACCGACCCGCCCTCCTGATGAACGCGACCATCCGGTCCTCGCGCCGCTGGACAATCTCAGGGAGCTGGCGGCCGCCGCGCCGGATAAGGTCGACAAGCGCCTCCTCCAACCCACACGCGGTGCAGATTTCGGTTTTGGTGTCGCGCCGGCTGATTACCGGGCGCTCCGCGTAATCCTTGAGGCACCGCGGACACTTCCTCATGAGGTCCTCCGAGCCCCTATCGGTTTAAATCTCACGACCACGTAACCGAGCGGAGAGACCTTGCCTTCTCGAATCCGCCTCGTCTGGTGCCGCAGGTCGTCGGTCACGAAGCACGGCTCACGCCGGCGATCGCCCGCGCGGCGCTCTCTGATCACCTGCACGTAACGCACGCCAGCGAAACGGCGCTGGAGATGTTCATAGAGCGTAGTGTCGTTTTCGGGCACGACGATGAGCACCCTGGCATCCGGAAATGACCGCGATGGGAGGGACTCAAAGGAGCAGGATTCGGCCGTCCGGGAACTGGTACGCGATCTGCGCACCCGGGTCATCGCATGCCGCGCACTTAGCCACCCCGATCGAGCTGTCCTTGTAGATGTTCCCCCTCGGCGACGTTGGCCGGCCCGGTTCCCTCATGAGCGACGGGATCACTCGAGGCAACATGCGGGCGTCGAGTCGTTCGCGAATCCTCAGTGTGACTGTGTCCTTATCCATGCCGCGTCCCCCCTTCAAGTGAGTCGGGCCACCGTCGTTCGCACGCTCCAGTTATCTCCCGTCATCTTTTTTTGGGCCGAGAGCCCTCGCCCGGCCCAGCCCGGCATCTATGCTCTGATGAGCCTCGAGCTACGCAGCATCGGGCGCTCGTCCGGGAAACTCGACGTACGCTACCCCCGCAACGACGAATCGCTGAGAGCACCGCTATCCGGGTAGCGGGGAAGACCACTTCCGCTTGAAGCGCACCACGGTGTAGCCAAGCGGAGAGACCTTGCCCCGTCGAATCCGTCGTGGTTGCTGCCGCAGGTCGAGCGTGACGAGGCCCTGCTCCCGACGGCGATCAGCCCCCCGACGCTCCACAATCACCTTCACGTGATGCACGCCCGCGAACGACCGCTGGAGATACTCGGAGAGCTCGGTGTCGTTTGGGCGCACGACGATGAGCAATTCGGCATCCGGAAATGACCGCGACGGAATGGATTCGAGGAGCTGCTCCGTGTGAGGTGAGCAGAGGCCGTGCGTCACCGCGGGATTATCAAGCGGTTCCCGCTCGCCCAGGTAGCCAGGTTTGCCCTCTCGCTCGCACAACGAGCAGATGACTTTCATCGTGGGCGAAGAGACTCTGCCAGTGTCGTGCCACTACTCGTAATTCTGTAATTCCGGATACAACTGTTTACCGATCGGGCCGCCAAGCTTCGCGCGTCCGCTGACTTATTATCCGGAAATACTCTGGGAAACTCGACGCCGAGCCGGTGGAGTTGAGATAGATTGGTCATGATGGACGATAAGCCCACCTCTAACGCCGACCCACCCGCGAACGACACCCTCCTCGACGAACTCCACCGCGTCGAGCGCGACGGCGAGGTCCGGATCACCGAGGCGCGAGCGATGCCCCATGCGACCGACTGCGCGTTCAGGAGTGGTCGGACGTGCTCGTGTGACTGGCTCGGAAAGGTCGTTGCGACGATCGAGTCCGTAGGCCGCGACTGCTACGACAGGTCGATCTTCCTCGCGGCGGCCAGCCCGTCGAAGCCTGCTCCTTCGTCGCCTCAGCCGAGCACCCCCGCGATCGCAGACTGAGCGCCCGGCCTGCGAACCTCCTGAAACCATTCCGCCCGGACCGGAGCCCCCGGCACCGGGAGTAGCTCGCGGCACCTTCCGCAAGTCAGCATGCTTCTCGACGCCATGACGAGGCATCAAGATGCTGCCCCGCAGATCTACCATCAAGCCCCTCTCAGACGTGAGTCTCCACAAGACCGGGAGCCGTCCCGCGTCGCACGATGGTGAAGCCGAGGATGGAGGGCTCGCCGCGATGGCGCCGTCGCTCACCGTGTCGCCGCCCGACGTCGACCGGGGGCGACTGCCGTCGGCGCTCGCCGCCGCGGCGGTCGAGAATCACCTCCACGCCCGGATGACGGGGCTTCGCGATCGTGGAGTCGGAGACCGATCGGCGTTATGGGGAATGTGCTCAAAATCTGCGACTTCAAACGGAGGCCGCCCCCTCTGCGACATAGCGTCGGTCCAAAGGACACGGGATCTCGATGCTCCTCCTCATCGTGATCCGCAAGGAGAAGGCGCTCCACCGAGCTACTTTCCGGAAAATGGCTCGCCTCGCGGCGCAGCCGCCCGGTTCGCTGCGAGTGACTTCTCAGGTGTCTTCCTCACGCCGACCCCTTGATCCACCTGATATCGGCTCGTTCACTATCGAGCCTAGGCTGAGCCATGGTAGGGGTGCGCTCGAGGAGTCAGGGATGAACCGGCTGACTCTTGAAGAACGTCGTCGGGTCTACCTGGCGCAGCGGCGGGCTCAGGAGAGGATGCTGGTGCGACCCCAGCCCGAAACCATCGAGGCCTTCGCCCCGCGCTCGGACCCGAGAAGACTCAGGTGGATCGCCGTGGCGGCGATGATCGCCGCGGCGCTGGGGGGTGGGCTCCTCGCCGCGCCGACGCTGGAGTTCCACCCGCTGGAATCGCTCGTGGGGGCCCTCCTGCCGAGGCTGTAACGCCGGGACAAGGTAAGGACGCTATGGAGAAGGCAGGCTCGCTCGATCATCGGATCGTGAAGGAGTTCGAAGCCCTCCTCCGGGAGCGGCGCGCCAGGCTCCAGGAGTACGTCCGCGCGAGGATGACGGAGCGCCGGACGGGCGAGCCCCACCGGAGCCCTGAGGATGCCACCAACGCGGTCGAGTCGCTCAGCGAAGACCTCGAGGTCGCCATGCTCGACCGCGAGATCCGCGAGGCCGCGCAGATCGACGCCGCTCTCGAGCGTCTGGCGCGGGACGAGTACGGAATTTGCGGCAACTGCGGCACGGTCATCGGGCTCGGGCGGCTCAGGGCGCTGCCCTTCGCCCAGCGCTGCACCGCGTGTCAGGCGGGCGTGGAGGCGCGCGAGCGCGGAGTCGAGGCCGAGTCGCGGCCCCGCTCCATCCGCCCCGAGCCCCGACCGCCCCGGCCGGCCTTTGCGACAAGCCGAAGAGATCTTGAGTGGGACGCCTGACGTCCGGGAGAACCAGAGATCACAGGAGATCGTCATCCTCGTCTCACGAGCCGACCGAAATAGACTGCGACGGTCTGACTCTGCCGATCCTGTTCCGCTGCGTGCCCAACGGCCACACTGTGCGCGTCACGCCGTCTGAGCGCGAGCGACCATACCTCCCGATCTGTGAAATCTGTGGCGAACCCGTCGCGCGGGTGCCGGACGTGATGCATGGCCGGCGCCGCTACCATCCAGGCGCTTGTAAACAGGCCGCATGCAGAGCCCGAAATCCGCGGAAGCCGGGCCCGGTCAGGCTCGCGTGGGTCGAGGCAGGATCATGACGGCCCTGGTTTGGTTTCTGATCGTCTATACCGGCCCCGTCGGTTGGAGTGGCAACTTCGGGCCGGCGAAACTCGGCCCGTATCCAACGCCGGCAGTTTGCGAGGAAGCACGCAGGGCCGTTGCCGCCGAGGTCGGCTATCCGGCGGTGTGCCGGGAGGAGACGAGAAACGCACAAGGAACTGCGCGATGAATTGCGTGATGCGGACCCGTCTGATCGGGCACTTGTGCGTCTTGTCTCTCCAGGACGACTGGGGACCGATCTGCGGGGGTTCAGGTCGTCGCTACCGCCAAAGGGTGTCGCAAATCCCCTCTACTCAGCCTCGTCGTAACTGCTTGCGAGAACGGACCTCCATCGGCGCTTTAGAGCCCGTCGCAAAGGACATGTTTTCGGGCATGACAGGGGGGGCCGCGGTAGAATCCCGTTCTGCAACTGCGCGATCTTCTTAGGAACGGCGGTGTAGCTCAGCGGCAGAGCAGGGGTCTCATAAGCCCCGTGTCGGAGGTTCAATTCCTCCCACCGCCACCAAAAATTCGATTACTTGCGAGGCAGGACTTCCTGGCGCTTCCCCCGCCGCCTCGATCTCGCCGACAATCCAATACCAGTTGCCGATCCTCCACGCCACCGGCGCGCCACGTTCTCACGTCTCAAGGTGGGCAACACCACTCATCCTACTTCGTGTTGAAGACGATCGTGTCGGTCTTTTGCCCATTGACCGCAATAAATACCTCCTCAGGTAGCGGCCCACGTGTTTGGATATATATCTGCTGTCCTGGGTTGAGCGAGTACGTGATTCCACCTGAAAGCTCCGCGGCCGGCTCCCCTAATGGAACGGATAGCCTTACGATGTCGGCCGTTATCACATCGAGTATGAGCCGTCCGCGGACACGGCGGCCATGTTGGCTTTGGGCAATGCCCGCTTTGATCATGGCGTCGTACATCTTGGTGCCCGGCAGCGGAACGGGGGGATTTGGCTCCGTGATTACGTCAAGGCTCTTCCCGGGAGTCATCGTGGGTCCGTCGGCCTGCGCCTGAGCGACACGGTGTTCTGACTTCTCCGCAGCCTGTAGATCAGCAGCCGGCTGCAGAACATAGCTCGCCGACGCTGCGACAGCAATAAGTACGATGGCTCGGGTCTGCGTGCTCATTTTATTCCTCACCCTTTGTCCGCCCTTCGCGACGTCTATCTGCCCGTACCTTGTTGAGAAACCGCCCGGGCCAAGTTGGCTCGCGCTTCGGCGTAGTCGGGCTTGATGCGCAGGGCCTGCTGAAAATGTTCGGCTGCCGCGGCCGGCTTGCCCTGCTGACCGAGCACGACGCCCCAGTTGTTCTGAGCTTCGGCGTAGTCGGGCTTGATGCGAAGGGCTTGCTGGAAGTGTTCGATCGCCTCGGCCGGCTTGCCCTGCTGAGTGAGCACGACGCCCCAGTTGTTGTGGGCTTCGGCATAGTCGGGCTTGATGCGTAGAGCCTGCTGGAAGTGTTCGATCGCCTCGGGCAGCTTGCCCTGCTGTGCGAGCGCGTTGCCCCAGTTGTAGTGGGCGTTGGCGGAGTCGGGCCTGCTCTGGAGGGCTAGCCGGTAGCGCTCGCTCGCCTCGGCCGGCTTGCCCTGCTGCGCGAGCGCATTTGCCAAGTTTTTTTGGGCGTCGGCGAAATCGGGCTGAATGCGCAGGGCTTGCTGGAAGTGTGCGCTCGCCTCGGCCGGCTTGCCCTGCCGACCGAGCACCACGCCCAGGTTGTTGGGAGTGTCGGCAAAATCGGGCTTGATGCGTAGGGCTTGCTGGAAGTGTTCGATCGCCTCGGCCGGCTTGCCCTGCTGCGCGAGCGCCACGCCCCAGTTGTTGTGGGCGTCGGCATAATCGGGCTTGATGCGCAGGGCCTGCTGGAAGTGTTCGATCGCCTCGGTCGGCCTGCCCTGGGCAAGGAGCGCGCCGGCCCAGCCGTAGTGAGCTTCGGCATAGTCGGGTTTGCTGCGCAGGGCCTGCTGGAAGTGTTCGGTCGCCTCGGCCGGCTTGCCCTGGCGAGCAAGCACCACTCCCCAGTTGGCGTGGGCAATGGCTAGATCGGGCTCGATGCGCAGAGCCTCCCGGAAGTGCTCGATCGCCTCGGGCAGCTTGCCCTGCAGATCGAGCGCCATGCCCCAGTTGTTGTGGGCTTCGGCGAGGTCAGGCTTGATGCGCAGAGCCTCCCGGAAGTGTTCGATCGCCTCGGCCGGCTTGCCCTGCTGAGCGAGCGCCAGGCCCCAGTTGTTGTGGGCGTCGGCGTCAGGCCGGATGCGTAGAGCCTGCTGGAAGTGTTCGATCGCCTCGGCCGGCTTGCCCTGACCAACGAGCTCGCGTCCGAGGTTGTTCTGGGCAGCTACAGAGTCGTAGCCAGTCGCAAGGGCATGGGTCCAGAGCCTCTCCGAGTCATGCCAGACCTGGGCCTGGCTCCAGGTGAGGACTCCCAACGCGACGACGACACCTGTGGCAATGCCGGCCAGGGGGAGAGCTGTCGGTGTCCCTGTCCGCGACCGGCTCGAGGTTCGCCAGGAGGACCCGAGGCCGGCGCCGGCCAGGATCGCCCATCCGAGGCTGGCCAGGTAGGTGTAGCGATCCGCGGCAATCTGCGAGCCGATCTGAACGATGCCGAGCACCGGCAGGAGGACCACCACGTACGCCGACCAGGCCGCCGAGAGGCCCGGCACTCGCCGGCGGAGCGCCAGGGCGATCCCGGTGGTGGCAAGCACCAGACCGTAGCTCAGGACGAAGGGCATCGCCCAGGGATCGACCGTGAGCGGCCGCGGATAGAGCGGCGAGAGGTTCGAGGGCACGATCATCTTCCAGAGGTAGAAGCTCAAGCCGTACGCAGAGACAGCGAGCCTGGCCGGCACGCTCAGTTGATCCAGGGGGGCCATGCTGTGGACCAGAGATTGCGCCCTGACCGCGAGGGCCGATGCCGCGGCGGCCAGGAGCACGAACGGGATCTTCTCCACGTAGACGCGGCGCGCGGGCTCGCTCCACCACCCGAGGGACCCGCCAAGCCGTCGGAGCGGATAGACGTCCAGGATCAACAGCACGATCGGAAGACTCACCGCCATCGACTTGGAGAGAAGCGCGCAGCCGAACAGCGCCACAGAGAGCCAGTACGATCGGCGGCCGGGCGCCTCCCGCGCGTACGCCCGGAGGTACACCAGGATCGTCACGAGGTAGAAAAGTCCGGAGAGCACATCGCGCCGCTCGGTGGCCCACACTACGGATTCGACGCGCTGGGGATGGATGGCGAACACGAGGGCGGCAAACCCTGCGGAAGCTCCGAGCGCGCGACCGCGGTCAGCAAGACGGGGCAGAGCCAGCGTCAGGATCTGCAGGACGACGACGTAGAAGATCACCGCGTTCGCGGCGTGCAGGAGGAGGCTGGTCAGATGATACCCGAGGGGATTCATGCCCCAGAGCACGTGGTCCAGGCCGAGGGTCATCCAGGTCAGGGGCGCGTAGTGGCCCATGTGGAACGTCGTCCACATCCAGCGGAGGTGGGTTCCAGCGAGCCCCCGATACTGAGGGTTGTCTACGAAATTCTTGCTATCGTCCCAGTCCACAAACTGATTTTGCAGCGCTGGCCAGAAGGCAGTGAAAGTGACGAGAGCGACGAGCACGGGCACATGCCATTGGATCCAGCGCGAGGCCGAAGCGCGGACCATCGAACCGTCCTCTGAACCACTCTCTGGAGGACGCGCCTCCACAGGGGCTTCGACCGGCTCAGGCCCGCCATGTCGGAACAGTTGCGGGTATTGGGACCTGGCGGCCGCTTCTAGCTTCCGCGATTTACTCTTACGGCCCATTCGTCAGGGGCTCCGATTCTTTTGGGGCGTGTGACGGGCTACATCCCTTGCCGAGCAGTATGAATAATCCGTCCAGAGAGTTTCTCATATGCTCTCCGTGGGGCTGGAATCGGACCCGCCAAACGTGCCCGGAAACGTGCCCGCGACGGTCTGCGCTCGACCCAGAACCAGCTAACGCGTCGTCTTTCCGATCCTGTTCATCGCTGCGCTTACTTGCGATGTAATTGGCCCGTGGTTTCGCCTTGGCTGTTTGTTCGCGTCGGCGCGACGGCGTGGGTGCGCGAGGACTCGCCTAGCGCCGCCAGCGCCTGATCGCGATGGGGGTCCCCGGGGCGAGCTCGCACGTGACGTGGAACTCGTCCACGAGATGCTGGATGCCGCCGAGCCACTGGTGGAGGCGGCCAGGCGTCGGGTCTCCGGCCTCGAGGATCTGCCCGGCGCCCGGCTTGTCCGGGCCGCTGGAGACCGCAACGACCTCGATCCCTTGCGTGTCTCGGTTCTCGATCACCCTGAGAACGAGCGTTCCCCGCCGCACGTGGGAGACGATGTTACGAGCGAGCGACGAGACCGCGGTCGCCACGAGGGCCGCGTCTGTCGCGGACAACCTGGCTGTCGTTGCCAGCTCTCGACCCTTGTGACGGGCGGAGACCACGTCGATGTCGCCGTCGATCGGCACCGCCATCTCACCGCGAATCTGGGCGCGCCGGTCCCCGCGCCGCCTCTCGGCGGCTCGCGGGTCTTGACGTTGACGCCGCTCTCCCCGCCGACGGTCGATGATCACTTCGAGGCGCTGACCGGCGAGTCCGCGGTTGAATTGCTCGTATCGAGCGAGGTTCTCGCGCCGCACGATGACGAGCAGAGCGCCCACGATCCGCCTCCACCAAATGGAACGACGTTTCGTCGCTTCGCGGCCATGTAGTGACCGACGCAAGGGATTCGCGCAATCGGGCGAATCCAGGAACCAGGGCAAGCGATCTCCTGCAAGCGAACTCCTGACGGAGGGGCTCGACTCTCGAGTCAGAAATCTCCCGAGCGCCGATGCGGGATTTCCCGGTGGGCGGTTCCGGGTTCCGACCGCTGGTGTGGTGGCTTCCGGGCTCTAGGGTCTGAGTGGGGGGAGTTCCGCATGCTACACTCGGGGGCGAATGACGGACATCCTGGTGGAGCACGAGGGTCCGGTGGCGACGGTCGTCTTCAATCGGCCGAAGATGCGCAACGCGATCAGCCTCGCCATGTGGACCGAGATCGCGCGCGTCACCGAGGGCCTCGCCAAGGACGAGTCGGTCCGCGCCATCGTCTACCGCGGCGCGGGCCGGGAGGCGTTTGCCTCCGGCGCGGACATCTCCGAGTTCAAGGAGCACCGCAAAGACACGGCAACCGCGCTCCGCTACAACGCCCAGACGTCCGCGGCCTACACGGCGATCCGGGAATGCCCCAAGCCGACCGTCGCGATGATCTTCGGCTTCTGCATGGGCGGCGCCATGGCGGTCGCCATGGCGTGCGATCTGCGCTTCGCCGCGGAGGGCTCGAAGTTCGGCATCCCCGCGGCGCGGCTCAGCATCATCTACGGCGTTGACGCCGTCGGCCAGCTCGTGGACCTGGTGGGCCCCGCCTACGCGAAGGACATCCTCTACTCCGCGCGGACGGTGGGCGACCGCGAGGCGCTCGCGATGGGTCTGGTCCAGCGGCTCCTGCCTCCGGACGAGCTCGAGCGGACCACCTACGACTATCTGCGGCACGTCGCCGACAACGCGCCCCTCTCCGTGCGCGGCGCCAAGCTGACGATCGAGTCGTATCTCCTCGGATTGACGGAGGAGCGCCGCGCGAAGCTGAAAGGCCTGGCACTCGAGGCCTTCGAGAGCGAGGACTACAAGGAGGGCACGCAGGCGTTCCTCGAGAAGCGGACGCCCAAGTTCCAGGGGCGCTAGCCCCCCGCGTGCGCCTCGCGTTCCTCACCTCCACGCCGCTCTCGCCCACCGAGGGCAGCGGCACGTTCGTCGCCCTCGACGGCCTCGTCCGCGGCCTCGAGCGTCTTGGCCACGTCGCGCGGGTGCGCCCCCTGCGCGTGCGGACCAACTTTCATACGCTCGACCGCTGGCTCTACAACGTCGGTGCGCTCCTCTCGCCGCCCGCGGGCGACGTCGTCGTCGGCGTGGACCTCGACGGGTTTCTCCTGGCGCGGCGGCGCCGCCGCCCGTTTGTCGCCATGCTCAAGGGCATCATCGCCGACGAGCTCCGGAACGAGCGCGGGACCGTCCGGGCGCTCTTGACGGTCCAGGCCCGCTGGGAGCGAGTCAACGCCGGGCGCGCCGACCGCGTGGTCGTGTCGAGCCGCTACTCCGCGTCCGTGGCCGGCGAGGCGTACGGCATCCCCCCGGAGAAGCTGGCGGTCGTGCCCGAGCCGATCGACCTCGGCGAGTGGCGGCGGCGCTTCGCGCGGGCCGAGCGGCGCCCGGCGACGCGGCCGACCGTGCTCTCGGTGGCGCGGATGTACCCGCGCAAGCGGCTCGCGGATCTGCTCCAGGCCGCGGTGCTCCTCCGCGCGCGAATCCCGCGGGTCCAGGTCCGCATCGTAGGGGAGGGGCCGGAGTCCGTGCGCCTGCGGGCGCTCCACCGTCGGCTCGGCCTCGGCGACGCCGTCGTGTTCTTAGGGGAGGTCCAGCGGACGGCGCTGGCAGTAGAATATATGAGCGCGCACTGCTTCTGCCTGCCGACCGTGCAGGAAGGGTTCGGCATCGTGTTCTCAGAGGCGATGGCGGCGGGGCTTCCCGTCGTCGCCTGCCGGGCAGCCGCCGTGCCGGAGGTCGTCGAGGATGGCCGGACGGGCCTCCTCGTGAATCCGGAAAGCCCGGACGCGCTCGCGACGGCGATGGAGACTCTGCTGATGAACGAAGCGTTGCGGAAGGAGTTCGGCGCCGCGGGGACGCGGCGGGTGGAGGCGTTCGACCTCGAGCGCGTCGCGCAGCGCTTCCTCGAGGTCCTGCC
>Ga0134064_10000113_pt1 | contig 11413 bp, 10 predicted proteins | sample 15_taG_7_FD_94472 | JGI IMG/M metagenome (GOLD analysis project Ga0134064, IMG submission 94472) | Grasslands soil microbial communities from the Angelo Coastal Reserve, California, USA - 15_D_Wat_20cm_2_0_1 metaG | ecosystem: Environmental > Terrestrial > Soil > Grasslands ...
CCACCGATCCCCCCTGATTTCCGTGGCTCAACCCGCACAAGTAGCGTACAAGTACGCGCAATCCGATTCCATGCCCGATGGCTCGGTCCAGAAGAACATGGAGGAGCGACCCTGACAAGTTCATTGAGATCTGCGCGAATGAGGCCGAACGGGCCATACAAGTGGCCTACGCAGACTTTACCAGAAAGGCGACAGCGTTTCGGAAGAAGTGGGGAACTGAGGGGATGGACATCGACCTGTTCGTTGGCAATTGCTATTTCTACTACAAACCTCGGACAGACACGACGACAATGTTCTGCACGTGTGAACCGTCGGACAACGAACCGGATATCATCGTGACCGCCATCTTTGAAGACGCCGCTTAGCCCGCATGGACAGGTAGCTGGGGAAGGGTGCCCGCCCTGGCGGGCGGGTTGGTTGGGAACGAGGGTTGCGACGCCATGATCGGAACAGAAAGGGGCGTACGGAAGCCGAGCACGGAATCACTGAGACGTCTGCGCGCGAGAACCAGTCCTATGGGTCGGGCCTGCGGGGAATTGGACTCTTTTCGAGTAGCCCCCTGGTGGCTTTCTCATTCGACGAATGCGACGGGGATCCGATCACAGCGTTACATACACCGTGATCGTGACGGTATGTGTCAGCGAACCCGAGGTTGCCGTGATCGTGACCTCGTAGGTTCCGAGAGTCGTCAACACGCTTGCGGAGACGGTCAACGTCGACGTCGCGGTCCCACCTGAGACGACGCTGACGACGTCGGGATCGACACTCGCCGTTGGATAAACGAGGCAGATGAGGGACGCACAAGCGACGGACGCACTCAGGCTCACGTTCCCGGAGAAGCCTCCGATGCTCGTCAGCGTGATCGTGGATGTCCCAGAAGATCCGATGTGGATCGTCAGGCTGTTCGGTGATGCGCTGATGTCGAAGTCTGGGGGAGGCGGGGGCGGATTCGGAGTTGCCGAGACTTCGTTCGATCGAGGACTTTCTCCCGCGGCGTTCGTTGCGGTGACTTGGTAGAAGTACGATTGACCATTCGTCACGCTAGTGTCGGAGTAGGTTAGGACGGTCCCGACGGTCGCGAGGAAGGTCGCTCCCCCGGACGTCGTCCCTCGGTAAATCTGGTAGTTGGTTATCGGAGACCCGCCATCGGAGGCCGGCGCCTGCCACGACAGGCCCACGTTCCCGTCCCCCGCGACGGCCTCCAGGTTCTGAGGGGCCGACGGGGGCGTCACGGATGACGACAACCTCCAGGCCGTGAAGGGGTGCAATTCCCAGTGCCAGGGGCCCTCCCAGAAGACGAAGCCTTGGACATCGAGCGAGATGCTTCCGTTGGATTGTTGCTGGGCCAGCGTCGCGTTATCGCAAAAGGGAACCCCGACGCCGCAGTATCCCTTGCCCAACCAGTCTCGATCGATCTCGATTCTCAGGTAACCGCTGGGCGTCCCGATCGTGATGACCTGTCCCCCGTTCGTGCAGACGGTCTGGTTGCCCGGATACCGGCCACCGCCGTTCTGCCTCGAGTACCATTGCGAGCAGTCGGTGGTCTTGACGGCGTAACCGTACAGAGAGACCCCATTGATTTGGACGAAGGAAGAGGTCGCCTGGCCGGAGATGTTCGTGATCGTGCACGGCGGGGAGAGGGCGCGTTCCTGCGGGATGCCTCCGGCGGTCGAGTTCGTTTGGTAACGACTGCCGTTGACCGTTTGGGACGGATAGGCGGGCCCCAGGACATCTCGGATCGTCACGAGGTCCGCGGTGCAAGCGACGTTCGGATTCCAGGACGTGAGACCCGAATCCTCGACCAAGTGTCCGGCTGAAGGTGACCCGAACGAGTTCCAGAACGCGTTAGCAAGTGGCGTGGCCGCGAAGGCCGCGACCGTGAGGCTCATGACCAACAGGAGGACACGGAAGGCCCAGCGTGGCACGCAAGGTCGTGCTCGCTGGCGCTGCTCGGCCCGATACGGGTCGCCTCGCATGAACGAGGTCTATGCCTTCCAGGGTATCATCCGGCCGTTTCTTGTTGTCGAACAATGAACACGTTTGACTCCGAGTGCACTCACGACCGCGGGTGGTCTCCGCGCGAATCCGTGCACCAACGCCGATTTGCGATGACCCATTCCTCCGAGGGGCCTGGATTCCGGCGGCACGGGAACGATTGTGCGGCGAGGCTGTCGCACACGACCAATTCACTTGGAGGCGGGTTCGGTCCTGACCCGTTCAGATGCCTCGTGATGAACCTTTCGGGTCCGTCGGGGAAGCCTCGAGGAGAATTCCCGCGAGGTTCTGATCCCGCGGAACCCATCGAAATTCGATGTCGAGATCGGAACTCAACTCTCTCGCCCTTGCATGCAAAGGCACCAAGTGCGGTGTCTTGACCCGATACTCGCCCTGCATTTGGCGGATCACGAGCTGGGAATCGCCGCAGATGACGTAGCCTTTCGGGCGCGTTCTTCTTCCTATCTGGTGGACGTGCTCGAGGAGAAGGATGAGCGCGATGTACTCGGCAATGTTGTTGCTTCGCAGGGGACCCGATGGCGTTTGCAAGTCGGGGACCTCGCGGACGATCTCGTGGTCACCGACGGCGAACGCCGCTTTCATCCGGCCTTTCGTCCCGAACTGGTTCCGAGGGCAGGCGCCATCAAAATAGCAACGAATCCGGTCCCCGTTTGTTCGGTCCACGATCCACGCAGCACGCCTCAGGGACTTGAGCTTCGCTGTCGACTCGCCCACAAGGGGATCTCAGCTTTTGGTGTCCGCCGAAGTGCGGAGGGACCCACGACCCTCGGGTATCTTGAACCCGATTTTGGTGAAAAGGTCGAGGCGGCCCGCTTGAGGCCGCCTCTTGAAAAGGTGGGTCCTAGCCGCAGCACGCGCAGCAGGCGCCCGGGCCGCAACATCCGGCGCCGCAACACCCCCGGGCCTTGGGCTCGGGAGACGCGCGTTCCTGCGAAACGTCCGATGCATGGGACGGTTCCATGTTATCTACTTCTTCTAGGTAGTAGACAAGTTCATATATTCTCCCTCCCTCAGGCTCGTAGATGGCGGAAGGGAAGGCCCGCGCGAACGCGCTGCTGCACGAAGCCTTGGAACCCTCCTTAGATCGGATCGCGGGAACGCTGCGAGAGCTCGGCATCAGCGGCCCCGCCGCGGACGCGTTCTGCGCCCTCGTCCGGACGGCGGACGCGACCGCTTCGGAACTCGTGCGGAAAACGGGAATCCCTGATTCGAAAATCTACTATGCCCTCGATGAACTCGCTGAGAAAGGCTTGGTGGAGGTACAGGCGGGCAAGCCGAAAACGTTCCGTGTCGTCCCGCCGAAGGAAGTCGAGATGCGCCTGTCCCGGATGGTGCAAGCGGAGTACGATCGTCGTCGGGCCGCGACCGTTCGCGTCACCTCCCTGCTGGAACCGCTGCGTGCCGCGACCAAGGCGCCATCCATGGACGTCGCTTTCATCGTGAAAGGTTTGCCGAACATCGTTGCTCGGGCGCGGGCGCTCATCGGGTCGGCCCGGAAAGACGTCGTGTTCCTCGCTTCGGATGAAGCCGTCTTCCGGAAACTCGAGGAAGACCTTGTGCGAACCTCGCGCCGGCGGGTCCGAATCCGGTTGGCGGTCCCGGAAATCGCGGTCGCGAAGGAGCTCGAGAAGGCCGCCGAAGTCCGTTCGATCATCTGCGATTGCATGCTCCTCGTCGCCGACGGTCAGCAGGTCTTGACGATGTCGCGGACCCGAGACGGGGACGCCTACGCGATCACGTCGACGGATCCGACGCTGGTGCAGCTCGGCCTCGACTTTTGGGAAAGTCCGCGGTGCTGCGTCCTCTGACCGGCAACCGCGATCCGACGGTTCTCCTCCCGGCGAACCGGCGCCACGCCAGCGCCTAGAACCGCACTTGCGACGAAAAAGGGTCACGGTTAAATACAATGTTATACAGTATTCATTCCGGCCCGATTTGGGCCAGGCCACGAGGATGCTTCAGCCTCAAGAACTAGTGGTCGCCAAGCTGCTGCCGACGATCCGCGCGAGGCTCGCGCGGGAGCTCCTCCGGACGCACAAGATGAAGCAGATTGACGTCGCGCACTCGATGGGGATCACACAAGCCGCCGTGAGCCACTACAACACCCAGAGTCGGGGCGTCGATCAGGAAATGGTCCGCCTCTTCCCGGAGATCAAGCCGTTCGTCCACGGCCTCGCGGAGAGCATCGCGGGAGGCATGACCCTCTCCCAGCAGATCGCGAGCGTCAACCAGTTTTGTTCCAATCTCATGCTGACGGCCCGCTTTTGCGAGTACCACAAGGGCATGGGGGACATCGATCCCCACTGCACCGCCTGTTTTCCCTCGCCCCCGAGGCCCTAGCCGCTCGGAACTCCTTTCGCCGGCCGGGCATCCTCGAGGGACCCGATTTCTGCCTCGACCATGATCCGCACGAGATCCTTGAAGCGAGTCTTCGGCTCCCACCCGAGGACGCGCTTCGCCTTGCTCGCATCCCCGCGCAGGTTGTACACCTCGGACGGTCGAATGTTCTTCTCGTCGATCGTCACGTGCTTCTCCCAATTAGAGATTCCGACGAGTCGAAAGGCTTCCGCGACGAACTCTCGGACCGAATGCGCCTCCCCGGTCGCGCCGACAAAGTCGTCCGGTTCTTTGTGCTGGAGGATCCGCCACATCAGGTCCACGAATTCCGGGGCGTAGCCCCAGTCCCGCTTGGCGTCCAAGTTCCCAAGGGAAATCGTCTTGGCCAGCCCCGCGTGGATCCGAGCGACCCCCTGACTGACCTTGCGTGTGAGGAACTCCAGGCCCCTCCGGGCGCTCTCGTGATTGAACAGGATGCCGTTTGAGATGGACAGGCCGTGCGCCTCCCGGTAGTTCACGCAGGCCCAGTAGGCGTACACCTTCGCCACTCCATAGGGACTCCGCGGGTGGAACGGAGTCGTCTCGTCCTGCGGCTCCCGGTCGACCCGCCCGAACATCTCGCTGGAGGACGCCTGGTAGAAGCGAGCTTCGGGGGCGTAGGCCCGGAGCGCCTCCAGGAGCCGCACGACCCCGAGGCCCGTGATCTCTCCGGTCAGGACGGGCTGCACGAAGGACGTGGCGACGAAGGACTGAGCCGCGAGACTATAGATCTCATCCGGGTGCGACTCCCGGACCGCCGCATTCAACGAGGATTGGTCGATGAGGTCCCCGTCGAGGAGGGTCACGTCCTCCAGGATGTGCTGGATATTTCCAATGTTCGGGACGCTCAAGCGGCGGACGAGCCCGTAGACCTCGTAGCCTTTCTTGAGCAGGAGTTCCATCAGGTAGGAACCGTCTTGCCCCGTCGCGCCCGTGACGAGCGCGGACCTGGCCATCGCACGCGAAAGTTCGCGTCCGCGCTTTAACGCTATCGCTGTGGGTGATCGGTCGCCGACTGACCCGGCGGTAGCTCAGTGGATCGGTACGTCCCGGATCCGGATGCCGAACCTGCGGAACCAACCCTCCACGTCCGACGCAGTTGCTTTCCGATACACATCGCGAACTCGTCGCTTCTGCACCGCGCGTGGAACCCCCTGATAGGCGTCATAACGGCCTTGGAGGTGCGCGCGAACGACGTCGCGGAAGGTGAGCGACTGGCCGAAAGTAATCGGGTATCGGTTCGGCCGTATCCGCCGTCGGAGGGCTACGATGTTCCTCGCGGCATTCCACGGAGGCGCGAGCGCCACGTACCGCCAGGGGTAATTTTGCACGAGGTTCCAAATCCGGTTTCGTTCGCTAATGTAGGTTTTCCAAGGAGAGTTCGGGGCCGTCGAAGCGGAGTGCTTGTGGTAGACGATCGCATTGGGCGCGAACGCCGCCCGATATCCGGCGATCCGAATGCGCCACGCCAGGTCCACATCCTCCAGGTAGGCCACGAAGTCGGCGTCCAGCAGGCCGACCGTTTCCAGGCTTGATCGGCGGTACAACGCGGCGCCTCCAGATCCTCCGAAGACCTCCGGGTCGTGATCGAACTGCCCCTCGTCCTTCTGGAGCCACCCGCGATCGACTCCCGCACCGTCCCGGGTGATCCAGATGCCCGCTCCATTCAGGAGGTCCGGATGGTCCATCAGCAAGAGCTTCGCGGCCACCGCTCCGACCCCAGGAGCGTCCGCGGCGCGGACGAGGTTCGCGAGCCATTCCGGGTCGACGCGGGTGTCGTTGTTCAACGGGACGATGAACTCGCATCGAGGGTCCGCGAGGGCTTCTTGCATCCCGACATTGGTGCCTCGCGCGTAGTGCAGATTCTCCGGCAGCGCGATCAACCGGGCCTCCGGGAATTCGTCGCGCACGATTGCCGGCGAACCGTCCGTGCTCCCGTTGTCGACACAGGCCACGACGAAATCCGGGTATGTTTGGGCGAAGGCCGATGCGAGGCAGTCCCGGATGTATTCCTTTCCGTTCCAGTTGAGGACCACGATCCAAGCGCGACCGCTCAATGGCCTGCGGAACCGAGCCGCGGATTAAACCGTTACGGGCTCGCGCAGCATCTGGAGACTGCGGCGGAGGGAGTCCATTCGCGCGTCCACGAGCCACCGCAGGGCGAGCCGCCGGCGGTGGGACCGGAGCCATTCGGCCGTCGCCGTGAGGGGGAAAAGGGCGAGGACGTCCGCGACCAGGTACAGGCGTTTACACCGATAGTTTCGGACGCACACGAGGGTCCGGTTCCGAGCCGTGTAGAACATGTACACTCGGGTCGAGGCCCTTTGCCGGCGGACAGCTTCGTGATGGGCGACGCTTTCCTTCGAATAGCCAATCCGAAATCCCGCCGCGCGCAATCGATACCCGAGGTCCAGGTCCTCCCCGTACATGAACAGGGCCGGATCGAACCCGCCAACCCGTTTGAGCGGATCGAGCCGGACGGCCATCGCGCACCCCGACACGGCGTCGATCCGTCGGTCCCCTTCGTGGACGACGCAGATTCCTCCATACAAGACTTCAAGGGCTCCGGCATAGAGGGCGGGTCCGCCGCCGTTGACGACCCGGCTTCCCACGGCCGCCAGGGAGGGGTCGCGCTCGAGCGAGGCGAGCAGTTCCGAGAGCCAGCGGCGTTCGACGGTCGTGTCTTGATTGAGCAAGACGAGCACCGGGGAGGAGGCACGGCCGGCCGCCTGGTTCACGGCTGCCGGGAAGCCCATGTTTCGCTCGTTTCGCATGAGGCGGAAGTTCGGGAATTGGCTGCGGAAACCTTCCGCGACCGCGACGGTTCCATCCTCCGATCCGTTGTCGACAATCATGAGCTCGTACTCGGACGCCGGGATATCCATCCGAGAAAGGGATTCGAGGCAAGGCCGAAGGAACCTTTCCCCGTTGTAGCCGACGATGACCACGCTCGCTCGGAGATGGTGAGAGATGGTTGCACCTCAGGTCTTGGGCCGGACGCACTCCGCGTACAGGCGCTCGTAGGACGATGCGATCGCGTCCCAAGTGTATTGCGTTCGGACGAGGTCGCAGCCCGCCGCGCCGAGGGTTTGGCGCCGGATCGGATCGCGAAGGAGGGAGATCATCGAATCGGCAAGGGGTTCCACCTGGCCCGCCGGCACGAGGATTGCGTTTCCCTCGTTGCACAGGTCCGGGATGCCGCCGACCTTCGAGGCGATGACGGGCAATCCCGCGGCCCAGGCCTCCAAGAGGGCGAGGGGGAATCCCTCGAATCGGGACGGCAGGACGAAGACGGTCGCCCGTCCATAGGCTTCGATGAGGTCCGGGCGTGATAAGGATCCGAGGAACCGGACGGTGTCGGCCAATCCCAGGCTGTGCGCCCGTCGCTCCAGAGCCTGCCTTTGGGGTCCGTCTCCGGCCAGCTCCAAGACAAACGGTTCGGGTAGGCGCGACCTCACCAGGGCCGTCGCTTCCAGAAGGACGTCAATTCCTTTCTGGTACACGTGCCTCCCGACGAAGAGGAATCGGACTGGATTCTGTGCGAGGCCCGGCGTATGGAACTCCGAGGCATCCACTCCATTGGGCACGAGAGAGGCCCGCGGTATTCCGGCGCGCCGGATCGCTTGAACCGATGCGCTGTCCACGGAGCTGATCGCGTCGTACCCCTGATGGAGCAACGAGCTTTCCACCCAGCCGAGGAGAGACCCCCGGGGGCGGTACGGAAACCAGACACCGTGGCACGTGAGGAGGATCGGAATCCGCTCTCTCTTGGCCGTGCGGACGACCGCCGAACCGACGTCGACCGCGTGCGCGTGGACGAGTTCGATCCCGAGGGCCGCGAGGTGTTCTCGGGACCACACCCGTATCGCGCGCATCCCTCGCAAGCGTCGCGCTCCGATTCGATCCAACCCATCCAGGGTCTGCATGGGTCCCACGGGATGGACACGGTCCGTCTCCTGGATTCCTTCGGCGCGGTACGTGAGGACGTGGACATCGTGGCCGTTCCGCGATTGGACTTGAGCTAGGGACGAAACGGCCGTCGCGTCGCCGCCGACGACGGGTGGGAACTTCTTCGTCACATGGAGGATTCGCACGTCGGCCGCGGATTCCCACGAACCGGCATAAAGCTGTCAGGGCAGAAGCCCGTGGGGTGCGACGATCGAGCCAGACCCCGCATCGAATCACCCGCCGACTCCTTGTACTCTCTCGCGATGCAGAGTCTACACCCATGCCGGATAATGAAGGCGTCCGGGTCCGAGAGGCGCTGCGTTGCCCGTTGTGCGGCAACCTTGGCGCGATCCTCTACTCCGGCCTGCGGGACCGCTACTGGGATGCACCAGGAAGTTGGAGCCTGCGACGATGCGGCACATGCGGCCACCTGTGGTTGGACCCGCAACCGGAGCCCGGAGAAATCGGGAAGCTGTACACGTCGTACTTCAGCCACGGCGAGACCCCGCGTCTCCCGTTCGTCGGCGACGGATTCTGGGAGAAGGCCAGCCGAGGGGTCCTCGAGGCCCTCGGATATCGAGGGATTGCAAAGGGCCCGAGGGAACGCTGGATCGGAGGGCTGCTCCGCCTCATGCCCCCCGTGTGGGACGAGTGCGCCCAAGTCGTCCGCTCCGTCCGTGGCCCGGTCCGAGGCGAACTCTTCGATGTCGGCTGCGGGAACGGGTCCTATCTCGAAGTCATGCGCGCCCTTGGCTGGAGGGTGCGGGGCCTGGAGCCCGACCCCGTGGCTGCTCGGATTGCCCGGGGCCGCGGTTTCGATGTGATCGAGCGGTCGATCGAGGAGGCCGATATTCCGCAGGAATCACTCCAAGTCGTCACGATGGACCACGTGATCGAACATGTGATCGATCCCGTCCAGGCCCTTGCGACGGCTCACGGTTGGCTCAAGGAAGGCGGACAGATGACCATCACGACGCCGAACGCCGAGAGCCGAGGCCATCGAAAATTCAGGGACGCGTGGTTCCATCTCGATCCTCCGCGGCATCTGCACCTTTTCTCCCTGCGCAATTTGATGGCTTGCGTCGAACGCGCCGGACTCCGGACGGTCGAGTGTGGCACGGTCGGGAGCGGTCATCTGGTCTACGACGGCAGCGTGTCCGTTCGGACGACGGGCCGTTTTCGTGTGGGCGACCTGACGACCGTCGCGAGCGGGCGGGACCGCGCGTTTCGGATCGGAGAGAGCTTCCTCGTGCGGGTCCGGCCCGCGGCGGGCGAGGAGATCTTCCTCACCTGCAAACGGTAGCGGGCGACCGAAAGACTAGCACGAAGCGTCGCAGCCGCGGGCGATCCAGTACAACCGGGCGTATCCGTTGTCGAAGACTTTCATGAAGGGCGCATCGTCGAAGCGCGCGATCACGCCGCGATCCATGGGCTCCGCGGGCTCCCACGGGAGAAGCCGGATCCCCTGCTCCATGTCCCGATCGATCCAGAGGTACGTCCCGTTGCGTGTGCCGGAAGGCGATGGGATCGGTTGAAGGACCGCGGACGGGTCGATGACGGTCCGGTCCCAGGTGGCGTTCAAGCCGCCGAACCCAAAGACAATCGAGGACGCGTGGTGGTCCGTGACGATCAGGCCCTCGGCATGGTCCCTCGCCCAATAGGCCGGATCAATTCCCGCCGGGATCGTGCCCTCTTTCCATCCCGCGAACGTGGACGGTGGCGGGATGCCCGCGAGGCCGTTCGCGACCAAGAGGACCGCGCAGGCGGCGAGGGCGAGATGTCGCCGAGGCCCGCGAAGGCCTCTCAGATCGAGGAGTCGGGAGAAACCCACCGCCGCGAAGATTCCGAACGGGATGAGCAGGTACTCCAGATGCCGGTAGGGAATGATCACGCGCGGGGCGACCGCGATGCCGACGAGCGCGGAGAGGAGGAGGATCGCGAGCCAGACGGTGGCATGGAAACCGTCTTTCTCGAAGTCGAGGAATCGCCTGCCGGCCGCGGAGAAGGAGAGGAGGATGACCAGCGGGACGAAGTAGGCGAGGCCTTCGGGGGGGACCCGGACGGTCGTCCCGGGGACGCTCCCCAGGATCGTCACCACTCCGATGGCGAGCAAGGTGACCGCAGCGGCGAGCCATGACGCCGCGATCGTCCGGAAGCCCGGAGCTCGAGGTCGGTACCGCCAGGCGACCCTGGGGCGAAGAGCGACGAGCGCCGCCAAGAGGAGGAGTCCGAAGGCGAAGCCAACGAACAGAAGCCACCACGGTCGGATGTCGACGTCGGTCAGGATTGACTCGCGGAACGTGGTCGCATAGCCGAACCAATACGCGAGGGTCCCGACGGTGAGGACCGACGCGAAGGCGATCTCGCGTATCGTGCCGGCGCCGGGGGACCAAGGACGCACCAAGCCTCCGATGGCGATCGCCCCGAGGACCATCAGCAGGAGGAAATAGGCCGAGAGGTGGTGCGTGACGATCAGAGCGCCCGAGACCAGGAGCAGTGGTGCGAGGGCTTTCGGGTCCGCGCGGAGCCGGAGGAACAGGACCAGACCCGCGAACACGAACAGGTCCCCGAGGGTGGCGGGCGCCGCGTGGGCCGTCGTGTACGCATGGGGGATGGCCCCCGCCAGGAACGCGGCCGCGAAGAGTCCGAAGCGCGCCTCCTTTGTGATGCGGACCGCGAGGAGGAACATCGGGACGACGGCGAGAGCTCCGAGGATGGGGATGAGGAGGTTCAGGACCGTGGGGACGTCTCCACCGGCCAGGTCCACCACTCCCGCCTGCGGAAAGAAAACGCCGGGAAAGTAGGGGTACGTGATCCCCCATCCGTAGTATACGGTGGAAACGTGACCGGTGCGGAGGAGGCTCTGAAGGATCGCGAAATATTCGCCGGTGTCGGATCCCCAGTAGAGGAAGGACCAGAGCGGCGAGAGGCGAATGGCGATCGCGGCAAGCAAGGTCGCCGCGAGGGCCGTCTTGACGGACTTCCTCATTCGGCGGCGAACCGGCCCGCTCTGATAAAGCGTTACCGCGATGCCGCTCCCGGATCCACGTCGCGTGGGGTCGCAAACTATTTC
>Ga0134064_10000120_pt1 | contig 11191 bp, 10 predicted proteins | sample 15_taG_7_FD_94472 | JGI IMG/M metagenome (GOLD analysis project Ga0134064, IMG submission 94472) | Grasslands soil microbial communities from the Angelo Coastal Reserve, California, USA - 15_D_Wat_20cm_2_0_1 metaG | ecosystem: Environmental > Terrestrial > Soil > Grasslands ...
TATTCGGTTCTCAGCGCGCATCCATGACGGCACCCTGGAACCGGCTGCTGCGGCCCAAACCACTGATCTTGGGCGCAGTTCTCGCAAGCCTCGCCTGCCTTGTGGCCTTAGCGCTTAACCGCGAAGCGGGCATTGGCTCTTCGCCGACGACCGCCCAGCGGACGGCTGAACCGCGCCGGCCGGCCCTCACCGCTGCCGAAGAGCAGTACATCCGCGAGCTCTGGCCGATCCACGGCGATGTCGAGCGAAGCACGATGCGAATGAGCCTCGGGCAGATCTTCTATACGACGCAGGGTCTCAGTCGGGCCGAGCTCGGCACCCGAGTGAAGGAAGCTCTCGCCAGCTACCAGGCGGCTGAGACCCGACTTCACGCTTTGGAGCCCCCGACGTCTCTGCGCAGCGAGCACCTAGAATACCTCTCGGCGGTCCGGCTCTTCAAGGAGTCCGCCGCCGAGGTGCTCAAGATGTTCACCGACGGGCGGGACGATCACATGCTCGTCGCCTATCCAAAAAGCCAGGAGGGAAGCAACAAGATACGAGAGGTGGGGGGAAAGTTCTGGCCGCACGAGTTTCCACCCAACTGAACCGGGAGCTACCGGCCTGGAGGAAGCCGGCCCGGATTGATGCACACGGATGTCAGCGGTAGCACCGCTCATTTGAACGGTTACCAAAGGAGACACGGTTATGCTTAGCAAACCCATGTTAAATCACGCGATGCGGATAGGGATCCTCGCAATGGTCGCGTGTCTCAGCAGCGCTGGGAGCCTTCTCGCCAAGGATGACGACGACGATGATCGCCAGCAGGAGCAAGAGCGACCGCCTCAAGTATTGAAGCAAGGCTTCGAAAGCACCGACCAGATGCTCAGCGACATCGAGCGAGCCGAGCGAGGACCGAAGTATTCGGCGTGGCTCGTCGAAAGCACCCGGTTCCTGAATGTGCCTCACCGCTCATTCCAGCCCGACGTCGGCGACCCCGCCTTCGTCGACCTGCCGGTGAACATCGGGATCATCAAGGCCCCAAACGGAGACATCACGCTATACGACAGCGGGTGGAAACAGCTCGCCTACATCTTCGACTGGAACACCTCGTGTTGCTGGTACGGGATCCGCGATCAGATGAAGGCCATCGGGCTGGATCCGGATCGCGTCGTCAGGATCATCATCGGCCATGGTCACTGGGACCACTCCGGCCAGTTGAGCGAGTTTCCCAACGCGGTGCTCTACGTCCAGAAGGAGGAGCTCAAGCAGATCGATTTCTTCCTCGACTACCCCGTCAGGTTCAACGCCGGCCACATCCGGGCCGTCAACACGATCGACCCCCTCACCGGCAGCCAGGTCGGACCGCCGCAGCAGGCCTGCGCGCGCAGCCCGGTCTGTGGCTATCCGCCGCAGACGGTGCAGGAGATCCTCGGCAAGGTTCTCGCGGGCAAGGCGAAGTTCGTCGACGGCCGGCACGAAGTCGCCCCGGGTATGATCATCCACCCGGCGTTCCGCGGGCATACCTACGGGTCGCAACTTCTGCAGGTCAACACGGCTCGGGGGCAGCTCGTGTTCGGCAGCGACACCTACTCATCCTGGACGGGGATCAGGGACTGGTTCGTGGCGAACATCCAGCAGACGGATACGATCCAGCAGTTCCTCGCGTACGAGAAATGCTATGTCCTGACATCGAAGCAGAATAGCTTCAACAACTGCGTTTCGGCTCATGAGCCGATCTCGTATACGGCGGCATATCCGCTCACGTCCAACTGGTGGAACATCCCCGGAGGGAATTGCTCGCGCGCGGCCGAGCTCACGCTCGCCAATGGCGAGAGGACGCACGTGCCCGCCAGCCCCGACCGGACGCCGCCAGCCAGTTGCCACTCGGTGGTTCCCCCGCACGCGATCCATCCATAGCATCACTCTGCTGCAATTCCGGGTCTGGGCTCGCCGAAGCGCGGGCTCGGACCCGCCCCTTATCCCCGATGGGGCGTCGCGATTGCATCGCGGGTTGGTCGCCGTTGCGACGGCTTTCGTCCTGTTGCCGCAAGAGGCGCCCGCCCATGACCCAGACACTTTGGGTGGGGTCTTCCGTACTCATGACGTCGGCGCCACGTGGACGTCTATCAACCCGGGCATCTTCGTAAGCGGCGCGCTCGCGCTGGCGGTCAGCCCGCGGGATCCGAATCACCTGCTGCTGGCAACCGATAGCGGCTTGTGGCGCTCGCGAAACGGCGGGCGCGATTGGGACGTCGAGGCGCCGGGCATCCTGACGGGCCCGGCATTCGCCGCCGCGTTCGATGCTGACGGCCAGCGCGCGCTGGTGGCCGGGACTACGACCCTGTTCCGCGACGATGGGGACCGCTGGCGACCGGTCCGAACGCCCGCGGGCGCCGCCCCGGCACGCGCGCTGTTAGCAGGAGCCGTGCCAGGACGCGTATATCTAGCCGGCCGATCTGGCCTCTACCGGAGCGACGACTGGGGGCAGTCCTGGGCGAACGCGGGAAGTGCGATTGAAGCGGACCATGTCGATGCCTTACTGGCGCCTCCCGGGCGTCCGGACGACGTCTACGCGGTAGCCGGGGGATCGGTCTGGTCGAGCAACGATGCGGCTCGGAGTTGGCAGAGGCGAACTGGCGGAGTTCCCGGCCACGGCGTGGAGGCTGTCGGTTTTGATTCAACGACCCCGGCCCGTCTCTGGGCGGTAGGCTCCGGGCAGGTATTCAGGAGCGATCATCCAGGTGAGCGCTGGCGCCCCGTCGGCAAGCCGGTGCCCGAAACGCTCGCGATGGCGCTTGCCATGGCGATCAGCGGCGAAGTGATCGTGATCGCGACTGACCGCGGCGTGTTCCGCAGTGCCGATGGCGGCGAACGATGGGAGCTTCCGAAAGAAGGCCTCCCTGCTCACCTGGCCGCTCGGGTCTTGGTCGGCGACTCGCGCAGTCCCACCACGCTGTACGCCGGTTTTGCGCTCACAGGCTACGAAGACCTGCAGACGCGAGTACGGCGGAGTGAAACCGCATCCTCGCGATCCAGCCTGGGCAACATTGTCGGGGGCTTCGGGCTCGTCGTCCTGCTCGCCCTGGGTGTGATTGCAGCGGCGCGGCATCTGGCGCACAAGCTTCGATGAGCGGACGCGCGTGGCTCGCACTCGTGATCATGGTCGGCCTTGTCACCGGCTCGGTCCTGTTCATTTGGCTCACCGGTCGGTCGAACGCCGGCGGGTTCGAGGAGATCAGACTCCCCAACCGGACCGACATGCCTGTTGCCATTGCGGCAGCGCGGGACGGGACAGTGTGGTTCACGCTCGAATCCTCCGACGTCATAGGACGGTTGCGAAACGGGCAGATTGAGAGGATTCCAAAGGGCGCGCAGAGCATCGAGCCGCTCGGCTTGGCCGTGGACGTAGAGGGCAGAGCCTGGTACACGGAAGCGCCGAAGCAAAGCATTTCCCGGGCTTCGCCCGACGGCGCCATCGCCTCGTTCGGGCTCTCGACGCCGGTGGCCAGGTTGGGGCGGCTGACAGTCGGGCCCGATAACACCGTGTGGTTCGCCGAACCCACGGTGATGAGTGTTACGCGCCTGCGGGACGGGCGTTTCACTCGCTATGTCATGGGCACGCTCACCGCGAAGATACCCGCCGATGCGGCACCGTTCGGCGTCGCCAGCGCCCCCGATGGGGCCGTGTGGGCCACGCTTCCGAGTGCAGACCAGCTGCTGCGCATCGCTCCCGACGGCAACACAACGGCATTCGACGTGCCCACCCGCAGGAGCGGTCTGGGGGACATCGCCGTCGCTCCGAACGGAGCCGTCTATTTCCTCGAAATGACCGGGAATAACATCGGCCGTTTTGTCGGCGGAAGGTTCGAAGAGTTTGCGGTTCCCACGCCGCGCGCGGGCCTCACGGCCCTTGCTGTGGCGCCGGACGGAGCTGCGTGGTTTACGGAACTCCGCGGCCATCGGCTCGGTCGCCTTCGTGACGGCACGATCACGGAGTTCGAACTGCCCCGGCCGGATGCGCGACCGTTCGGTATCACCGTCGATGGCGCGAACAACGTCTGGTACAGCGACCTCAGTGGATGGCTGGGACGGCTCGACGCAGGCCGGGCCCGGGGCCGCTAACCGCCTATGATGCGGACCGTCCGGCTGTTGGCCGCGGTCGCGCCGGCGGCGGCGCTTCTTCTCGCGCCGGCAACGGTGGCCGCGCCCTATGTGCCGAAGGACGATGCGACCGTCCTCGAGCGCCTGCCACTCAAGCCGACAGATCCATTGGGGCGCGAACTGCGCGAACTGCGCGCCCGCCTCGCGGCGCAGCCGGACGATCTCGACGCGGCCGTGACCATCGGCCGGCACTACTTCCGGCTGGCGATGTCCGAAGGCGACCCGCGCTTCATCGGGTACGCGGAAGTAGCGCTGCGGCCGTGGGCGCGCAGCAAGGAACCGCCGCGCAACGTCCTCGTGTTGCGTGCACTGCTGCGGAAGTATCGGCATGACTTCGCGGGCGCCCTCGACGACCTCGCCGCGGCCGCGGCGTCCGATCCCAGCGACGCGGAGGTCTGGCTGTGGCGCGCCGCCATCCTTCTGGTGCAGGCGGACTATGTCGGTGCGCTGAGCGCCTGCGACCCGCTCCGCGCGAGGGGCGAGTCGCTCGACTGGATCGGCTGCAAGAGCTCGGTGGAAGGCGTCATCGGCGGGGCGGAGCGCGCCCACGCATCCCTAAGTGAGGGCCTCGCCCGCGGGCGGGGAGTGCGCGCCGGGCCGCGGCTTTGGATGCTGAGTCGGCTCGCCGAGTTCTCCCTCGTCCTCGGCGAGACCGACCGCGCGGAACGACACTTCAAGGAGGCGCTCTCGCTCGGCGTGAGCGACCAGTTCCTGCTCGCTGCTTACGCCGATTTCCTGCTCGATCGCGGGCGCCCACAGGAGGTTGTGACGCTGCTCAAGGACTGGACCCGCTCCGATCCGCTGCTGCTGCGGCTCGCGCTGGCGGAGAAGGTGCTCGGGGCGCCCGTCCTAGAAGAGCACGTGCGGACGCTGAAATCGCGCTTCGATGCCGCGGCTATGCGCGGTGACATGCTGCACCAGCAGGAGGAGGCGCGGTTCAATCTCTACCTTCTCGGGCAGCGGCCGCGGGCGCTGGCGCTGGCGAAGGAGAACTGGACGCTGCAACGCGAGCCGCGCGACGCGCGCATCCTGCTCGAAGCCGCGCTCGCGGCGAATGACCCGAAAGCCGCGCAACCTGCGCTCGACTGGCTCGCGCGTACCGGCTACCAGGACCCGTACTTGCGCCGGCTGGCGGCGCGGCTCGAGAACTCTCGCCCTTGAGGCTCATCGCCCTCCTGTTTGCCTTCGCGGCTGCGCAGGCGCTCGCGCACAACCCGAGCGACAGCTACCTGGGGCTCGTGGTCGACGGGCCGAGTATCGAGGGCCAGTGGGACATCGCGCTGCGCGACCTCGAAGTCGCCGTCGGACTAGATGCCAATGGGAATGGCGAGATCAGCTGGGGCGAGGTAAGGGCGAGCCACGCCGCCATCGCCTCGTATGCGCTGGCGCGCCTCACATTGCGGTCGGGAGCGTCTGCCTGTCCAGCGCGAGTGACCGGGCTGCTGGTAGACGAACATGGCGACGGGACGTTTGCGGTGCTGCGCTTCGTCGCGACCTGCCCGGACTCGGTCACGAAGCTCGACGTCGACTACACGCTGCTCTTTGACGTCGACCCGCAGCATCGGGGCCTTCTGCGGCTGGAGCACGCGGGCGCCACCCGCACCGCAATCTTTAGCCCCGAGCGCAGCCGTCAGAGCTTCGAGCTGGCCCAACCGTCGCGGTGGCAGCAATTCCTCGACTATGGACGCGAAGGAGTCTGGCACATCTGGATCGGCTTCGACCACATCCTGTTCCTGCTTTCGTTGCTGCTGCCGGCCGTGCTCCGGCGCACGAACGGACGATGGGAGCCGGTCGAGGCGTTCTCGCCCGCGTTCTGGAACGTGTTCGGGATCGTCACCGCCTTCACGGTGGCGCACTCGATCACCCTTAGCCTTGCGACGCTCGGCGCGGTCGCGCTCCCATCGCGTCTGGTGGAGCCGGCAATCGCGCTGTCGGTCGTATTGGCCGCCTTGAACAATCTGCGGCCCGTGTTCTACGCACGGCGCTGGGTGGTTGCATTTCTATTCGGACTCGTCCACGGCCTGGGCTTCGCGAATGTCCTGAAGGAGCTCGGCCTGCCGCAAGGTGCGCTCGCGCTCGCGCTCGTCGGTTTCAACCTCGGCGTTGAGGCCGGGCAGCTGGTGATAGTCGGCGCGTTCCTGCCGGTCGCGTTCCTCCTTCGCGGGACGGCGTTCTATCGACAGGTTGTTTTCTTCGGCGGCTCGGCGCTGATTGTTCTGGTTGCAGGAATCTGGCTAGTCGAGCGTTCGCTCGACGTGCAGCTCGCAATCTTCGCCGCGGCGACGCGGCCAACCGTTGGTAGTTATGACAACATGCGCGACATGCTGGTGATCGCCAGCGCAGTCAGGACTGCGAAGAGCAGCTTCAGAGGTTCGCCGCCTGCCGAAAAAGAAAACGCCCGGCTCGCTTTCGCTCGCTGGGCGCTTAAACCATCGCGCGTGGATCCACGCGATGGAGGGGGATCCATCGCTGAAAAGCATAGCGCTCGGGTCAATCAAGGGCCTGACTGCACCCTGACAAGAGGCTTACGCGCGGCGCTGTTTCGCAGGCTTAATGACTTACAATGCAGGCGGCGGGCCTCCCCGCATTGCAGTCTGGTGAACCTGGTCAGGTCCGGAAGGAAGCAGCCACAGCCGGCCCCTGCAGGTGCCGGGGGTCAGGCTCGCCACTAATTTATTTACCGATGAGCTATCAAGTACTTGCCCGCAAGTGGCGGCCGCGGGACTTCGGCAGCCTGGTGGGGCAAGAGCACGTCGTCCGGGCATTGCGGCACGCGCTCGAGCAAAAGCGGCTGCATCACGCGTACCTGTTCGCCGGTACGCGGGGGGTCGGCAAGACGACTCTCGCCCGCATCCTGGCGAAATGCCTCAATTGCGAAACCGGCGTCACGCCGCAGCCCTGCGGCAAGTGCACGGCGTGCCTGGAGATCGATGCCGGGCGCTTCGTCGATCTGCTCGAGGTGGACGCGGCCACCAATACGCGGGTCGACGAAATGCGCCAGCTGCTCGAGACCGCGCAATACGTTCCGAGCCGCGGGCGCTACAAGGTGTACGTGATCGACGAGGTGCACATGCTGTCGGCGTCGGCGTTCAACGCCATGCTGAAGACCCTGGAAGAGCCGCCCGAGCACCTGAAATTCATCCTTGCCACGACCGATCCGCAGAAGATTCCGGTAACGGTGCTCAGCCGCTGCCTGCAGTTCAACCTGAAGCAGATGCTGCCCGCCGCCATCGCCGCGCATCTGAGCAGGGTCCTGGAAAACGAGAATGTCGAATTTGATCGCGAGGCGCTCGCGCTGATTTCCCGCGCTGCAGCCGGCAGCATGCGGGACGCGCTCTCCCTGCTCGACCAGGCGATCGCTCACGGCGGCGGCCGCGTGGCGGCAGCGGGCGTGAGGGAGATGCTCGGCGCGATCGACCAGACTCATCTGCTGCGGCTGCTGGCGGCGGTTGCGGCGGACGACCCGCGGGCCGCGATCGCCGTGGCCGACGAGATGCAGGCGCGCAGCCTGTCCTTCGATGCCGCCCTCGCCGACCTCGCCGGCCTGCTGCTGCGCATCGCGATGGCGCAGACGGTGCCCGATGCGCTCGGCGAGGACCTGCCCGAGCGCGCGGCGATCGTCGATCTTGCCGGGCGCATCGACGCCGAGTCCGTGCAGCTCTATTACGAGATCGCGCTGCAGGGCAGGGAAGACCTGCCGCTCGCGCCCGACGAGCACGCTGGCTTCGTCATGACCCTGCTGCGCATGCTCGCGTTCCGGCCGGAGGGCGCAAGCCGTGACCGGATAATTCTCGAAAAGACCAAGGCGAGTACGCCTTCCGCCGACAAGAGCTGGCCCGAGCTGGCGCGCCAGCTCGCGCTCACCGGCGCGACGCGCGAGCTGGCGCGCAATGCCGAGCTTCGTCGGCGCGAGGGCAGCCTCTTCGAGCTCGCAGTGCCGAAGGAGAAGGCCTACCTGGCCGATCGCAACTACCAGGACAAGCTGCAGGCGGCTCTCGAGCAGCATCTCGGCAGCGGCGTCACGGTGAAGGTCGCGGTGGGCGAGACCTCGGGCGCCAGCGCGGCCGCCATCGAGAACGGCGAGCGCGAAGCGCGGCGTGCCGAAGCGGCGCGTGCGGTGCGCTCGGACGGGTTCGTGCAAGACCTCGTCGACCTGTTCGACGGCAAGGTCGTCGATTCCACTATCGGCAGCAATGAGGGCAGCAATGAGGGCAGCAAGGAGCGGAGACCCCGGAAATGAAGGGCAACATCGGCCAGCTGATGAAGCAGGCGCAGCAGATGCAGGAGAACATGCGCCGCATGCAGGAGCAGCTCGCGGCGCTCGAGGTCGAAGGCCAGTCGGGCGCGGGGATGGTGAAGGTGCAGATGACCTGCAAGTACGAGGTGAAGCGGGTCACCATCGATCCTTCGCTGGTCGGCGAAGATCGCGAGATGCTGGAGGATCTCGTCGCCGCCGCCTTCAACGACGCTTCGCATCGCGTGGAAGCGACGATCGCCGAGAAGATGAGCGGCATGACCGCGGGCCTCGGCCTGCCCGCGGGATTCAAGCTGCCGTTCTGAGTGGCCAAGGATTCGCTTCCCGCCTCGAAGGGGCTGGAGCGCCTCGTCGAGGCGTTGCGCGTTCTGCCAGGCGTCGGACCGCGCTCGGCGCAGCACATGGCGTACCATCTGCTGCAGCACGATCGCGCCGGCGCCGATCAGCTGGCGCGGGCGCTGGCCGGCGCGCTCTCGACGGTGCGCCGCTGCGCCAGGTGCCACAATTTCACCGAAGAGGAGGTGTGCGCCTTGTGCCGCTCGCCGCGGCGCGATGCCTCGCTGCTCTGCGTGGTGGAGACGCCCGCCGACCTGGCGGTAGTCGAGCAGACGCTGAGCTACTCCGGAATGTACTTCGTGCTGATGGGGCGCCTATCGCCGCTCGACGGCGTCGGCGCGCGCGACATCGGCCTCGACCGGCTGCTTGCGCGAGCGACCGACGGCGAGGTGCAGGAAGTGATCCTCGCCACGAATTTCACCAATGAGGGCGAGGCGACGGCGCATTACATCGCGGAGATGCTGCGCGCGCGCGACATCAAGGTGAGCCGCATCGCGCGCGGCGTGCCGCTCGGCGGCGAGCTCGAATACGTCGATGCCGGCACGATCTCGCAGGCGCTGCTGGACCGCCGCAATATTTGAGGAGGAGGCTTTTCATGAAGAGAAAACTGCTCGCATGGGTATTGCTCGCCGCAGCCGCGCAGGTTCATGCTCAGATCGAAAAGCGCGACGTGCACATCGCGGTCGGCGGCAAGACCGCGCTCTATTACCTGCCGCTTACCCTCACCGAGCGGCTTGGCTTTTTCAAGGACGAGGGACTCAACGTGCGCATCAGCGATTTTGCCGGCGGCACACGCTCGCTGGAAGCAGTCGTCGGCGGCAGCGCGGACGTGGTCGCCGGCGCCTATGAGCATACGATCAACATGCAGGCGCGGAAGCAGAGCTTCCAGGCCTTCGTCCTCGCGGGAGCCTCGCCGCAGATCAGCGTCGGTATTGCCACCTCCCGCGCCGCGAGCTACAAGTCGCCCAGGGACTTGAAGGGGCTCAAGGTCGGCGTCAGCGCGCCGGGCTCGAGCACCAACATGGTCATCAACTACGTGCTCGCCAAGGGCGGGCTGAAGCCGACGGACGTGGCGATCATCGGCGTCGGGCAGGGCGCGACGGTAATCGCTGCGATGGAGCAAGGCCAAGTCGACGTGCTGTCGCAGACCGACCCGGCGATGACCATGCTGGAAAAGGAAGGCAAGATCAAGATCATCGCCGAGACGCGCACGCCCGCAGGCACCGAGCAACTGTTTGGCGGGCCGATGCCGGCCGGCAGCCTCTATGCGCCGGTCGAGTTCATCAAGAAGAATCCCGGCACCGTCCAGGCCCTGACCAACGCCACCGTGCGCGCCCTGCTGTGGATGCAGGAGGCGTCGCCCCAGCAGATCCTCGCCACGGTGCCGGAGGAGTACCTCCTCGGCAACAAGGCGATGTATCTGTTCGCGTACAACAACGTCAAGACGGCTTATTCGAAGGACGGATATTTCAGCGACGCCGGAGCGAAGACCACGCTCAAGGCGCTGGCCTCGTTCAACCCGGCGGTCAAGCCCGACGCCATCGACCTCGCGCAGACCTATACCAACGAGTTCGTGAAGAAGGCGCACGCGAAATACGGCAAGAAGAAGTAGCGCACGATGGCCGTTGCGGCGCTCGCGCTCGAGGACATCACCGTCACGTTCGTCTCCCAGGACGGCGCTCGCTACACTGCTCTGCGGAACACGACGCTGCGCATCGCTCCCGGCGAGTTCGTGTCCGTAGTCGGACCGACCGGTTGCGGCAAGTCCACGCTGCTGAATGTCGCGGTAGGACTGCTGCAGCCGTCGGCGGGCCGCATCCGGGTGTTCGACGAGCCGCTCGCAGGACTCAACCGCAAGGCAGGCTACCTGTTCCAGACCGAAGCGCTGATGCCGTGGCGCACGGCGCTGCAGAACGTCACCGCCGGGCTCGAGTTCAGAAAGACTGATCCTTCGCAAGCGGCGCGGCAAGCCGGGAACTGGCTGCAGCGCGTCGGGCTCGGCGGCTTCGGCGAGCGCTATCCGCACCAGCTCTCGGGCGGCATGCGCAAGCGCGTCGCGCTGGCGCAGACGCTGATCCTCGATCCGCAGATCATCCTGATGGACGAGCCGTTCTCCGCGCTTGACATCCAGACGCGGCAACTGATGGAGAACGAGCTGCTCGAGCTGTGGTCGGCCAACCGCAAATCGGTGGTTTTCATCACCCACGACCTCGAGGAGGCGATCTCGCTCTCGGACCGGGTGGTGGTGCTGTCGGCGGGCCCCGAGGCGCACCCGATCGGCGAGTTCGACATCGACCTGCCGCGTCCCCGCGACGTGGCGGAGATTCGCCTCGCGCCGCGCTTCATGGAGCTTCATAGCCTGATCTGGCGCGCGATGAAAGACGAAGTTCTCAAGAGCTATGCGCAGCAGCAGAAGCAGCAATAAAGCGGCCCTGCGCTTTTGGCAGGTGGTGCTGTTCA
>Ga0134064_10000122_pt1 | contig 11176 bp, 10 predicted proteins | sample 15_taG_7_FD_94472 | JGI IMG/M metagenome (GOLD analysis project Ga0134064, IMG submission 94472) | Grasslands soil microbial communities from the Angelo Coastal Reserve, California, USA - 15_D_Wat_20cm_2_0_1 metaG | ecosystem: Environmental > Terrestrial > Soil > Grasslands ...
CGCGTATCCGGAAGCGGAGAGCACGGTGGCGGGCGGTACCCCGGCGCGATGCGGGATGGGCGCGAATCCCACCCGCATCCGGCCCGCCGCAACCGCGGCCCGGAGCCCGCGAACCGCATCGTGGCCCACGGTCATGAACGCTACGCGGCCGGCCGCGAACAGCCGGGCGATCTCAACGCCCGCGGGACCCTGGTCGTGAGGAGGCGGGGCCACGGCCCAGCGCCTCACCCAACCCTCGTACCAGCGGATCGCCGCGACGGTGGCGGGCGCATCGAGGCAGCCCGAGGCGCGTCGGCCGCCGGGGCAGAGGACGTCGCCGCCCCCCGCCCAGACCCACGGCAGCCAGAACGAGGGCCGCCGGTCGAAGGCGGCTCCCCACTGATCCATCCGCCCGTCGCCATCGCGATCGCGTGTGAGCAGCTGCGCCGTCCGCAGGAAGTCGTCCCACGTCCAGTCGTCGGGCGGATACGCGACCGCCGCGCGGTCCAACAGGTCCCGATTGTATGCGACCATCACCGGCGTGTAGCCCCGGGGGAGGGCGTACAGCGCCGCACCGCGACGGAAGACCGCGAGGACCTCCGGGTTGTAGCGGGCGAGGTCGACACCGACGCGGGAGAGGTAGGGTGCGAGATCGAGGGCTTCCCCTCGGTCCACCAGCGCGGGGACGTCCACGTCGTCCAGCTGGAACACATCGGGGAGGGCATCGTCCGCCGTCGCCGTGAGCAGGAGGCGGCGATACTCCGCCTGAGAGAGCGCGACGTTGTGCTGCACCACCTGCAGCCCCGGGTGCCGGGCGCGATAGGGTGTGAGCAGCAGGTCTTCGAGCCGTGCGGCAGCGTCGTCGGCCCGGTGGAGGAGCTCGACCCCCGGGCCCGGGGCTGCGCCGCACCCCCAGCAGGCAAGCGAGCACGCGAGAGAGCAAGCCAGCATGCGGCTCACCCGAGCCGCGCTCCCGCCGCGTCGAACAGGTGCAGCTGCCGGCGGTCGAGCTTCACGCCCACCCGGTCGCCGGGACGGAGGTCCGGGATGCCATGCACGCGGGCCACGAGCGGCTCGCCGCCCCCGTCCAATCGCACGAGCGTGTCTGGACCGAGTGGCTCGACGCCGCGGACGTCGGCTGCTCCGATGCCCTGATCGGGGGCGACGAGACTCACGTGCTCGGGCCGCACGCCGAGGTAGATCTCGCCTTCGTAGCGCTCGAGGGACACGGGAATTGAAAAGGCGCCGCAGTCCACCACCCCTCCATCATCCCCCGTCCCTCGTCCCCTGCCGCGGAGGATGTTCATGCCCGGGCTCCCGATGAAGCGCGCGACGAAGACGTCGGCCGGGCGCCCGTACAGCTCGGCGGGCGTGCCCACCTGGCGGAGCCGCCCCCTCTCGAGGACCGCGATCCGCTGGCCCATGGTCATGGCCTCGATCTGATCGTGGGTCACGTACACGACGGTCGTATGGAGGGCGCGGTGCAGCTCGAGCAGCTCGGCCCGTAGCTCGGCGCGCAGCGTGGGCTCGAGGTGCGACAACGGCTCGTCGAGCAGGAAGACCTGGGGTTCGCGCACCAGGGCGCGACCCAGCGCCACTCGCTGGCGCTCGCCGCCCGAGAGCTCCCACGGCCGGCGGTCGAGCAGCGTGCCGAGCCCCAGCCGGTCGGCGGCCTGCTGCACCCGACGGGCGATTTCGGCGGCCGGCACGCGCCGCACTTCGAGTCCGAAGGCGATGTTGCGCCGCACGGTGAGATGCGGGTACAGCGCGTGCGTCTGGAACACCATCGCGACGTCGCGCGCGGCGGGGTCGAGACGGGTGACGTCGCGCTCGCCGATCAAGACTTCCCCGGCGCTGGGCTCGTCGAGCCCGGCGATGCAGCGGAGCGCCGTGGTCTTGCCGCAGCCCGAGGGCCCGAGCAGTACGAAGAACTCGCCGTCGTTCACGGCGAGCGACAGCTCCTCGAGCGCCGGCCGGCCGTGGGGATCGTACCGCTTGGCGAGGCGGCGGAGGGTGACCGACGCCACGGAGGGCTAGTTCCGCGTCGGGGGCTTGAACTCGACCGGCATCTCGAACCGCACACGCACCGGGCGCCCCGCGAACCGCCCCGGGGTAAAGCGCGCCGCCCGGACGTAGTCCTTGGCCGCCTGATTGAACCGCGCGTCGCTGCTCTCGATCACGCGCACCGTGCCGTCTTCAACGCGGCCGGTCGTGTCGATCACGGCCTCGACGATGACCCGCCCGCTGGTCCGGGAGAGGAGCAAGGGCGCGGGGTACGCGAGCGCCGGACCCGAAGTCCGGTGCGGTCGCTCCCGCACCTCCGCCTCGCGGTACACGTCGCCGGCGATGTGCAGGGTCACGGGGGGCATCGACGCGGCGGAGAACTCCACGGGCACTTCGACCAGCGTTTGCACGACCCGCCCTCGCACCCGGCCCGGCCGGAACAGGGTGCTCGCCACGAGCGCCCGGGCGGCTGCGACGAGCAGCGAATCGGTCCCCTGCTCGATGACCGCCGTCGCCGGCTCGGGGTTCCCCGCGCTGTCGATCACCACGCGTATGACGATCACGCCGTCGCCCCCTCCGGCGGGATACGGGAGCGGCGGCATCATCACGATTTCGGGCCGCTCGTCCACTTCGCTCACGCCGTAGACGCGCTGCGGCGAGGGTGGCGGTGGCACGAACGGCGTCGGCGCGCACCCGGTCGCGAGCACTACACCGATGAGCGCCGCGCGTCGCATTGGGGGCCGCTCAGAGCGCCGCGGCCGCGGCCGTCACATCATGCGCCCGGCGGACGGGCTCAACACGGCTTGAGCGATGAGATACACGAGCGCCGCCGTCACGAATCCGGTCACGATCACCCCGCGGACGGTCTCGATCGGCTTCTTGGCCGGCCCCGTCGTACCCACCAGCGCATTGATCTCGAGCAGCGCGATGATCACGAGCAGCACCACGGCCCAGAGGCCCCGGTGCCCGCCTGCAGGGAGCGTGAAATGGGACGCCGCGCCCATGAAGAACAGCATCGGGAACGAGAGCACGACGTTGGTGCGGGAGGCGAGGAACGCCCGCCGCGCCGCGCCGGCCGCCGCGGGATTTGCCTGGCCACCGCCCGCGGTGGCGACGGCGTTGGCGATCACAATTCGCTGATTCGGCCAGATCACGCGCCAGACGTTGGCGAGCATCACCGTGCCGAACGCCGCACCGGTGAGGATGGTGAGACCCCAGGGATCGCTCCAGCTGGCGCGCCGCAGAGCCAGGACGACCACACCGGACAGGAACGTGAGGGCCGCGCTCCAACGGAACCACCACAGCGCGCGCGGCACGAGCTTTTGCGTCGCGCCGCTCTTGGTCGCGGCGTCCGCCTCCGCCATGAACGGCCCTTGAACGAAGTTGAAGTAGTAGAGGAGACCGATCCAGGTGATGCCGGAGAGGAAATGAATCCAGCGGAACAGAAACTGGATTCCCGCGTCGGAGAACAGCGCCATCGTGCGCCTCCCAGTAAGGGACCGCGACGGAGACGTGACCTGCCGGTTCGGGAAGATATCGGCGCTTCAATTGGAATCAAGCGGGAACCTTCGTCCCGGGTCGCGGGTTGACTGGAACGGGAAGACACCCAACGAGGAGACAACCATGTCCGGCACCACCGCACCCACCCAGCGCCTCACCAAGCACTCGCTGCCTCAACTGCCGTATGACTTCGCCGCCCTCGAGCCACACATCGACGCCCAAACGATGCAGATTCACCACGGCAAGCACCATCAGGCCTACGTGAACAACCTCAACGCGGCGCTGGACAAGCATCCCGAGCTGTATCAGAAGTCCCTCGAAGAGCTGCTCCGCGGAATCAACAGCGTTCCGGAAGACATCCGTACGACGGTGCGCAACAACGGCGGCGGCCACCACAACCACTCGCTGTTCTGGACGATCATGGCGCCGGCCGGCAAGGGCGGGGGCGGCGAGCCGAGCGGCGCGCTGGCCGACGCGATCAAGAACGCGTTCGGCGGCTTCGCCGCGTTCAAGGAGCAACTGTCCGCCGCCGCCACCGGCCGGTTCGGGAGCGGCTGGGCGTGGCTCGCTGTCGCGAGCGCCAAGCTCGAGGTCTTGAGCACGGCGAACCAGGACAGCCCTCTCATGGACGGGAAGATTCCGGTGCTCGGGCTCGACGTGTGGGAGCACGCCTACTACCTCAAGTATCAGAACCGGCGGCCGGACTACGTCGCGGCGTGGTGGAACGTCGTCAACTGGGCCGAAGTGGCCAAGCGGTACGAGGCGGCGAGAAAATAGATTCAACCGTCGAGCGGCTCCGTGAACACGTCGGCGCTGCCGTCGGGGCCATAGCGGACCGTCACGCGCCACGGGCGGCAGCACACCTGGCAATCTTCCACGTACTCCTGGAGCGAGCCCCCGCCCGGGTCGAGGGCGAGCTCGTTCGCCTCGCCGCAATGGGGACAGACGACGACCACTTCGGTCTGGGTGGTCCCGTCGCCGAGGGGAATGTCCTCGTCGTCCAGCGGGTGGAGGTGGGACGGATCGGGGATCATGAGGGTCTGAGAGCCTGCAATATCGCGTCTTGGAGCAGGCCATTGGAAGTCACGAGGCTGGTGGCGTAGATGGAGCGCTCGCCACCAAGACTCGTGGCCCTCCCCCCGGCCTCCTCGACGATCACCTGCAGGGCCGCGATATCCCAGGGGTGCATCACGGGATCGACGGCGATCTCCCCCGCCCCTTCCGCCACCAGCATGTGCTGATAAAAGTCGCCGAAACCCCGCGTGCGCTCGACCCGGTCGATGAGTCCGTCAAGCCCGGACGGCGGCCCCGCCTCGCCAGGCCCGAGGTTGCCATGGAACAGCATCGCGCGCTCGAGCGACTCGACGCGCGACACCCGGATCCGCTGCCCGCCGCGGAACGCGCCGCTGCCGCGCGCCGCGTGCCAGCGGGCCCGCAAGGCCGGTGCGCTCGCGACGCCCGCCACCACCTCGCCGCCGGTCTCGATCGCCACAAGCGTCGCGAACACCGGAATGCCCCGCACGAAGTTTCGGGTGCCGTCGATCGGATCGATGATGAGCCGCGTCGGGGCGGTTCCCACCGCTTCCCCCTCTTCCTCGCCCAGCACGCCGAGTTGCGGGTGGTGCTCGTGCACCAGCTTCCGGGCCATCGCCTCGATCGCCTGGTCCGCTTCGGTGACGGGGCTGCGATCCGCCTTGTCAGCGACGCGGAGGCCGGCAGCACGAAACCACCGCAGCGCGAGCTCGTCAGCGCGATCAGCGAGCTCGGTGAGAAAGGGGAGCCAGTGAGCGGGGGACATGGAGTCGGAAGTTGAATGGAGCGGATGGGATTCGAACCCACGACCCCCTGGTTGCAAACCAGGTGCTCTCCCAACTGAGCTACCGCCCCCTCAGCGAAAATAGGGATGGAGGTGATAGCCGGGTAGTGAGCAGTAGACGCCAAGGTGCCGAGACGCCGGGTTGACATGAGGAGCGAGGTGGTAGGGAGCCGCCGCCCGCTGGACCGTGCTCCGTTCGGATAACCTGGAAACGCCTGACGGAGTTTCCGCGGACTCGCGCAACGATCATAGACGATATACGATCCCACGCCCGCTCCAGCGGCGGTGGTTCCGCGATCGCAACCCCTGAAGCTGCAAGAGCATCACGTGGGAAGCGCCCGTGCGACCGCGACAACGGAAGAGCTAGTGAGCGAGACGCCATAGGGTGGGCTAGCGGGCCCCCGTCCGGGGTGCATATTGCAACCGACTCAGGTGCTGTGATCCCCGGGGCGCGATGTCGTGCGGCTCGCCAATGCCCCGGGGGGAGCAAATCGCGAAACCGGCTGAGTGGGGACACCCACGCGGCCGGCTTTTTTTCTTTCCGAAGGCGGTGAGGGCGCCCGTTCCAGTGCCGAACATTCCTCGGACTCGCAAAAGGAGCTGCCCCATGAGACGCCTCACTCTGCTCTTCTGCCTCGCTGCCCTGGCGGCGCCGGCGCTGGACGCCCAAGAGGCGCCCGCCCCTGCCACCACCTCCGCCCGGAGGCGGGTGGCGGTGCTCGACTTCGACTATGGCACGGTGCACAGCTACGTGACCGACATCTGGGGGTCGGACGTGGACATCGGCAAGGGCATCGCCAACATGCTTCTGACTGAGCTGGTGCAAAACGGCACCTACACACTCATCGAGCGTACGCAGGTCGACCGCATCCTGAACGAGCAGAATCTCCAGCAGGAGGGGCGAGCGGATGCCTCGACCGCGGCCAAGCTCGGCCGGCTGCTCGGCGTAGACGCGATCATCATCGGGTCCATCACCCAATTCGGGCGCGACGACAAGAAGCTCAACGTGGGAGGTGGGAAGATCGGTTTCCATGGGATCGGGCTCGGCGGCCTCGGCAAGAAATCGTCCAAGGCCACCGTGGCGATCGACGCCCGGATCGTGAACATCGGGACCGGGGAGATTCTGGCCGTGGCGCAGGGGAAGGGTGAGTCGAAGCGCTCCGGGCTGACGCTCGCCGGCGCAGGGGGCGGCGGCGACGGCGTGTTGGGCGGCGTCCTCGACATGTCCAGCTCAGACTTCGGGAGTACGATCCTCGGCGAAGCGACGCGAGCGGCGGTGACCGACCTCGTCACCGCGTTGGCAGCGGCGGCGCCCAAGATTCCGGAGACCATCGCCGCGATCACGGCGCTCGTCGCCGACGTGACCGGGAGCGAGCTGATCATCAACGTCGGGACGGCAGGCGGGGTACGGATCGGTACCGAGTACACCGTGGTGCGCCCGGGGCGGGAGATCAAAGATCCCGCGACCGGGAGCGTGCTGCGCCGCGCGACGACGCCTGTGGGGAAGATCAAGATCACCTCAGCGGATGAGAGCTCCGCGACCGGGACGCTCAACGGCGACCCCGCGCACATCGGCGACTGTGTGGGCGCCTGTCCGCTCGCCCCAGCCGCCGGGCCGCCCGCGCAGAAGCAGGGACTGGATCCGGCTCCCGCCCCGTCGACCCCATCCGGGGAGGGCGTCGGCGTGCACCCCGCACTCTATACGGGTCCGGCCGCCGGACCGTTCACGTGGACTGGGTACTCGTTCACAGGCACGGAGCACTTCCGCTACGACGCGTTCGCAAACTTCGGAGGCCAGGCGCAGTCGGGGTTCTACGAGGTCGACGCGACGCCGGCCGGAAACGGTCGCGTCCAGCTGCGGATTCAGGGCCGGATGGGCAAGGATGCGTTCTCTATGACCACGACACTGGCGCCGAACGAAGCCATCCCCCTAGCGCAGATGGCGAAGCTCGGTCCGACCGGAATTGCCCTGTTCTCGGACTACGAACAGATGTTCACGGGACACCAGTGGCAAGTGGGCGAGGGGTGGGGGGGTCGGAGCTTCTCGTTCAAGACGGAGTCGACGTGTCAGTACGCCGGCGTGCAGGGGCTGCGCGGGGTGATGCGGAGCAACCAGGTCGTCATGGACTTGTGCGTCTCGCCCAACGTCGGCCTCCCCTTGGCGGTCACGACTGCCTACGGGAGCGGCTCAACGAATTTCAGCTACGGGCTCAAGCTGACGCAATTCCGGCCGTAGGGCAGTACGCAGTGCCCTGCGGTGTTGCCGGACAATGCCGACCGCGGCACTATTTCCGGTCCCGTTCGTGCGCCCACCTGGGAGGCGCGTGTGTCCTGGTCGACGAGAGCAACCGGTGCTCTGGCTGTCGTCTGCTTCCTGTTCACGGCGAGCGCGGCGGCTCAGGGCATCCGGGCACGGTTCGGCGTGGCGGTGGGAATGGCAGTCCCCACCGGCGACTATCACGCCGCGGCGAGCGGCGAGGGGTTCACCCCGGGGTGGCAGGGCGTGGCCCTCGTCGCGTTCACGAAGCCAGCGTGGCCCGTGGGGCTGCGCGTGGACGGAACCTACGGCACGAACGGCGCGAACGACCGTCTCAAAGCCGACCTGACGCCTCGGTGGGCCAACCGAGCGACGAGGAAACCAAGCTGGTGGGCGCGAACGTGGATCTGACATACCCGGTGGGATCGACCTCTCGCGTACAGCCGTACGTCCTCGGCGGGATTGGAGCCTACCACACCACGATCTCCGTCACCTCGGGCGGGTCCACGGCGAGCAGCTCCGAGACCAAGGTCGCCTGGAACCTGGGTGGGGGGATTCTCTACCGTATACGAGGCGCGGAGTTGTTCCTGGAAGCCCGCTACATCCACGTCGCAGCCGTTTCGGACTTTCCCAAGACAGCCTTCCTGCCGATCGCCGCCGGCATACGGTTGGGAGGCGGGTAGGCCACCGCTGGCCCCCTGCTACGGCCCGACCCGCGCCTGGAGTCGATACCGGCCGCCGAATACTCCGCCGCCGAACACTCCTGCGACCGCGACGTTATAGGTGCCCGGACTGAGTGTCCGTGTGAGTCGCGAGCAGAAGTTGTAGCGTCTCGGGTCGAGAAAACCGGCGCTCGTCAGGAACGTGCCCGCCGCGTCGAACAGGCCGATTTGCGTCGCATCCTCGAGCGCGAAGCCGCACGCCCCGACCCAAGGCGAGGTCTCGAACGTATAGGACCCGGGCTGCGCGATCTGCACCCGGTACACGTCGAGCGTCCGGGAATCGACGATGGCCGCTTGCACGTAGCCGTCGAGCGCCAACCCGCTCGCGGTCTGGATCGTGTGGTTGGGCCGGACCTGCATCGGGACGCCGATCGAGAAGGAGACGCGGTACGGCCCCGCTCCCAGCACCGTCAAGGGAGTCGGGATAGCCAACTCCCCGAAGGGTCCCCACAGGCTGCCGGGAGCGCCCAACGACTGATCACCGTCGATGGTCCCCCCGTAGAGAAAGTAGGTCCCGTCTTCCACATGGCTGAACGTGAAGGCGCCGCCCGCTTCGGCAAGGACGGTCTGCGCAATCGCTCCCGTCGTCGCGGTATACAGACGTGCAAGCCGCTGCGTGGGCGGACCGAAGCTCTGGGTCAGGCTGTTATACGCATTGACGAGCCCAGCGCCGTACGGACTCTGCGGGCCGGTGGCGTAGCTCGTGAGCCGGGACCGCAACTCGGCCGCCGTCAGCGACGGCGTCTGGGCTAAGACCAAAGCCGCCACGCCCGCGACATGCGGCGTCGCCATCGACGTGCCCTCGAAAAAGTCGTAGTCGGGCGAGGCCCTCGGAAAGTCCCACACCGTGGAATAGACCCCATCGGTCGCATCGCCAAACCCGAAGTTCCCCCCCGGAGCTCGGATGCCGACCTGAGGACCGAAGTTGGAGTACACGGTGGGAGCTCCATCGGGGCCGACGGCGGCGACGCCCAAGACTTCCGGGTAGGCGGACGGATAGTGCGGCGCCGAAGTAGCGTCGTTTCCCGCTGCCGCCACGATGAGGGCGCCCGTGTTTGCGGCGCTGACGATCGCGCTGTGCAGCGTCGGGTCGTTGAAGTAGCCTCCGAGACTCACATTGATGATCCTGGCCCCGGTGGTCGCCTGCACCGTACCCCCCGCCCCATCGTCCGCCGGCAAACCCGCCGCATAGAGAATGCCTTGCGCGACGTCGTACAAGGTTCCGAATCCGGCGGCGCCGAGGGCGCGAACCGGACGGATTCGCACGCTCCAATTCACTCCGGTCACCCCGATGCCGTCGTTGCCGACTGCGCCGATCGTGCCCGCGACGTGCAGGCCGTGGGCCCCGAGCGAGTCGGGCGCGAAGCACGTCCGCGTGCTGTCGAGCGAGTATGACGCCGGAATCGTCGGGTCGGGATCGGGGCCGTCGCCGTCCGCCGCGTTGCTGAGCATGCCACCAGAGCACAGCGGCACCGAGTCGGCGGAACTGACGAAGTCGTATCCATCGGATGCCAGGTTCGCGGCGATGCCCGGATGGTCGAATCGGATGCCGTCGTCCACCACGGCGACGAGCACCGCAGAACTCCCCTTGGTGATGGACCAGGCGCGCGGGAGGTCGATCAGGGCATAGTGCCAGGCCTGAAATGGATAGGCCGGATCGTTCGGTATGGTGCGCACCGCGGCTGCGGCCGCGGCGGCCGTCGCCCTGAAGGCACGCGCCGTCTCATCCAACCACAGGAGGTGATTGCGCGTCACCGCGGCGATCGCGGGATCTTGGCGCAGTGCCGCCGAGATCGCCTCCCGCTGCGCGGTATCCGCGACGCGGATCTTCGCTGCGAGGATCGTCGGGGAAACACCCACGACCGCGGCGCCAGCGGGCACCGTCGTGGCCAGGTGCGATCGGATCGCTCTTGCCCACGCCCGCGCGCCCGCAGTCGTTGCCAGGGCGGCGGACCCCGGACGCGGCGCACCGAGCGCGGTATGTCGGAAGGTCACGATCAGCTCGTTCGCCGTAGCCGCCGGCTGCGACGCCGGGGTTGCGCGCCATCTCGGACGACTCGCAAGTTTCGGCCGCGCGAGGGCCGGAACTCTTGCACCGACGACGGCGTGCGCCAGCCTCGCGGCTGCCACAGGACTCACACCCGGGGAGAACGCTTCGGACGCCGTGATGACCCCGCTGACGGTCCCGTCCCGGGGAATCCACCCCGTTGGGCCGGTGTCTCCGCCACACCGAGCCAGCGCGAGCGCGAGTAACGCGACGAGGGTCGTCCGCATTGCATCCCTTCGGAAGGTCATGGCGTCCCGCGTGCAAGGTCCCGGTGCCACCGATCACGCGCAACGTACCGGTGCGCGGAGAAGCCAGCAAGGCGTGAGTGCGCTCACCGGCCGATCGTCTCGCCGCGGGGTTCGGGCGGCGGTGATGTGCGCGGGACTCGTCGCGTGTACCAGCGGCGAGCGCCCCTTGCGGCTCGGGACGACCTACACGGTCGAGCAGTCCGGCGCGCTCGCCGTGCTCGACTCGCTCTGGACCGGCCCCCCTCCCCTCACGACCGTGGTCGCGCCGTCGGGGCAGATCCTGCGGGCGGCCGCCAACGGCGACCTGGACGTCGTCATCACCCACGCGCCATCGCTCGAACAGCGACTGCTCGTCGGGCCCGGACACGCCCTGCTGCGCTGTCCGCTTGCCGCCAGCCGCTTCGCCATCGTCGGGCCGGCGGCCGACCCCGCCCATGTCGCAACCGCCGCCACCGCGGCGGAGGCGTTCCGACGGATCGCGAGTGCAGGCGGTCCGTTCGTGTCGCGCGGCGACTCGTCCGGCACGCACGTCAAGGAGCTCGCCCTGTGGCGCGCCACGGGCGTGACCCCGGCGCCGCGCTGGTACTTAGAATCGGGGACCGA
>Ga0134064_10000131_pt1 | contig 10880 bp, 9 predicted proteins | sample 15_taG_7_FD_94472 | JGI IMG/M metagenome (GOLD analysis project Ga0134064, IMG submission 94472) | Grasslands soil microbial communities from the Angelo Coastal Reserve, California, USA - 15_D_Wat_20cm_2_0_1 metaG | ecosystem: Environmental > Terrestrial > Soil > Grasslands ...
GATCATGCCGTCCACGAGCTGGCTATCGCCCGCCTTGATCCCGCCCCGCATGCCGTAAACGTAGTGCGGCGCGTTGGACATCGACTCCATTCCGCCGGCCACCACGCACTGCTCGTCGCCGGCCTTGATCGCCTGAGCGGCGAGCATTACGGCCTTGAGGCCCGAGCCGCAGACCTTGTTGATGGTGACCGAGGGGATTGTGCCGGGCAGCCCAGCGTGGATCGCCGCCTGGCGCGCCGGTGCCTGGCCCACGCCGCCCTGCAGCACGTTCCCGAGGATCACTTCGTCCACGCGGGCGGCGTCGATCCCGGCGCGTCGCACGGCCTCGCGGATCACGAGGGCGCCGAGCCGTGGGGCCGGGAGCGGCGACAGCCCGCCCAGGTACTTGCCGACCGGCGTGCGGCAGGCGCTCACGATGACGGGCGTGACTTGATCGGTGTTCATGGCGACCCTGGTCCCTCCTTCGTCAAATTAACGAATCGCCGGCACGAGCGCTCTCGTCTGGAGCTCTTCTGACAGGCGCGCGACGAACTGGGCGACCGGCAGCACGACCTGTTTCTGCCCCGCCCCCCGTACCCGCACCGCGACCGTCCCGGCATCCGCCTCCCGCTGCCCCACGACCGCCATATACGGCACCTTGTGCGTCTCGCCGTCGCGGATCTTGTAGTTCAGCGTCTCGTTGCGCTCGTCCACGTGCGCACGGAGGCCTGCGGCCGCGATCTGCTGTTGCACAGCGCGTGCCGCGGGAATCTGGGCGTCCGAGATCGGCAGCACCCGTACCTGCTCGGGGGCGAGCCACAGCGGAAACGCTCCGGCGAAGTGCTCGATCAGAAAGCCGCAGAACCGCTCCAGCGTGCCGTAGATCGCGCGGTGGATCATCACCGGGCGGTGCGGCCTGTTGTCCTCGCCCGCGTACTCGAGCTGGAAGCGTTCGGGCTGTTCGAAGTCGAGCTGGATCGTCGCACCCTGCCACTCCCGGCCGATGGCGTCGTTGAACTTGACGTCGATCTTTGGTCCGTAGAACGCGCCGCCGCCCTGATCGATGCGGTAGGTAGCGCCGCGGTGCTTGAGCGCCTGCTCGAGCGCCCGCTCTGCCTGATCCCAGGTCGCATCCGTGCCGAGCTTCTTCTCGGGGCGGGTCGCGAGGTCGAGCCGGTAGGACAGCCCGAATGTCTTGCCGAGCACCAACTCGACAATGTCGAGCAGCTGAAAGATCTCTTGCTCGATCTGGTCCTCGCGCAGGAAGATGTGCGCGTCGTCCATCGTGAGCCCGCGCACCCGCAGCATCCCGTGCAAGGTCCCCGAGCGCTCGTTGCGATACACGTTGGCGATCTCCGCGAGGCGAATCGGCAGGTCGCGGTAGCTGCGCTGCTGCGCGGCGTAGATCAGGATGTGCATCGGGCAGTTCATCGGCTTCACCCGGTAGTGCACGCCCTCCCCCTCGCCTTCGCCCGCGGCCATGGGCGGGAACTGGTTCGCCGCGTACAGCGGCAGATGCCCCGAGCGCAAGAACAGCTCTTCGCGCGTCAGGTTGGGCGTGTACACGAGCTGGTAGCCGCGCTCGAGGATCACGTCCTCGATGAAGCGCCGCAGCTGGAACTGCATCATCGCGCCCTTGGGGTGCCAGAAGATCAGCCCCGGTCCGACGTCCTCCTGGATCGAGAACAGGTCGAGCTGCCGGCCCAGCAGGCGGTGGTCGCGCTTCTTCGCCTCCTCGAGGCGCCGCAGGTACGCCTCGAGGTCGTCCTTGGTGAACCACGCCGTCCCGTAGATGCGCTGCAGCATCTGGCGGCGCTCGTCGCCGCGCCAGTAGGCGCCCGCCGCGTGCAGCAGCTTGAAGTGTTTGATCTTCCCCGTGCTCGCGACGTGGGGCCCGCGGCACAGGTCGACGAACGGGCCGTCGGTATAGACGGAGATCACCTCGTTCGGGCCCAGGTCCTCGATGCGCTCGAGCTTGAGCGGGTCGTCGGCGAAGCGGCGCTTCGCCTCCGCCCGGTCTACCTCCTCGCGTACAAAGGGGTAGTCGGCCCGTACCACCTCGTGCATCTTGGCCTCGATCCGCTCCAGATCCTCGGGCGTGAACGGTGTCGGCACCTCGAAGTCGTAGTAGAAGCCGTCCTCGATGGGAGGCCCGAACCCGATCTTCGCGTAGGGGAAGAGCTGGCGCACCGCCGTGGCGAGCACGTGGGCGGACGAGTGGCGCAGCACGTCGAGCGCCTGCCGGTCGCGCTCGGTGAGGATCGCGACCGTGACGCCGTCGGGGAGGCGGCGCGTGAGGTCCCAGACCTGGCCGTCCACGCGCGCCGCCACGGCGGCCTTGGCGAGGCCCGGGCCGATCGCCTGCGCGAGGTCGGCGCCGGTCGCGCCCACGGGCAACCGTTTCTCGCTCCCGTCGGGGAGCGTGACGCGGACTTCGGCAGCGGCCATCGAATCAGTTCGGAGGCTGGTCAGCCGGCGCAGTCGGGGAGGCCGTGAGCGGCGGGAGCGTGCGGGCGTCGCGGAAGTACAGCGCGACGGCGAGCACGATCAGCGCGCCGATCGCAAGCCAGCGCACGATGCGACTCGTGGGTAAGACGTTGGATTCGTCGGCCATGGGGGATATTCTAGTGTGGCGGCGGACGGGCGGACAGGCGGGCCCGATGCTGTTCGCATCCTGAAGGATGGGCTCGGCACGGCGCTGTGCTGAAGCACATCCCCGTCCTTCGGGACAGTGTCCCGCCGAGCCCAGGCTTCAGCCTGGGAACCTCCGAGCGGAACCCGCTACATCAGAACTCTCTACATTATTAAGGAATGCCGCAGACCGCGTTCGACCTCCCCCCTCAGTACGACCCGCACGACGTCGAGCGCCGGCTGTATCAGCGCTGGCTCGACCGCGGGGTGTTCACCGCCCGCGTCGACTCGTCACACGAGCCGTACGTAATCGTCATGCCGCCGCCCAACATCACGGCGATCCTCCACACGGGCCAGGGCCTCAACAACGTTATCCAGGATGTGCTGATCCGCTTCGAACGCATGCGCGGCCGCGAGGCACTGTGGCTTCCTGGCACCGACCATGCTGGGATCGCCACCCAGAACGTCGTCGAGCGGCTGGTCACAAAGGAGGGCAAGACTCGCTTCGACCTCGGGCGAGACACGTTCGTCGAGCGCGTGTGGCGGTTCGTGCGCGAGACCGGCTCCACCATCCTGGAGCAGCTCAAGGTGATCGGGTGCTCGTGCGACTGGAGCCGCACGCGCTTCACGTTCGACGACGCCTACTCGCGCGCGGTGCGCGAAGTGTTCGTGCGCCTCTGGGAAGAAAAGCTGATCTACCGCGGTCACCGGGTGATCCATTGGTGCCCGCACTGCCGCACTGCCCTCTCGGACGAAGAGGCCGAGTTCGCCGACCAGGCGGGCACGCTCTATCACATCCGCTACCCTGTCGAGGGCGGCCCGGCGCCGTTTCTCACAGTCGCCACGACGCGTCCCGAGACCATGCTCGGGGACACCGCGGTAGCCGTGAACCCGAAGGACAAACGGCACAAGGGCTTCATCGGCAAGACGGCTCGCCTCCCGATCGCGGGCCTACCGATCCCGATCATCGGGGACGACGCCGTGGACCCGGCCTTCGGAACGGGGTTCGTGAAGGTGACGCCGGCGCACGACGCCAACGACTTCGAGATCGGCACGCGCCACAAGCTCGAGATGCCGCTCATCATGCGGGAAGACGGCACCATGGGGGAAGAGCCGGGGAAGCGAGAAGGGGAAAGGGTCCCCCCGTCCCTCCGTGGGCTCGACCGGTTCGAGGCGCGCGAAAAGATTGTCGAGATGCTCAAGGAGCAAGGGCTGCTCGAGAAGGTCGAGCCGCACACGCATGCGGTGCGCCATTGTTATCGCTGCGACACGATCGTCGAGCCGCGGCTCAGCGATCAGTGGTTCGTGAAGATGCAGCCGCTCGCTGAGCCGGTCCTCGCGCAGTACCGCCAGCAGCGCTTCCAGATCGTCCCTGAGCGCTGGCACGCGACGTTCGAGAACTGGATGGAGAACATCCGGGACTGGAACATTTCCCGGCAGCTGTGGTGGGGCCACCGCATCCCGGTGTTCACCTGCACCCAGTGCCGCCACCAGTGGGCCGACCGGAAGGACCCGACGACGTGCCCCAAGTGCGGCGGGCCGGTGGAGCAGGATCCGGACGTGCTCGACACCTGGTTCTCGTCGTGGCTCTGGCCGTTCGCGACGCTCGGCTGGCCGGAGGAGACGCCGGACCTCGCGCGCTTCTACCCGGGCCACACACTGGTCACCGCGCCGGAGATCCTGTTTTTCTGGGTAGCCCGGATGCTGATGTCCGGCTACCACTTCATGGAGCGCCAGCTGCCGTTCACGAAGGTGTACTTGCACGGGACCGTGCGCGACACCCAGCATCGCAAGATGTCCAAGTCGCTGGGCAACGGGATCGACCCGCTCGACGTGGTGCGCTTGTACGGCGCCGACGCGCTGCGCTGGACGCTGATCGCCGGCAGCTCGCTCGGCGCAGACGTGATCCTCGACCCGAACGATCTGGAGACGACGTTCGCCCCGGGCCGCAACTTTGCGAACAAGGTCTGGAACATCGGCCGCTTCATCCTGGCGCAGCTGCCAGAGCGGGTCCAGTCGATCGATGCGCTCGATGTGCCGCGCTTGCCGCTCGCGGACCGCTGGATCCTGTCGCGGCTGCAGGCGACGATCCGCGAGACCACCGCGTCGTTCGAGCAGTTCCGGCTGGACGAGGGAGCGAAGCGGTGCTTCGAGTTCGCCTGGAAGGAGCTGGCGGACTGGTACGTGGAGGCCGTCAAGCCGCGACTGGCTGCGGTCACCGGAGCGGAGGCCTCCCTGCGCGACAAAAATACGCAGTCGCTACGGGAGGCCTCCGCTCCGGTGTCCGCGGCCGTGCTCGCCTACTGCTTCGACACGGTGTTGCGGCTGCTGCATCCCGTCGTGCCGTTCATCACCGAAGAGCTGTGGCAAAAGCTGCCCGGCCGGACCGCGGACGAGCTGCTGGTGGTGGCGGCGTGGCCGGCGCCGCGCGCCGCCCTCGCGGACGCCGCGGCGGATCAGCAGTTCCCGCTGGTGCAGGAAACGATCTCGTCGATCCGGATGCTGCGTGCCGAGTACCGGGTGCCCCCGAAGGCACGCCTCGCGGCGTCGGTGCAGCCGAAGAGCGAGCGGGTGCGTCGCGCGCTGGCAGGAGAGCGGGAGACGATCTTGCGGCTCGCTCAGCTGTCCGAGCTCACCTTCGACGGCACGCACAGCAGCGTGGGCGCGCACGCGGTGCTAGCCGACGGCAGCGACGTGTTCGTGGCGCTGGAGGGCGAGATCGACGTGCAGCAGGAGTGCCGCCGCCTCTCGAGCGACCTGAGCCGGCTCGACCAGCAGCTTACCGGGCTCGCGGCGAAGCTCACCAACCAGAATTTCGTCGCGCGGGCGCCCGCCGAGGTGGTCGCCAAGGAGCGCGAGAAGGAGCGGGCGTGGCGCGACCAGCGGCAGGCGCTGGCCGACAAGCTCAAGTCGCTCGGCTGCTCGTAGTCGCCGGGCTGGGCGCGTGCGCCAACCAGGGCCCACCGCCGGGCGGGCCGCCCGACAAGGCGCCGCCCCAGGTGGTGCGGTTCGTTCCCGAGTCCGGGGCAGTGCTCCCCGGCTTCAAGGGCGACGCTGTCATCCAGTTCGACGAAGTGATCGACGAGATGCCAGGCGGTGGAGCGCGTGGTGGAGGGGGCGGCGGCGGAGGGGGAGCGGCCCCGGTGAACGGGCTCGCAGGCCAGATCGTGCTCTCGCCGGTCGCGGGCGACGTGCACGTGTCGTGGCACCGCAGCGCGATCCATGTGAAGCCAGCCGAAGGGTGGAAGCCGAACCGTGTGTATCACCTCGAGCTGCTCCCCGGCATCGTCGACCTGCGGCGCAACATCCTGAAGCAGGGGAAGACCGCGATCTTCTCGACCGGTGCTCCCCTCCCCCACGCCGCTCTGGCGGGAACCGTGCTGCAATGGGTCGAGCAACGGGCGCTGGCGGGGGCGGTGATCCGCGCGGCGCCGCTGCCCGACACCGTCGCATACGTCACCGTCGCCGACTCGGCGGGCGACTTCCACTTGAGCGACATCCCGCGGGCGCGCTACCGCGTCTGGGCAATCCAAGACCAAAACAGCAACCGCCAGCTCGACCGGCGTGAGCCGTTCGACTCGACCACGGTCGCGATCGATTCGTCCGGGAGCGCAGTGCTGTGGGTGTTCGCCCACGACACCGTGGGGCCGCGCATCCGCGGCGTCGATGCGGTGGACTCGCTCGCCTGTCGCATCCAGTTCACGGCGCCGCTCGATCCGCGCCGGCCGCTGGACGCGGCGCAGGTGCGGCTGTACGCGCTGCCCGACACGACCCCGGTGGCAGTGCGGGCGCTGTTCACCACCGCACAGTACGACTCGCTGCAGGCGAAGGCCCGAGCCAGCGCGGATTCCGTGCGCCGTGCGAAAGACACGACCGCTCGCCGCGACACGGTGCGCGCGGGAGCGGCACGTCCGCCCGCGGCAGCCCGGCGGGCACCCGCGCTTCCCGGGGAGGCAGCTCCGCGCGCAGCGGCAGCCGACACGACGAAGGTCCGCCAGCTGCTCAAGCAGCGCCCCGTGCCCTTCGACCGCGTGGTCCTGCAGGCCGCGCGGCCGCTCACGCCAGGCTCGAAGTACCTGATCCGCTTCCACGGCGCGACCAATCTGAACGGTGCCGCCGCGGACGCGCAGGGAGTGCTGACCGTTCCGGTGCCGAAGCCGGCCGCCCGGGACACCACCCGGGCGCCGCGCGACACCTCGAAGTCGCCATGACCGACCCGCGCCGCCGGTTGCCCGCCGTAGAGGCGTTGCTCGCCGAGCCCGACGTGGCGGCGCTGCTCGCGGCTCACCCCCGCAGTCTCGTGTTGCGCGCCGTGCGGGAGACGATCGACGTCGCGCGCGCCAACGGCGGGACGGCGCCGCCTGAGGGGTGGGGCCGGGCGGTGCTCGCGAAGGTACGGCGCCTCGCCGCGCCGTCGTTCGGCCCGGTGATCAACGCGGCCGGCGTAGTGCTGCACACGAACCTCGGCCGAGCGCCGCTCGCACGTCCGGCGATCGAGGCGATGGCGCGCATCGCGGGCGCGTACTCGAACCTCGAATACGACCTCGCACGGGGCGCGCGCGGCTCACGCCACGGCCTCTGCCGCGGGCTCCTCACCGAGCTCACGGGCGCGGAAGACGCGCTCGTCGTGAACAACGCGGCCAGCGCGCTGCTGCTCGCGCTCTCGGGCCTGGCCCGCGACGGCGACGCGGTCGTGTCACGCGGCGAGCTGGTGGAGATCGGCGGGGCGTTCCGCATCCCCGACATCATGGCCCGCTCTGGCGCGAAGCTCGTCGAGGTGGGAACCACGAACCGCACGCACCCCAAGGACTATGCGGGCGCCATCGGCCCCGCGACGCGCCTGCTCCTCAAGGTGCACCGCTCCAACTTCCGGGTGACGGGCTTCACGAGCGAAGTGCCCGCGCGCGACATCGCCGCCATGGCGCGCGGCGCCGGGATCGCGAGCCTGTTCGATCTGGGCAGCGGCCTGCTGCTCGACCTCTCCGCTTGGGGGCTTGCGGGAGAGCCAAGCGTCGGCGAGGCGCTGGCGAGCGGCGTCGACGCGGTCGTCTTCTCCGGCGACAAGCTGCTCGGTGGCCCGCAGGCCGGGATCCTGCTCGGCACGAAGCCGGCGATCGACGCTTGCCGCACCGATCCGCTCGCCCGGGCAGTCCGGTCCGATAAGTTCACCCTGGCCGCGCTCGAAGCGACGCTGGCGCTCTATCGCGATCCGGAGATCGCCCGGCGTGAAATACCGGTACTCCGGATGCTGACCGAAGACGTCACGCAGATACGTCGACGCGCAGAAGCGTTGCACAAAGGCGTGGGCAAAGGTTCGGACGTAATCGAGGGAGAATCGGAAGTCGGCGGCGGTTCGTTCCCAGGCAAGACCCTCAAGACGTGGTTGGTTCAGCTGACGTCTGACCCCCTGACGCCTGAGGTCTTGGCCGCGCGGCTCCGAGCGACGGACCCGCCCGTCATTGTTCGCATCGCCGACGACCACGTCGTCCTCGACCCGCGGACCATCTTCCCCGACCAGATCGAGCAGGTCGCCCGCGCGGTCCGCGCCGCCTTGGATGCCTGAGGGCAAGCACCGCGCGGTGTTCCTGGACCGCGACGGCACGATCGTGGACGACCCGCCCCCCGGCTTCCTGCACGAGCCGGGGAAGGTGCGCCTGCTTCCCGGCGCTGCCGCCGCGATCCGCCGGCTGAACCAGACGGGCTGGTTGGTGGTGATCGTGACGAACCAGTCGGGGATCGGGCGCGGGCTGTACGACGAGGCCGCGTACGCCGCAGTGCAGCGCCGGCTGGCGGAGCTGCTCGCCGCGCACAGCGCGCACATCGACGCCGCTTACTTCTGCCCGCACCATCCGGACGCGGACGGGCCGTGCGACTGTCGCAAGCCGGGGGTGAAGCTGTTCCGCGACGCCCAGGCGGCGTTGGGGATCGACCTCCGGCGCTCGTACTGGGTGGGCGACCGGTGGCGCGACGTCGCGCCGGCGCGCACCCTCGGCGCAGCCGCCTCGCAGGCGATCCTCGTGCAAACCGGGAGCGGCGCGACCGACCGGGTCGAGGCCGAGGCGCGTGGGACGACAGTCGTGCCGGACTTGAGCGCCGCGGTCGACCGGATTGTGCAGGGGGAATAGCAACGGCAGATTGCGGAACGACATGGAGCGCACCCGCACGGGATTCAAGGTCCGCGTCCTCGCGGCGCTGTGGCTCCTGATGCTGCCCGTCCTCCGCTCCGTTGCAGCACAGCACAAGCCGTCCCCGCCTCCTCCCGCCGCGCCGCCGACGCCGAAGGGGGCGATCGCGCCCGGGGCCACGATCCGGGACTCGCTCGGAGCCCGCGACCTCGTGCTCGCGGCCGAGAGCACCTACGCCCAGCCGTGGAGGCTCGCCGGCGCCGCCGGCGAGATCGTCACGATCGACCTCACCTCCGACGCGTTCGACGCGTACGAGTTCCTGCTCGGCCCCGGACTCGACAGCCCGCCGCAGGACGACGACTCGGGCGGTCGTTGTAACGCGCGGCTGACGGTGCGACTGCCGCGGACGGGCGATTATACGATCGTCGTCACCAGCACCGACAAGTTCGCGACGGGCCCGTTCTCGCTGAGCGTGAGCGTCGGGACGAAGCCCAAGTCGCTCAGCCCCTGCCCGCGGTGACGCCCCCCCCGGTTCGCCTCGCCGTGCTCGTCTCGGGCGGCGGCACGAACCTGCTCGCCCTGCTCGACGCGCTCGCGGAATCGGGAGTCGCGCGGGTCGCCGGCGTAATCTCGAGCCGCGCTGACGCCGGCGCGCTGGAGCGAGCCCGCCAGAGGGGCGTGCCCGCCACCGTGCTCTCCGACCCCGCCGACGCCGCCGAGGTCATCACTAGCCTGGGCGACGCCAACCTCGTCGTCCTGGCCGGCTACTTGAAGCGGGTGCCGTCCGCCGCGGTCGCCCGCTTTGCGCTGCGGATGATTAATATCCATCCGGCGCTGCTCCCCGCCTTCGGCGGCCCCGGCATGTACGGGCGCCGCGTGCACGAGCGGGTGCTCGCGAGCGGCGCCGCGATCTCGGGGGCGACGGTTCACTACGTGGACGAGGAATACGACCACGGGCCGATCATCGCCCAGTGGCCCGTGCCGGTGCGTCCCGGGGACACGCCGGACACGCTCGCGGCACGCGTGCTCGAGGTGGAGCATCGCTTGCTGCCGCTGGTAGTCCTGGAGTTGGCTCGGAGAGGCATGCCGAGCGTTCCCGTGCGACTGTTTCCCGATGCGTCCGCGTTCGCGGCGCAGAACACACTTGCGGTGAGGTTTGTCGATGAGAGTCGACGGCGCGATGGATCCCCATCCTAAAGGATGGGCTCGGCCAAGCACGACGCTGCAGCGTGCACCGTATGTGCTTGGCACCACGCCGCGGCGCGTGCATGTCATCGACACCTTCGTTTCCGCCGATTCGCCACTGGAGCTGCCGAACTTCGCGGTGGCACCGATCGGCCAGGGCGTGGTCGCACGGGCGCTCGACAACTCGTCCATCACACCTCCCGCCTACGTCGATTCGCTCGTCCAAGTCGCCCGTGCGCGGGGTGTGAAGCTTCAGGTCGGCACCACCAACGGGGGCAACGATGGCTCCGTGTTCACGCCGTACGGCGTCGTCGACGTCGCCATGGGCTGGCCGCTCCGCTACTCCCGCTCTCCCGCCGAGGTCGTGGACTTGCGCGATGTCGTGAGCCTCGCCGACATGATCCAGGCGGTGGGCGAGACCTGGTGAGAGCACTGGTGTCGGTCTCGGACAAGCGGGGCGTCGTTGAGTTTGCTCGCGAGCTCGCGGCCCTCGGGTGCGAGATCGTGTCCACCGGCGGCACGGCGGACACGCTGCGCAAGGCTGGGGTACCGGTGACCCCCATCGAACAGGTCACCGGGTTCCCCGAGATGATGGACGGGCGGGTGAAGACGCTGCACCCCAAGGTGCACGGCGGCCTGCTGGCGCGGCGCGGTCATGCCGGCGACCGGGCGGCACTCCAGCAGCACGGCATCACGCCGATCGATCTCGTGGCGGTCAATCTCTACCCGTTTCGCGAAACGATCGCGCGGCCGGGCGTGACGTTCGAGCAGGCGATCGAGCAGATCGACATCGGCGGCCCGTCGATGCTGCGCTCGGCCGCGAAGAATCACCAGGACGTGATCGTCGTCGTGGACCCCGACGACTACCCCGTCGTCCTCGCGGGGCTGAAGGCGAAGGACGTGAGTCCGGAACTCCGTCACACCCTCGCGGCGAAAGTCTTCGCCCACACCGCCGCGTAC
>Ga0134064_10000132_pt1 | contig 10880 bp, 9 predicted proteins | sample 15_taG_7_FD_94472 | JGI IMG/M metagenome (GOLD analysis project Ga0134064, IMG submission 94472) | Grasslands soil microbial communities from the Angelo Coastal Reserve, California, USA - 15_D_Wat_20cm_2_0_1 metaG | ecosystem: Environmental > Terrestrial > Soil > Grasslands ...
CCTCCCAGCGGTGCCAGGCCGAGCCGCCCCCCCCCAGCTCCTTGGTGCCGCCTTGCTTCTCCTCGTAGTCCTTGCACGCCGCGATCAGATCGAGGCGGAGCAGGGCCGGCCCGAGCACGATCGCCGAGCCGACCGTGCCGAAGATGTAGGTCACGGCGTAGGCGACCGGGATCCCGTCGAGCAGGGCCTTGGCCTGGTCGGCGGGCAACCCCAGTCGGTTGATGGCGTCGGTCGCGAGGCCCATGGAGGCGGAGATGGTCTGCGATCCCGCGTACAGCCCCGCCGCGTAGCCGAGATCGTAGCCGGCCAGCCTGGCGACCACCGCGCCGACCACCAGGCAGAACACGCACTGGACCGCCGCGAAGACCGCCTGGGGCAGGCCATCCCTGGCGACGCCGCGGACGAACTGCGGCCCCACGCCGTAGCCGACGGCAAACAGGAATATGAGGAAGAAGGTCGACTTGACATGCGGGGAGATGGTGATCCCGAGCTGCCCGATCACGACGGCAGCGAGCAGGGTCGCGGTGACCGCCCCCAGACCGATGCCGCGGAAGGTGAACTTGCCGACGTAGTACCCGACGCCGAGCGAGAGGAAGATCGCGATTTCCGGGTAGCTACGCAGCGTCGCAGCGAACCAGTCAAGCATCTCGTCCTCCCTCCTCAGCGCGCTTGCCGTTCCGGCTGGCCAGCGCGGCCGGCGTGAGGAGCTTGAGTCCGTGCGCGGCGTGATAGCCGTGGATCTCCTTGACGTCGAGCTTGCGCATGAACGCGATCGTCTCGGCGGTGATCACCTGGCCCGGTACCATGATCGGGAAGCCGGGCGGGTAGGGAATCACGAAGTTGGCCGACACCAGCTCGGGCCCGTTCCCGAGCCGGTCGTCGATCTCCTTGCTGCCGAGCTTGATGAACTCGCAGTTGGCGTCGTCGTAGGCCATGAAGTATGCCGACCGCATGTGGCCCTCGTTGCTGGCCGCCTTGGCGTTGTCGCGGAAGGCGTCGTGGAAGCGGCTGAAGTTGGGCAGGTCGGGGACATCGGTCATCAGCGACTTCACCCGGGCCGCGAAGGCGACTTGCTCGGTGACGCCGCCCTGGGCCAGGCGCTGCTCGATCTCGCGGCTGAGGTCGGCCAGCACTTTGATCAGCAGCGCGGCGTCGCTCCGGGTGTTGTTGATGTTGGTCTGGACGAGGACGCTGTTGCGTGAGGTCTTGTTGAGCTGGATATCGAAGCGGTCGGCCAGCAAGTTCTTGAACTGCGTCCCGTCGAACCCGGCCGCCCCGCAGATCAGCGTGAGGCGGGTCGGGTCCAGCGCGAACTCGTCCTCGTTCCAGGCCTCGATGACCTCCTTCCAGGTCGACTGGGGCGGGCCGTAGTCGGCCAGCTTCGAGGCCCGGAACTCGGCCGGGATCATGTCGGCCGGGGTGGCGATGCGGAAATACTTCGCGATGAGCCGATGGTTGTTCACCTCGCGGCGGATGCGGAGCGCCAGCTCCGTCGCCTTCATCGTCAGGTCGTAGCCCTCCAGCTCCATCTGGCGGCGGGCCAGATCGAGCGAGGCGATGATCTGTTGATTCGGCGAGGTCGAGGTGTGGGTGAAGAAGGCCTCCTCGAAGGGGCCTTCGACCTGATGAAAGTCGTCGTCCCAGACCAGGATCATCGAGCCCTGGCGAAGCGCTGACATGGACTTGTGGGTCGAGTTCGTCTGGTACACGCGGATGCGCACCTTGTCCGGATCGGGCAGCAGCGGCATGTCCAGCAGCAGCGAGGTGTTCGCACCGAGCGCGGCCACCTTGGCGGCGAAGGTCTTGTACGCCTCACGGTAGGCGGGCTCGCGGTACCGGGCGGCCAGCGCCGCGGCCGCGCCCATGGCCGTACGCCGCCGGTGGAACGGGGTGAAGCGGGCGAAGCCGAACCAGGCCTCGTCCCACAGGAACACGAGGTCCGGCTTGATGGCCAGGCACTCCTCCATTACACGCCGCGGGTTGTACATGTGGCCGTCGAAGGTGCAGTTGGTCAGGTCGATCACCTTCACGCGATCGAGCTTCCCCTCGGCCTTGCATTCGAGCAGCGCCTTCTTGATGGTCCGGAGCGGCACCGCCCCGTACATCGAGAACTGCGTCAGCGGGTAGGCCTCGACGTAGTAGGGCTGGGCTCCGGCCAGCACTAGACCGTAGTGGTGCGACTTGTGGCAGTTGCGATCGACGATGACGATGTCGCCCGGCTTGCAGAGGGCCTGCACGACGATCTTGTTGGACGTCGAGGTGCCATTGGTGCCGAAGTAGGCCCGCCTGGCGCCGAAGGCCCGCGCCGCCAGCTCATGGGCCTTCTTGATGTTGCCGGTCGGCTCCAGCAGGCTGTCGAGCCCGCCGGTCGTCGCCGATGACTCGGCCAAGAAGAGATTCGTGCCGTAGAACTGGCCCATGTCGCGGATCCAGTTCGAGCGGAAGATCGACTTGCCCCGCGCGATGGGGAGCGCGTGGAAGGTGCCGATAGGCCGCTGCGCGTACTTCTTGAGGTTGGCGAAGAACGGCGTCTCATACCGCTCGCCGACGCCATCGAGGACGGCGAGGTGGATCTCCATGATCTCCTCGACGCTGTGGAACACCCGCCGCAGCGGCGCCGCTTCCTCGCTGCCGGCGAGCTGTTCCACCGCGCGGTCGGTGAGCAGGTAGACGTCCAGCTCCGGCCGGTAGTTCTTGATCGCCCGGGCCAGGGTGACGGCCAGCTCGCCGGGCGCGGTGGTGGCGGGGTCGATGCTCAGATGGCGCAGCAGGAACTGGCGCAGCACCGGCAGGTCGTGGCGGGAATGGAACAGGAACCCATCGTGGATCACCACCGCTTGCACGTTGGCGTTGAAGATGGTGCCGAGGACCGCGTCCTCGAAGGTCGCTACCTGGACGACCTCGTAGACGAACGGGTCCTCGGGGCGGCGCAGGCGCTTCAGGTCGTTCCGGCCCCGCTCCCAGAGGCTTGGATCGGTCGGCGTGACCACGAGCACCTCGAAGTACGGCTTGTGGCCGTCGCCCTGCTGGGCATCCGGCACGAGCAACTCCGGCCTGGCCTCGCCGTCCTGGAGTGGATCCCCCGCCGCCCCCTCGTGCCGGTAGCTCCCAGTGACGAGTGCGCTGGAGATCTTCTGCAGGAGCCGGGCGAACACGCCGGCGTTCCGCTCCTCGACCGCCTCGCCGACCGCCCCCATGAGCCGGGGTCCGGGGTAGGCCCAGTAATGCTCGAGGGCGACGATCTCCCTGAGCAGCCGTGCCGCCTCCGCGTGCAGCTTGTCCTCCGGGTGGCCCTGGACCACGGCGGTCTCCCAGGCCCGCCCGGCAGCGTTCAGCTGGCGCCAGCGGTCGCTCCGGGCCTCGGCGGCGGAGAAGAAGTCCTTCAGGTCTAGCGACGTGGTCGGCTGCGTCGGCGCCGTCATCGTGCGCGTCCTCCTAGGATTGCGGTCAGGCCGGAGTCACGGTCCCACGTCGGTCAGGACATAGACAATGAGACGAAGGTCGGATGCGGTGTGGACCAATGTCCACGGGGCTGATCGTGGGCTACCGAGGCGGACCCTCGATCGGTCCTGCTGATCTATGGCGAGGTTGGGCCTGTTCCGGCTATCGTTTCCTTCGACCGCGGCATCAACGATGCACGTGCGGCTGCCATGCTCTGCCTCGGGACGCCAACCCGCCGGGGCCGGTCACACGGGATGAACTGAGGGGATTGGCCTCGAGGGATCTGGAAACGGACGCGTGGGTTTAAGGGGCTCGCAGTGGACCCTTCGCCGTGCCTTGTGGCGGCTCGTCTCGGGAGCCGGGTTCAGCGCCGCCACGTTCGCATCGGCCGAAGACGAGCTCTACGAGTCCCTGGCGGCTTCGGGACGCTCCATTCCGGTCATCTTTATCACAGGTCATGACAGTGCCTCGACCCGCGATCGCGCCCGTGCCGCCGGGGCCGCGGGCTACCTCACGAAGCCGTTCCACCACGACCAGCTGATCGACGCCATCGCCCAGGTCATGTGAGGGCAGCTCGGCAGAACGACCGCGCGGCCGCAAGACAGTAAGAGATCAGGACCGGCGTCTTCAGCTCGTCGAGCACCCGCCGAACATGAGGAAGCCGCCACCATGACTGAGCACCGCACCCGACATGACGCCCGAAGCTTCCACGATCACCATGTCCCAGGCAAAGCCGTTCATGCCGACTTCTTCGCCTTGCAGCAGGAGCCGACCACTCCCGCGGCTGACAGACGTGATACGAACGGTCCGCCCGGTGGCGGCTCCACTGATCAGCCGCTTAGCAACGTCGACCTTGACGACCGGCGGGAGGTTGACGGTCTGCGCGCTCCCCCGTATGCAGACGGACGGGTCGTCGCACACCATCACCGTCTGGATGGCGCACTGCATGGGCGCCGACCCGTCGACCGGTGCTGCCGAGCCGGTCGACGGCACGACCGCGAACAGGATCGCCAGGGCCCCGATGGCTCTCACTGGCGCCTCACTTCGTGGGTTGGTCGAGGGCGATCCTTGTCGATGGCGGCGATCGTCCCGCACGCCTTCACCACGGCGGCCTCGCCCACCGCCGGCTTCGTCGCGCTGGCGGCCGGCTTCTTCTCGGTCGCACCGGGCGCCTGGGCCAAAGCGGTCCCTCCGGCGGCGAGCACGAGACTTCCCATCACGGCGGTTGCGGCCATCATCTTCATCCTGTGTTTCTCCTTGTCGTCCATGGTGAAAGGCTTCAGCGTCGTGGACGTCGGCGTGTCGCAGCGGGTCGCGAGAGGCGAGGTGTACAACCTGAAGAGCGCGGAAGATTTCGAGGGCACGTTCGCCGCCGACTCGGGGCATCCTGGCGGTCGCTTGCCGCAGCCCGTGGTGGCCGGCGGCCGGTCGACGGTCTGGCCAGTGGCCATGGTCACGCCGAGCGGCTCGACGCTCGATCGGCGTCCAGGCGATGTTGCAGGTACTTCGTGATGTCCGGAGCGATGGCCGTGAAGCGAACGATGAAGCCGGATCGGTCGGTCGCCGCCGCCTCCACGACCTTCGCATAAAGCTCTCCCGGACTGGCACTCGCCTCGATCTCGGGGATCCAGATCTTCACGTTGCTGAGCAGCGGCACTGGCGCGGACGACCGGATCTCGGCGTTCTTCTCGGAGAGACGCACGACACTTCCGTCCACCACGTTGCGCCCCACGTGCTTGTCCGCGAGGACGGCATAGCGAACCGGAATCGGAACGGCCAGCGAAATCATTCGCGACGGCGCCGGATGCAGGAACAGCGCGTGGGGTCCACCGATCCCTGTCACTTCCCACACGCCGAGCGGCTGCCGGGCCCCCTTCGCTTCGATCTGCAGCTCACGACCCACGCTGACCAGCGAGGCGACCTCCTGTCGGATGCTCTCTGAGATCAGGATCTGTCCTCCGGTCGTGTACGACTCGATCCGTCCCGTCAGATTGACATGCGTGCCCACCGCGGCGTACTTCATCCGACGGTTCGAACCGATGTTGCCCACGATCACGTCCCCGGTGTGGACGCCGATCCCCATCTCGACCTCGGGTAATCCGCGCTCGCGGCTGCGCGCATTCACCCCCTCCATCGCGAGCTGCATCGCCAGGGCGCAGGCCACGGCCCGTTCGGCGTCGTCGGCCGCCGCGGTCGGCGCGCCGAAGATGACGAGGATCCCGTCGCCCATGATCTCGTTGATGGTGCCGTGATACTGGAGGATCAGGTCGACCATCGTCTGCAGATAGCCGTTCAGAAACGTGATCGCTTCCTCCGGCGAGAGACGCTCGGCCAGGGCCGTGAAGCCACGCAGGTCCGACATCATCACCGTGACCTTGCGCAGCTCGCCACCGAGCGCGAGCGCCTCCGGCGAGCTCAGCAGGCTGGCCACGACGTCGTCGGAGACGTACCGGCCAAACGTCTCCCGGATGAACGTGCCGCGCGCCTCCATCGCCTTGAGATCCGTGAGATCGTGCGCGGCGCAGACGATGCCTCCCACGCCGCGCGCCCCCTGGCGCATGACCGCGCTCGAGAAGAGAACCGGGATCTCGCGCCCGTCCGCGATCTTGTAGACCACCTCGCGGCTGCCGATGCGCCCGTTACGGAGCACTTCCTCCAGCCACACGTTGGGGGAGGCCTTGCCGGTGGCGTCCCCGGCCGTGATGGCCGAGATGAGGGTGCCCACCGGTTGCCCGAGCAACTCGCGCGCTGGATGGCCGAGCATGGCGCAGGCTGCGGGATTGACCGTCACGATGACCGCCTGCCGCCAGTCGGTGCCGGCCTCCGGTGGTCGGACGACGATCACGGCATCGCTCATGGAATCGAGGATGCTGTTCAGGTGATCGCGCGAGACCGTGGTGCGCTGCAGATCGTCTGCCATCCGGTTGAAGGCCGTTGCGATCTGGCCGATCTCGTCGCCCCGCGCCTCTACGATGCGACACGAGAGATCGCCCTCCCCGAGGGTGCCCATCCCTGCGATGAGTCGGCGGATCGGCGCCGTGAGCGACCGCGCGAGCAGCACCGCCACCGCGACGACGAGCGCGGCGACACCGGCTCCTGTGGCCACGAGCACGCGCCGGAGGGCGAGGGCTGGCGCAAGGGCCTCCGCCGTGTCGAGCTTCGCCACGATTCCCCAGCGAAGGTCCGGAATCGCCAGCGGTGCGTAGGAGGCCAGGACCGGCTGCTGCCGATAGTCAACCTGGGTGACCGTCCCGGTCCGGCCGCTCAGGGCCGCCAGGGCGTCCGCGGTCGTGATCTGCTGGAAGAGGACGGTGCTCCGGTGAGCCCGCATGAGCTGGACGACCTCGTCGGGCACGCCCGCCGCAGACATCGTATCCAGGTACTGCTCCGGCGCCTCCAGAAGGAATCGCGAGTCGCTCCGCATCCGGTGATCCGGGCCGACGAGGTAGGCTTCACCAGTCTGGCCCAGCCCCCGCTCTTTCCACTTCCGGTCGCCGGTCATGACAGCGTCGATTCGGGCGAGCGGTATCTGGAGAGCGAGGACGCCGAGCCGGCGGCCCTCGTCGAAGATCGGCGCCGCCACGAACGCCGCCGGTGCGCCGAGCGAGGGAAGATACGACTCGAAGTCCACGAGCTGCACGAAATCGGCGTCGATCGCAACGCGGGCTGCCCGGAAGGCCCGGCTCAGCCTCGTATTCCGATAGGGTCCCGAGAGGACGTTCGTCGCGAAGTCGAGCTTCTTGGCCACGCTGTACACGACGCGACCGGTCTCGTGATCGACGAGAAAGAGGTCGTCGTAGCCGGCCTGACGGGCGACCGAGCGGAGGACCGGATTGTGCCCAGCGTGGACGTCCGCATATCGTCCGGTGCCCGCCGGCCGGTCCAGGCGGTCGCGCGACTGCTCCGGGTTGGGGTTGTCCGCGATAAAGAGCGCCTGCAGCGCGATCGTCACATCCTCGCTCTCCGGATACGGGCCGGTGGCATCGACGCTCGACTCCGACTGGAGGGTCCGCACACGCGGCAGGAACGAAGACCGATAGTAGAGCTCGATATCCGTTCGATAGCGGTCTCGCACCTCTCGCGGCGATCGCGCGATCTCCGCCGTGAACGCCCGAAAGGCGGCTTTGAAGTCCCGCATGGCGGCGATGACGGCCCGAGACTCGGCGAGGTTCATCCCGTCCCGCCGGATGCCGACCAGGTACGCCTCGATCTGCAGCCGGCGCTCCTCGCGGATCGAGGTGAGATGGTGGATCGCTGCCGTCCGCAGCGCAGCCTGGGCGCGCCGATCTGCCTGCAACCCGGCGACGAGGAGCGTCAGAAGCCCGACGCCCAGCAGCGAAGCGAGCAACCTGTTCCGCAGCGAGAACTTTCTCATGGCTGTGGAGCTCGCCGGTCAGGCTCCGACGAGGTGCGATTCGAACGGCGTGAAGTATCGGCGCCACAAGCCCCTGTAGGTGCCGTCCCGCCGCATCTTGGCCAGCCAGCCGTTCACCCACCGGATCAAGCCCGTGTCCTCCTTCCGGGCTGCCGCGACGTACGGTCGTGGCCTGATGGGCGCGCCGGTGACGCGCAGTGCTGGATCGCGGCGCGCCAGGGCGAGGACAGCCACGTCGTCGTAGAGGAAGGCGTCGGCTTGGCCACTCCTGACGGCATGCGCCCCCGCCGCAAGGGAGCCGACGGTGATCAGGATCGCTCGCGGCTGGAGCTCCGCCACGTCCGCCTCTTGCACGGAGCCCTTGACGACCGCGACCTTGCGACCGGCGGCCTCACCGAGCGTGCCCAGCCGGCTGTCACGCGCCACGAGGATCAACGATCCCGAGGTGAAGTACGGGTCCGACAGCTCCGCGACGGTCCGGCGCTGTTCGGTGGCGGTGACGGTCGCGAGCAGCAGGTCGACTCGACCGGCCTGCAATTCCGCGAACCGTGTCGACGTGGTCACCGGCACCAGCCGCGCCCGGCCCTCGTCGTCGAACAGGACCCGCGCGAAGAACCGGGCCAGATCGACCTCGAATCCGACCGGATGACCGCGCGCATCGATGACTCCGAAGGGCGGTGCGTCGGTCTTGACACCGACGCGAATCAGGCCGCGGGCCCGGACGGCGTCGAGCGATGACTCGGCGTGGGCGGACGTCCCGCAGGCGAGCGCGAGGGCGAGCACGACCCCGGCCTTGGAGATGCGTCGACGCAGCATCGGACCGACTTATCGGTCGACGATCTCTGCCCGCTGGCGCAGCGAGGCCGGGATTGCCAGTCCCAAGGCGTTCGTCGCCTTGAAGTTGATGACCACCTCGAGCGTGAGAGCCTCTTCCACGGGCAGATCGCCCGCCTGCGCGCCGCGCAAGATCTTGTCGACATGGCCGGCCGCGCGTCTGCACAGGTCGAGCAGGTCCACCGAGACCGACATCAACCCGCCGGCGTCGGGAAAGAGCCGGTCGCCGTAGACGGCGGCCAGCCGGGCCCTCGCGACCAGACCGATGAGGATCGCACGGTTCGTGCTGAACATCGCGTCCCCCGGGACGAAGAGGGCGTCGAATCGCTGGCTCAGCAGCGTCTTGAAGACGCCCTCGAGCTCCACCGCTTCGAACACGCCGACCTCGAGCAGCGTGAGGCCCAGTTGCCGGCCCGCCCCCTGGGCGGCGCGGAAGATTTTCGGATGAACAGGGTTCGTGAGATTCCGAAGAAAGGCGACCCGCTTCGCGCGTGGGATCACCTCGCGCAGCGATTCCAGCCGCTTCTGAACGGTGGTGACGCCGCCGCCGAATCCCGTGATGTTGCCGCCCGGCTTGTCCCTGTTCGCGACGATTCCGAAGTCGACGGGGTCTCCGCCCGTCACGAATACGATGGGAACCTTCGCCGTCGCCCGCTTCGCAGCGAGGGCGACCGGCGTCCCGACGCCGGTGACGATCAGGGTCACGCCGATGCCGATGAGCTCCGCAACGAGTCCGGGCAGGCGCTCGAGGTCTCCGTCCGCGGAGCGCTGCTCGATACGGAAGCCACGCCCCTCGGCCCAACCCCGCTCGATCAGGCCACGCTCCAGCGCTTCGATGTACGACGACGGCAGCGAGCGCTCCGACAGGAACCCGATGGTCGTCGCGGCCTCGGCCGACTGCTCTGCAGTGGCGAGTTGCGCGAAGCCAGCGGCGACGGCACCGGCGACGAAGACGCGGCGCGAAAGTGACAGCCTCACCGACAAGCCTCGAGGATCCTCTACTTCCGCGGCCCCTCGGCGTAGCCGCGATCCACCATGCAACGGCGGTACCGGTCCTGCTGGATTACCGTGCGCGGCCCCTGGGGGCCGCCGACGAGCATCCGCGCCTGCCTGAGGCAATCCAGCTCGTCCCGGGCGAGGTCCTGCTGCGACGCACCCGCCTTCGTCCAGCCGTCGGACGACGACGAGGCGCAGCCGGCCAGCAGTCCCAGGAGGGCCAGGCCGACGACGAGCAATCGCATCGGACCGGCTCAGCGCTCCATGATCTGCTGCTGCTCGACCGTGATGGCCTTGCCCCACCAGCTCTGATCGCGCGCGAGAGCGACGTCCTGGCGCCTCACCCGGGCCGCAGTCGCCTGGCCGTTCCGCATCGAGAACCTGAAGTGATCGCCAGAGGCGAAATGCGACGTGTGCGATTTCCACGTCGTCCATTCGTCGGACGTCGCACAGCCGAAGAGCAGCAGCACCGCGGGGAGCGCTGGAAGCGAGAAGGCGAGCGTTCGCATGACAGTCTCCTATCCTTTGTTGGAGTACGCCGGCAGCGAGGACGACTCGCGGTCCGCACGCAGCCGGGCCGTCCTCGTGAGGATGCCGAATCCCGCGGCCATGGCGCTGGGAGCGAGGGTGCGGCCGAGCAGCGCGGGCGGCGCTGCGAGTGTCGCGGCGACGATCACGCCGAGGACGACGGACAGGGCCGCGCCAAGCGCGACGGACCATTCACCAGGAATCCGACGTCGGATCGCCAGGCAGATGTGCACGTCGAACGCCCCGGCGACGATCTGCAGCGCGATGACCGCCAGCAGCAGCGTGGCGGGCGACAGCAAGCTCAGCAGTTGCCCGGGATGCCACCGGCCGAAGACATCGCCAAGCGGGAGACCGAAGATCACGAGACCTGCGCCGACCGCGAGGCATCCGCGCAGCAGCAGGACCAGCCGATTCAGCGGAAGGGTGGCGATGGACGCGCTGGCCCACATCGTGACGAGGCCGTCCACGACCCAGTACGCCCCGCTCGTCCGCGCGACGGCGGCCGACGAGCTCGGTGTCTGCGACGCGATGTACGCTCCGAGCGCCAGCGCCGTGCTGCCACGCAGCAGGCCGGCCCACCATAGCCTGGCGAGCAAGTCCGGCTCCGACGTCGTGCGCCGCGCAGCGGCGGAGCTCATCGGCATTTCCCCGCACCCGCCCGCGGCCTGGCGTCACTGCTGATAATACTAGCCGTCCACATCAATAC
>Ga0134064_10000137_pt1 | contig 10761 bp, 9 predicted proteins | sample 15_taG_7_FD_94472 | JGI IMG/M metagenome (GOLD analysis project Ga0134064, IMG submission 94472) | Grasslands soil microbial communities from the Angelo Coastal Reserve, California, USA - 15_D_Wat_20cm_2_0_1 metaG | ecosystem: Environmental > Terrestrial > Soil > Grasslands ...
GTGACCGAACCGATCGTAGGCAACGCGCTTGTCCGGGTCCATGAGGACATCGTAGGCCTCCCCTAATTCCTTGAATTTCTCCTCAGCATGCGGGTCGTCGGGATTCTTGTCCGGATGAAACTTCACCGCGAGCTTGCGATAGGCGCGTTTGACCTCCTCATCGGGTGCGTTTCGTGCGACGCCCAGAACCTCGTAGTAATCGCGTTTTTCAGTTGCCATGTGGCCAATAAGCCCTGCGTGACTTATGGAGTTGGGAAGCGAAGCAAGCAGCAAGCCTCACTTCTTTGCGGGCTCGCTCGAAACAACCACTTTCGCAGGCCGAAGCAATCGCTCTTTAAATCGATAACCGCGGCGAGCCTGGCGCAGCACAGTGCCCTCGGGAAATTGGTTGCTCGGCTCATGAGCAATCGCTTCGTGCAGGTTTGGATCGAATGTTTTGCCTTCCGCCTCTATCGGCTGCAGCCCGTTTTCCGCGAGCAAATCGTTAAGTTGTTTTTGGACGAGAATCATTCCGGAATAAATCGGGGATTGGTCGCCCTGGTCTCTTGCGGCTGCGAGACCAAGCTCGAAGTTATCGATAATTGCTACCAGCTGCTCGAGTAACGATTTGTTGGCGTACTTGATCGCCTCTTCCTTTTCGCGCGCGCAACGCTTTTTATAATTCTCGAAATCAGCCTGGCTGCGTAATGCGAGATCGCGAAACCGGTCGAGATCGGCTTGCAACCTAGCCATCGCATCTTCCGTGTCGATTTGGTCGGTGACAGTTGCAGATGTAGGTGAAGCCGATGAAGACATCGCTTTTGCCGATGCCTTTATTCGTTCGTTTTGTTCAGAAACAGGAATTCTTTTCATGTTTTGCGGATAGCAATCAACGTTATGTCGTCGTTTTGAGGTGCCGAGCCGGTAAAGTCACGCACGTCTCCGATGATTTTCTTTACAATTGCCTGCGCGCCATCGTTTGCGCTAGCGCGCACGGATTGCATCGTACGATCCAGGCCGAATTCGTCGCCCTCAGGGTTTAAGGTTTCGGTCACACCGTCGGTGTAGAGGACGAGGCAATCATCGCGCTCGAGCGGGACGGCGAAGTCAACAGTAAGCCTATCAAACACGCTACCGCTGTCAATTCCCACAACCATCCCCGGCGATTTGACCGGAGTCACAGTTTGCGACGCCCGCTTGTAAAGCAGCGGCGCGTCGTGTCCAGCGCGCGCGAGGGTAATGCCATTGCGCTGATGGTCCAGAATGAGATAGGCCATGCTGATAAACATGTCTTCCTTAATATCAGGGTAAAGCTGACGATTCACCTTTCGTAAGACATCCGCCGGAGAAGGGTTGCGAGCCGCCTCAGCGCGCAAAACGCTGCGACAAATCGCCATGATGAGAGATGCCGGCACACCCTTCCCTGAAACGTCTGCGATTGCCACGCCCAGCCGCTCGGCGTCCACTTGGATGTAATCGAAGTAGTCGCCACTTACCTGACGAGCTGGAACATTGATGCCGCTGATCTGAAATCCATTGATGGCGGGCGCTTCCGAAGGTAGTAAAATCCGCTGAATGTCCCTGGCGATCTCGAGATCGTGATCCAGTCGCTTCTTTTCGTTGGCCATCGAATAAATTATGGCGTTGTAGAGCGCAAACGCAGATTGCTCGGCGATAGATTTAAAAACGACGAACTCTCCCTGTGAAAACGGCGCACCCTTCGGGCCATTGGCGAGCGCCAAGACACCCAGATCTTGATTCCCATACCGCAATGCCGCCGCCATGATCGACCCACTGCCAAATGCGCTGCTGCGCAATTTCGCCAACTCCGGCACATCCGAGAACTCGTTCAAGCAAACAGATTGGCCTGTTTGCCAGACGCGTCCGATCAGTCCTTCGCCTGGGGCGACCGTGTGCAGCCGTAGAAAACTTTCGAGAGCGATCGGGTTGGCGGCTGCCTGTTGCAAAATATTCGGCGGAATATCGATTAGCGGTGGACAGCCTTTGGAAATAAAAGCCGGTGTGAGCTTCCCGCCCGTCCGATCAGTGATATAAAGCGCGCCGCCATGCGCATCGAGAACGCGCGTAGCGCCTTCGACAATAAGCCGATGAAGTTCCTGGGATCGAATCGTCTCTCGGAAGGCTTCGCCGAGACCGTGGAGGAAATCGAAAACCAGCGTCTCCTCTACTTGGATCTCCTCATGAGACCGCTCTAACCTGCGAATCCGCTGCGTCTGGAAATAGACAGTAACAATCCACCCGGCAACAGACGCGACAAGCAGTCCGAGGAGAAGAGTCGGCCACATCATGCAAGGGCCAGCTTACTTCGAAGGCGTCTCGCGATGAAGGTCTTGTCTTAAGAAATCGAGAACATCCTTAAATCGAAAGATATTTTCCGGTGCCGCCTCGCAAAGGGCCTCGTGCGCTTCGAGCATCGTTTCTGCCTGCTCCTGTTTTCGGGCCTCTGGCGAGCTGCCTCCGGGAGTGCGCTCTAGCGCTCCGCATTCAGGCGTGCGTGCGCCGTTAGCATGAATATCAAATATTTGATCCAGGCCGAGGCCGGAGAGGAGCTCCTGGCTGCGATTCCCACAGTGAACAATGTGCAAGTGACCACGGCCAAGTTCCTTCAACCGCAACGCCACGCTAGCCATGGTTCCCATGAATGTGGAGTCCATCATGGCGCAATCTGCTAAATCCACCACAAACTCGCGATAGCCGCGGTCCAACATCTCGCGTGCGAACTCCTTCAAGTTGCCGCTGTTGAGAAAACTACCTTTGCCCTCGACTTTCACCCATACGGTCGGGCCTCTGACCCCTACTTGAATAGATGAATCCACGGTTAGCTCCTTAAAGGATACCAGCCCAAAAGGCATACTGTCAAACCTCACAACACGCCAGAAGTTCCAGGAATTGATTCGAAACGCAGGCCATGAAGGGTCGCATTGATCAAAGCATCGCCGTGCGACGCCCGAGCATGAGTAAGAAAGCGGCCGCCACCGCCCAATGTTACTCCCACATGAACGAGCGATTTTCCGCGACGATCCGGCCGTTAGAGATTAACAGACAGCGCCAGGCAATAACCTGACCGTCGTCGAGGTAATCGTCTCCAATGACCTTGAATTCCGTCTTATGCGTGCCATGCACGTTTCGGTACGTAATCTCCTGCGCCTGGACGTGCTCGTGCAATTTTTCCTGACGATACTCCAAACGTACTGTGACATCGGAGGGGCGCTTGACCCGCCAAAAAAAATCGAAGTAATTACCGAAACGCTGGCGTTGATCAAGCAGCGTCACAGCGCCGAACATCCGGTATTGGCGCTCAAAAGTAATCGGGGCATCCTGGAGCGTCGCCACCTTCTGGCTCGGCGAAGTCGACTTTGAGCCAAGTGTGCTCGTTGTCTGCCGCGCTTTCGCACCCGCTTTCGGTGCTTTCTCACTCAAAAGGAAAAGTTTCGTTTTTCGAAACTCGAAATCTTTGTCTAACGCGACCGGGAGCGGCGTCACTTTTTCCACGATCCTTGGTTCCTCCCGAGCACCTTGGCTGGAAACCGCAGCTGCGAGAAACATCAAAAAGCAGGGTGCGACGGCAACTCTCATTTGGCTAATAAAGCCGGGTTTCGATTTGTGTGTCAACGAACAAAGCAGGGATCCCGTGCAGCGTACACCTGTCAGGGAACTGGTGGTTTTGCTCATGCCAATCCAAAAGTAAACTTCTTGTCAATGATTGAAGTTCATTACGACCGCGGGGTTTATCTGCCGGAACAGCACTTGTGGCTGGATCCCTGGGACGCAAAGCGCTTCGCTTTCATTTCGCACGCGCACAGCGACCACATAGCGCCTCACGAGGAGATCATCATTTCGGAACGGACAGCCCGTTTGCTTCAAAGCCGGCTGCCGGGTAATCGCACCGAACATGTTCTGCCGTTTGGTGAAGAACGGAGGGTACGTGGCATCGATCTGATGTTACTGCCCGCGGGGCACATCTGCGGTTCGGCACAGTGTTTCATTTTTGCCGGTGACGAGACACTTCTTTACACGGGAGATTTCAAACTGCGTCCTGGAAAATCCGCTGAAGAGGCACAGTGGCGCCAGGCTGATACGCTCGTTATGGAGACGACATTTGGTCTGCCGCGTTATCGATTTCCATCAACGGATCAAGTTGTTGCGCAAATCGTCGCATTCTGTCGCGAAACAATTGAGGATGACCATGTGCCGGTGATTCTGGGCTACTCGTTAGGCAAAGCACAGGAAATATTGTGTTCGCTTGATGGAGCCGGCTTGATACCCATGCTGCACGGCTCCGTCTACCAGATGACGCGGATCTACGAGCAGTTCGGTCAATCGTTTTGCAAGTACATGCGTTACAACCCGAACGATGTTACAGGAAAAGTCCTCATCTGCCCACCCAGCGCGAATCGTTCGCGCATGCTGGAAAGAATTCCAAACAAACGTGTAGCGATGATCAGTGGCTGGGCGGTCGATCCCAATGCTGTCTATCGCTACCAGGTTGATGCAGCGTTTCCTTTGTCGGATCACGCGGATTACGATGATTTGATCCGCTACGTCGAAATGGTGCAGCCACGGCGAGTACTCACGCTCCACGGTTTCGCTGCTGCGTTCGCTGACGATCTCCGCGCCCGCGGCATCGAAGCCTGGGCATTGAGCGAGGAAAACCAAATGGAATTGCACCTACTTGCCGTAGGTAACGCACCGCCTGTCCGTCCATCTGCGGGTGTCTCGCGTACTGCCGAATTAACCCAAGGTTCGTTTCGCCAAAACGCGTGCGATATTCAATCCAAATTTCTCGTGTTTGCGAATGTCGGTGAAGCGATCGCTGCGACGTCATCGAAGCTCGATAAAATTCGGCTGCTCGCCGATTACTTGCGCAATCTGACCAGCGATGAACTTCCGGTCGCGACCCTTTACTTCACCGGAAGAGTATTTGCCCAAAGCGATTTGCGCACGCTGCAGGTTGGATGGGCCTTAATCTTCCGGGCACTGCAAGCCGCCACCGGCATTGGGGATGCGAAACTTCGTCGCATCGCCAGCGTCCATGGAGATGCCGGCAAAAGTGCATTCGAAGTTCTCAATGGACGGACGGTGGCGCAGCCGTTCAGCATCCGTGAATCGCGCGAGCTGTTCGAAGATCTCCATCGTGCGCGCGGCCCGGGCGCGAAGGCGAAGTTGCTGGAAAATCGATTCTCAATCTTGTCACCGCGCGAAGGTAAGTACGTCGTTAAAATTTTGACCGGCGACCTGCGCCTCGGACTGCGCGAGGGTTTGGTCGAGGAAGCGATTGCAAAGGCATTTGAGGTTCCACTCGAGCAGGTAAGGCAGGCTAACATGTTGCTTGGCGACATCGGTCAGACGGCAGCACTCGCTTCGCGGAAAGAACTGCATCGCGCGGAGCTGTCGATTTTTCGTCCGATCAAATGCATGCTTGCTACTCCTCAGCCGACCGCTGAAGCCGCATGGGAACGGTTTGTTGGATCGGCAGGCCCTGATAGGGACCCGACGCACGCCAGGGTTTACCTAGAGGACAAATTCGATGGTATCCGCGCGCAGCTTCATCGCAGTGCAGAGCGAGTTGAAATTTTCTCCCGCGATTTGCGGCGAATCACCGGGCAATTTCCGGAATTGGCAGATCAAGCCAGCAACTTCCAGGAAGAACTGATTATTGACGGTGAAATCATCGCCTTTGCGGAAGGTCGCAGGCTCACGTTTTTCGATCTGCAAAGGCGGCTAGGCCGCAAGAGCGACGGTGAAGATTTGTTCTCGCGCGCAGCAGCAGACGTGCCGGTCGCGTTTGTTGTGTTTGATCTTCTTTGGCTTAACGGGCGGTCGTTCCTAACAACCCCGTTGCGCGAACGGCGAAGACATCTCGGCCGCGTGCGATTGCCGCCGCAATTTCAAATTGCGAGAGTAACCTCAGCCCATTCTGCGGCTGAGATCGAACAAACATTTCAACAGGCTCGCCAGCGCTTAAATGAAGGTCTGATGATCAAAGACCCGGAGAGCCTTTATCTGCCTGGGACCCGCGGAATGTTTTGGTTTAAACTGAAGAAAGAGCTGGCAACGCTGGATGTCGTCGTTGTCGCGGCTGAGCTTGGCCATGGCAAGCGCAACAATGTCTTGAGCGATTACACATTTGCGGTGCGCGATGAAGCGACTGGCGAACTTTTGCCGATTGGCAAAGCTTACAGCGGATTGACCGACGTGGAGATTGCTGAATTAACCGAGCACTTCAAGCGAAACACGATCGCAGATCTCGGCCGCTATCGTAAGGTAAAACCGGATGTCGTGCTCGAGATCGCCTTCAATTCAATCCAGCCCAGCACGCGTCACGCCAGTGGGCTGGCATTACGTTTTCCAAGAATCAAGGCAATCCGGCGCGATAAGAACGTCGACTCGATCGACACCCTTCAATATGCTCGGGATCTAGCAGAACAACGCGCGAATTCGCCGGCCGGATCTTGATGAGGCGCGTAACTAGCGCCTTCGGGGTTTACTGCGGCGTAGGCGACGGAGATGGCGAAGTAGCCTCCACATGGGGAGATGCTGCCACCTCGGGGGATGCTGCCGCTTCAGGAGGTGCTACTGCGCCAGGTTTTGCTATGCCTCGGGACATCCTCATTCTTTGTAGTTCTTCGAGTCTACGCTGTCTTTGCGCGAGTCGCTCTTGTATTCTCCGGTCTCTTTCTTCTTTCCCAGCCGCCATCCGCGAGGGGTCGGCAATCAGGCCCTGAGCCTCGGGAGGAAGCTGTTGTAATCTCTTTTCTTTTTCAGCTTTCACCTGAGCAGGGTCCCGAACCGGGCGCTGAACGTCGGCTGGAATCTTGCGGATGTTCGTTGCCGCGTTCTCTCTTTCGGCCAATGCTTTTTCTCTTTCATCTAATGCTTTCTCGCGTGCATCCAGCTCCGCTTTCCGTTGAGCAAGTTGTTGTTCAGCGGCCAAATCTTGTTTTTGACAGGAGCAAATCATTGCAAAAGAGATGAGCATCGAAATGACGAAAAATTTTTTCATATCAGGTGTAAACTGCAATGAGTCGTTCCTTAGTCGGAAAAAGGAAACGAGACGTCAATAGTTAGTCAAACGAAACTTAATGCGGCTGCGGTGTTGGTGAACTTGCTAGTCTGACCTCGACTTTCTCAAGATCATCATGCCGAAAACGTTGCACATTGGCGAAGACAGCCAACAACGCCATGCTTCCGATGATGGCGAGCATCACTACAAGAGCGCTCTTTGAGATCGGGTAGGGCCGAGGCCTTTTAGGAGACGGATGTGATGAATTCACGTCTTATTATCGGTGGGGGTTTCACACGCGCAACGCAGCGATGGCGCTTCCCGAACTCTGAATCGCTCCAGAGGCCGGATGCGGTCGAGCGGCTGCCAATTGACTTGAATCACCGCACTCGGCGCCGGTCACTCCAAGCGAAGCGCCGCGATTGCAGCCATAACGCGCTCGCTCAATCGCTGGTAGAGATTTTTTCCCGCCGGGGCAAGATCGGCCACATTAAAAAAAATCGGTTCTCCGATTACGATCGTAATGGGCACAAAGTGCAAACCGTCACCGCCGCGCGGCAGCGCTTCGTGCGCGCCGAAGATTCGCATCGGTACGACCGGCGCGAGTGTTTTTGCAATTACCAAACCCAGACCGGGCTCGGCCGGCTGCAAGTTACCATCGAGGGTGCGCGAGCCTTCCGGGAAAACCAGCACGCCGTTGCCGGCCTTCAAAGCACGGATCAAGGCCTTAATGGCGCTGCGATCGACACCTTCTTGATTAACCGGGATAACGTTCAGCTTCGGCAACAGCCAGCCTAACAGCGGCGTGTCCAACAACGTTCGCCGGGCCAGAAAGTAAATCGCTCGATCGCACGTAGTTCCCGCAAGCAGCGGATCGAGATAACTCTCGTGGTTCATTGCGAGAATCGCCGGTCCCTTATGAATCATCCGCTCCCGGTGAATTACGCGAAACCGAAAGAATAATCGGCCGGCGAGACGAGAGAAGTGATAACCGAGCCAGTAATAAAAATTCATTTTAACAGGGGACCAAGGGTCATGACTTGGCGATCGGTTTAGCGAGACTTGAATCGCCAGATTATTTGAGATCGTCTAAATCCAAAGACCCGTTTCTTTAAGTCGAGCGAGAATTTCGCAGATAACTTTTTCGACGGTTAAATGCGACGTGTCGATGACGTGTGCGTCTTTCGCGATGACAAGCGGTGAAACCGGCCGCGAAGAATCGGCATGATCGCGCAGGGCGATCTCGTCGCGTTCTCCCTGTGCAGCACGGCGCTGGAGACGCACCTCAGGGGAAGCATCAACATAAAATTTGTACGGAGTGTTGGGGAAAACGACCGAACCAATGTCCCGCCCTTCTACGACCAAATCGTCGCTACGGGCATTGTCATGAAGTTTTTTAGCGACAATTTCGCGAACTGCCGGCAACCTGCTAACCCGGGCTACGCTTTCGTTCACACGACTATCGCGCAAATGTTCTGCGGGATCGACATTATCGATTAGGATGCGCGAATCGCCGCCCAGAAGACAGCTTGTAATCGATGCTGACTCGAGAGCTTGAACGACGCCATCGAAATCTTCCGCAGTAATTCCTTTTTCTAGGAGGTGCCAGGTGATCGCTCGATAAATCGCGCCTGAGTTGGCGTAGACAAAGCCAAGCCGCCGGGCCAGTTCGCGCGCGACACTACTTTTTCCAGAGGCAGCCGGACCATCAATCGCCACTACCCGATGAAAATCTCGCTGAGATGAGTGCATAGAACCAAGGCCCTCAGTTTAGTCGCGCATTGCCCGACAATGCAACGCGCCCCAATGGCAAGGCGCTCCCGACCTTTAGCTTTCCTCTGCGGGAGTGGGAGTAAGTGAGCCGATCACCGGGGTGCTGACCTGCATCCGTTTTGGATTTGTGAACTCTTCAAGTACTGCTTCAAATCCTGGGTAAGACTCACGAATACATTCAGCGTCTTGAACAATAGTTTCGCCATCAGCGAAAAGACCGGCTATGGCAAAAGCCATCGCGATGCGATGATCGCCGAAGCTCGCCACGCGCGCAGCATGCAGCGGCGCCGGGCCATGGATTTCGAGCCCATCGCTGAGCTCGGCCACGTGGGCGCCCATGCTGCGCAGATTGTGAGCGATTGCCGCGATGCGATCAGTTTCTTTTACGCGTAATTCTTCTGCATTCCGAACAATTGTCTTGCCGTTTGCCAAGGCGCCCGCAACAGACAAAATCGGTAATTCGTCAATTAGCTGCGGCACTTCCTTGCCCTGGATGACGGTTCCTCTAAGCGGAAAGCCAGTGACCTCGACAATGCCGCGCGGTTCAAGCTGTTCGACATCCTCAACAGCCTCGCGCACCTGTGCACCCATGCGGAGCAGAACAGCAAGCAATTTGGTTCGCGTGTCATTCAGGCCAACATCACGGATGAGCAGATGGCCTCTCCGTTGCGCCGCGGCGGCAACCAGCCAGAAGGCTGCTGACGAGATGTCGCCGGGAATGTCGAAGTCGCGTGACTCCGGAACCTGGTCGCCGAATACAGTGACACCGACATCGTCTTCAGCTGGCGTCCGCACCAGGAAATAATTGAAAATTTTTTCCATATGGTTTCGCGTTGGCGAGAGCTCTTCGACTGTAGTCTTGCCTCTGGCAAAAAGACCTGCCAACAGCAACGCCCCTTTCACCTGTGCGCTTGCCACAGGCGGGCGATAACTAATCCCGCGCAGCGAGCCGCCCCGAATTCGGAGCGGCGGTGTTTCGTCCGGCCCTTCGGCCACAATGCTGGCACCCATCTCAGAAAGGGGCGCGATGACACGATCCATTGGCCGGCGCGACAATCCGGCTTCCCCGACCAGCCGACTTTCAAATGTTTGTCCAGCCAGCAGACCGGTGAGCAGCCGCATGGTCGTCCCCGAATTGCCGCAATTGATTTCCTCTTTGGGAGCAGTTAGGACCCGCCTTTTCCCATGGACAATTAACGTCGTTGGCTCAGGGTGTTCGATCCTGATACCCAAGGCGCGCATTGCGTTCACCGTGCGCATGCAATCTTCGCTTGGAAGAAATCCCCGCAGCGTACATACGCCGTTCGACAACGCGGCGATGATGACCGCGCGATGCGAAATGCTTTTGTCGCCGGGCACAGCAATTTCGATGTCAATTCGAGGCGCCCTTTTTATCCGTAACTCCATAGAAAACGAAAGGAACCGATACTGGATACTTGATGCTCGATGAAAAAGCCCGATCTGCGCTAATCCAGCATCCGATATGTAGGATCCAACATTAGCGCGACCGGATAAAGTATCGGGGCAGCACCGCTGTTACGGCACAAGAAAGATCTTGTCGGTATAAGGATCCTTGACTTCAGTGCCCGGAGGGAATCCTTCCACATCGATGTATTTGCCAGGGGAATAAGGGCTCTCCACCAGATGCGGTTTGCCGGGGACAGGAATTCCATAGGGATAATCTCCCTTCGCGACCTTTGTCGGCGCAGCTGTAGGAGGAGGTGATGGTGCAGTCTCCACTGGAGGCGCACCGCTGGGCTGAACTGGTCCATTTGGATTGAACGGCTGTTGCGGCGGCGGGTATTCCGCGGTCTCGGTGGCGGGATACTTCGCTGGTCTTTGGCGGGTGGTTGGCGGTGGCGGTTCTTCAGAGCATGAGACGAGCAAGAAGGCCGCAAAGAGCGCGAGCGACAATGAAAACTTCATAAGTGTAAAGACTAATGCAATCGTATCCGGAGTCTGATTCGTTGCCAATGATTAAATCA
>Ga0134064_10000156_pt1 | contig 10292 bp, 9 predicted proteins | sample 15_taG_7_FD_94472 | JGI IMG/M metagenome (GOLD analysis project Ga0134064, IMG submission 94472) | Grasslands soil microbial communities from the Angelo Coastal Reserve, California, USA - 15_D_Wat_20cm_2_0_1 metaG | ecosystem: Environmental > Terrestrial > Soil > Grasslands ...
ACGACAATTTTATGAAACCCGGTCACGCCCGAGAAGAAACTGCGATCTTCTTCCCATTCCTGCACGTCGCCTTCGCCGTCGGTGGCGCGGACGACGAAGACGTGATCAGCTGCTGCATCTGGTGTCCATTCGGCCTTCCAAAGCGACCACGCCAGATCGCCGCCAGCGTAATAAATCTCCGCATCACGCCATGATTTGCCGTCATCGAAGCTGAGCTCGACTCGCGTAATGCCGCGGTCGCCACCATAGGCCATGCCTTTCACCTCGATTGGCTGCTGTAATTCGCTAATCGAGAATCGCGATTCATGATCGGGCGCATCGATCCGAGATCGGGTTGGCGTGATGAAATCCGGCCCCCAGCCTTGGGTTTCGTAAAAGCCTTTCACTTTGGCATCAGTCAATTCGATGCGGGTGAGCCATTTCACATGCTTTTCGCCGAAGTAGCCCGGCACAATGACGCGTACCGGATAACCGTGCCGGTGCGGCAATCGGACACCATTCATATTGTAGGCGAGTAAAGTTGTTGGCTCCATCGCCTTTTCCAATGGAATGGTGTCGGTGTAATTATCAACGCCGTGGAAGCGGACCCGTGCGGCGTTCGGAAGCGGGACTGCTCGTTCGAGCAAATCGCGTAAGGGAATACCTTTCCAGATCGCATTGCTGATCAAGCCCGCGTCCAGCCCATTGCTGATGCACATAAGCGTCGTTTGCTGCTCATGCGCTGGGAGCCCGAGGAGATCCTGGATTCGCCACGTGGCACTATTTTGCACGAGTCCGTTCAGTTCGAGGTGCCACAGGTCGGCATTCACCTTGGGATCGACCACGTTCTTCGTCACGCAATAAAATAATTCGTTAGGCGTAATCGGCTGGACGATGCGGCCTTTATATTGCGTGCCGTCGTAACTGAATGTTGCCACGCGATAAAGTCTTCGAGCCAGCGCGAAGCCGCCACCGGCTACGGCGACTCCGATTGCGCTCAAGACAAACGCACGCCGGCCAATCGCCGGACTAAATTCGTAACGGTGCTTCCCGATTTTTCGCGTCGCCAAAAATTGGAAACTGGCGACAAGGATTCGTTCGAACAAAAAAACGCACAGCACAAAGCCTACGAGCGTGACTAGGCGCGCGGCATCGATAGGCAGGCCAACATAGCTTGTGCCCAGGACTCGCCACAACGCGATTGCGAACGCAACGATCGGTAGCATGACAAACGTCGCTATTGTCCAGATCGCCGGGACGCGCGTGGGGTTGCGTCGAGCGAACAAACCGAAAATCGCACCTGCAATCGCAGCAACCAGGAGTTGGCCAGCAATTGTCGATCCAACGCCAAGTTGTTTGAGGTGATTGTATCCGCCCACTTTGCCCATCAGTGAAAGGAACGGACCGGGCGGTATGAAAACCGAAAGGCGATCACCGATGATCACGAGCGGTGTTGCCACACCAAGCGCGGCAAGCAATAACATCCCCGCCGTCATAACAATTCCGCCGACCAAACCGGCGAGTAATCCAGTAAAAATCGCCTTTGTTCTACTCATGCGCCGCAAATATGAGTTGTAGAGGCGCTTGTGCCAAGCGCCCTGATGATTCGACCGAGGGCTTTCGCCGCGTCGACGGCGCTACCTCAATTCACTTTGTAGTCGCGAGGATCTTTTCGACCCGCTCTACGACCATCGCAGATGTAACCTGGTTCATGCATGCGTGGTCAAACGGGCATTGGCTCAGCCGACGATAGTTGCATGGCGAACATGGCAAATCCACGCGCACGACCGATTCTGGCCGTTCGTAAGGTCCGATGTGAACGGGATTGGTTGGTCCGAAGACGCTTACCATGGGCTTGCCGAGGGATGCTGCGACGTGCATCGAACCTGAGTCGTTTGTCACCGCCACCTCGGCACGGCGAATAAGCGCCGCCAACTCGGCCGGCGTGGTTTTGCCTGAAAAATCACATGCGCCGGGCGCGGCGGCTGCGATCTGCCGGCAGCGCTCCTGGTCGCGTTTTGTGCCCGCGAGAGCCACGGCAAATCCATCGCGAAGAAATTCGCGCGCAACACCCGCAAATCCTTCGATCGTCCAGTGCTTCGTCTCCCAAATGGTCCCGGGCACCAGAACAACAAGCGGCGTATCAGCGGACACGCGGTGCTCCTCCAGCAATCGCTGCACCTTAAATATCGCTTCCGGTGGAAGATGAATTGTTAGGTCTGGTGGATCGGCGTCGAATCCGAGCAGTTCTCCGACCCAAAGATATCGATCGATTGCGTGAACATCGAGCGTCGGAATCGCGATGCGGTGCGTGTACGCCAGCCATGAGCCTTCGCGCGCGCCGCGCCAGCCATGGCTCGGTACGTTCTTCAGAGCGTGCTCCGCAGAAACTGTCAGTGTGCGTTTGACTGGTCGATCAAATCCGATCCGCACGCGGGCGCCGCTGATGAGAGCGAAAAAAGCCGAACGCACCTGACCATGCATGTCGATGATCAAATCATATTTCGCGCGGCGGATTTGCTTGAGCAGATCAAAGAACGCCACCAGTGCGCGCCATTTATGGCCGGGCTTCGAGAAATCGCGACGCGCAAAAAGAACAACATTGGTGAGCGCCGGATGGCAGCGCACGACTTCGGCGTTCTCCGGGGTGATCAGCCAGTCAATCCGCGCGTGCGGGTATCGCGCGCGCAGCTTTACCAGCACCGGTATCGTGTGGACGACGTCGCCAAGCGCTGACGGTTTGATGAGCAAAATCCGCGAGAATTCTGCCGATTGCAGTTCCAATGCATCGCGGTTTTTTGTGTGCGCGCTTTCGATCCGGCCGTTCAATTGCCCAAGGTAAATTGCGCTAGGCCGCCTGCCTCTCACCCGAGAATGCGCCGCGAATTTTTTTCATCCAAGCGGATAAGCGATGCCGGTTCTGCTCGCGTCGCACTACTGCTGCGCTCGTGACCCAATTAAATTGAATCGCGCGGCGCGGACCGGAGAACGGCTTGTGGCCGTGCCACGAGTTACTGCTGCGACGGAACGCTAGCAGCGTGCCTTCGGTCGGTGGCACTTCCTGGATCACGTCATCGAGATTCGTCCCGGAACGCAGCAACCGCAGGCGTCCGCCGGACGATTCCCAAGCCGGGTTCATGTAAATGAGGATCGTGATGATTTTCGTCTCAGAATCTGTGTGGATCTTCCCGTCCTTTTCGCTGCAGCGGCCGCGCACCGTGATCATGTCCGGCCGATTCGTAAGATCCACGTTAAATTTCTCCTCAAAGGCCTGGCGAAACTCGTCGCTTCGCATCTCCTCGATCAGCTTCGTAAACGCGGGGCCGTAGGTTACCTCGCGCAGCGGAAAGCTGCCGGGCCGGCTGACCCCTGGATAGTCTTTCTCGATCGCAGAGCGCGCTTCGGCCTTGACGAACTCTGGAACAATCAAAAAATCGAATGGTTGACGCGTAAGCGGCGTGTTCCGAAATCTCTCCAAATCGAGCATCGAAAGCATTGGCCGACGCTACACGAAGAGGCCGGAATTTCCAGCGCTCTCCCTCTCGACGAGTCGCCTTATTATTCGAGCGCCACACGCACGAGAGTCGCAATGATGCGACTGCCAGCGACAAATGTGCCGCGCAACGTGCCTGAAACTTTCGATTCTCCACCAACCCGCCGGCGATGGTCTACCGGAATCTCCAGAACACGCAGACCACAGCGGGCGGCTTTCATCTGCATCTCCAGATTCCAGCCGTAAGTTTCCTCGCGCATGTTGAGTTTCGCGAGAGCCTCGCGACGGATCGCTCGAAAGGGGCACATGTCAGTGTAACGAACTCCGTAAAGCAGGCGCAGAATCATTCCCGCAATTCGTCCTGACAAAATTTGCTGGAAGTTCATGCTGCCTGATTCGCGCTGCCCCCGCGTGCGCGAGCCGATCACGAAATCATGTGTGCCGCGCGCAATTGGATCGACAAGTTGATTCATGAACGCGGGCACATCGCTGCCGTCGCCGTCCAGAAACATCACGATGTCGCATGTGGGCGAGAGCGCGCGAACACCTGCTGCGCAGGCGCGCCCGTAACCCCGGGGCGCAGTCACCACGCGCGCGCCAGCTTCACGAGCGCGTTGGCCTGTACGATCAGTGCTGCCGTTGTCGACGACGATCACTTCGTCAGGCAGGCGTGTGGCGAAACATTCGCGCACAACCCCGGCGATCGGTTCCTCCTCGTTCAGCGCCGGAATGACGACTGAGACTTTGCTCATCGCAGAACCAGCCACGCGCAGGTGAAGTAAATCACCAGCGCAACGAAATCGGCCACAGCGAGCGTAACTGGGCCCGCTGCAATTTTCGGATCGAGCTTGAGCCGATGCAGAAGCGATGGCACGCCAAGGCCGAGCGCACACGCTGTAACGAGCGAGAGCGCGATGCTACCGCCAATAACAAACGCAGCGCGGATGTCATGGCGCCAGACCCAGGCGATGATGCCGACAATTAAGCCGCACGCAACGCCTAGAAGGATTGCAGTCGCCACTTCGCGACGAAACGCAGTCGAGAGCCAGCGCCAGCTCACGGTGGCTGAACGCAAGGCATGAATCGTCACGCTCATGGATTGCGCGCTAACGCTCTCGTTCAGCCCGAGCACCATCGTGAGAAAAAACGCCAGCACCAGACTACGGGTGAGGGTCGCTTCAAAAAAGCCTGCGAGAATTGCCGAGACCGTTCCGCCTGTCACCGTGACGAGCAGCCACGGAAAACGAAACCGAAACACGCGCCACGGCGATGCGCCTCGAATTTCTTCAATGCGAAACCCGAGCGCCTCAAAAAATTCGGCGCTCACCGGCGCAGCCGAGCGATGTCGATCCTCGCTATCCCCCGCCTCTAAGATTTCTTCCGCGAAAAGATTCGCATCTATGATCCCGATGACGCGGCGTTGTTCGTCCACCACGGGAAACGCAAGAAATTTGTAGAGCACGAAAAATTCGCATGCGTCGAGTACGGTGGCGGTCGCGGGAATAGCCACGACGCGCGGCACCATGATCCGGCACAACGGTGTTTCCAGCGCCGCCGTCAACAAACGACGGGTGGGAACTACGCCAACGAGCCGTTTCTGCTCGTCAACCGCGTAAAAGTAAATGACGCGTTCGCCCACGCCTTCGCGTCGGATGCGCTCGAGCGCTTCGCTTACCGTCATGTCCGCATCCAGCAGCGGAAAATCCTTGCGCGCATGTTCGACAACAGACGCGTCGAAATCCGGGATGCCCGTAGCGACATTCATCTCGCTACACGGTGAACGATACCTTTGTTCTTCAAAATTTCGCTCGCTTCACTGAAATAATCGCGAATGTCTGATTGGGCACGGATCCAATCGATGTAGCGTGCAATGCCGTCGCTCAGATCGACGGTCGGTTCGTAGCCGGCGGATCGCGCAAGTCTGGTGTCGCTGGTAAGATGACGCATTTCGCCAGGACGAAATTCGCCATTGATCTCGGGCGCGATATTGATTTTCAGAATATCGGAAAGTTGTTCAGCGATTTCGCGAATCGGTACACCATGTCCGCTGCCGATATTCACGGCTAATCCGTCGAGCTTGTACGTTTCGGCAGCGAGTTGATTGGCACGCGCGATATCTTCAACGAATGAAAAGTCACGCGTCTGCTCGCCGTCCTCGTAAAGCACCGGCGGCAAATTATTCAGCAAGCGCGTGCAAAAAATCGCGATCACCCCCGTATAAGGATTAAATATGGACTGGCGGGGGCCGTAGGTGCAGGAGTAACGCAGCGCGACCGTGGGGACGCCGACCTGTTTTCCCCAGAGCAGCACGAGCCGCTCTTGATCGACTTTGGTAAGGCCGTAAACGGTTTCGCCGCCGACGGGTGCGGTCTCGGGAGTAGGAGCGCTTTTGGTGATTGCCCCGCAAACTGGGCAATGGACTTGCCAGTCGCCCTTACGTAGTTGATCGATCGGACGCACGCTCGGAAAGACCAAACCGTGTTTCGGACAGTTGCCGGCGCCTTCGCTGTAAACGGCTTGCGAGCTCGCGACGACGATTTTTTGAATCGGCAACTTTTTCTCGCGAATAACTTCGAGCATTTGCGCCGTGCCGAATGAATTCACATGGACGAATTTCGTGATCTCCGGCATGTATCCGCCATAGGCGGCCTGGTGAAAGACGACGTCGACGTTATCGAGCGCGGCCGTTATTGTGCCGCGATCGCGCAAGTCACCTTCAATGAATTCCACCTTCTCATTAATCCACGGCGGCCTTCCGCGACGGTGGGTTTGCGGTTCAAAGTTGTCGAGGCCGCGCACTTGCCAACCCTCGTGGAGGAGAAGATCGACAATGTGCGAGCCGATCAGGCCCGCAGCACCAGTGACTAACGCGCGTCTCGTCATGGGTGTTTGTAGCGGCGGTCTCGAACCGTCGCAAATGCAGATCGGCGCTTGGACAGGGCGGTTACAGCTTCTTCCGCGCCGTCAGCTTCCGCAAAAATTCTCGAGTATGCGGTGCGATATCTGCTGATGCTGCCTCGGCCAGCAGTTCCTTGCACAATCGGCATAAACTCGCCCCGTCATCGACGTCGTATCCGGGCGGCAACAGTTTGACTTCCAGCCCGATTTCGCGCGCACGTTGCCTTGTCTGATCCAGTACCCGTCTTGTGCTCCAATCGATTTGTTCGAAGAGTTCCCGGTGCGGTTTCTTGAGTCCAATTAGGTAATAGCCGCCGTCGTCACACGGGCCGAGCACAACGCGATCGCCAAGTTTCGTCAGTTCAGCGACAGCGTGAGAAAAACTCTTCGCCGGAACAGTTGGGCTATCGGAATCAATCAGGCACACCGATTCAAAACCACACTTAAACAAATCTTCCGCGGCAAAATAGAGACGTTCGCCAAAGGTTTCACCCCGCTGCGGAAGCAATTTGAAATCGACTGCCAGAATATCAGTGTAGGCTGCCTCGCAGCCGACCGGCGTGTAAACGGCGATTGCACAGACATTGTTGTCGCAAGCCGCGCTGGAAATCGAGGCTGCCGTGTCGCGCAAAAAACATTTGTTCAACTCCGCGGCTTCGCTAGGCGTAAGTGGCGGCACTAGGCGCGTTTTTACATGCCCTGCCTGTGGCACTTTGGTCATTACGGCCAAGGCACAGAGCCGACGTGTATTTTGATTCGTAATAATAGGATCAAGAACACAAAACGAATTCATCTTTTGACGGAAAAGTTTTTCACAGCCTGCGAAGATGATTTTGCGGTTCTAGTTCCGAATTCTCTTCTTCTAAATCGCGTGAACAACATGCACGATTATTCTCGCCAATCCCAGGCACGAGGCAGCTGTTGATAACATCTGTGCGCCGCGCCGACAAATGCTCCCTTTTCAAAAAAACGGCAAGTTATTCGACGTTATTCAAACTTGTTGCCGCATAGTTGGGAGATGCTTAAACAAGGTAAAATGCAACAAATGAAGCGAAATCAACGAAATGCTTTAACACGGCGCGAGCTTGCGGATGTACGCCACGCCGTTAGCAAAAGAAATTGCACGTGGCTCCATTTCGAGAAATGCACTTGGAGGATGCGATGCGTCTTGGTATCGCTTTTTTTCTTTGTAGTCACCATAGTCTCCCCTGCAGACGATCTCTCGCTTTGGAAAATCCAAAAACTGCTGGCTTCCAAAAAATACGTAGATCTTACGCACGACTTTGCGCCTGGAATTCCGCGTTGGCCCGGTTTTCCGGATGAAACGCGAAAGACAATCTACTGGTACGACAAGCGCCCAGACACGATGGGGGTCGGCTTTTTCTCGGAATTGTTTACGCATGTCGGCCAATGAGGAACGCACGTTGATCCGCCGGCGCATTTCATCAAAGGCCTGCGCACGGTTGACCGGATCGATCCGAAAGAAATGGTCCTGCCGCTAGTGGTGAATGATATGCACCGCGAGGCGGCGGCTGATCCTGATTACACGTTGTCGCTCGAGCGGGTTAAGAAATGGGAAAAAGATCACGGCCAAATTCCGGGCGGTGCATTTGTGGCGATGCGCACGGATTGGTCCAAACGCTGGCCCGACGCAACGAAAATGGAAAATAAAGACGGAAAAGGAGCTGCCCATTATCCCGGATGGAGTCTGCCAGCGCTGAAATTTCTTTACGAAGAACGAAGGATCACCGCTTCAGGCCACGAAACAACCGACACCGATCCGGGAATAGCCGCGAGCAAAGATGATTACTCACTCGAGACTTACATTTTGAGCACCAATCACTATCAGATCGAGCTCCTCACTAATCTCGACCAAGTGCCCGAAGCTGGCGCAATTGTCGTGGCCACTTTCCCAAAACCAAAGGACGGCTCGGGTTTTCCAGCCCGCGTCTTTGCAATTGTCCCATGAGTTGACCCACGCGTCAGGCAAGGGTAATCGCATCTCCTATGGGTTTGCTTGAGCGAGTCGAAGTAGCTTCACACGGTTCATGGCAAACGCGTGGTCGCAAATCTTCTTTGTGTGATTTGACCGAAACTCGCGCCAGGAACGAAGGTAGGCGCTGAGTCATGCATATTACCGACATTATGCGGGAGAATTCTCCCACATTTTCGTTCGAGTTTTTTCCTCCGAAAACTCCCGAGGCGGCGGAGATGCTCTACCAAACGATTCGCGATCTCGAATCGTACATGCCGCATTTTGTCAGCGTGACTTATGGTGCCGGCGGGTCAACGCGTGATTTAACTCACGATCTTGTCGAGCGGATTCAGCGCACAACAAAGCTGGACCCGATCCCTCATCTAACTTGTGTCTGCCACAACGAACGGGAGGTCGAAGGAATTCTGCTTCGATATGCCAAGTCGGCGATTGGAAACATTCTCGCGCTGGGCGGCGATAGACCGGCTGGAATCGCTTATGATAAATCGCGCGACTCGTTCCAACATGCGATCGATTTGGTCAAGTTCATTCGGCGATTCAACGAGTCTGGCGCACATCGAGACCGCCGCGGCTTCGGCATCGGGGTGGCCGGTTTCCCTGAAGGACATCCTGCCACGCCGAATCGATTAGTCGAAATGGATTATTTCAAAGCCAAAGTGGACGCTGGCGCCAACTACATTGTCACACAGCTATTTTTTGATAATCGAGACTTCATCGATTTCCGCGAACGCTGTACGCTTAACGACATTCACGTCCCCATTATCGCCGGCATAATGCCGATTACCTCCATCAGCGGATGCAAGCGCATCGCCGAGTTGGCGGGCGGCGCACGCTTCCCCGCCAAGCTTATGCGCGCGCTACAGAGTTGCCAAAATGATCCTGAAATGGTGAGACGCGTCGGCGTTCAGTACGCGTTGGAACAATGTCACGATCTTCTAGATAACGACGTCGCCGGTATTCACTTCTACACGTTGAATCGCTCGGACGCCACGCGAGTAATTTTTGACAGTCTCGGCTTTCCACATCATCGGAACGCCCGAGCTTTGAGCGTCTAGCTGAACGATGCAATTCCCGGAATGTTGAGGTGCTTGCGCCTGTTCGCGTATTTTCAGGCGTTTAAGTCGAGCCCGAGAAATTTGCACGAAGTCAGTGGCGCAAGCAAAATCTCGAAATGCTAAAGGTCCGCCACTCGCTTTACTGGCAGGCTGGAGCGTTAGGGATAGCCATTGCTCTGGTCTTTGCGCTCTCGCGTTTTTTCCCAGTTATCGAGTTCATCGATGCGCTGCAACGGCGTGTGATGAGCTTGGGTGCGTGGGCTGCGGTTTGCTATCCATTGCTTTTCGCAGCTTGTAATATTCTTTTGCTTCCAGGCGGGATCCTCGCTGTCGGCGCCGGTTTTTTCTTCGGTTTGTGGTGGGGATTTTTGATCGTATTTGCGGGGAACCTCATCGCTACAGCAGTTTCGTTTGCATTGAGTCGGTCCATAGCCCAGCGATGGTTTCGGCAAAGACTCTCAGATAACCCAACGCTGCGCGCTTTGGGACCTGCGGTCGAACGTGAAAGCTGGAAAATTATTCTTTTGAGTCAATTACATCCCCTTTTTCCCACCAGCCTGCTAAATTACTTTTACGGTCTAACGCGAATTCGATTTAGTACGTACATGTTGTGGGCCTCAATCGGCAGGATACCCGGGCTTTTTTTGTACGCTTACGTCGGGACATTGGGGCAACTTGCAGTGCGCATCATGCAGCACAAGAATTACCCACGCATGATAGAGTACTGGATCTGGGGAGGAGTCTTTGTAACGACCATGCTGCTCTTGATTGTGCTGGGCCGCGTCGCGTATCGGGCAATCCAGACGTCACACGCTTCGGCAACGCTGGGTGGCGAGACAGAAGAAAATGGCGTTCGGCGCGGGGTGTTACT
>Ga0134064_10000158_pt1 | contig 10279 bp, 6 predicted proteins | sample 15_taG_7_FD_94472 | JGI IMG/M metagenome (GOLD analysis project Ga0134064, IMG submission 94472) | Grasslands soil microbial communities from the Angelo Coastal Reserve, California, USA - 15_D_Wat_20cm_2_0_1 metaG | ecosystem: Environmental > Terrestrial > Soil > Grasslands ...
GACACGCGGGTAAACCCGCGGCTCGGCCCTGCCCGTAAACGGGCGCGCCCGGGTCGAACATCACGAGAGATCGATTCCACTAACGGGCCCCCGCTCCCGCGCCGCGCAGGTATTCCGCCGCCACCGTCGCGAACTGCGCGATCGCGACCTCGGGCTCCGCGATCTCCGGATGCCAGCGCTTCTCCCACTCGAAGCTGTAGACGCCGCGGTACCCGATCCTGACCAGCGCTTCGATCTGACGGCGGACCGGCACCTCGCCGGTGCCGGTGAGCACGTAGCGGCGATCCTTCCCACCGGGCCCAGCGGGCACGGAGTCCTTCAGGTGCGTATGGCGGATGTAGCGCCCCAGCTGAAAGACCGTGTCCTCCGGCGCCTCCTTCCCCGAGACGAACGTGTGGTGCGCGTCCCAGAGCAGGGCCACCGCCGGGGAGTCCGCCTGTCGGAGAATGTCGAGCAGCGTGGGCGAGTCGGTGAAATCACCGTGGGATTCGATCAGGACCGTGACGCCTTTGGGCCGCGCGTAATCGCCCAATTCGCGCAGCCCCTGAGCGATGTGCGCGATGGTGACCTCCCGCGGCACGCCGCTCACATAATTGTTTCCGAACACGCGCACGTAGGGGGCGCCCAGCACTTCCGCCAGGTCGATGAACCGGCGCGCCTCGTCGAGCTGGGCGGCGTGCTTCGTGGGGTCCTGCTCGTGCAGCTGGGCCGAGGCGCCGAGGCAGGAGAGCCGCAGCCCGCGCTCGCGAAGCTGCTGCTTCGTCAGGTCGACCCGGCCTCCCTCTCGCGAGAACTCGGGAGCCCGGCTCAAGTCCATCGTTGCCTGGAGGCCCCGCAGCTCGACGGCGACGTAGCCGTGGATGGCGGCGAAGTCCACGATCTGAAGCCACGTCCACGCCGGGCACCCGAGCGTCGAGAAGCCGAGCGGGAGCTGGTCCGCGGGCCTCACGTTCCCCCTCTCCCGAAGGGAGAGGGGGCCAGGGGGTGAGGACAGGAGCGCGGCGGAGGCCTCGAGGAACTCGCGGCGGGTCGTCATGGTCCGGCTCCTTCCCAGAGCCACAAGAGTGGTTGGCGAATCGGGTAGTTGCGGATCACCTCGGCCACGGTGGGATCGGGGTCGAGCGTCTTCCACAAGTCCACGTAACGCCCCTCGCGCAGGGCGAGACCGCCGAACAGGAGGGCGGGATGCCGCACCGGCCACTGGTCGTCATACATCACGTCCGGCGGCTTCGGCCAGGTGCGCTTGTCCTTAATGAAGGGGTACATGTACGCGAGCGCCCTCCGCATCCCGCGTCCGTCGCGAGTCGTGTACGCCCACGAGTCAAGTATCCATGCGAGCGTACCCATGACGTCCAGCTGAAACAGCGAATACCCATATGGCTTGGTGCGCGCGAGCTCCCGGGGAAAGCCGCCGTCGGGGGCCATCTGGCCGGAGACGAGCGTGTCTTCGAAGAAGCGCCGCATGCGGGACAGCCGCTGCTCGTCGCCGACGAGATGCGCGAACTCGGCTACCTGCAGGGCCCAGGCTGCCGCGTGATTGTTGCCGCTGTTGCGCTCGTCGAGCCCGTAGGGATGGGTGGTGATCCAGTCGAGATATTCCCGGAACCAGCGCTTGGTCCCGACAAGCGTCTCCCCCTTGAGATATCCGAGCCGCTCCAGCACCCAGACGGCCCGCGCCACTTCCACCAGATGAATGGTATCGATGAGGCCGGTGCCCCGCCCCGTCGCCCGACCCCTGATCGCCTGCGCGTACAGGAGACTCGGGTTCATTCGCGTGCGCGCGTCCACGAACCAGGCCTCGAGATGCGTCCCGGCGGCCCGCGCGTAGCGCACGTCGTTGGTGATCAGATAGGCCGCCACCAAGGCCGGCACGATCTGGCTGAGCCGACGCATCGCGTCCCGGTGGGCGACAAAGTTGTCCGGGTTCGTCTCCCCGTCACGCCGCACGTACGGGCTGTCGGGGCTGCGCGGATCGGGCCACCAGTAGTCGCCTTCCGAATAGAAATCGTGCGGCCCGCCGGCGCTCCGCTCGGCGCGTACGGCGGTGATCGTCACGGGCGCCTCTCCCAGGTAGCGGTCCGCGGCCGCGAGGACACGCGCGCGCTCGAGCTGCACCAGATCGCGGCGCGTCAGCTGCGCCTGGACCGGGACGGCCACCATCGTGAGCAGCAGAACGAAGCGGCTCAAGGCTGGACCGAAAACGCGTAGATAGTCCGGGAGCGGTACTCCGCCCCGGGACGCAGAATGGTCGACGGGAACGCGGGCTTGTTGGGAGAGTCGGGAAAATGCTGTGTCTCCATCGCGAAGCCGCCGCGGTGCCCGTACACGACCCCCTGCTTCCCGCGCAGCGTGCCGTCCAGGTAGTTGCCAGAGTAGAACTGCAGTCCCGGCTCCGTCGTGGAGATCTCCATCACCCGTCCGCTGGTAGGTTCATAGACCCGCGCGGCGAGCGTCAGACCCGTGCCGCCCTTGCCGCCCTTGTTCAGCACGAAGTTGTGATCATAGCCCCGTCCGTGGCGGAGCTGGAGGTCCTCCGCGTCGATGCGGGCGCCGATAGAGGTGGGCGAGCGGAAATCGAACGGCGTGCCCGCGACGCTCCTGACCTCTCCCGTCGGGATCAGCGTGGAATCGACCGGGGTGAAATGGTCCGCGTTCAGCGTGACGACGTGACCCAGAATGTCCCCCCCCCGGCCGTGACCTGCCAGGTTGAAGTAGCTGTGCTGCGTGAGGTTGACGGGGGTCGCGCGGTCGGTCGTGGCGTGGTAGTCGAAGATCAGCTCGTCGCGGTTCGTCAGGGTGTAGGTGACGGTGGCGTGCAGCATGCCCGGGTAGCCCTCCTCGCCGTCCCGGCTCGTATACCGCAGGATAAGGCCGACCGAGTCGGGGCCGTCGAACGGCGTCACGTCCCAGACTACTTTGTCGAAGCCCCTCGCGCCGCCGTGGAGGTGATTGGGCCCGTTGTTGGTGGCCAAAGTGTAGGTCCGGCCGTCGAGGGTGAACCGGCCGCGGGCGATGCGGTTGCCGTACCGCCCGATAAGGGCGCCGAAGTAAGGGGATGCCCGCTCGTAGCCCGCCAGGGAGTCATAGCCAAGGACGACATCGTCGAACTTGCCGGCCCGGTCCGGCAGCTTGAGCGAGACGATGATGCCGCCGTAGTCGAGCACCCTGAGCTCGATGCCGTGGGCATTCTTGAGCGTGTACACGCTGACGGACTCTCCGCGAGCGGTGGTGCCGAACGGCTGGGGACGCGGTGCACCACGTGCACACGCGCCGCTAGATGCCAGGATCAAGACCCAGCCGCGGGCGGTCAGGATATCTTGAATCATGGCGAGACACCGGCTCTTCACGATCGCACTTGTCGTCGCGTCTCTCCACACCCCTCGGTCCGCTCTCAAGTCCTCACCCCCTGCGCGGATTCCCCTCGCCGAACATCCGCGGCCCGACTTCGAGCGGGATGAGTGGCAGAATCTCAACGGGACGTGGCAATTCCAATTCGATCCCGCGGACCCGGGCGAGAGCCAGGGGTGGCCGCGAAGCGGGCTTCCCGCCCCCCGCCCGATCGTCGTGCCGTTCCCGTGGGGCAGTCCGCTCTCCGGCGTTCCGGACAGCGGTTCCATCGGCTGGTACGCCCGCACCATCGAGATCCCCACCCGCTGGTCGCAAGGCGGTCGCCGCGTCTTCTTGGTCGTCGGCGCTGCCGACTGGCGCACCACGGTCTGGCTCGACGGCCACGCGCTCGGCACGCACGACGGCGGCTACATCCCCTTCGAGTTCGAGTTGACACGGTACGTGAAGTCGGGGCCGAAGCACCTGCTCGTCCTCCGGGTCGATGACGCACCGCGAGCCTTCAAGCTCGAGGGCAAGCAGGGCTACGGCAACGCGCGCGGCATCTGGCAGACGCCGTACGTCGAAGCCCGCGGCGGCACTCCCTTGCGGGTGCTCCACTTCTCGCCGGACATCGATCGAAAACGGGTCGTGGTGTCGGCCCAGCTGCTCGAGAGGGCGCCTCGAGATCTGGCGCTGACGCTCCGCTTCACAAACGTCGAGCTGCCGGTGGTCACCCGGCGCGTGCCGCGCGGGGCCGACCAGCTGACCTTCGAGGTGCCGATCCCGCACGCCCATCTCTGGTCGCTCGACGATCCTTTTCTGTACGAGGTCGAGGCGAGCGTCGGCGACGACCGAATCGAGAGCTATTTCGGCATGCGGAAGATCTCGGTCACCACGCTGCCCGGAACCGATGACCGCTATGTCGCCCTCAACGACGAGCCGATTTACCTCCAGCTTACGCTCGACCAGGCGTTCCACCCTGAGGGGTTCTATACATATCCGAGCGACTCCTTCGTGCATGCCGAGATCCTGCGCGCCAAGCAGATCGGGTTGAACGGATTGCGTGAGCATGTCAAGGTGGAGGCGCCGCGCAAGCTGTACTGGGCCGACCGGCTGGGGCTCTTGATCATGGCGGATGTGCCCAACTCGTGGGGTGAGCCCGATTCCGCCATGCGACACGAGGCGGAGTCTACGCTGCGCGGGATGATCCGACGCGACTACAATCACCCCGCCGTCTTCGCCTGGGTGCTGTTCAACGAGACGTGGGGCTTGCTCACGAAGGCGGGACCACGTGAGGTGTACCGCCCCGAGACCCAGGCGTGGGTCGCATCCATATACCGGGAGGCCAAGAGACTCGACTCCACCCGGCTGGTGGAGGACAACTCGCCCTGCTGCGGCCGCGGCCACACCGAGACCGACATCAACTCGTGGCACTCCTACCTGCCGGGGTGGGCGTGGGAGCGCCACGACGAGATGGTGAGCGACAGTACGCGTACCGGCTCCTCGTGGAACTTCGAGGCGGGGTACCGGCAGGACCGACAGCCCAACATCAACAGCGAGTTCGGCAACGTCTGGGGCTACGAGGGGAGCACGGGCGACGTCGACTGGAGCTGGGACTACCACCGCGCGGTGAACGCGTTCCGCCGCCATCCCCGCATCGCCGGCTGGCTCTATACCGAGCTGCACGACGTGATCAACGAGTGGAACGGCTACTGGCGCTTCGACCGCTCGGAGAAAGAGACCGGCCTGGGCGAGCTGGTCGACGGCATGTCGCTTCGGGACCTCCACGCGCCGTTGTACCTCGCGGTGGGCGAGGAGCTGAGCCAGAGCGTCCCGGCCGGAGCGCGGGTGAGCGTGCCGTTGTACGCGTCGTTCCTGTCCCCCAGCAACGGGCTGGGGGACAGCTTGACGCTGCGCGCCGAGTTGTACGGCTGGAACTCGCTGGGCCAGAAGCGCGCGTATTTCGAGACCGCTCGCCGTGTGCCGTACCGCCCTTGGATGACCGGGCCGCTCGAGCCGCTCCTCGTCCCCATGCCCAACGAGCCTGTCGTCGTGATCCTGGCCGTCCGACTCGAAGATGCCAGCGGGACCGTGCTGCATCGGAACTTCTGTACGTTCGTCGTCGAGGGCGACCTGCCGCAGGAGACGCGACTCGACGACGGGCGTCGCGCCCGGCTGTTGCGCATCGATCCGGCCCGGTTCTCGGACGCGTCCTGGTCCCTCAAACAGTGGAACGTACTGGACGGGCTGAAAGTGAACGGGGCGGGCGCGGGATTCTTCGAGTATCGGCTTTCCTGGCCCGCGGGGTTGCGCCCGGCCGATCTCGATAGTGCCTTCTTCCTTGCGGAGGTGTCTGCGAAGCAGCTGCTCGGCAAGGATCGCGACAGCGCCGGACGGATCGAGGGCGATTTCATGCGAGGTCGCGGCACGTACGACCCGAGCCTGAATCCTAACGCGTACCCCATGACGGACGCCCGGCGCTTCCCGAGCGCCGTGACGGTCCGAGTCAACGACGCCGTCGCCGGACATGTGAGGCTCGAGAACGATCCAGCAGATCATCGCGGCATCCTCTCCTGGCATTCCCAGTTGCGCGACCGGCACCTGCGGGAAGCCGGCTCTTACGGGACGCTGCTGCACGTAACGATCCCGCGGGACGCGCTCGAGCGGGCCGCAGCGCGCGGCGAGCTGGTCATCCGGCTCGAGGTCGATCCCACCCTCCCCGGCGGGCTTGCCATCTACGGCCGCCGCTTCGGCCGCTATCCGGTCGATCCGACGGTGGTGCTCGTGTCGCAGCCGTGACCTCTCGGTCACGCGAACCGCGCGACGAAGCCACCACCCGCGCGGAGGTCCACCTTGAGCGAATCGTCCCGGCGCACGGTCGAGTGGTCGACCCGCACCGCCGCGGGGTCGTCCAGCTGATCGGCGACGAGCAGCGCCTCGCACGCCCCGCCCCCGAGAAAGGAGAGTGGAACCGCGACCGATCGCGCCGTCGGACCGTTCGCGACCACCAGGAACCACACTGCGCGGTGCCGCCGGGCGAACGCGACGACCTCGCCGATCTCGCTGAACGCCAGCACGCGCGTTTCATCCCAGACGGATGGAATGCTCTTGATCAGGTCGGCCGCCGGGTGCTCGAGAATCGCCTTCGGGTGCGCGCCGTACACGAGGAGGGGAGCCGTGAACAGCGCTGCCGTGGCGATCTGGTGCGCCCAGGACGTCTCGCGGCGACGCTCGCCGAAGAGCATCGGCGTGAAGTCAAGATGCCCGGCGAGCATACGGGTAAAGGGAATGGTCGTGTCGTGCTGCGACCATGCCGGCATGCTCCTCCGCTCCATCCCGGACACAGCCTCGCGGTTCAGCTCGTTCGGCCAGGTGCGTGACTCGCCGGTGGGCTTGTTCGCGCCGTGGAAGTCGACCATCAGTCGGTGACGAGCCGCACCCTCGAGCGCGGCCCGGTAGAGGTCCATGACCTCCTTGGCTTCATGATCGAAGAAATCCAGCTTTACGCCGACGGCCCCCACTTCCTGCACGTGCCGGAAGAACGCCTCGCGTGCGTCCGGGTCGCGAATCTCCTTGCTGTGTTGCCACAGCCAGATCCCGACGTTGCGCTGCCGCGAGTAGTCGATGAGCTCCCGCAGCCGGCTCTCGTCCCACTGCCGCCAGAAGCCCTCCACCAGGTTGTATTCGAACCCCAGCTCCCCAGCGAGCCGCGAGAACTCCTTCATGGTCTCGAGCGTGTTCTCGCCGCCGCCGTCCAGGTACTTCCAGACGGCGCGCCCAGGCCTGATCCAATCGGTGTCGAAGCCTTTCGGGAACAGCCGCGGGTCGGGCGGCGGCGCGAGGTCGTGTACGATGTCGCAGTTCACGAGCGTGTTTAGATCGGAGCCGATCATCACCACCCGCCACGGCGTCGTGATCGTTCCGACGATCGCCGCCGGCTGCGCCAGACGGGCGGCCTCGGCATCACCGTAGCGCAGCGTGAACGGATGGCTCGCGGGGTGAGCGTGACCGAGTCGTACCTGGAGCCCACGCTGTCCGTCCGCCTGCAGGGCCATACCGCTGTAGTTGATCACGGCCGCTTCGGTGATCGAGGCGTACCCTGCTCCGTCGGGGAGCTTGAACGTCACCGGCGGGGCGGCCCATTCCCCCGCCTGGACGTCCGCGATCTGCTTCCGGACGTGGGTGCCTTCGTAATGGCCCTGGAGGTCGTGATACCAGACGGTGGTCTGGGCGGGGAGCACGAACGTCGTCGCCTCATCCGGCACTCTGCTGCCCTCTCCGGGAACGATCCAGCGGAAGCCGATCCCGCCGTCGAAGACGCGCACCTCCAACGTGTAGGCGGTGCGGCTCGCCGTGTGCCGGAGGGCGATGCTCGCGCCCTTGAAGCGGTTGACCGCCTGTCCATGCACGCCGCGCCAGGCAAAGCGCTCGTTCCTCTCGTACGATTCCACCTTGCCCACCGTGGCACCCTGCGCGAGGTCGACGCCGTCCACGAGAAGGCTGAGGGGCGAAGGCTCGATCACGGCCGCCCTCCGGAAGGTGACAGCGAAGCGCAGCTGGGACTCGTCGCCCTGGAGCAGAAGCTCAACGGCGCCGTCCGGACTCGAGATCCGAACCCCGTCGTCACCGTCCGCCGCGCACCATGCCCGCTCGACATCGGTCGCGAGCGCGGGAGCGATGGGGGCGATGGGGGCGGCGAGCGCCGCGGCGAGAAACTCCCGGCGCTGCATCAGTAGAGCTCCACGGAGCGCGTCAGTACCCGGAGTTCTGCCCGAGTGCCGGATCCAGATCGATCTCCCGCTGGGGAATCGGCATGAACACCATGAAGTCCTTGATGCCGATCTTCGCCACGGGGTCGTCCTTGAGCGTGCTGTAGAACTGCCCCCAGCGCTTCAGGTCGAACACACGTTTGGACTCGAACGCCAGCTCCCAGCTGCGCTCCTGGTGCACGGAGTCGCGGAACTGGTCCTGACTGAGGCCCGCGGTGAGCGCCGGCAACTTGGCCCGCCCGCGCACGTCATTGATCGCGCCGTAGGCGAATGCGTCTGGCCCCACGGCCTCGTTCTCCGCCTCCGCGTACATCAGCTCCACCTCGGCGTAGCGGTAGATCGGCCAGTTCAGGTCCGTCCGTGAGTTGTTGAGCGCGATCGCTCCGGGGCCGCCAGCGTCGTAGAACTTGCCGTAGTATGGCATCGGCTGCTCGAAGCCCGCGCCGCGCTTCTGGAAGTCGCCGAAGCCGGTGGAGTCGGCCTTGTGATAGGGGTACGTCTTGGTGCCGGCGATCACCTGGGTGAGGAAGGTGACCGGCTTCCGGGCGTCCAGGGCGTTGAAGCTGTTCATGAAGGCCGCGGTCGAGAACCAGTAGTTGCTGCAGGACTCGATGCCGACCCCTGACGGCCGCGACTGGCAGGTGTACAGGTTGCGTTTCGTCCCCTGGAACTGGATTGAATAAATGTGCTCGGGACCGTTCTTGTTCTTGATGAGCCACAGGTCCGCAAAGTTCTGCACCAGGCTGTACGCTTTGCTGTCCATCACCGCCTGGGCCGCGCGGGCCGCATCGGCCCAATGGTTCTCCTGAACGAGCGCCCCCGACATGTTCATGTACACATCGGCGAGCATCGCGTTGGCGGCGCCGCGCGTGGGCCGGCCATCATCCGGGGTGGCCGAGTCGGGCCAGCGAAGCGGGAGCAGCGTGGCCGCGTCCTCGAGGTCTTGCGCGATCGAGTCGTAGATCTCCGCGATCGGCGCGCGCGTGATCACGCTGGCCGTGGCGAACTCGCTCGTCGGCCGCATCATGAGGGGAACACTGCCCCATACCCGCACGGCGTTGAAGTGATTGAACGCGCGGTGAAACTTGAAGGCGCCGAGGTAGCGGTCCTTCACGTCCTGCGGCAGGGTCGTCAACTGCGGGATCCGCTCGATGACGACGTTCGCCTGGTTGATCGCGCCGTAGATCTGCTGCCACACGCGCCACAGCCACTCGTTCGACGGGCCGAGCGTGTAGCTGTCCTGCTCGTAGCGTGAGCCGCTGGTCTGTGTGGTGATGGTTTGGTCGGACGGCACTTCGGTGAGGATCGGCCAGCCGCGGATGAAGTACGGCTGGTTCGAGCCGCCGGTGTACCAGTCGTCGATCCCAGCGAGCGCGATCTTCAGATCCGGCTCGGTCGCGGGGAAGTCGGTGGGCGTGAAGAAGTCCTCGGGCGCCTCGGTGAGCCAGGCGTTGCAGCCCGCGAGCGTGAGCGCGGCCACCAGGGGCAGGAGGGGGTTGCGCCTCATCGTATGCCTCCTAAAAGCCGACGTTCATGCCGAAGGTGACGGTGCGCGTGCCCGGATAGCTCGAGTCGTCCCAGCCGAGGTCGCGATCGCCGGTCCCGCGGGAGCTGACCTCGGGGTCGTACCAGGAGTATCGGGTGGCGGTGAAGAGGTTCTGGCCGCTCACGTAGAGCCGGACTTGGCGCGCCCCGACGCGCCGGGTGAGCTCGGGCGGCACGGCCCAATCGACCGTCACGTTCTGCAGCCGCACGAACGAGCCGTCCTCGATCCAGCGCGACGACATCCGGGCGTTGTCCGGCCCGATGCCAAGGCCGGTCATGGCGTTCGTGTGGTTGGTGGGAGTCCAGTAGTCGAGCACCGAACGGAGCATGTTGGTCGAGCCGCCGGGTGTCTCCATGCCGAGGCGATTCAGATTCACCACCTGGAAATCGAGGGCACCACGCACGATGTAACTGAGGGAGAGACTCTTGTAGCCGATCACGCCGGTCAGGCCGAACAGGTACTTCGGCTGCGCGTTCCCGAGAATAGTTCGGTCGTCGGAGTTGACGACCCCGTCGCCATTCAGGTCCCGGAACTTCTCGCCGCCCGGCCTGGCGCCGGGTTGGCCACTGTGGGCGGCCTCGACCGAGTCCTGGAAGATCCCATCCCAAACGTAGCCGTATATGTTTCCCAACGGCTC
>Ga0134064_10000168_pt1 | contig 10106 bp, 7 predicted proteins | sample 15_taG_7_FD_94472 | JGI IMG/M metagenome (GOLD analysis project Ga0134064, IMG submission 94472) | Grasslands soil microbial communities from the Angelo Coastal Reserve, California, USA - 15_D_Wat_20cm_2_0_1 metaG | ecosystem: Environmental > Terrestrial > Soil > Grasslands ...
GAATTGCAGTGCAGAAGCCTCCATCTCGTTCGGGAAGCCGAACTCCTCTGCCTTCGGGAACACCGCCGCAATCTGGTCAGTGCCAACGCCGGGGCGCACGCGCGCAATTGCCGCATCCATCCAGCCCCGCGCTCGCTTGTAGGCGTCCCGCTGCGCATCCGTCGCGCTGCCGACACTGAAGGTGCGGTAGTAGCAGGTGCGGTAGCCCATGTACGACTGGATGATGTCGAAGAACGCCTGGTCGCCGGGCCGGATAAGGCGGTCGGTAAAGTTGTGCGGGTGCGGGCTGCAGCGCTCACCGGCCACCGCGTTCACGGCCTCAACGTCGTCGGACCCCATCGAATAGAGCATGTGGTTGACGTTGGCGACGATGTCCGACTCGCGCACACCGGGTTTCAGCTTCTCGTGGATCATGTGATACGCGCCGTCCACCATCGATGCCGCCGTATTGAGCAGCATGATCTCGTCGCGGCTCTTGATCTCGCGTGCATCGAGCAGCGTCTGCTGGCCGTCACGTACGTCGATCCCAAGGTTCTGCAGTTCGAACAGCATCGGCGGTTCGACCACATCGACCCCCAGCGGCATGTCACTGACGCCGTTTTCGTCGAGCACGGCCTTGATCTCGAGCGCCGCTCGCTTGATCAGGCCAGCGTCCGGCGGAACGGTTCCGCGCAGACCCACCATGCCGGCGTGACAGCAGATCGGCTGCAACCATGGAGCGTAGATCCGGTGGTGCGCCGCCGCCGAACCGAAATCCCAGAGGTGCGGCTCGCCATCGCCTGCCAGTACCGCATAGCGGCACATCTTGTCGCGGGCCCACTCGCCGATAGCCGTGCTGGTCAGATAGCGGATATTGTTGTTGTCAAATACCAGCAGCGCGCCGAGCTTCGAGGCGCGCAGCGCCTGCCGCGCTCGGCCGAGTCGATAACGATGCAGCCGGCGGAAGTCGACTCGTTCCTCGAAGTCGACATTCATCACTCCGGGCGCACGCAGAGGTCGCTTCCAGTCGTGACGTGGATCGACGTCTTCCGGCGAAATCGTCAGGCGCTCCGAAACTTTGGCTGTCATATAGAGGCCCTTCATCAATGGACTTGGACGCCGCACTATGGCCGGCGTCCAACAACTGACCCGCCAGGCGGGCTGGTTCGTGGAACCAGCCCGCCCCGCTGAGCCCTGCTAGAAGCGGAAGGTGCCGCTCGCGACAAACGTCCGCGGACGGTTGATGCGTCCAATGCTGTGCGGCGCACCTACATCCCACGCGTCCCAGTAGATCGTATTGTACTTTGTCCCGGTCACGTTCGAGACGTGCGCGGACAACGTCCACCTGGCAGCGTCGAAGTGGGCCCCGACGTTGAGCAGCTGGTACGGCTCCTGCCTCGCAAAGTCATTCGGGTCCCAATAAGACTGGCCGACCGCCCGGCCATCGATTCTCGCACCCAGCTTGTAGCCGTTGCTGAGTGCATGACTCCATTCAAGCGCGAGATTCGCTGAGTACTCCGGTGTAAACGGCGCCGTAAGCCCGTTGATATTACGTATCACGGGAGGCGCCGCGGGGTTCACGGCCTGTGCGGCCGCCGTCAGCTGCGGATCCGCGTAGAACGCATTTCCCCATATCGCGCGGGTCGTGCCGACGCCACCGCTCAGCCTGAACTCGCTCCAAAGGGGTACGGAGAAATCCGCCTCGAAGCCGTAGTTGCGTGACGGCCCGATGTTGGTTTCGACTTCGACGATATTCAGCACAGGATCCAACCGCATCACGTTGTAGAGTCGGTCCTTGTAGTCGATGTAGAACACCGCGGCGGTGAACTGCGCGCCGCGCGCAAGTTGTGATTTGACCCCCAATTCGTAGCTGGTCGCGATCTCCGGGCGAATTGAGGTGATTCTGAAGTTCTGCTCGACAAGGTCGGCGGGTTCGAAACCGCGTGCGATCGTGCCGTAGACATTCGTCTGCGGACCGAGCTTGTACTGCAGCGAGACGCGCGGCGAAAACTCGTGCCCGCTCAGCTGCGGCGCGGTCAGGTGCGGATTCTGCGGAGGCGGCGTCTGGTCGTTGAAGGCCTTCTCGTCGCTGGTGTAGTACTCGCCCCGCACGCCGAGCTCCAGCTGCCAGCTGCCGAGGTGGTAGGTGACATCGCCGTACAGAGCATATTGCTTCTGTATCTTGTCCTGCACATCTTTGTCGGTGCCTACGATCTGGGGATTGTTCGGATCTGCGTTATAGAGCCAGTCGCCGTTGTCGAATTCAATGCCGTGGTACTGCGCGAAGGCGCCGACCAGCCAGTCCAGGTCGCTGTGACCACTGGACCCCAAGCGAACCTCCTGACTGTACACACGATGGTCAGCGTTCTGGAACAGCAGGTCGATCGGTATCGGCTTCTTGGCGAAGTCGGTGACGCCCCGATTGTAGGAAAGGAACTGGGCCGTGATCGCCGTGAGCGCCACCTCGTCGTTCAGCTGATGATCGATCTGCAGCGTCGACGAGAATATCTTGCGGAGGAACGACGGATTGAAATAGTCGTCGATCGAGTACTTGTACTCATTGGCGGTATACGGCGTGGTGAATCCCGGATCTTCGGTCACGCGGTACAGCAGGTTCTGGTTCTGCGAACTGTAGTCGTCGGCATTGAACGCCAGCCGAAATTTGGTCGCCGCCTGCGGTTCATAGACGAACGTGAGACGTGCGCCACGGTCGTAGCCCTTGCCATACGTCGTATTGTGGTAGGTGTCGTGGATGTAGCCATCGTGGTTGTCGTCGTAGGCGCTCACGCGCACGCCGAGCTTGCCGGTGATCGGCCCCGACAACACCGCGGCGAGGTTCCAGGTGCCGTATTGGCCGAGCTCGACGGTGCCCTCATTCTGCCAGGTCGGGGTCGGATCCTTGGTCACATACTTGATCGCGCCGCCGATGTTGGCGCCCCCGTAGAGCGTGCCCTGCGGGCCCTTCAGGACCTCGATGCGCGCAATGTCGTTGGGCCTTACGGTCTGACCTTCGAACAGCTGCACGTCGTTCGCGTAAAAGCCAACGCCCTGCACCACTTCGAACGCGCCCACACCGCGCATCGTCACGGCCGGCGAGTTGTCGTGCGCCTCGAACAGGTTGAGGTTCGAGACCATCCCGCCGATGTCATCGAGCTGCGTGATGTGCGCTTCTTTGATGACCGTATCGGGAATGGCGGCAATCGAGGCCGGGATATCGAGCAGATTCTCACTGCGCTTGCGTGCGGTGACGACGATTTCCTCGAGCGCGACCGTACCCCCGGTTCCTGCCGACGCTGCCGTGGGCTCCGCCGCCACCGACGCCGTGGCGCCGAAGACGACCGACGCGCCTACCGCGAGAGTAGTCACGCCCGCTCGTACCCAAAATCCGCGAGCCGTCCGCCCTGCAACGGATTGACTAAGCGAATCGCGCATATAGCCCCCTCCAGCGATCCGTGTGTGGTTCGGCAACCGGTTCCGGCTGTGGCTTATATATTTATACACTCAGCTGCACACGTGTGCACCAGGATTGCCAAAGGCACTTACCCGGAGCGTCTTTCGGACCCGATCGTTGCGGCCTTCCCGGCGTCCGACGCCCGCGCCGCCTCCGCCGCCGCGACACCCAGCGCTGCGGAGAAGTCGGCATCCGGACCCCGATCGAGCCGACGGTTGAGTTCGGCGATGTCGAGGTCCTTCTCCCACCCAGCGATGGCGATCGCTGCAATGCCGTTGCCGATGTAATTCGTGAGGCCGCGTCCGCGTTGCATGAACGGATCGATGCCGAGCAGGAGGGCCAAGCCGGCCATTGGTATGTCCGGCATCGCTGACAGGGTGGCGGCCAGCACCACGAACCCGGCTCCGGTAAAGCCGGTCGCGCCCTTGGACATCAGCATCGTGACGAGCAGAATCACAACCTGACGCTGCAGGGGCAGCGGAGTGTTGGTGGCCTGCGCGATAAAGACCACGCATAGTGTGAAGTAGATACAGCTGCCCGCCAGGTTGAACGAGTAGCCCGTGGGAACGACCAGGCCCACCACCGACTTGGGCACCCCCAAGCGCTCCAGCTTCTCCATCAGGCGCGGCATCATCGCTTCCGAATTGGCCGTGGCAAGCACGAGCAGGAGTTCCTCCACAATGTAGCGGCAGAACTTCCGGACGCTGAAACCGACCCGCCGCGCGATGGGCACAAGCACGAGCAGCATGAATACAACACACGTGCCGTAGAAGACGAGAATCAGTTTTAACAGTGGCAGCAGCGAGTGGAGCCCAAATCGGCCGACGGTGAAAGCCATGGCGCCGAAAGCTCCGATGGGCGACAGCGCGACGATCATCTCGACGATCGAGAACACGACCTTGGTGAGCTGGTCGACCAGATTGGATACCATGCTCGCGCGCTCGCCGAGCACGATGAGCGCCAGGCCGAACAGCACTGCGACCAGCATGACCTGCAGAATGGCGCCTTTCGCGAAGGCGTCGACCATGGTATTGGGAATGATATTCAGCAGGAACGATACGACGCCCTGGTCCTTGGCCGCCGTCACGTAGCCGGAGATGCTCGAGGTGTCGATCGCCTTCGGATCCGCGTTGAGGCCCGCGCCCGCCGGTATGAGGTTTGCCGCGATGAGGCCCAGCAGCAGTGCCAACGCAGACACAACGTAAAAGTAGACGAGCGACCTGACCGCTGTTCGGGCGACGTGACCTGCGTTGCCCATTCCCGCGATGCCCGACACGATGATGCAGAACACGATGGGCGCGATCATCATGCTGAGCAGCTTGATGAAGCCCTCGCCGAGTGGCTTCAACGTCACTGCCACGCTCGGCCACGCCGCGCCCACGATGATCGCGGCGACGATCGCAACGATCACTTGGTTGTGCAGCTTCGCGTAGAACGGCTTGGCCCGGCGGGTGGCCTCGGGCGGAACGTTTGCGTCGCGGGCGCTCATGCCGACGCTCAGTGCAAGCCGTCGTCCACGACCTTGTTTTCGGGCTGCAATTCGATGCCCGCCGACTTCGCGGCCCGCAGCAGGAGGACGGCGAAATCCCGCTCCGTTTCACCCTGATCGATCACCTGCTGCACGAGATCGCACGTGAGCTGCACGAGGGGCAGCGGCACACCTAACTTCTTGCCGGCGGCCAGGCCGAGGTCGAGATCCTTGCGCAGCAAAGGTGCTGTGAAGGTCGGCTTGAAATCGAGGTTCACGAAGGCGGGAGCCTTGTACGTGGTGAACTGTGAACCCATGACGCTGTGATTGATGAAATCCAGGAGTGCACTGCGGGGAACGCCCGCCTTCTGGGCGAGCACGGTGATCTCTGCGAGGCACTGGGTAATCACACCCAGCAGCAGGTTGTGGCAAATCTTGACGATGCGGGCCAGTTCCCCTTCGCCGACGTACGTCACGCCGGCACCCAGCTTGTCGAGGAAGGGCAGCGCCATCTTGTATGCATCTGCCGGCCCGGACACCACCAGCGTCAGTTTGCCGGTCTCGACGACCTTGGCGTTGCCGCTGACGGGCGCCGCGAGCATCTGGGTCCCGCGCTTGGCTGCTGCGGCGCGCATCTTGGCCGATGCCTCTTCGGAAACGCTCGAGGTATCGACAAGTAGCTTCGGTGTCTGGTGGCCAGTCAGCAGGCCGCGCGGACCGGTGATCACGCTGATCAGATCATCGGAGGTGGAGACGCTGGTAAACACGATGTCGCAACCGCCCAGCGCGGCTGCCGAATCGACGATCGATGCACCCAGTGCCGCGAGTGGCTCCGCTTTGGCCCGCGTCCGGTTGTAGACCACCACCTGACAGCCGGCGTGCAACAAGCGCGCAGCCATCGCGTAGCCCATGCGGCCGGTGCCGATCCAGCCGAGCCGGTATCGCCGCAGCGTCTGCTCGGTGGTCATATCGGTAGCCTCGCAGCCATCATAAATGCACACGTGTGCATTACTATACGTCATCAGCCTCGGTGTGCAAGCCTTTTTCCGCTGCGTCCGGCGCGCGCCGCGCGCCCACGTCACCGGGTGCCAACGCCGGCACCAAGGCGTCGTGCGCGGTTGTCGCTCCCACGGCAATACCCTATTCTTTTCCGAGCCATGCGCAAGAATCCTTCCGGCATCAAGGAGATTGCCAGGCGCGCGGGCGTCCATCACTCGACCGTCTCGCGAGTGCTCAATCCCCAGACTCGGTCGCTGGTCTCCGGGAAGGTCGCGACCAATATCCTCCACATTGCAGAGGCGCTGGGTTACCGGCGCAATTCGATGGCGGTTGGCCTCAAGACCAGCCGGTCGTTGACGATCGGGGTCATCGTCCCGGACCTGACCAACCCAGTCTTTCCGCCCATCGTGCGCGCGGTGGAGCGGACCATGGGCACGGAGGGTTATGTCACGGTCCTCGCGGATACGGACAATTCCATGGAGACCGAGCGCATCGTGCTCGACTCCCTGTATTCCCGTCAGGTCGACGGCCTCATACTCGCAACCGCGCTGCTCAACGACGACATCGTCGCTCAGTGCCGCAAGCGCCTGGTACCGTTCGTGCTCGTCAATCGCACGATCTCGGGCGCGGCCGCGACGAGCGTCGTGACCAACGATTCCTATGGAATCCGTCTTGCAGTGGAGCATTTGGTCGAGCTCGGCCATCGTAAGCTTGCCTACGTTGGTGGGCCACTGAACGCCTCCACCAGCAAGTCGCGGCACGAGGGATTCCGTGAGGCCATGACCGCTCACCGCCTAAAGGCCGATCCGCGCATCATGTATGAGTGCAAGTCCCTGACGAGTGACGCCGGCAGCACCGCCTGTCAGAGCCTGATTCAGAGCAAACGCCGGTTCACCGCCATCGTCGCCGCGAACGATCTGCTGGCGCTGGGATGCTACGCCGCTCTCGAGGCCGCCGGTCTTAAATGCCCTGCGGACGTCTCGGTGACGGGCTACAACGACATGCCGTTCGCCGAGCACTTCGCACCCCCGCTCACTACCCTGCGGATCCCGCTGACCGAGATGGGTAATCAGGCGGCGCTGCTACTACTGCGGAAGATGCGCGATCCGAAGACCGTGCTCCCGTCGGTGCAGCTGCAACCGTCGTTGGTCGTGCGCGGCTCGACGGCGCCGCCTTCGCGGTCACGCTGAGGCGGAGTGCCGGTCGAGGTTGGATCCCTCTTGCTCTCCCCTCGCCGCGCCGATGAATGCGGCCCGCGACGAGCAAGTCCGAAATTCTCCGACTGAGAGTGCGGCGGCTGATCGAGCCGCTCAGCTCGTTCCGCAGCTCGACGGGCGAGAGGCCAGCGGGGAACCGCAGAAGCACGTCTTCAATCCGCTGGAGCTCGTTTTCAGTAACTTGCTGGGGCACGGAATAGTCGGATTTGGCACGATAGGAATCTATTTGGCATGAAATTATACAGGCTATTGTTTTTACGACGTATTTATATGGCAAGAAAAAGGTTGGCTTCCCGCCAAGAAGCGCCGGTCGGGCTTGCGACGAAATCATCGCACTGGCTTGCTGACCGCCAGCCCTGAGCTATCGCTCCCAATAGGGCGGTGTCCCGAAAGCGGCGCGTAAGTGCGCAATCAGCGCCAGAACCTTGGCGGACACGCGCCTGGCATAGGGATAGGCAATGAAGACGGTTGCGGGCTCTGCTTCTGCGCCGACATCCAGCAGCCGCAGTTTTCCTGAAGCCAGTGAATTGTGGAAAACGAACGTAGCGAGCAAAGCGATGCCCAAACCTGATGATTCCGTTGTTGACCCGCATGACCGCGCCGGGCCGCACTACCGACCAGCGGCCCGACTGCCGGAAGCGCCAATCCGATGCACCGCGATTGGAATAGATAATTCCACGGTGCTGCTCCAGATCGCCGATGGTCCGGGGTGTCGCGTGCGTTTTCAGGTAATCGGGTGAGGCGACCAGCCTGCGCCTGCTCGGCGCGATCCGCTTCGCGATCCATCCGTTGTCAGGCAGCGGACCGTGACGAACGATGGCGTCAAAGCCATCCACCGCGCCGACGAAACGATCGTCCAGATCGACTGATAGTTCGATGCGCGGATTCTCCCTGAGAAACGAACTCAGCGCCGAGGCCAGATGCAGGATGCCGAAGCTGACGGGTGCGGAGATTCTCAGCGGCCCGACCAGCTCACCGCGCCGTTCAGAAACCTCCGCGGTCGCCTCGGATACTTCGCGGAGAATACGTTTTGCGCGCTCCAGGAACGCGCTACCGTCTTCAGTCAGCACCAGCTTACGCGTGGAACGATGTACCAGGGTCGCGCCGACATTGCGCTCAAGTTCTGCCAAACGCTCGCTGGCAACCGATTTCGAAATCTGCAGGCGCCTCGCCGCCTCGCTGATTGAACCGGCCTCCGCGGTCGTAACGAAGGCAAGCAGAGAATCCAGCTTCAGCATCGTTCGGTTTTCCCGGACACTCGTTCCCTTAATTGCAGTCTAGACAGAACGCAGGTGCAGGGCCAGCATCCTGCACCTCTTCAGGAGATTTTATGCTGCGCTATTCCATTAACTTGCTGGTTGCATTTCTGATCGTTACTCCAGCCTTCGCGGTGGAGCCGTTTCCATCGGGTTTTCATACCCAGGAAATCAATACCAACGGCACGACACTGCATGTGCGAATCGGCGGTCAGGGCGCCGCGGTCGTCATGCTGCACGGCTTTGGCGACACGGGCGACATGTGGGCGCCAGCCGCCGCGGCGCTGGTGAAAAATCATACGGTCGTGGTGCCTGACCTGCGCGGCATGGGCCTGTCAACGCATCCCGAACAGGGCTACACCAAAAAGAACCAGGCCGTGGATATTGCGGGCGTAATGGATGCGCTGAAAATCAGTAGCGCCGATCTGGTTACGCACGACATCGGCAACATGGTGGGCTACGCGTTGGCGGCCCAATACCCGACCCGCATCACCAAATGGGTGGTGATCGACGCTCCCCTGCCCGGCATTGGCAATTGGGAAGAGATCAAGCAAAGCCCGCTGCTTTGGCACTTTAATTTCCGCGGGCCGGACGAAGAAAGGCTGGTTGCGGGCCGCGAGCGCATCTATCTCGATCGTTTTTATAATGAACTGTCCGCCGATCCTAAGAAAATTGACGAGGCGACGCGCCAGCACTATGCGGCGCTCTACGCGCGACCACATGCCATGCACGACGCTTTCGAGCAGTTCGGCGCCTTCAATCAAGACGCCATCGATAACAAAGCACTGCTCGCCAAGGGTGGCAAACTGACGATGCCGGTGCTTGCCTTGGGCGGGGATAAATCATTCGGCACCGCACAGGCGGATACCCTGCGTTTCGTGGCGACGAACGTGACCATGGGTATCGTCCCCGGCTCCGGGCACTGGATCATGGACGAGAACCCCAAAGCCACGACCGCGTTGATCGTGGATTTCCTGTCGAACTAAAGGCGCAAGCCCGGAGAGGCATGTGATGAAGAGAATTCTGACTATAGCGTTGGTCATGGTTCTGGCGAGCGTGGCGCAGGCGGCGGCAGTTGATCAGATTCGCCTGACGCCGGGCGAGATTACAGCCAAGGAAGCCGTCGGCGCCGGCGCCGGCACTTCGGGTGTGGCTGGAATTCACACGACCGTACTTCTGGGTGATCCGACGAAACCAGGGGTCTACACCATTCGCCTCAGCATTCCGGCCAACACCACAATCCAGGCGCACACGCATCGCGATAATCGTTCGGCCATCGTGATGTCTGGCACCTGGTACTGCGGCTATGGCAGCGTGGCTAACGCTGCCGCCACAAAGCCGTTGCCGCCGGGCAGCTTCTACACCGAGCCCGGTGGCGTGGCGCATTTCGCCCTGACAAGGGCAGAGCCTGTTGTGGTCTACATCACAGGATTTGGTCCGACGGACACCGTGTACCTCAATGCGACAGACGATCCGCGCGATAAGTAGAGAGGAATCATGACCGTCATTCGAGAGCGCCGCCTTCGGGCGGCGTTTTCATGTCACGGGCTAAGCCTGGGGGCGCAGGACCGGCAGGGCACAGCAATTGTCCCCGCGGACTCACCAGTCTTTGCCCCATGCACGCGGTAACGCTTTCGCCTTATTTCGCGCCGCTGACCGACTTGGTATCTGTGTTCAACAGGACGTACAGATGAATTCTGTGAAAAACAAGGCGGAGCGTTCACACGCCCTCCCCA
>Ga0134064_10000172_pt1 | contig 10091 bp, 9 predicted proteins | sample 15_taG_7_FD_94472 | JGI IMG/M metagenome (GOLD analysis project Ga0134064, IMG submission 94472) | Grasslands soil microbial communities from the Angelo Coastal Reserve, California, USA - 15_D_Wat_20cm_2_0_1 metaG | ecosystem: Environmental > Terrestrial > Soil > Grasslands ...
AGCGGGGCGTTGCTCTCGTCCCGATTCCGTTCAAGGACCTCCTCGACCAAATCGCCGACGAGTTTCAGATCGACCAGCTGAGCAAGATCTCGCGGGTCGTGAACATGCTCGCGGTCGGCGCGTCGTTCGGCCTGCTGGGGTTCGACTTCGCGATGATGCGGGCTTCCCTCGAGGAAGTCTTCCGCGCGAAGGCCAAGATCGTCAACATGAACGCCGCGGGCGCGCAGAAGGCGTACGATCTCGCGCGATCCCTCGTCCCGGATTTCCGGTATCGCCTTCAGACGTTGGCCCGGAAGGAACCCCGATTGTTCCTCACCGGGAGTCAGGCGACCGCGTTGGGCAAACTCTACGGCGGCATGCGGTTCCAGACGTACTACCCGATCACCCCGGCCTCGGACGAGAGCGAGTTCCTCGAGGAAAACGAAATCCTCGACGTGAACGGACATGGCCTCGTCCCGGAGGCCGGCGGGAAGGAGAAGGGCGCCTCCATGTTGGTCGTGCAGACCGAGGATGAGATCGCCGCGGTCACGATGGCCACCGGGGCCGCCCTGACAGGAGCACGGTCCGCCACCGCGACGTCGGGGCCCGGTTTCTCCCTGATGATGGAGGGGATCGGATGGGCCTCGATCAACGAGGTCCCGCTCGTGATCACGCTCTACCAGCGGGCCGGTCCGAGCACGGGGATGCCGACCCGGCACGAACAGGGCGACCTGCGGTTCGCCTTGCATGCCGGGCACGGCGAGAGCCCGCGGATCGTCCTCGCGTCCGGCGACTTCGAAGAATGCATCCGCGACGGGTTCCTCGCGTTCAATTACGCGGACCGGTACCAGATGCCCGTGATCCACCTTGTCGACAAGGCCCTCGCAAACAGCTATGCCACGATCGCACCGCCGGACCTCTCCGACCTTCGGATCGAGCGCGGGGCCCTGGCCTTTGGCAACAACGGCTACTCGAAAGAGAATCCGTACAAGCGATTCGACCTCGGGAACGGTCCCGTCTCCCCTCGCGCGCTTCTCGGACAAGAAGAGACGATCTTCTGGAACACGGGGGACGAACACGACGAGTTGGGGCACATCACCGAGGACCCCGGCCTGCGGAACGCGATGATGGAGAAGCGGTTCGCGAAGTTGGACCTGGCCTCCCGCGAGATCCCCAACGACGTGAAGATGGCCTACTTCGGCCCGAAGGACGCGGGCACGGTGATCGTCTCCTGGGGTTCGACGAAAGGCGCCCTGCTCGACGCGCTCGATCGCCTGTGGGCGGAAGGCGCGAAGATCGGCTATCTCCACCTTCGACTCATTAACCCATTCCCCGTCGACGCCGTCCGCAAGTTCCTCGCGAAAGCGAAGCGACGAATCGGCGTCGAGATGAACTTCGGCGCCCAGTTGGCCGGCGTGGTCCGCGAACACACAGGGATCGAGATGACCCACTTCATCCTGAAGTACAACGGCCGCCCGATGTCGAACACGGAGTTGTACGACGCCCTTCATTCCGTGCTCGGCGGAAAGGCCGAGAAGAGGACGGTGCTGACCCGTGGCGCTTGAGCAGGTCATGAAGCCGGCGGACTTTGCGACGGAGGTCCACAACGATTGGTGTCCGGGTTGCGGCGACTTCGGGATCCTCCGGACGATCCAGATGGCCCTCGCCGAGCTTCGGATGGAGCCGCACCGCGTGACGATCGTCTCGGGGATCGGTTGCTCCGCGAAGACGATCCACTACGTGAAGACGTACGGCGTGCACACGCTCCACGGCCGGGCGCTCCCGTACGCGACCGGCGTGAAGCTCGCGAACCCGCAGCTGAAGGTGCTCTGCCTCAGCGGCGACGGGGACGGCCTCGGGATCGGCGGCGGTCATTTCGTGAATGCCGGCCGAAGGAACCTCGATATGTTGTACGTGATCCATGACAACGGCGTGTACGGCCTCACGAAGGGACAGGCCGCGCCGACCCTCAAGCTCGGGGTCCAGACGAAGTCCTTGGCGCACCCGAACATCAACGACGCGGTGAATCCGATCTGGCTCGCCCTGGCCGCCGGCGCGACCTGGGTCGGGCGCGGATATTCCTACGACATCAAGCACCTGGTCTCCCTGTTGAAGCAGGGGATCGAACACAAGGGCTACGCGTTCCTTGACGTCCTGCAGCCTTGCCCGACGTACAACGACATCAACACGAAGGAATGGTACGGCGGCGAGGACCGCAAGGAGACGAACAGCGGCCGTCCGCTCCCGCGGGTGTACAAGCTTGAGGACGAAGGGTTTGACCCGGTCGTGCACGAACCGTCCGAACTCGAGAAGAAGGCGACGCAGGCGCTGGAGAAGGCCCTCGAATGGGGGGATCGCATACCGATCGGGGTGTTCTTTAAGAGCGAACACGTCCCCACGTTCGAGGAACGGATCATGCAACGCGTCCCCACGTACATGGAGAATCCGCCGGCCCTGCAGACGATCGCGGGCCCGAACGGCGAACCGCGGACGGATCTGACCCGGCTCATCCAGCGGATGACGTTCAAGGGCGCGTGAGGGCCACTCGTTTGGCCGGTCGAGGTTCTTCGAGCACGTCCGCCGCGGGTTTCCCCATTTCCCAGATCCGCTCGGACATTTCCGACATCGCATCCGCGATCGCCGGATCGTTCGTCCAGATCGCGATGTCATCGCCTCGGTAGGGCGAGTCGTCGTCCGGGATGGGGTGGCTCATCAGGAATTCCTTCCCATCGACGTTGTGCATATAGACCGGCATGAGGAAATCAATGTGGCGGACCTCCGCGTGCTTCAGCAACGTGCGGACGTCGTCGCGGTTCTCCGGCGTGAAGCGGAAAGCGTACTTCAATCGCACCCCTTGGGTAGCCTTCTCCACGAGGCTTGGCCGAAACGCTCCGAGGATCCGCCCCGGACTCCGAGTCGTCCCGATTCCGATCACTTCCCGCGAGGCGATCGCGTACATCCGGAGCAAGCGCTCTCGGACGTTCTTCCGGCCATAGATCGCTTCGAACCGACCGTGGGATTCGGGCTCCCGCTGGGCGTTGATCGCGAATTCCCGCGCAAGGAGGTCGAGGCCCGCGTCGATTTGCTTCGCCCGCGATCGAAGGTCGTCGCCGAGGGCTCGGAGGTATGCGTCGAACGAGACCGGCTCGTATCGTAGCGGTGTTTCCGGAAGGATCTGCACCAGTCCTTTCTGATGGAGCTGTTGCATCGTCGCATAGATTCGCGTCCGAGGGACCTTCGACAAGGGCGAGATCTGCGTCGCCGTCGCCGCTCCGAGATCCAGGAGGGTAAGGTATACGCGCGCCTGGTACTCCGTCAGGCCGTGTTCCATCAGCTTTCGCACACGTTCCTGGTTGATCGGCACGGAGCCTTCGAAGGCGACCCGCGGGATAAACGTTAGTCCCTGGGCGACGGACTGCCCTGCCGAAAAAAGGAAAACGCCTCCCGGCGGTTCGCAGAACGACCGAATGGCATCCGGAGAAGAGACTCTTGGACGTGCGCTCGAAGCCGCGCTCGGACCGGACAAGGTCCGGACGGACGAGGACAGTCGACACACCTATTCGACGGATGCGAGCCCGTGTGCAGTGGAACCGAGGGCTGTCGCATTTGCCACGAGCGAGGCGGACGTCTTGGCCGTCCTGCAGGTCTGTCGCGACCTCCAGGTCCCTCTCACCCCACGCGCCTCTGGGACTTCGCTCTCCGGAGCGGCCATCGGTCCCGGTGTCGTCCTGGACACGACGCGCTTCAACCGGATCATCCGATTCGACCCGATGCGGCCATGCGTTACGGTCCAACCCGGGATTCTCCTGGCCGAATTGAATGGATATTTGGCTGAACGCGGTATGCGAATCGCTCCCGATCCCGGGAGTCAGGACCTCTGTCGCATCGGCGGCATGGTCGGTCATAACGCATCCGGATATCGGAGCGTGAAATACGGTCAGACGAAAGATCACGTCCTCTCTCTACGAGTCGCTCTCGTCGATGGGACCGTGCTCGATGCTCGGGACGTCCGTGTCGACGATCCGGAATGGAACTTAGTCGCGAAGCAGGTTCCGTCCTTGGAACGCGTTCGGGCCGAAATCGAAGTCCATCGTAAGGCGATCTTGTCAAGCCGCCGTCCCATCCGGAAGCACTCCTGCGGCTATCAGCTTGCGACGATCGCAGACTCGCTGTCCCGCGGCATCTTCCCCCTCGCGGCTCTCTTCGTCGGCAGCGAAGGCACACTCGGGATGGTGACGGAGGTCACCCTCCGGGTCCTCCCGATCCCTCTCCGGCGCGTGACCGTGCTATTGTATCTCGACCGCTTCGAGGAACTCGGCCCGCTCGTCGCAGACCTCCTCCCCCTCCAGCCAAGTGCCATGGAAGCCATCGACGGGGCTTCATTGGACTTGATTGGCCGCCAGGTCCACGGCGTACCTTCCGGCGCCGCGGCCATGCTCCTCATCGAATTCGACGAGGGCGATCTCGATGCGATCATCGCCAACGTGGTCGGGCCAATCTCCGCTCGATACCAATTGAGTCGCCCCGCCGAGGTCGCCGAGGACCCGCACGCTCAGGCCGCACTCTGGAAACTCCGCCGGTCCGTCTTTCCGACGATCATCCAGCGTCCCGGAACCCGCAAGGCCTGGGGCTTCGTGGAGGATCCGATTGTCCCGCGGGACCGGGTCCCGGAGTTCATCGAGTTTCTCGTGGGCCTCACCCGGCGGCATTCGACCGTCGCAGGGATTTACGGCCACATCGGCGACGGGAACACCCATTACCGGCCGTTGTTCGACCCGACGGACCCGGCCGATTTTGAGAGGATGCGCGCCTTGCGGGAGGATTTCGATGATGCCGTGCTCGATCGGTTCCACGGTGCTCCCTCCGGCGAGCATGGGATCGGCCGGCTGCGTGCCGAGACGCTCCCGCGCGTGTGGGGACAGGAAGTGTACGAGGTGATGCGTGCGACGAAAAGGGCCCTCGACCCGCAGGGCCTCCTGAATCCCGGTGTCCTGTTCTCCGATGCCCCGTGGTGGGCCTCCTGGGGCGGGCTCGAGTCGCGAACGCCGATGTGAGTCGTACGGACCCAATCTTTAAGGCGGACCGGGGGTACATTTTCGTCGCGGAAATCGGTCGGAAACCCGGAGGCGAGACGGTCGTGAACATTCGTGGACGAAGGGTTAAGAGCGACCCCGATATTCGAGTCGACCAGGAGCGACCCGCGGCGTGCGGGACGGAGGTCGAGAGCGGATGATCCAGCGGGCGGAACAGGCGAACATCGTCGGCCTCCGGTCGAAAGACTTCGTAAAGTGGGTCGAGGAGAACATCGACGCGCCGATGAAGCGGGGGCCCGGCGGTGCCCTGCTGGACACGCTCAAGGGCGGCCTGATTGGCGAGTTCTTCAACTGGGCGAAACGAAACTCCACATGGCCCCTGCACTTTGGCATCATGTGTTGCGCGATCGAGATGGCTGCGACCTCGGATCCCCGGTACGACGTGGAACGCTTCGGCGTGATCTATCGCTCATCCCCGCGGCAATGCGATGTGCTCCTGTTGAACGGCCCGATTTCGTTGAAGCTGCGACCGGCCGTCCGCCGCTTGTACGAGCAGATGGCGGAGCCGAAGTGGGTCATCGCGATGGGCGAGTGCACGATTTGCGGCGGACCGTATTATGACTCGTACAGCATCGTCAAGGGTTCGTACACGTTCGTTCCGACGGACATCTTCATCCCTGGATGCCCTGTCCGACCGGAGGCCCTAATCGACGGTTTCCTGAAATTGAGCGCGAAGATCAAGGCGGAGCGGGGTGGCTGGGTCCGCACGAAGAAGGGCCGGCTCGTCAGCGCGCGGGAAGGCCAGTTGATGGACATGCAGAAGGGCGAGTACACGTATGAAGTCCCCCAAGTCCGAAGCTGAGTCCCGGCGCCGCAAGGTCGGGACGATCGGCGGGACGGTTCGCCCTCTCATCGCGACGATCAAGCAGACCTTGGTGACCATGCCAGGCATCAACCGCCTCGTCCCCGGAGGCCGGAAGCCGGTCACCCATCTGTATCCGTACCAGAAGGTCGAGCTCCCGCTCGCGTATCGGGGCCAGCACAGCATCGACTGGTTCAAGTGCATCGGCTGCGAGCTGTGCGCGAAGGTCTGCCCGAACGAATGCATCTACTTCGAGTTCTACGAGGTCGAACCCACGTCGGAGTTCCTGAACCCCAGCCGCGCGCAGCTGGACGAGATGAAGAAGGTGATCCGGCGGCCCGCGGTGGACATCGGGCATTGCCTCTTTTGTGGGAACTGCATGGAGTACTGTCCCACGGACGCCTGGAACTTCACGCAGGAGTTCGAGCTCGCGGACTACGCCCGGGAGGACCTCTACTACCGCGCAGACGAGCTCCGCATGCCGAAAGAGAACTCGGACAAGGAGATCGTCCTGATCAATCGGATTGGAGAGCATCCGATTCTCGAGGCGGATGTGTGCATCGGCTGCAAGAAATGCGAACGGGAATGTCCGACCCGTTGCATCGACATGCTGGACGGTCCGAATGACCGAAAGGGAAAACCGATCGTGATCCCGGAGTTTGACTACACGAAGTGCATCGGTTGCCAGCAATGCGTCGACGTCTGTCCCGTCGACTGTCTCCACATGGAGGAGATCGGCTACAAAGACCTGGAAGGCTTCTACCACATCAACCTTCAAGGCGAAGTCAAGCTCCTCGAAGAACAGGTTGAGAAGTGACGTCTCGGTCGATTCATTCAGTATTCCGATTGGAATTGCAAGGCTTTTATCCCATCCGCAACATGGGTGACCGTCCGGATCGCAAGAGGATCGTCGTATGGTGCGCACGACCGTCGTTGGGACCTACCCACGGATCGGAGAGACCTCCGAAGAACAAGCCCTGCGAAGGGGGATCGCACGCCTCGATCGAGGCGAGATCGTCGAAGCCGAGCTCCAGGCCATCGAGCGAGATACGGTCCGACAGGTCCTTCGTGAGCAGAATGAGATCGGCATCGATCTCGTCACAGACGGGCTGATCTCCTGGTACGACAGCCAGAGCCACTTCGCGGGAAAACTGGTTTCCATCGAGACGAACGGACTGGTGCGCTACTTCGACACGAACACGTACTACCGCCAACCGGTCGTTCGGGGAGCGGTCGCTTGGAAGGGGCCTGTGCTCGCCGACGATTGGAAGTTTGCTCAAGCGAACTCCAAGGTTCCTGTGAAAGCGGTCCTGACCGGACCCGTGACCCTCGCCTCGCTCGCCCTCGACAAGCACTATCGATCGAAAAAGGCGCTCGCGCTCGATCTCGCGACCGCGGTCGGAGAGGAGGTCGGATCGCTCGTCCAAGCGGGTGCCTCGAACGTGCAGATCGATGAACCGATCTTGACCAGGTATCCGGGCGACCTTACCCTCGTGTCGGAAGCCCTCGAGCGGATTCGGTCTCACAAGGCGCGTTCGACGCTGACCCTGTTCACATTCTTCGGTGATGTCGCCGCGATTTACAAGGATCTCGGCGACGCGCCCGCAGACATCCTCGGCCTCGACCTGGTCCAAGGATCCGCCACCTGGCCCGTCCTCGCGAAGCATGGATCGACCAAGCCCCTCGTCCTTGGCCTGATTGATGCGCGGAACACCAGGGAGGAGGATCCGGCCGCGATCGCGAAGAAGGCCCTGGAGCTGAAGGGGGCCGTGGACCTGAAGGCCTCCTACCTTTCGCCCTCCAACGGCCTCGAATTCCTTCCGAGAGACCGGGCCCGAAGGAAACTGCAGATTCTTCGCACGGCCGCTCAGAAAGCGGGGGTGGGCGCTTGAACGCCCTCCTGACGACCAGCGTGGGATCCTTCCCGAAACCGGAGTACCTCACGCGCGCCCGCACCAAGGCGTCGAAGGGAGAGCTCTCCCCGGACGGTTTGCGGACGCTGGAGGAGAAAGCGACCTCCGAATGGATCCGATTCCAGGAAGAGATCGGGATCGATATCCTCGTGGACGGCGAGCAATACCGAGGCGACATGGCGACGTACTTCGCGGAGAACATCGACGGGACCGAGATCTCGGGCCTCGTTCGGTCGTACGGAAACCGGTACTACAAGAAGCCCATCATCGTCGACGAGCTGAGGCGACGCGGTCCGATCAGCGTGGATTGGTTCACGTTCGCCCAGGCCCAGACGAAGCGGCCGGTGAAGGGCATGATCACCGGACCGTACACGATGATGGACTGGTCGTTCGACGAATACTACGGTTCGCGGGCGGATGCCTGCTTCGCCTTCGCGAAGTTGCTCCATGACGAGGCGGTCGCCCTCGAGGCCGCGGGTGCCAAGGTCGTCCAAGTCGACGAGCCGGCCCTTTCGACTCGGTTCGATGAGCTTCCGCTCCTCGTGAAGGCGGTGGGCATCGTGACGAAGGGCCTGAAGGCGAAGACGGTCTTGCATACCTGCTATGGCAACTACAACGAGATTTTCGACTACTTCAACAAACTCCCCGTGGACCAGCTCGATCTGGAGATGTCGAATTCGGGCCTCGACCTGCTGGACCGTTTCAAGCGGGAGCCGCTCAAGAAGGAGATCGCGTTCGGCGTCGTGGACGTCCATAGCCACGTGATCGAACCGGAATCCTTGATCCGGGAGCGGATCGAGAAGGCCCTCACGATCTTCTCGCCCTCGAAGCTCCTCATCGACCCGGATTGTGGCTTGAAGACCCGCAGCGTCGATGAGGCGAGGATCAAATTGCGGAATATGGTCGCGGCGGCTCATGCCGTGCGCACGGCCCACGGACTGACCTAGGACAAAGGTCAAGTCCCCCGGCGCTAATGGATGCAGGAGGGTCGAAACATGGGAGGTCCGGCGGACGTTCGCTTGCACACAGATGCGGCCTTGCGACTCTTCACGGAAGACGAGGCGAACGCGCTCCTCCCGCAGTTGGAAGAGATCTTCCTCCTCCTTGATCCGAAGCTCGCCCGGTTGCGAGAAGTGAAGGACCTCGTCGAGGACTCCGAAGCGTACTACGGTGAAGGCCTAATCGGTGCGCCCTCAAGGGACCGAGAGTCGTATGCAGACCTGTTGCAAGAACAGGCCGACCTGGATCGGTCCGTCCAAGCGGACATTGACGCGGTCCTCGCCCTCGGCTGCGAGGTGAAGGACCTGCATCGCGGGCTGATCGACTTCCCCGCGCGGATCGGAAACGAGGTCGTCTACCTGTGCTGGCAACGGGGGGAGGACCGGATCGGATGGTGGCACACCCTGGGCGGTGGATTCGCGGGCCGCAAGCCTCTCTCGGCGGAATCGGAACGTTAATATCCCGCGGCCCACGTAGGTCCGGTCGAAGGCACTCCCATGGCCACGAAGGAAGAAGTGATCGGCGTCCTGAGGAAGTGCTACGACCCCGAGATCCCGATCAACATCTATGACCTCGGTCTTGTGTACAACATCGACCTCAAGCCGGACGAGGGCAAGATTGATGTCAAGATGACCCTCACCGCCCCCGGATGCCCCGCTTCGGCATACATCCACCAAGACGTAAAGCGAAAGCTCGAACAGCTCCAAGGCGTCAAGGAGGCGGTCGTGAACATCGTCTGGGAGCCACCCTGGACGCCCGAGATGATGTCCGAGACGGCGAAGAAGCAGTTCGGCTGGGGCATCTGAACCGTCCGGTCCGTGCGACTCCGCCACAAGTGGCAAATCTTGATATCCTCTCGGCCGCATCCAGAAATCCATCGGATTCTGCGGTGGCCAGGTACCTTGAGCTCGAAGGTCGGGAGGGAGTCGGACGCCCTCGCGCGCGCGATCGGGGCCGTCGTGGAGGGCTTGACCTTCTACGATTTGGCGAACGCCGCGGTGGCGGAGATGCGGGTCAAAGTCGCCTTCGAGGAAATGGGCCGCCGGAAGAAGGCCCAGCTCGCGAAGCTCGAGGCGGTCGCGGGCACGAACGCGACGCGTGCCGCGGTAATGCCCGGCATCTATCCGCTCGACGCGGTCGCCAAGGTCGAGTGCTACGTGTGCGGATTCGTCGCTGAGACGAAGGCGATGCCGAGCGTGTGTCCCAGCTGCGGCGCTGCCCGCTATGCGTTCGAGAAGGAGATCGCCTTGGCGAAGGCCTGGGAAATCGCATCGGAAACCGACCGCCATTCGGCGGTCCTCTTTC
>Ga0134064_10000174_pt1 | contig 10057 bp, 10 predicted proteins | sample 15_taG_7_FD_94472 | JGI IMG/M metagenome (GOLD analysis project Ga0134064, IMG submission 94472) | Grasslands soil microbial communities from the Angelo Coastal Reserve, California, USA - 15_D_Wat_20cm_2_0_1 metaG | ecosystem: Environmental > Terrestrial > Soil > Grasslands ...
AATGTCGAGCGGCACGAGGTCACGCCGCGTCGACAGCACCTGGCCGAACTTGACGTAGATCGGACCGAGGGTCTCGAGCGCCTGGCGCAGGCGCCGAGCGCGCGGCTCGCCGGTGCGCCGCGCAGCCAGCCGCACGAACGGATTGCGCGCAAACCGCGGGATGAACTCGTGCAGTCCGAAGCGCAGGCCGACCGCGAAAATGCGCAGCAGCCGCGTCAGCCTAGCCAAGGCGCGCGATCCGTTTTTCCAGCCGCTCGATGGCATCGCGCAGCTGCGCGACCGACGCGCCCAGCGTTTCGAGCTCCCGGCGCCGCACCAGCAGGCGGCCCTCCTCGCCGGCGTAGTCGGCGAAGCTGTCGGCGAGGCGGCGCAGCGCGTCCGCCTGCCAGGCCGCCAGATCGCGCCCGGCCCGCACCACGCGGCGGGCGGCGACGTCGCCGATTATCCTGGAGAGGTCCTCCTCCACGTCCCAGCGCAGGTGTCGCGCCAGCGCCATGATCTCGGCCGCGAGCCTGGCGTTGCCTGCGACCTCGACCGCGCGCATGAAATGCTCGCCGCCGCGCACCAGGCCCGCCAGAGCTTCAGGCCGCAGCGTAAGGACCAGGGCGGGCTCGGCCCCGCCTGCTGCCACGCGTCCGGCCGCCAATATCGTCAAGCGTACGGCGGGCAGGGGTGGCGCGCTCAACTCGAGGCTCTCGCCGGCGAAGGGCGCGAGTCGCTCGCGCGCCCAGGGCGCGGCGTCGAGCAGATGATTCAGAGCAAAACAAAAGGCCACCGCGTGGGTGGCCTTTTCGGACGACAGGCGACGCCTCAATGCATCTGCTGGATGCCGGCGAGCAGCCAGCCGCTCGAGCCGTCGGCTGGCTTGACGAGGTTCCACACCTCTTCGAAGCCCACCGGCGCTGTGCCCGGCGTCTCGCGCACCATGCCGGAGAAGCGCACGCTCGCCCAATGCCTGTTGTTCTCGGTCGCCACCTCGAGCAGGTCCGCATTGAGCGCGACCACATCGGTCTGCTGCGCCTCGGCGCCGCGCGTGAGAATGTCCTGACGGAGCTCATCGAACATCTCGCGCGTGGTGAACTCGCGGATCTCTTCCAGCTCCCCGACATCGTTGGCAACCTGCAGCTTCACGAAGTTAAGCTTTGCGGCGCGCAGGAAACCCGCAGTGTCGAAGCCTGCGGGGACTGCACTACCTCCGGTAACAACGCCTGCCGGTTGCGCCGTCAGCGGTGGCGCCACGGTTTGCGCACCAAGATCTGCGGCGTATTGCATTGCCTGCGACGGCGCACGCCGGTGCGCAAGAGCACGCAACGCGAGCACCACGCCTATAGCAAGGAGGGCCAACAGGAGTATTCCGCCGAGTCCGCTGCCGCTAAAGAGGTAGCCAAGCAGGCCGCCGAGCGCGAGGCCGCCAAGGATCGGCATCCAGCTGCTGCCCGCCGGTTGAGCGGCTTGTTGCTGTGCGGGCTTCGCTGGCGTCGAGACCGGCGGCGGCGTGACATTTCGCTGCGTGCCGACTGAACGCGAGCCGCCCAGCCGCCTCGCCTCCGCGTCAGTCGCCGCCAGGGCGCCGCAAAGCAGCGCAATGCATAGGCCGAGTAACCACTTGCTCATGGCTCTTTCCTCCAGGATGCCGATCCTATCAAATCCGGTAGCCGCGATGCACCGCGACTACCCCGGCTGCGAAATTGAATACCTCCACTTGGGACAGCCCTGCCCGCTCGAGCATCGCCGCGAGCGTCGCCTGGTCGGGGTGCCTGCGGATCGACTCGGCCAGGTAACGGTAGGCGGCGGCATCTCCCACGACGCGTTCTCCCAACCAGGGCAGCACCTTGAACGAGTACAGGTCATAGGCGGGCTCGAGCGGCTTCCAGACCTTCGAAAATTCGAGCACCAGCAGCCGCCCGCCAGGTTTCAGGACGCGCACCATTTCTTCGAGCGCGGCGTCCTTGCGCGTCATGTTGCGCAAGCCGAAGCCGACAGTGACGCAGTCGAAATAGCCTGCGACGAATGGCAGCCGCTCGGCGTCGCACTGCACGGCCGGGGTGAGAGCGCCGCAATCGAGCAGGCGGTCTCGTCCCCGCTGCAGCATGCGGCGGTTGACGTCGGTCAGCCAGACCTCGCCGCCTGGCGCCACGCGTCGCACCAAGGCCCTGGCCAAGTCGCCGCTTCCGCTCGCCACGTCGAGCACGCGCTCGCCGGGCCGCGGGCGCGCAAGCTCGATGGCAAACGACTTCCACACGCGGTGCAGGCCGAGCGACATCAGGTCGTTCATCAGGTCATAGCGCTCGGCAACGCGGTCGAATACTTCACCCACCCGTGCCGCCTTTTCCGACTCGGCTACATCCTCATACCCAAAGTCGACACGTTTAGACAAAGTAAGTCATTGCTCCTGGTCGCGGCTGGCGCCCGCGGCCTTCAGCTTGGAAAGGTACTGTGACCAAAGCGCGTCCTGATTCTGGCCCAGCTCGTACAGATAGTCCCACGAATAAATGCCGGTGCTGTGCCCGTCGGAGAATACCGGCTGAACCGCGTACGAGCCGACCGGCTCGAGCGCGCGAATCTCGACCTCGCGTTTGCCGGTTTGGAGCACCTCCTGCCCCGGCCCGTGGCCGCGCACCTCTGCCGATGGGGAGTACACGCGCAGGAACTCGTACGGCAACCGGTAGCTGCTGCCGTCCGAGAAGCAGATCTCCATCACGCGCGATTTCTGGTGCAGCTTGATCTCGATCGGAACGTGAGCGCCGGGCATCTAGGCCGCCGCTTCATAGCCGAGGCGCTCGAAATCCGTGCCCCGGTCGAGGACCTCGGTTAGCGCCACGCGCGTCGGCGGATCGGTCATCAGCTCGATGACGCGCTTCGGCTTGTACCAGCCAGGCGGCAGCACCAGGGACGCCGGCGCATTGAGCGCAGGCACCTTCGAGAGCGACAGCGCGGGCAGGTATTTTTCGTTCGGCGCGTTAAGGCCGGTGGCACGCACGGCGATGGCCTGCGGCAGACCGGGAAGCAGCCGCACCCCGGCAGAGACATCGCCATTCTCGGCGCCCATCAGCCAGCGCACCTGGCCGAGCATGAAGTTCTTCGCCTCGCCCGGGCGCACGGCGACCAGTTGACCGTGGCTGAGGCGCCCGCCCGGACTGGCGCCGCGCCGCACCATGCGCAGGCCCTGCGCGCTCTCGTCCTCGAGCTGCCACTCCTCGAGGACGAAGCCAGGCGCATCTTTCGACTCAGCCTCCTCGCGCTTGCTGACCCGGCCGAGCGTCTCCATCTCCTCGCGCTCTTTTGGCGTCAGCTCGCGTCGCTCGCCCGGGTCGCGGAACCGCTTTCCCGAGAGGGCGTAATGAATGGCCTGCAGGTCGCTGGATACCTTCGCGGCATCGGCAGCCGGGCGGCGCTCGAGGCGCGCCGCCTTCGGCTGGCACCACTGGCGGAACAAGAACACCAGCAACTGCTCGCACGAGGGCTGCACGCAGTCCTCGCCCAGAGACAGCTGCGCCGGCGACTCGCCCTTGCGCAGCAGGTTGATGCGGTTTTTCAGGCTCTTCGCCAGCTTGCGGGCGTCGAGGTAGCGGATGCCGGCACGCGCCTGAGGCGGCGCACCGGCTACTCGCTCCGGGCAGCGCTCGCCGGCCAAGTCCGCGACGAGGGGCAAGCCATCGCCCTCGTCGATCGGGTCGCGGAGCACCTCCAGCTTCGCCGCCCAGCGCTCGAGGAGAAAGGCAATGAAGGTGAGCTGGCGCTGCGTGAGCTCGTTCGGATTGGACATGTGCATCAGCACCGCGCGCGCGTAGGCGATGCGCGGCGAACTGTCGTGCACGTCGCGGTTGAGGAAGTCCTTGACCGGCTCCTCGGACACTTCCAGCTCCTCGGCTTTGGCATAGGACCCGTGCAGGGCCCGCCAATCCTCCGCCGGGATCTCGCAGTACGCCCGGTAGTGATGAAACATCCTGAGCCCGGCGCAGGCGAGCAGGCGCTGGCAGATGAGCGCGGCCTGCGCGCGCAGCGCCGCATCGCCGCTCGCGGCGGAGTCCAGACAGCGCAGATAGCTCAGTCGCATCTGGGCCCACAGCGCGTCAGTATCGCGAAACACCGCGGCTTCCGCCTCCGCCAGCGGCAGCGCCCGGTTGGTGAAGCGCCTGGCCTGCTCGATCTGCACGAAGTTGACCGCCTCGCGCAGCGACTCCATGACCGCGAGCCGGTTCGCGGCGCTGATCGGAAAGCGGTTCAATTCCACCAGCTGGCCGAGCAGCTGCTGCTGCGCGACGCCGACGTTGGCGAGCGGCACGTGCTCGAGCCAGGCCTTGCAGCTCGCGGCATCGACGAATTCAGGCGCCGCGCTAGGGGACAGTTCAGGGAGCTTCACTTGCGTCATTGTGATGCAAACACGTCGCGGTAGCTGGCGTAGAAGCTCGCGAAGAGGGTCGGCAACAGCAGCATCAGCAGCGGAAATGCGAGCGACACTGCGGGCACCGCGAGCGCCCCGCCGGAGGCGAGCATCAGGCCGCTCAGCACAAGGAACGGCAACACGAGAGTGATTGCCGCGGTCACCGCCCCATACGCGAGCAACGCGCGCCAGTTCATCAGGCAGGCGAAGAAGCTGAAGAACAGCGCTTTCCCCGCCCCGGTCGCGTGCCAGGCGGCGAGCGGCGGCGCGAACCAGAACAGCATCATCACCGGGACGTAGAACAGCGCTGCGCAGGCGAGCGCGGCGAAGAAGGTGTCCGACTGCAGCACGTCCTCGCTCGGGCGCTGCCCTGTCGTCATCCATTGCGCGAGCGCGCCGTTGTCGGCGAGCGTGGTGCCGGAGAGCACCAGGGCGAGGCAGGCGAGGTAGGCGAGGCCAAGGACGAGCTGGGTGCGAAGCGCCGGCGACCTGAAGCCCTCGAAGAGCAGCGCGAGCTCGAGCCGCTGGCCGCCGCCGACTGCGCGCGCCGCCGCCATGAAGCCTACCGAGAAGGCCGGCACCAGCACCGGCGCGATGACCACGCCCACGAAGGCCAGGTGCGACACGAAGGTCATCAGCAGCCAATAGGCGAGCACCATGGCGAGCCATCCGAGCGGCGCGCTGCGAAACAGCTGCCAGCCCTCGCCGAGCCAGCGCGCGCCGCGTTGGATGCCGACGATGCGAGCTTGCATGTCAGTCGAGCCACGGCGCGCCGGCGCTGGTGCGCGACTCGAGGATGTGGCGAAAGTGCCCCGGGTCGTGGGCGTGCACCAGCATCCCCGGGCGGGGGAGGTGGAAATCGTGCAGGCGCGAAAGCCAGAAGCGCAGCGCCGCGGCGCGCAGCATCACCGGCCATGCGTCGCGCTCCAGCTCGATAAACGGACGCATCGCGTGATAGCCCGCGAGCAGAGCGCGCGTCCGCTGCGCTTCGAGCCGCGCGTCGGACGCCGCATCGACCAGGCACCAATCGTTGGCGCACACCGCGATGTCGTAGAGCAGGCAGTCCACCCCGGCGAAATAGAAATCGATGACGCCCGAAATGCGGCCCTTCTCGAACAGCGCGTTGTCGCGGAACAGGTCGGCGTGCACCGGGCCGCGCGGCAGGTCGGGAAAGCGGCGCTGAGCCTGAAAGGCGATCTCTTCCTCGAGCAGCGAGTTCTGCCGTGAATCGAGAAGCGGCTTCAACTCCCGGGCTGCAAGACGCCACCACTTCGGGCCGCGCGGATTCTCGAGGTAGGCGGCATACGAGCGCGCGGCCAGATGCATGCGTGCAAGCAGCGCGCCGAGCTCGGCGCACTCGCCGAGCCCCGGCCGCTCGACCGAGCGCCCCGGCAGCCGCGTCACCAGCGCGGCCGGCTTGCCGTTGAGGCGCTGCAGGTACTGGTCAGCCAGGTCGGCAATCGGAGCCGGGCAGGGAATGCCGTGGCGCGCGAGATGCGCCATCAGGTCTAGGTAGAACGGCAGCTCCTCGGCGGGCAGCCGCTCGAACAGCGTCAGGACGTAGCGGCCCTGCGTCGTGGTGACGAAGTAATTGCTGTTCTCGATTCCCGCCTTGATCGGGTCATGGGAGAGCAGCGCACCGACCGAGTAATTGCGCAGCCACTCCGACAGCTGAGCTTCGGAGACAGGTGTGTAGACCGACAAATCAGTCGAAGGTCTGGATGGGCCACATCGGCACGCGCACGCCGTCTTCGAGCGAATCGCGGCGCAGCCAGTTGCCGCTGCCGGTGGTGTCCATGAGGTAGTAGGGCTTGCCGCCCGGCGGCGTCACCTTCAGCATCACCACGCGGCCGCCCTGGCGGATCTCCTCGACCTTGTCTGCCTCCTGCACCGGGATGCGCACGCTCGGCTCCTCGGGCCCCGGCATGGGCGGCGGCGGTGGCGGCTCGGGAAGCGGCTCGAGCCCGGGAGGCGGCTTCTGCGCCCAGACCGTAACTGCGAGGCCGGCGAGCGCGATCGCGAGTAGGCGGCGCATTAACTTCCATTCTACTAGAGGTTGCGAAGCACCTAGAGGAACTCTGCGATAATGCCGCACAGCTTCATCGTGTCGGGAACAAATCCTGAAAGAACATTGCTGCTGGTCGACGGCTCGTCGTACCTGTACCGGGCGTTCCACGCCCTGCCCGAGCTGAAGAGCCCGCAAGGCGAGCCGACCGGCGCGATCTACGGGGTGCTCAACATGCTGCGGCGCCTCGCTGCCGACTACCAGGCGCAGGCGCGCGCCGTCGTCTTCGATGCGAAGGGCAGGACCTTCCGCGACGACCAGTATCCCGAGTACAAGGCGCACCGCGCGCCGATGCCAGACGAGCTCTCGGCGCAGGTCGAGCCGTTGTCCGAGGCGATCCGCGCGCTCGGCTGGCCGGTGCTCGTCGTCGAGGGCGTCGAAGCAGATGACGTGATCGCCACGCTCGCCGACGAGGCGACGCGGCGCGGATGGCGCTCGGTCATCTCGACGGGCGACAAGGACCTGGCGCAGCTCGTCGACAGCCGCGTGACGCTCGTCAATACCATGTCCAACGAGACGCTCGACATCGAGGGCGTAAAGCTCAAATTCGGCGTGCCTCCCGAGAAGATCGTCGATTACCTGACGCTGGTCGGCGATGCGATCGACAACATTCCCGGGGTCGACAAGGTCGGCCCGAAGACCGCGGCCAGGTGGCTCAGCCAGTACGGCTCGCTCGAGGGAGTGATCGCGCATGCGGGCGAGATCACCGGGAGCGTCGGCGAGAACCTGAGAAAGGTGCTCGACTGGCTGCCGAAGGGGCGCGGGTTGATCACGGTAAAGCGCGACGTGGCCCTTCCCGTGACGCTCGATCAGCTCGCCGATCGCCAGGGCGACCCGTCGCGCCAGCGCGCTCTCTACGAGCGCTTCGGTTTCAAGACCTGGCTCAAAGAGGTGGAAAGCGCGCCGCAGCAGCCGCAGCAGCCCTCCCCGCCATCCACCCGGCAGAAGCGCAGGTACTCGGCAATTCTGACCGAAGGCCAGTTGCGCGAGCTGGTGAAGAAGCTCGAAACCGCGCCGCTCGTCGGCTTCGACACCGAGTGCGTCGGCCTCGAGCCGATGACCGCACGGCTGGTGGGCATGTCGTTCGCTTTCGGCAACGAGGCGGTCTACCTGCCGCTCGCGCATGAATACCCCGCGGCGCCGCAACAGCTCGATTTCGACACCGCGCTCGAATTGCTGAAACCTTGGCTGGAGGGCGCCGGCTTCCGCAAGGTCGGCCAGAACGTCAAGTTCGACTGCCATGTGCTCGCCAACCAGGGCCTCGGGCTCGCCGGCTGCGCGCACGACACGCTCCTCGAGTCGTACGTCCTCGAGGTGCACGAGCGTCATGATCTGGGCGCGCTCGCCTTGCGCCATTGCGGCTGGCAGACCCTCAGCTATGACGAAGTCACCGGCAAGGGCGCGACGCGCATCGAATTTTCCGCGGTCGAGATCGGCCGCGCCACCGAGTACGCTGCGGAAGACGCCGATTGCACGCTCGCGCTCCACGAGATCCTTCACCCCAAGATAGAACAGGATAAAAAACTCCAGTTCGTCTATGAAGAGATCGAGATGCGCGTCCTCCCGGTGCTCTTCAGGATGGAGCGCAACGGCGTGCTCCTCGACGCCGCCAAGCTCGAGGCGCAGAGCCACGAGCTCGGCAAGGAGATGCTGGCGATCGAGCAGAAGGCCTACGAGGCCGCGGGACAGCCTTTCAACCTCGGCTCGCCCAAGCAGATCCAGGAGATCCTGTTCGAGCGGCAGAAGCTGCCGGTGAGGAAGAAAACCCCTTCGGGACAGCCCTCAACCGACGAAGACGTGCTCGCCGAGCTCGCGCTGGAGCACCCCCTGCCCAAGCGCATCCTGGAGTACCGCGCCCTCTCGAAGCTGAAATCGACGTACACCGACAAGCTGCCGAAGAGCGTCGACGCTCGCACGGGGCGCGTCCACACCACCTACTCGCAGACCACCGCGGTGACCGGCCGACTTGCCTCCAACGAGCCCAACCTGCAGAACATTCCCATCCGCACGCCGGCCGGGCGCCGCATCCGCGAGGCGTTCATCGCGCCGGCGCGCTCGAAGCTCGTGTCGGCCGACTATTCGCAGATCGAGCTGCGCATCATGGCGCACCTCTCCGGCGACGAGAGCCTGAAGCGCGCGTTCGCGCGCGGCGACGACGTGCACCGCGCCACGGCCGCGGAGGTATTCGGCCTGCCGCTCGAGCAGGTCACCCACGACGAGCGGCGCACCGCGAAGGTGATCAACTTCGGGCTCATCTACGGCATGTCGAGCTTCGGCCTGGCGCAGAACCTCGGCATCGAGCGCGCGACGGCGCAAGCCTACATCGAGTCGTATTTCGCCCGCTATCCTGGTGTAAAGCGCTACATGGACCAGACGCGCAGCCGCGCCCGCACGCAAGGCTACGTCGAAACGGTGTTCGGCCGGCGCCTCTGGCTGCCGGAGATGAAGAGCGGCAGCCCCATGCGCCGCCAGGCGGCCGAGCGCGCCGCGATCAACGCGCCGATGCAGGGCACTGCGGCGGATCTCATCAAACTGGCGATGATTTCCGTACAAGGGTGGTTGGATGAGAAAAATTCAAAAACAAAGCTCATCATGCAGGTCCACGACGAGCTGGTGCTGGAAGTGCCGGAGAACGAGCTGGAAGAGGTGAAAGCCAGACTGCGGGAGCTGATGCAATCCGTGGCGAAGCTCGATGTTCCGCTGCTGGTCGACGTCGGCGTCGGCGACAACTGGGATCAAGCGCACTAGAGCAGAGCGCCGAAAACCTTCTTGATGATGTCGCTGCCGGCCCGCACCGGATCCTTGCGGATTTTCTTCTCTTCCTCGGCGACCATGAAGTAAAGGCCGTCGAGCGCCTTCTGCGTCACGTACTCGTCGAGGTCGGCGTCCTGCTTCCCCACCAGGCCGAGCGCGACGCCTTTCTCGGCGTATTCGTTGTACTTGCGGGCGAGGTTTACCTTCGCCGTCGCCCGCTTCACGACCGGCAGGAAGCGGCCGTGCAGCGGGTCGCGCGTGGTGCGGCGGAAATACGCGGTTCCGGCGGTGTCGCCGCCGGCCAGGATGCCCTTGGCATCGCGAATCGTCATCTTCCTGATCGAATCGACGAGGAGCTGCCGCGCCTCGGGCACCGCCGCTTCCGCGGCGCGGTTCATGGTGAGGACCAGCTCGTCGGCGTACCTGCCCATGCCGACTCTGCGCAGCATCTTCTCGGTGCGGGTCAGAGAATCAGGCAGCGGGATCTTCACCTGCGGATTGCCGAGGAAGCCGTCGACGCGGCCGAGGTTGGCAGCCGCAGCGACGCTGCCCTTCTCGAGCGCCGCTTTGAGAGCCGCGGTCGCGTCTTGCCGGGTGATGTGCTCCAGCTGAGCGTCGGCACCGGCAGACCATGCGATCGCTGCGGCGAGAACGAGGCGTCTCATAAGCTATCTCCGGTAGGTGGCGAGCAGTACTCCGGCGAGGATGGTAGCCACGCCCGCGGCATGGAAGCCGCGGAATTCCTCACGCAGGAAGGCGATGGCGAGCAGCGTGCCGAATGCCGGCAGCAGGTGCAGGGTGAATCCCGCCGCGTTCGCGCCCACCACCGCCACACCGCGGTTCCAGCAGATGAA
>Ga0134064_10000176_pt1 | contig 10051 bp, 10 predicted proteins | sample 15_taG_7_FD_94472 | JGI IMG/M metagenome (GOLD analysis project Ga0134064, IMG submission 94472) | Grasslands soil microbial communities from the Angelo Coastal Reserve, California, USA - 15_D_Wat_20cm_2_0_1 metaG | ecosystem: Environmental > Terrestrial > Soil > Grasslands ...
AAATGCGCCGATCTGGAGTAGGAGTATTTGACTAATACCCGCATGCGCTAAAATCCGTCAATTTATCGCAAATACCGGAAAGTTTGATTTTCATCACCATCTGTTCAGCGAAGCCCTGCGTTCCACACTGGATGGGCTTGGTTTTCATGCCGCTTTTTTGATTGTGATCAACTTTCTGCCGGATTCGTCGCTCGCATTTCGCGCAAGAAGCGTGTTAACGTCCGTTACGGGTGCGTTATCACGGAAGAAGTCGCCAAATAAAGGGGCAGGCGGCAATGTCAGCACAAGGAGTACGTTGTCATGGCGGCAGATGGGCACATCGGAGGGAACGACGGATTCCCGCGAGGCCAAACCGTTCCGACAGCTGCACTCGTGCACGAGCTGACGGAAGCGCTCACGGCGCTCGGTAACTATCTCGCCTCAGCGAATAAGATCTACGACAGCACGCCGCGGTCGCAGCGGCTGGGCGAGGCGCTTGAAAAAAGCCTAGGCCAACACGAGCGAGCTGTCGAAGCGACACGGCGCCTGCGTGACCTCGGCCGTCCTCGCAGAAGGGTGGACGGGGACTGCCTCATCGGCCTCCGCTAGGCGGCGCGGTCAGGCTTGACGGCGGCGGGCTCGCTCGCTTCGGGACGGCGCATTCTGAAGCCAAGAAAGGCGATCGCCACGGTCGCGAGCGGGTTCAGCAAGCTAAAGAACGCGAACCCCGCATAGCTCAGCGTCGACACTCCAAGTGTGGCCGCCATATATGCGCCGCAGCTGTTCCAGGGGATCAACGGCGAGGTTACCGTTGCCGAATCGCCGACCGCGCGCGACAAAGCGACCGGAAGGAGACCGCGCCGGTCAAACTCGACGCGGAACATCCTCGCGGGCAGCACGATCGCGATGTACTGATCGGATGCGATCACATTCAAGCCGATACAAGTCCCGACCACCGCAACCACGAGGCTGCCCGTCGAGCGCACACCGCTGATTGCCGCCTCGGTCAACCGCTTCAACAGCCCGGCACGCTCGAGCACTGCCCCAAAGGCAAGCGCGGTCAAAATCAACCAGACCGTGTTGAGCATTGACTCCATGCCGCCGCGCGACAGGAGCCGGTCGATCTCAACCTGGCCAGTGCTCGAAACATAGCCAGTGGCCAGCGCGGACCAGATCCCTTTTATGAGCGCGAGCGGCGCCGGAAGCGACGCGTCTTTGGCAAAGGCAATGACCTGGCTGGCATTGAAAAGGACAGCCAGAACACCGCCGAGCAATGCCCCAGCAAAAATCGTGACGAAAGGCGGGAAGCGCAGGATTGCCAGGCCAAAAACCAGGACCAGCGGCAGCAATGTCCAGGGCGTGATGACGAAATGCTGAGTGAGGCCCGACAGCATTCCCGTAGCCTCGAATTCACTCGGCTGGCCGAGCAGCGCAAAACCGATCAGCGACAGCAAGAGCGCCGGGATGGAGGTCCACAGCGATTCCCGGGTATGCTGAAACAAATCGGAGCCTGATGCCGCGGCCGCCAAATTCACCGTATCGGACAGCGGCGATGCCTTGTCGCCGAAATATGCGCCCGAAATGACCGCACCCGCGGTGATCTCCGGCGACAACCCCATATTTCCGGCGATCCCGATCAGCCCGATCCCGATCGTGCCTGCGACGGTCCAAGAGCTGCCGATGCCGGTGGCGACAACCGCGCAGATCAGCGCCGCCGACGCATAAAAGTAGTGTGGGCTGAGAACCTGCAGCCCGTAATACACCATCGTCGCGATCGTGCCGCTCAAAGCCCATGTGCCGATCAGTGCGCCGACGGCGAGCAAAATGAAAATCGCGGAGAGCGCAGAAGCTATACCGTCGGCGGTTGCCTGTCGCAAAGCGGACCACGGCACTCCATTCTTTACGGCGATGCCGCACGCGATCAAACCGCAGAACAGCAAGGCGATCTGGTTCGGCCCTTGCGCAGCCTTGTCGCCATAGAGCAGGTACGAGGTCGCCAGAAAGACGATCAGCGCGACGGCGGGAATGCAAGCGTCGAGCAGTGACGGAGTACGATCGGAACCTGCCGGCGGCGGTGGCGGAACATCGGTCATTGCCGGTGGTACCTCTCTATGGTGTGCGGCCCGCGCCTTACTTGCCGAGCCGGCCGCCTCGGTGAGGGCGCACTCCCCGATCGCGACACAGTGAACCGAGTCCTCGCGCCGATGCCGACGGGGTGTCCTAGAACGTGATGGTCGTGCGTACGGTGAATACGGCTTCGGGGCTGGCGTGCGGCGCCAATGCCGGGTTCCAGAACACCTGGATGTCCGGCGTGACATGCATCCCTTTGAAGATTGTCGCCTTGTAAAAGATCTCGCTGACCCACTCGCCGTCGCGCACGCCGACTGTTCCGACCGACTGGTGATTGGTCTTATTCCAGCCGGCCGCAACACCGAGCTGGTCGGCGCGGTTTCGGCCGATCGGATTGTTCCAGATCGCGCCGCCTGCATAAGAGGTGCGGATCGGAATATCTGGTCCCGTCGCGTTGTTGACACGTAGGAACGCGCCGTATCTGTCGGTCAAATCCTGCGATATGCTCAGCGAGACGCCGGTTGATCGGCTGGAGACATTCGGGACAAACGGCTGCTCGTAAAGGAGCACGCTGTAAATGCCATCTCCCAAGCCCGGAACTTTTGGGGTCCATTGCGCATTGCCCCATTTGACCATTCTGCCTTGCTCGATACCGGCGCTCGTCAGTGTGCCGCCATTGAGATCGGTGCCGCCCTGGGCGCCCACCGCGAAATTGAATTGTCCATCCGGAGTCTTTACGCGTCCGTACGCACCCAATCCGGCGTTCGGAAAGGTCTGAGTTGCAGTCTGGGCAAAGGAATAGCTGATGAAGCTCGTCTGCGCGTTGGCGGCGAACTCGTTAGGGTCGAAGGAGAAAAGGTTGTATTGGCCGACCGTCAAAGAGAGCCAGCTGACCAGCCCCGGAAATGTGTGCGTGTAAGCGAGCGTCGACCAGGCAAAATTGTCGCGCGTCCAGTCGTTCGGGAAAGTGATCAGCCCGAGGCGCGACGCTTGGCTGCTGGTGTTCTGGGTACTGAAATAGGCCTGGTGAGAGGTGACGATGTTGATTTCGCCGGAGCCGAATTGCGTGTCCTTGAACGGCTTCCAGGTTACGTAGGGATAGTAAACGTTTGCGTAGACCGGCGCGCCCTTCGTGCCCCACTGCGGGTAAAAGGAATAATCGATCCCGAAGTCGAGCTTGTATTGTTCGCTGATGCCCTTCTTGAAGGCGAGCCATTTGTCGTATTCGGTGTTGAGCACGTCGGCATAAGGCCGCGACCAATCCTCTGACCCGGGGACAAACTGAGGCAGCAGCCGAAACGCCGGACGCGTCTTGGTCGAGCCTACCGTTGCGCTGACATCGGGAACATTCGACTCCGGCAAGGTGGGTAGCGGTGTCGCCTGAGGGCCCGTAGGCAACGGGTCAGCGGCGCTTCCCGGATTGTCGGCCAGCTGCGCGCGCGCCGGCGCCATCGGAAAACCCAAAGCCAGGCCCATGGTCAACGCGGCTGCGACAGCTGGCGCATGGCATAGCATCCAGCGCAATCTCACGGTTGTCCCCCCTCGATGTAGCGCCGTCTCATCAGGAGCGGTACGCCGCCGCTTCAGTTCAGACCGGCCGTTTCAGTCAGGCGGCGGCCCATTCAATGTCGTGTACGGAATTCGCGATCGTTGTGCCGGCCTCGCCGCGCAGGCTCGCCGCTAGATCCCCGAGCGCCCCAATCCCCGACTTTTTACCGGTCGTCTCAGCGAAGTGGCACGCGGCCGCGACTTTCGGTCCCATCGATCCAGCCGGAAACTCGTAATCGCGCATGGCAGCCGGGCTCGCGCGCCGAAATGCTTTCGCAGTGGGCTTACCCCAATCAACGAACACTGCGTCCGCATCGGTCGCCATCAGAAAGAAATCCGCCTCGAGCTGATGTGCGAGCAGCTCGGAACAGAGATCCTTGTCGATCACCGCCTCGATACCCCGCAATTTGCGGCCGGGTTCATAGACGGTCGGGATTCCGCCGCCGCCTGCCGCAATGACAATCGTGCCTTTTTCGAGCAGCCAGCGGATGGGGCGCACCTCGAAGATCTGCTTGGGTTGCGGCGACGGAACGACTTTGCGCCATTTGTCGCCGTCCTGCTTCATGACCCAGCCTTTTTCGGCCTTGAGCCGCGCGGCTTCGTCTCCGGAATAGACGGGGCCGATGAACTTGGTCGGAGACGCGAAGCCGGGATCGGCCGGATCGACCTCGACCATCGTCAAGATCGTCGCGAAGGGCACCTCGAACGGCAGCAGGTTTCCCAACTCTTGCTCGATCATGTAGCCGATCATGCCCTCGGTCTGGGCGCCGAGGACATCGAGCGGATAGACCTCTTCCGGCTTGTAGGCAGCGCCCTGCAACGCCAGAAGGCCTACCTGCGGCCCATTTCCGTGCGTGATGACCAGCTCGTTCCCGGGATAGATTTCAGCGAGCGCGGCGGCGGCGATCTGCACATTGGCGCGCTGCGCCTCGGCCGTCATCGGCTGGCCGCGCTTCAGCAGCGCGTTGCCGCCGAGCGCCACGACGATACGCACCGCCTCAATCCCCGAGAGTCGCGACGAGAATGGCCTTGATCGTATGCATGCGGTTTTCCGCCTGCTCGAAGGCGACATTCATCTCCGAGTCGAACACCTCTCCCGTCACCTCCATGGCGGTGAGGCCGAACTGCTCGTGGATGTCGCGTCCGACTTTCGTCTCGAGGTCGTGGAAGGCAGGCAGGCAGTGCATGAACTTCACGCGCGGGTTGCCGCTCGCCTTCATCAGCTTCATATCGACCTGATATGGCTTCAGGAGCGCAATGCGCTCCGCCCAGACCTCCTTGGCTTCGCCCATCGAAACCCACACATCGGTGTGGATGAAGTCGACCCCCTGCACGGCTTCCTCGGGGTCGTCCGTGATTGTCAGCCTGCCGCCGTATTTGCCTTCGAGGTCGCGCGCGATTTTGATGTAGTCCTCCGCCGGCCACAACGATTTGGGCCCGCAAATCCGGACGTCCATGCCGACGAGACCGCCGACGATCATCAACGAGTGCCCCATGTTTGATCGGGTGTCGCCGATATAGGCATATTTGATGTCATGCAGCGGCTTTTCGCTGTATTCGCGCATCGTCATCACATCAGCGAGCATCTGCGTCGGATGATATTCGTCGGTCAGGCCGTTGAAGACAGGGACACCCGCGGAGCGTTCGAGCTCCTCGACCGCCTCCTGGGAATAGCCGCGGAACTCGATCGCGTCGTACATGCGCCCCAACACGCGCGCGGTGTCCTTCACCGACTCCTTGTGACCGATCTGGGAGCCTGCCGGATCGAGATAGGTGACATGAGCGCCCTGATCGAAACAGGCGACCTCGAAGGCGCAGCGCGTGCGTGTCGAGGACTTCTCGAAAATCAGGACGATCTCCTTGCCCTTCAGATGCTCCTGCTCCGTACGCGCGTACTTGGCCCGCTTCAAATCGCGAGCCAGATCGAGCAGATAAAAGAACTCGCGCTGCGTGAAGTCCTGAACCGTAAGGAGAGAGCGGTTGCGCAAGTTAAGGCTCATTTTACGACCTCTCTAAGGCAACGGATGCTCATCAGTAGACAGGGTCGCGCGACACCGGGCAGGTCATGCAATGACCGCCACCACGGCCGCGGCCGAGCTCGGATCCGCGCACCGTGATGACTTCGATGCCGGCCTTGCGCAGCAGTGTGTTTGTGTAGGTGTTGCGGTCATAGGCCACAACTACGCCCGGCTCGAGCGCGACGACGTTGTTGCCATCATCCCATTGCTCGCGCTCGGCCTGCCACGCGTTTCCCCCGGTCTCAATGACCTGCAGCGCGTCGAGTCCCAGCGCGTTCTTTACCACCTCCAGCAACGGCGCGTGATCGGGCCGAACCTCGAATGCGCCGTCGGCGCCGGTCGGGTAGATGCTGTAGCAAGCGATGTGATCGACCACTTCGCGGAAAACCGTGCACTTGTCGCGATCGCAGAAGCTGAACACTGTATCGAGATGCATCGCCGCACGGCTCTTAGGCATCACGCAGGCAATCACCCGCGTCGCAGCGTTTTCCCTGAACAGGCTGTGCACGACTTGGCCGACGGCCTGATGCGTCGTGCGCTCGCCCATGCCGATCAGCACGATGCCTTTGCCGATCGGCATGACATCGCCGCCTTCGATGCTCGCGCCGGTGAACTCCTCGTCGGAATCGCCAAACCAGATTTTGAAGTCGCCGCGCTTGAAGCTGGGATGGAACTTGTAGATGGCCCGCTGCAGCAAGGTTTCGGGCTTGCGCGCCGGCCAGAACATCGGGTTGCAGGTCACACCGCCATAGATCCAGCACGACGGATCCCGCTGAAAGAGTGTGTTTGGAATCGGCGATACCAGAAACGATGTGCCGCCCAGGATCTCCAGAAGCAACGCCGAGCTCTCGCTTTGCGGCAGATCCTCAATGGCGATACCGCCGATCAGGTGGTCGGCCAGCTGCTTTGCCGGCATCGCATCGAGCCAAGGCCGGACAGCGCGAGTGACAACCAGCCCAACGCTATTGGCCGTAATGCGCCGGTCGAGGATCCAAGAGCGTGCCTCGGGATCCTCTAGCGTCGCCGCGAGCAGATCGTGCAGCTCGAGAACCTCGGCGCCGCGGCTCTGCAATTTCAGCACGAAATCGTAGTGATCCTTTTGTGCTTCCTGCACCCAGAGGACGTCGTCGAACAAAAGCGCGTGGCAATTGCCCGGGGTCAGCCTTTGATGCGCGAGGCCAGGCCGACAGACCATGACGGTTCGGAGTTTTCCGACTTCCGAATGGACGCCAAATGTCCGTTCCATGTCGCTCCCGCTACGCCTGATCTACGACAGACCCGCTCGTCCGCGATCCGGTCGAGAAGGTTCACCTGATGATCCGCAGAACCGGCGCGGCAACCTTGATTTAGATCAAGGGCAAATTGACCGGCGCGATACCGCTTTCATTTTTCGGCAGGGCGACGAATTCTTTTGCTTAATGAGCATAGCTGTGTCGGGCCGCGTCAAGGGGGCAGCTTCCGAACGGCTTAATGACGCTCGGCGCCGGTCTTGTCGTCTTCGGTTGCCATCCGTAACGCGTCCTCGATCTCCCGCCTGTATGGCGCGAGATCGACGGATCGGCTGCAGTACGGACATGGGATCGAGTCGTGCGCCTTGAGCCGGCGAAGAACTTCCTTGAAGCGATTACCGCATTGCGGATGACCGCAGACGAGATTGAACAGCCAGAGATCCAGGAGACTCATGCCGGGCGGCGGTATCAAAGGCATGCCTAACTTTCTCGCCAGCCTCAATCGGGCAGCGCGGTCAGCCGGAAGAACGTGATCGCGCTGTCGTCCGGTTTGCCGAACCAGGCCGCATACAGGCCCCGAAACTCCTTGGATTTGTACAGCCGGCTCAGCGTTCGATCGATAATGAGGCGGAAATCGTCATCGTCCCGCCGGAGCGCGAGCGCGAAGGGCTCATAGGTGAAGAGCCGATCGAGCACATCCTCCGAGCTGCTATGCCGCGCCGCTTCCAATAGAATCGCGCGGTCGGCAAAAAGCGCGTCGGAGCTGCCGTTGAGCACCCGCTGGATGCCGGCTTCGTAGTTATCCACCGGCGCGACATTGGCAGCGATATCGAATTCTTTCAGCCGTCCCGTCAGCCAGCTCTCGCTGGTCGTACCTTTGACGGCCGAGAATGTCTTCCTCTCCAAGAAGGTGCGCGCGGGCGAGCCGCGCCAAATCGGATGCGAGGGCGGCGGCGCCTCGGCCAGGATGTCGCGGAGCGCCGAGGGAGCGTCGTTGCGCAGCATGGCGCCGATGCCGCCGGGAAAAATCGGGATCGAGAACGCGACTTCCTTTCGCCGCGCCAAGGTTGCCGTATCCGCGCCGCACAGGAGCGCAACCTTGCCTTGCTTCAGATCGTCGAAGCGATCGGCAAGCGTAACTGGAACCCACTGCACGGTCAGCGAGGCAAGTCCAAGCTCGGCCTTCACCTGATCGACGATTTGCTGGCACAGCGCGACCGAGTACCCGGCCGGTTTGTCCGATCGGTCACGATAGGAAAATGGCTGTGCGTCCGCCCGATAACCGAGGGTGATCTTCCCTTCCTCTTTGATCCGGTCGAGATTGGCGCTTGCGGCCGAAGCTGGTTGCGCGGTGGTCAGTAATGTCAGGGCAAAGAATGCGAATGCGAAGCCAAGGGTCTGCGCTTGGTGTGGACGCCGATTCTCTGAGAACGCGCCTCGCATATTTTGTCTCCTGTTCCGGCGGTCGCTCATCACGGTCAGGCCGCTTTGGCTCGCGGAGCGACCGCCAGCTGGGTTGAGGTGAACCGGGGAGCGATAAAGCCCCAGATCACAAAGGCGAGGGCCGTAACGAGCATGCCTCCAAGCACGGCATCCTTGCCCGAAGCATAGATCGCATAAGTGCTGTAGAGCATCGCGACTAATGCCACCGCGACATTTAGCCGATATTGGAATTTAGAGATGTCCACCGCCTGCATCATGACCATCAAGGCCGATAACGCGATGATGTAGGGCACGACGTTGGTTACGACCGCGAGGCTGACGAGCGCCGAGAACTGCTCGCTGAGGCTCGGCGAGATCGTCGACAGCGCCATCGCGGATTGAACGACACCCAATACGATCATCCCGGTGATCGGCGCGCCCATCCGGTTCACTTTCGAGAACAAGCTCGGAAACATCCGTTCATCCGCAGCGGCCTTCCCGGTCGCTGCGATCGTGAACTGCCACCCGAGCAATGAACCGAGGCAGGCAACCACCGCGAGCCCCATGATGATCGACCCGACTACCGGGTTGAACATATGCGCATAAGCCGTTCCGAAAGGTCCGGTCGACTTTGCCAATTCGAGGTTTGGCACGATGCCTTGAATCACCGTCGTCGAGAGAATGTAGATGACGGCCGCGCCAAGCGTACCAAACATGCAGGCCAGCGGGACGTCGCGTTTCGGGTTCTCGACCGCAGCGGAATTCTGCGCCGCCGATTCCATGCCGAGAAATGCCCACAGGGTCAGCGAAATGCTCGAGCCCATGCCTTCCAGGAGGCTCAACCCCTTTGGGTTCCAGGCGGCCCCAAAGATCTCCGGACTGAACCAGAACCAGCCGATCAGCGACAGCGCGCCGACGGGGATAATAACGCCCCACACGGTCACCGAGCCGATGCGGCCGGTGACGCTCGGACCGCCGAAATTTGCCACCGTCGTCAGCCAAAGCAGAGCAATGACCCCAATGCAGGTCGCGATCGGGGTCGAAGACAGCCAAGGCATAAATGACGCCAGGTAGCCGACGGCGGAGATGGCTATCGCGACGTTGCCGACCGCCAGAGAGAGGAAGTACAGAAAGAACACAAGGAAGTAGCCGGACTTGCCGTAGGCGTCCTCGGCATAGGCCGACATGCCGCCGGGCCGTTGATTGAAGAGGCCGGCCTGCGCGAAGCCATAGGCGATCGCCATCGACCCCAATGCCGTCACGATCCAGGACAGCAGCGAGATCGCGCCGACCTGCGCCATATTGGTCGGCAGCATGATGATGCCGGAGCCCATCATGTTCACGGCGACGATAAACGTCAGCTGAACCAGGTTCATCCGCTTTATGTCTTGTTGCCCCTGCATCGGGCGTTCCTCCCTGCTTTCAGCGCGCAACGCTCACTCGCGGACGACGTAGGTGTAAAACTTGATGCGGCCGTCGACCCGCTCCTGGAAAACCCCTTGGACTTCATAATTGAAGCCTGGGAATCGATTGAACGACTCCTGAAAGGCGAGGAAGTAGTCGAGCATCGGCCGGGCCCTGTCGTCCCAACGCTCGCCGGGGATCACTACCCCGATGCCCGGCGGATAGATCAGTGCGAGGGTCGCGGAGATGCGCCCTTTGATGTCCTCGAGCGGTACGTAATCGACATCATTGGCCACTAGGGCCTCGTAGGCGTCCTTCGGCGACATCGCAAGCTCGGGAAAGCTGGATGCCCGAAAACACCGCCGCTGCAGATCTTTGATG
>Ga0134064_10000178_pt1 | contig 10047 bp, 7 predicted proteins | sample 15_taG_7_FD_94472 | JGI IMG/M metagenome (GOLD analysis project Ga0134064, IMG submission 94472) | Grasslands soil microbial communities from the Angelo Coastal Reserve, California, USA - 15_D_Wat_20cm_2_0_1 metaG | ecosystem: Environmental > Terrestrial > Soil > Grasslands ...
AGGCTCGAAGATTTCATCCTGCCGCAGGTGGAGGATCTCGCGGGGGCGATGCGCGACCTGCATGCGTTCTAGCGCGGCCCGCCCCTAAGGCGCGCTAGACACCGCTTTGCTCGCCCAGGATCGCTTTGACCTCACCCGCCGCTGCGATTACGTGATCGACGTCGCGCGACAGCGCGCGGGCCTGCTGGGTGGCACGGGTGAGATCATCGAGGGCCACCGCCACACCCGCGGAGCGGAGGCGCAGCAGGTCGAACCGAACATTCTGCATTGCCAGCACGCACGACTCGAGCTGGTCCGCGACGAGCTGACGCTTGGTCAGGAGATCCGTGACCGCTTGGCGCTGGCGCTCGAGCAGGCCTACCTGTCGATCCCGTTCCGTGCTGGCCCCTTGATGCTTGGTCGCCTGGATCTTTTCCTCGAGGCGTGCGAGGGCGCCCCGGTCCACGCTCCCGCTCATGGAGTGCAGGGTCCGCGCTAGGTCTTCAGCCCGATTCAGGAGCGCATCCGCGGTCGCGATCACGTCGGGCAGCAGCTTCCGCTCCGACTTGGGGAGACGATCCACGACCCGCAGAATGGCCTTGCGATCGCTGCGGGCCTGCTGGATCGGCTCGGCGTGGCCGCCGAACTCGTCGGTCGTCGCGCGCGGCAGGTCGACGGGGCGGCTCCCCACCGCGGCGAGACGGGCTTCCATCGCGTCCGGCGCCGGTGGCCGGGCGAAGACGTCGCGCCACGAATAGCCGGCGTGCCACAGCCGGATGTAGCGGGGGACGAGCGCGGTGCCACCCCAGACCGCCGCCACGAAGAGCGACCACCCGGGCGTATGGTTGCCCGTGGCGACATCGATGATGAACAGGGATCCGCACACCGAGGCCCAGGTGACGAATCGGCTGCGCAGCTCGCGCACGATCTCGGGCTCGCCGCTGGGGGCGAGTGTCGGTCGGTCGCTCATCCGGTCGACCCGCCGGGCACGCTGAGCGAGCACGTCCGGCCGCCCCCGCAACGGCGGCGGTGGGGGTAGGGGCGGCGCTCGCACCCCGCGCGACGGCGAGGGGCCGCTCGAGCGACGCGGCTTGTACATGGTCGCGCTCCGGGCCTCGAGCGCACGCCGCAGCGCGTCCGCGGTGGGCCAGCGGTCCTCCGGATCCTTTTCGAGCGATCGCATCACGCAGGCCGCGAGGTCCTCGGGCACCTCCGGCCGCCGGTCGGTGATCAGTGGCGCCCGCTCCGTGATGTGCTTCATCAGGATCCCGGGGACCGTGGGGGCTTGGAAGGGCAGCTCCCCCGCGAGCATCTGGTAGGTCACCACACCCAGACTATAGATGTCGGACCGTCCGTCGATCTCGCGGTCTCCCGCCGCCTGCTCCGGGCTCATGTAGTGCGGCGTGCCGATCGCCACACCCGTGGCGGTGAGTGTCGCTCCGCCGGTCGTCGAGGATAGCGCCTTGGCGATCCCGAAGTCGGTGACGACCACGCGGCCGCGACTTCCCTCCAGCAGGATGTTGTCGGGCTTCACGTCGCGGTGGATGATCCCAAACGCGTGCGCGGCTCCCAGTGCATCGGCGGTCTCTTGCATGATGCGACGCGATTCGTCCGGTGGCAGCCTCCCGCGCCGCTTGAGCTTCGCGCCGAGCGACTCGCCGTCCACGTAGGCCATGACGAAGTAGACCAGCCCGTCTCGTCCCTCGCCGACGGAGTGGATCGGCACGATATGCGGGTGCGACAGCCGCGCCGCCGTCTCGGCTTCGCGCAGGAAGCGCAGCCGGATTTCTTCCCGGAACGCGAGCTCCGGCGGGAGCACTTTGACGGCGACCTGACGCTTCAACCGCTCGTCGCGGGCGTTGAACACCACGCCCATTCCGCCCCGGCCGATCTCTCCCTCGAGCGTGTAGGAGCTGCCGAGGGCTTGGCTGAGGCGGGTGGCGAGTGCCTTGTCTGCGTCGTTCATCGAGCGTCGCGTGAAGTGCGCGCGGATAGATTAGCCGCAGGGCGACGAGCGTGCAACCTGTAAGCGGCTTTTGACTTACGCTTCGGTAGCCGGGTTGGCGCCCGCGCGGTGGCTATTCGGCAGCATCTGCCTTATTGGCCGCCGGTCGCCGGAACGCGCGTGCTCAGGGGAGCGTTTTGTAGTGGCACGGACGATGCTTAGGCCTGTGTGAACTATGTGCATGCTTACCCTCATCAGAGTTGAGGTCCATGTCTGAACGCCTGACCCTTCCCGTGCTTCCGCTCCGGGAGGTCGTGCTGTTTCCGGGCGTGTCGGCGCCGGTCGGCGCCGGACGCCCCACCACGCTGCGTGCCATCGAGGCGGCGCTGAAGAGCGATTCCCGCCTGATTTTTGCCGTCGCGCAGCGCGAGAACGTCGATGCGGTCAGCCCCGAGGTGCTATACACGACGGGCACGATCGCCAAGATCAGCCAGATCCAGCGGGGCCTCGGCGGCGTGCAGCTGCTGCTGCACGGCGAGCGCCGGGGCGCCGCGCTACACTACCGGGATAACGGCCGCTACCTCGAGGCGGTGGTCCACGAGGTCGACGATATGCCGCCACTGAACGCCGAGGATCCAGCGTTCGTCGGCCTGCACCGCGAGGCGCGCGAGCGGGCCGCGGAGCTGGGCCAGAAATCAGGACTCCCCGAGGACGTCGTCCGGCAGGTGCTCGAAGAGGTCACCGACCCCGGCAGGCTCGCGGATCTTGTGGCCGGCTACCTTGAGATCCAACCGGCGGAGCGGCAGGGGTTGCTCGAGACGTTGTCCGTGGAGGAGCGGCTGCGGCGCGTCCTCATTCACTCCAGCGCCAGATCGGCGTGCTCGACGCCCAGGAGCACATCAAGTCGCAGGTGCAGGAAGAGCTGGGCGAGCGTCAGCGCGAGATGTTCCTGCGGGAGCAGATGAAGGCGATCCGCAAGGAGCTCGGCGAAGAGGACGAAGGGACCGAGGTGGAGCAGCTGCGGAAGCGGTTCGAGGCCCTCGGGCTCCCCGAGGCCGCGCGCAAAGAAGTCGACCGCGAGCTCGACCGCCTGGAGCGGGCGAACCGCGACTCGATGGAAGGCCAGGTGATTCGGACCTACCTCGAGAACATGGCGGAATTGCCGTGGAACAAGCGGGCGGAGGAGTCGCTCGACTTGAAGCGGGCGGCGGAGATCCTCGAGCAGGATCACTACGGCCTCAAGGACGTGAAGGATCAGGTCCTCGAGTTCCTGGCCGTGCGGCAGCTCCGCCAGCGCTCGCCCGACGCGGTGGCGCAGGGCAACGAAGACGACAAGCAGGCGCGGGGCCAGATCTTGCTGTTCGTCGGCCCTCCGGGCGTCGGCAAGACCTCGATCGCCAAGTCCATCGCGCGCGCTATGGGCCGGCCGTACGTTCGCATTTCGCTGGGCGGCGCCCGCGACGAGGCGGACATCCGCGGCCACCGGCGCACGTACGTCGGCGCCATGCCCGGCCGGATCATCCAGGGCATGAAGCAGGCGGGCGCCAAGAACCCGGTGTTCCTGCTCGACGAGCTCGACAAGCTTGGCGTCTCGTTCCAGGGAGACCCGGCGGCGGCGTTACTCGAGGTGCTCGATCCGGCGCAGAACGATTCGTTCACGGATCACTACCTGGGAGTGCCCTTCGACCTGTCGGAAGTGTTGTTCGTCGCGACCGCGAACTTTCCGCAGAGCATCCCCGGCCCGCTGCTCGACCGGCTGGAGACCGTGACCTTCGCGGGCTACACCGAGCGTGAAAAGCTGGAGATCGCGAAGCGCTATTTGGTCCCGCGGCAGGTGCGTGAGAACGGCCTCACGCTGGAGCAGCTCACGGTCACGGACGCTGCGCTCGGCGAGATCATCACGAGCTACACGCGTGAGGCGGGCGTCCGCCAGCTGGAGCGGGAGATCGGGAAGCTCGGGCGCAAGGTCGCGCGCCAAATCGCCGGCGGCGAGCTCGAGCGCGTCACGGTCGACGCCAAGGACGTTGACGACCTGCTCGGGCGCCCCAAGGTCCATCCGGAGCACAAGGAGGGCGAGGACCAGGTCGGCGTCGCCACGGGCATGTACTATACGCCGGTCGGCGGGGATATCATGTTCGTCGAGGCGAGCGTGATGCGCGGCAAGGGCGAGCTCGTGCTCACGGGCCAGCTGGGCGACGTCATGAAGGAGTCGGCCCGGGCTGCGCTCACCTACGCGAAGTCCCACGCCGATCAGCTCGGGATTCAGGAGGAGGCCTTCGCCGGCACCGACGTCCATATCCACGTCCCCGCAGGCGCCATCCCCAAGGACGGCCCATCGGCGGGCGTGACCATGGCGACGGCGCTGGTGTCGGCGCTGTCCCGCCGGCCGGTGCGCCACGACCTCGCCATGACCGGTGAGATCACCCTACGGGGCCGGGTCCTGCCGATCGGCGGCGTAAAGGAAAAGGTGCTCGGCGCGGTGCGGGCGGGCATCCACACCATCGTGCTGCCGAAGGAGAACGGCCCCGACCTGGAGGATCTTCCAGAGGACGTCCGCTCGTCACTCGACGTGCACCTCGTGGAAGATCTGGACGAAGTCCTGACATTGGCGCTGCGCGGCGCGCGCTTCGAGGCCGGTCACCTCGTGTTCGACGGCGAAGCACCGGTCGAGCCAAGCCTGCTCGCGAGGCACAACTAAGGCCCCCCGGGGGCTTGTTCGGTTTTTGTCACGGCCGGAACCCGCCCAACCCTTTCCCCGTAAGACCTGTCTAACCGTCCGACCAGGCCACGGGGGATCCCGTCATGCCGGCTGCCGTCCTGCTCGCGATCGTCCTGCAAACCGCCACACCACCTTCCGCCGCCGGTGGTGTCGCCGCGCCCCAACCCGCCAGCACCACTCGGGCAACCGCCGTGCGAGCGGCCGTCCCCGTGGTGATCGACGGCCGGGACGACGATGAAGTCTGGCGCATCGCCCAGCCGATCACCCAGTTCCGGGAGTTCCAACCGAAAGAGGACGGGGATCCCCGCTTTCCGACCGAAGCCCGGGTCGCCTACGACGACCGCTACTTCTACGTCTTTATCCGGGCCTTCGACCCGCATCCGGACAGCATTCTGAAGCTGCTTGCGCGGCGGGACGTGCGCGCCGCCACCGATCAGCTCAAAATCATGGTGGACTCGTACCACGACCGCCGCTCCGGCTTCGAGTTCGCCGTGAACCCGGCCGGCGTGAAGCGTGACTACGCGATGTACAACGACGCGCAGGAGGACGACGCCTGGGACGCGGTCTGGGACGTCGGCACGCAGGTCGACTCGCTCGGGTGGACCGCCGAGTTCCGGATTCCGCTCTCGCAGCTACGCTACGTCCCCCGCGCCGTGAACACCTTCGGGTTCGCGGTGTGGCGTGACATCCAGCGCTACTCCGAGCGGGTCAGCTGGCCGCTGTACCGAAACTCCCAGGCGGGAATCTCGTCGCAGCTGGGCGAGCTCACCGGCCTCGAGGGGCTGCCGTCGCCGCGCCGGCCCGAGATTGCGCCCTACGTGGTGACGAAGAACGTGTCGGTGCCGACCGGCACCAGGTTCGACCGCTCCCAGAAGGTGACGGGCGGCGCCGACTTGAAGTACGGGCTCACGCCGAGTCTCACGCTCGATGCCACGATCAACCCCGATTTCGGGCAGGTCGAAGCGGATCCGGCGGTCCTCAACCTGACCGCGTTCGAGACATTCTTTCAGGAACGGCGCCCCTTCTTCGTCCAGGGGGCGGGAATCTTTCGGTTCGACGTGAATTGCAGCGCCGTGAACGACTGCAACACCGGCGAGGGCCTGTTCTACTCGCGGCGGATCGGGCGCGCCCCGCAGCTGGACTACGGCGACCCCAACCCCCCCACCGCCACGACGATCGATGGCGCGGCGAAGCTGACGGGACGCCTTCCCGGCGGCCAAACGGTGGGCGTGCTGGACGCGGTGACTGGGCGCGAGGTCGGTTCGCTGGACCGCACCATGGAGCCGACCACCAACTATGCGGCAGTGCGGGCCCAACAGGACTTCCGGAACGGCGAGAGCGGCATCGGCGCCATGGGGACGGCGGTGAACCGCGACCTCGACCAGTGGACCGAAGGCTTGTTACACCGTAGCGCCTACGTGGGGGCCGTCGACTTCCGGCACCGCTTTTTCGGCCGCCGCTACCAGATCTCGGGATCGTTGGACCTGAGCCGCGTCGCCGGGACGCCGTCCGCGATCGCCGCCACCCAGCAAGATCCGGTGCACTACTATCAGCGGCCCGGCGCCGGGGTCTCCTACGACTCGACCCGGACCTCGCTCGCGGGCGACGCCGAAGAGCTCAAGTTCGGAAAAGTCGGTGGTGGTATCACGCGGTTCGAGACCAGCTACCAGCGCCGCTCTCAGGGCTTCGAGGTGAACGACCTCGGCTTCCTGTTGCAGGCGGACCAGCAGAGCTGGAACACGTGGTTCGCGTTTCAGTCCCGGCACCCCAGCTCGTTTTATCAGACCGCGTTCTGGAACTTCAACTGGTGGCAATTCTGGACGGCTGCGGGCACCGCCGTCGAGCGCGCCGCCAACACCAACGTGCACGCTCAGCTCAACAACCGGTGGTGGGTGCACGGCGGCGTGACGGCGGGCCAGCTCGGCGCCACCTTCTGTGATCGCGACTGCACTCGCGGCGGGCCGGCCGTGCGCGTCGATCCCTACCTGTCGGCCTGGGGGGAGGTGGACGGGGATGAACGTCCCGCGTTCACGCCGTACGTGTGGTTCAACTACCGGCGCGGTGACGTGGGACGGTCCGAGCGGTTCAACGGCAACGTCCAGGTCGCGTTTCGCATCGCATCCCAGTTCAGAACGTCCCTGACCTTGAGCGCCACGCACAACGTGAAGGACGTCCAGCCGCACGGCGTCATCACCGACCCGACCCCGCCGTTCGCGACGCACTACACGTTCGCTCATCTGAATCAGAAGGAGGTGTCGCTCACCGGCCGGGTCGACTACACGCTGTCGACCACCCTCACCCTCCAATTGTATGCGCAGCCGTTCGTCAGTAAGGGCACGTTCTCAGATGTGCGCGAGCTCGCCGATCCCAACGCCGCCGCCTTTGACGATCGTTACCAGCCGTACCCGGCCGCCTCCGACGGGTTCAACAAGAAGGCATTCAACTCGACCGCCGTGCTGCGCTGGGAGTACCGACCCGGCTCCGCTCTGTTCCTCGTCTGGACGCAGGGACGGCAACATCGCGACGGCGCCGAAGGGCCGCGCTCCATGGGCGGCGACTTCCGTGACCTCTTCGACCTGCATCCGGAGAACACGTTCCTCGTGAAAGCATCCTACTGGATCAACTGGTAGGGCATCAGTGCGCCGCCACGCCATCCAGCACCAGCCTCACCGCAGCCTCTTTCCAGCGCTCGCGGAGCGCCGGCTCGTCGGCGCCGAGCGGGGCCGCGCTCATCGCGATGAGCGACTCGAGACCGAGATAGGCCACCATGAGCACGAGCGCCTGGGCGGCCGCAAGATGTGGGTCGAGATCGTCCCGCACCTGCCCGCGCCCCTGGCCCTCGGCGAGGAGCACGACCAGCCGCTTGATCGCGGGCGCGAAGGGGCGCGCGTCGGAGCGGCCGGCCTGGGTGAGTAACGTCACGAGGTCAGGGTGCGCAGCGAGGAAGTCGAATTGCGCGCCGAGTGCCAGGCGGATCCGGTCCAGCGGGCGCTCGCCCCCGGTCGGCGGGCCGGCCAGTGCCTGTTCGAGCTCAGCCGCACCACGCGCGAGCACGGCGGTGAACAAGCCACGCTTGGAGTGGAAATAGTAAAAGAGCAACTGCTTGTTCACTCCCGCCCGACGCGCGATCTGTTCGACTCGCGCCCCGTCGAAACCGCGGCGCGAGAACTCCTCGCGGGCCGCGGCGATGATCCGCAATGCACTGGAATTGCTGAGCTTAGGCTTCATGTGATGATTCCTCAACCGGCCGGTTGAGAAATATAGGCGACTACCGCGCGAGCGCCAGATCCGCGGGGATCCGTGGCAGGCCGTCCCTCAGGAACGCGATGAAGAGGTGGTTCACTTCGTCTGGCGCCTCCTCCTGGACCGAGTGGCCAGCGTGCGGCACGCTGAGGAAGGCGGAGCGGGTGATTCCGCCCGCGAGGGCACGGCCCAGTCCCAGAGGCGCCCAGCGGTCCTCTTCCCCCCACAGCACCAGAGTCGGAGCCGCGATGCGATCGAGCCGGCCGCCGAGATCGTCGAAGCGGAACTGCCGGAGCGCACCCCGGAGAGCCCGTCCGTAGTCGGGCAGCGCGACAGGGGCGTAATACTGATCCACGTCGGCCTCGGTCACCTTGCGAGGATCGAAATACGTGGACTTGAGGAGACGGGCGGTGAGGCCTCGCCCGCGGAACGCGAGTACTGCCGGTCCGAGCACTGGCCACCGGACCAGCCGGAACAGAAGCGGCTCGCGGGTGCCCAGCCCGGCCGAGCCAACCAGTACGAGCCCCCGCACCCGTTGTGGATGCTCGATCGCGACCTCCGCGGCAATCGCGCCGCCCATAGAGTGCCCGACGAGCACAGCATCCGGGAGACCGAGCGAGTCCATGAAGGCGATCGCGAGGCGAGCATAGGCGGCGTTGTCGTAGGGGGCCGGTGGCTTGTCGGACAGACCGAATCCGCGGTTGTCGAACGCGATCACCCGAAAGCCCGCCGCGGCCACGGCTCCGAGGTTGTTGCGCCAGGCGTACATCGAGGCGCCGAGGCCGTGTAGAAAGACGACTGGGGCGCCGCGCCCAGCGTCGATGTAGCGGATCCTCGTCCCCTCGACCCGGAGGTAGCGGGCGGTAAACTGAGTCCCGGTGGGAAACAGCTGAGCCTCCGGCAGGGCGGCGGCCCGGCATGCGCCGACGGCGCAAAGGAGCAGCAGAAGCAGGCGCCTCACGCGGGGCCCCGGATCCACGCGCGGGCCAGGGCGGCGACCGCCGGGTGCGAACTCCACATCCCTGCGGCTGTTTCGCCGCTCCCCGCCACGACCAGCGTTTGCACGTCGTCGATCAGCAGCACGATGGGTGCGTCCGCCGACACGGTCCCGCTGAGGATTGGGCTCGCTTCTGCGGGCACGTCCCCCGCGACCCGCAGCTCGAGTGCCGCGCGTTCCTTGGCGCGGCGCCAGGCAGGCAGCGTAGGGCGAAGCAGCTCGGCCGAGAGCACGCCCTCCACGCGTCGTTCGGCCCGGGCGACGACCTGGATGATCAGGTTGGCAACGGCCCGCCCGCCCGTGACGCTCCGGGTTTCCGGCTCGGCGGGACCAGCGGCGTCGCGCAGGGACCGGCTGAGGCGGTCGAGGGCCTCGCCCTGCTGTGCCGCCAGCTGGACGATCAGTGCCGCAGGGTCCGTCGCCCGATAGCGGGCGGGACGCCCCGGCAGCCGCAGCGCCGCGGTGCGGCCTACCAGACCCTCCAGGGCACCGTAGGTGTTGGCGCGCGCCACCCGCGTGGCATGGGCGACCGCGTAGCCCGTCGAGGGACCGAGCCTGAGAAGCGCGGCGTACGCCTCGGACTCAGTGGCCGTGAACCCGAAAGGCGTGAGATCGATCTCGATGGGCATGTGCGTAGTAGTAATTACTACTACGTAAAGAGGTCTCCATAAGCAATGGGAAACCTAGAGGATTTCGACCGGAATCCCCAGCAACCGTGCGATGAGCCCGAGCCGGAACGTTGCGTCTGTTTGCCGTTGCGCCGGGCTCTTCCCCGGGCCCTCGAGCGGAAAGTAGTGAGCCGTGAGGGGGCTCGTCGCCTTAGGCATCGCGCGCAGGCTCTTTGGGCTCCAGATCCCCCGATCGTCGCACTCATTGAACAGCCGCGCCAGCACGCGGCTGGCGCTCGGGATTTGGCGTACGAGACCGAGTCGAGCCAGAAGCTCGATCCAGTAGAGCGCGAGCGGGACGTCGGTGATGTGGCCTTGGGCGTCGGATCGCAGGGGGTCGCCGAGGATCTCGAATAGCGGCTTCAGGAGCTTCTTGCCAGCGAGGATGAAAAACGCCCGTCGTGGCGCGGGCGAGGAGAAGTAGTGCCCCAGCCGCTCGATGAAGCCGACCCGATCCCGCTGTACGGAGGGCAGGAATGCGAGCATCTCCACGGCG
>Ga0134064_10000189_pt1 | contig 9916 bp, 10 predicted proteins | sample 15_taG_7_FD_94472 | JGI IMG/M metagenome (GOLD analysis project Ga0134064, IMG submission 94472) | Grasslands soil microbial communities from the Angelo Coastal Reserve, California, USA - 15_D_Wat_20cm_2_0_1 metaG | ecosystem: Environmental > Terrestrial > Soil > Grasslands ...
CTGCGCCGCGCGCTCGGGGCGCCATTCACGATCTCCAGATCTTGCCAGCCGAACGCGATCGCCCGCGCCCACTCCACGGGCTCGCCCCCCAACTGCCAGCGACCGTCGTCGAGCCGCTCGACCGTCCGCCGGACCGCCCGGCGCGTCGGGGAGGTCCCGTCGGCACGGACGAGGTCGCCCGTGAGCGAAGCTGCCGGGGAGCCCCAGCGCGGGATTTCCGCAATCCGCGGCGTCCGGAACGACCGTCCGGTCACGAGCAGACCAAGGGCCTCGAGGAGGTTCGTTTTCCCTTGGCCGTTAGGGCCGCTGAGGACGTTCAGGCGGGGTCCAGGAGCCAGCGAGAGGGTGCGGTAATTACGGAAATCAGCGGCTTCCACAAATCCGATCTGCACCCTCGTAAACTCCTATTTTAAAAGGCGAAAATGCCTTCTAGATCCGCATAGGCATTATAACACAGCAGTATCCCTCATCCTCGACGCTTTTAATCACGCCGGGGCTCAAGGAATCCTTCAACTCGAGGACGATCTGGTCCCGCTCCACCGCCGCGACTGCGTCCAGGAGGTAGCGTGAGTTGAACCCGATCACGAGCTCTTCGCCGCTGTACGCGACCTCTAGCCCCTCCTCCGCCTCCCCCAGATCCTGGCTCGACGCCGTGAGCCGCAGCGAGGCGGGAGCCAGCGAGAGCTTGACGGGCTTATTCCGCTCTTCGGCCATGACCGCCACGCGTCGCACCGCCGCCGCGAACGCCGGGCGGGAGACGACGAGCCGGCCCGGGTGCGCCTTTGGGACGACCGCCTCGTAATTCGGAAATTGCCCCTCGATCAGACGCGCAGTCATCACGAAGTTCGGCATCTGGAGCACGAACTGATTCTCCGTGATCGCAACCTGAACATCCTCGCCCGCGCCCAACACCCGCATGATCTCGATGACGGCCTTGCGGGGCACGATGCCGGTCATGCCCCCAACGCCTCGGCCCAGACTCCGCTTCGACACGGCGAGCCGATGGCCATCGGTCGCGACCATCTGGACGTCCTTCCCCTGGAGGACGAAGAGGATGCCATTGAGGGCGTAGCGCGTCTCGTCGTGGGAGACTGCGAAGCTCGTCTGGAGCAACATCTCTCGCAGCGTCTTCCCGTCGAGACTCACCCACGACGCCGGCGACGCCGGGACGACCGGTGGAAAGTCGTCGGGCGACAGCCCGACGAGCTTGTAGGTGGCGCCGGCACACCGAAGGCTCACGCTGGCGGTGTCCGTCACTCGGAGACTGACCGCTGCAGTCGGGAGCTCCTTCACGATCTCCGCGAGCTTCCGGGCCGAGACCGTGATGGCCCCCTTGGACGCGACCTTCGCGGGGATCGCGACACGTGCTCCGACCTCGAGGTCGGTCGCGGTCACACGCACCGCCTCGCCATCGGTCTCGAGGAGCACGTTCGCAAGAATCGGAAGCGTCTGACGGGGCTCCACGATGTTCTGCACCATCTGCAGGCCCTTGACAAACGCATCACGGTCGATCACGACTTCCATGCAGTTCTCCATTGTTGGTAAGAAGAGAACAACAATATCGTAGCCGTAGAAACTCGTAGTCCGTGTGGATCGGGTGGGTGAGGCGGAAAGGCGGCTTGCCGCAGGCGGTTCTGCGCACGGCCCGCGGGGATAAGTGTGTGGACGGCGCCGGGAGACGCGTGGATCACAGGGTGACGCTCTGGATAAGCCCGTCGATCGTCTTGCGCAGTTTGGGATCTTCCTGGAGCAGCACCTGCACCTTATCCACGGCGTGCAGCACCGTGGTGTGATCCTTGCCACCGAAGGCGCGCCCCACCTCGGACAGGGACGCGTGGGTGAGCTGGCGCGCCAGGTACATGGCGATCTGCCGGGGGAATGCGATGGCCTTCGTCCGATTCTTCGCCTTGAGATCGGAGAGCCGAATGCCGAAGAAGTCGCAAACCTTCCGCTGGATCTGGTCGATCGTGATGAGCTTCTCTTCCTCGCCCCAGAGCTCGCCGAGCACCTCTTGCGCGAGGTCGACGGTCATCTCGCGTCCCGTGAGAGCGCAGAAGGCGATCATGCGAGTCAGCGATCCCTCGAGCTCGCGGATGTTCGATTTGATGCGGCTCGCGATCAGGTAGGCCACGTCGTCGGTCAGGCGAACGCGCTCGAGCGCCGCCTTCTTCTTGAGAATCGCGACGCGCGTCTCGAAGTCCGGTGGCTGAATGTCGGCGATGAGCCCCCACTCGAATCGCGAGCGGAGCCGCTCCTCGATCTCCGGGATCTCTTTGGGCGAACAGTCGCTCGAGACGATGATCTGCTTGCGCGACTCGTAGAGGTCGTTGAACGTGTGGAAGAACTCCTCCTGGGTCCGCTCCTTGCCCGAGATGAACTGGATGTCGTCGATCAGGAGAAGATCGATCGTGCGATAGCGCGCTCGGAACTCGGCGGTGCGATCGTAGCGGATCGCATTGATCAGCTCGTTCGTGAACCGCTCGGACGAGATGTAGACGACCGCCATGCCGGGGAACAGGCGCACGCTCTGGTGGCCGACCGCGTGCAGCAGATGCGTCTTGCCGAGACCCACGCCGCCGTAGATGAAGAGCGGGTTGTACGCTCGCGACGGCAGGTCGGCCACTGCCTGACACGCCGCCTGGGCGAACTGGTTCGAGGAGCCGACGACGAGGGCGTCAAACGTATAGCGCGGGTTCAGCCCTTCCGCCGTGCCCGCCCCGCCGCCGCGCGGCGGCGTCACCACGGGCGCCGCCTCGGTTGCCGCGGCCTCGTCCACGACGATGGTCACGCGCGGGTGGCCACCCACGACTTCCTGCGCGGCGTGTTGCAGCGCGTCCAGGTGATGCTGCGTGAGCCAGTCGCGGGAAAACGGATTCGGCGCGCCGATTCGCAGGTGGTCGCCCTCGACGGCCAGGAGTCGGCACGGGCGGATCCAACTGTCGAAGACGGTCGGGGCGAGTTTTCGGGACAAGGACTCGAGGAGCTGGGCCCAAAGGCTATCCAACACAGGCGGAGACCTCACTTACGCACAGAGTTATCCACAGGTGTGGATAGCTCGGAGCGCTCAGCCGACCCGGACATCTGCGCCGAGGCACGCGCGCATCGGGGCAAAACACCTCACACGCGATCAAGTCGCTCAGTGGATTGGCGGACTCTAGCACGCGCGCGAAGCAGGTCGCAAGAGGGATCGCGTGTTGACTCGCTCAGGGGCGATGTCTACACTGGGTCGGTTCGACGATCGAAGGGGGGATCAGCGCTCGTGAAGCGGACCTTTCAGCCGAATGTGCGTCGACGCAAAAAAACCCATGGTTTCCGCGAGCGGATGAAAACCAAGGGCGGGCGGAAGGTGTTGAAACGGCGGCGAGCCAAGGGGCGCAAACGGCTGACCGTCTGACGGGGCGCTTCCCTCGACACGAGCGGCTGACGACCGGCGCCGACTTTCAGGCGATCTTCCAGCGGGGCAAACGCATTGACCGGCCGTCCATGATCATCCTCTGGCGCGAGAGCGTCGACGCGCGCCGTGTGGGGTTCGCCGTGAGCCGCCAGGTCCGGCGCGCGGCGGCGAAGAACCGGGTGCGGCGCCGGCTGCGGGAAGCGTATCGGGCGACGCGCGAGGCCGCGCCTGCGCGGACGACGCTGGTGGTGATCGGAAAGTCGTCGGCGCTGAGTGAGCCCTTCGCGATGCTCGTGAAGGAGTTGCGCGGCGCGCTCGCGGCGATTCCGGGAGCCCGCGCGTGACGCGCGTCGTGCTCGCCGCGCTCACCTTCTATCAACGCGTCGTCTCGCCGCTCCTGCCGCGGTCGTGCCGGTTCGCGCCGACGTGCTCGGAGTACGCGCGGCTCGCCCTCCTCGAGCACGGAGTGGTGTATGGCGGCTGGCTCGCGCTCAGACGCGTGCTGCGGTGTCATCCATTCCATCCCGGCGGCTACGACCCGCCGCCAGTCCGCCAGGGGCGGGTGTGACGATGGAAAAGCGCGCGATCATCGCCGCCGTCCTCATGGCAGCGCTCCTCCTGGTCTACCAGATGTTCTTCTTCCCGACGTCCCAGGAAGCGCCAGCGCCGAAGGCGCCCGCGCAGACGGCGCCGGCGACTCCCCTGCCCGCCCCGCCGCCTCCGGTTCCTGCGGCGGCCGCCACGCCGCGGCCGCCCGGGCCGCGGCCCCCCCAGCGGCTCGCCGTCGTGGAGACGCCGCTGTACGACGCCGTGGTGTCGAGCGAGGGGGCAAAGCTGCAGGCGTTCGTCCTGAAGTACCGGGGAGAGAAGCCGATGGTCATCGTCGGCGACCTCGGCCCGGCCGGATTGCTGATCTCCGCCGACGCCAGCCGCCCCCCCGACGTCGTCCCGATGGCGTTCAGCACCGAGCGAATCGCGGTGGGCGCGGAGCGTCCGACGCAGGACCTGGTCCTGACGGGTGAGCTGGACGGACTCCGCGTTCGTCAGCGCCTCACGTTCCGAGCCGACGACTTCGCCATCGACGTGTCCCTACGCGTGGAGAACGTCACCCGCGCTCCGCGCACGATCACCCTCGCTCTGCCATGGCTTACCCGGGAGGCGTGGCACGCGACGCCGGAAAAGTTCCAGGGTCAGCACCCGACGGAGATCGTCTGGTCGCCGAACGGCCACGTCGAGCGCGTCGAAGACCTGACCGCCGTCGGCGAGCGGATCAGCGACGGCGAATGGATTGCCCTGGGGAGCGTCTGGTACGTCGAGGCGCTCATCCCCCAGACGCCGGGCTTCAAGCTCGTGGCCACCAGCGAGGGGAAGCTGCCCGAGGCGAAAAACGGCGACAAGGCGCCCGCGGGCCGCGCGAGCATCGCCCTCCGCGCGACGCCAACGATCCCGCCGGGCCAGGCGTGGGAGGGTGGCGCGCTCATCTACGCCGGGCCGAAGGAGTACGAGCGGCTCCGGGCGCACGGGCTCCAGGAGACGATCAACTTCGGCGGCTTCCCGCTGCCGCGCCGCTGGGGCGGCCTGCCGATGGAATGGCTCGGGGTGCCGATTCTGTTCTTGATGAACTGGGTCTACAAGTACGTCGGTAACTACGGTGTCGCGATCATCCTGTTAACCGTGCTCACGCGCGTCCTCTTCTACCCGCTGACGGTCAAGAGCATGCGGTCGATGAAGGCGATGCAGGCCTTGCAGCCTCAAGTCAACGCGCTCCGCAACAAGCACAAGAGCGACCCGCAGCGGCTGCAGAAGGAGACGCTCGAGCTCTACCGGAAATACAACGTGAATCCGATGGGCGGATGCCTGCCGATGGTCGCCCAGGTTCCGATCTTCTACGGCCTCTACCTGGCGCTGTCGCTCGCCGTGGAGCTGCAGAACGCGAAGTTCCTCTGCCTCGGGCGATTCTTCGGGGTCGACCTGTGGATCTGTGACCTCGCGGCCCACGATCCGACGTACGTTTTACCGGTCCTGATGGGTGTCACGATGTTCATCCAGCAGAAGATGTCGCCGACCTCGGGCGATCCCCGCCAGGCGAAGATGATGCTCGTCATGCCGTTCGTCTTCACGTTCATGTTCCTGAATCTGCCGTCGGGGCTCGTACTCTACTGGACGGTGTCGAACATCCTCCAGATCACCCAGCAACGGTTGATGAACCGCCCAGCGCGTGCGCGCGCCGGGCGGGAGGCCAAGGACGCCGGCCGGGCCTGATCCGGCGCCTCACGCCTGCCTCCGATCGGTGGCCGATCCTCTTACGCGTCTGGCCGAAGGCGCCCACGGCATTCTCCGCCGCTCGCTGACATCTCTTGAGCTCGACCTATTCGACAAATATCTGAAATTATTACTGAAATGGCAAAAATCTCAGAGGCTCATCGGCTCAGCGGAGCCCCACTGGATCGTCGACAAGCTGTTGCTCGATAGCTTGCTCTTTCTCGAGGTGCTGCCCCGCCCGCTTCGTACCCTGCTCGATCTCGGCTCGGGTGCCGGCCTTCCCGGGATTCCGCTCAAGATCGTCCTGGGTGAGGTCGAGCTCGTTCTCGTCGAATCGCGCCAGAAGCGCGTTTCGTTCCTCTCGAGCGCAATACGAGAGCTTGGGCTCGAGCATGCGCGCGTCCTCGCCCGACGGGTCGAGGACGCCATAGAGGAGCTTCAGAGTGGATTCGACGCCGTCGTCATGCGCTGCGCCGGCGACCCTGGGGCTCTCATGACGGTCGCTGCCCGGCTGGTCGTCAGACCGGGTGGCGTCGTCGTCGCCTCCGGTCCGCCGAGGCCCCGGCCGTTGCCCATCGGCGAGTGGATAACAGTCGAAGCCGGCAGAGGACGACCACTTCGGAGGTTCGCGGTCTTCCGAAATTCTTGACCCCGACGGCACGCTCCCTTGACAATGTTCTTCGTGGAACACCACGCGTGGGCACGTCATGTGATTGGTAATGTTGTACGTGGAACGCTCCAATAGCTAGGATCCTCGCGGTCGTCAATCAGAAAGGCGGCGTTGGGAAGACGACCACCGCCGTCAACCTCGCGGCCGGCTTCGCCCTTGCCGAGCGCCCTACCCTCCTGGTGGATCTGGACCCTCAGGGCAACGCCACGACAGGACTGGGTGTTCAAAAGTCCGGACTCTATCCCACCGTCTATCACGTCATCCTCGGCAACGAGGCCACCGAGAAGGCTGTTCGCGAGACCGGGCTGGCGCACCTACGACTGCTCCCGTCCGACATCGACCTCGTCGGTGCCGAGATCGAGCTGGTGTCCGTTGACCAGCGCGAGTATCGCTTGAGAGTCGCACTCGAGCCCGTGGCCCAGGCCTACGACTTCGTGATCGTCGACTGTCCCCCGTCGCTTGGCCTGCTGACGATCAACGCACTCGCGGCCGCCGACCGGGTCCTCGTGCCCCTGCAGTGCGAGTTCTACGCGCTTGAGGGACTCACCCATCTCCTCAAAACCATCAGGCTCGTCCGCGAGCGCTTGAATCCACGCCTCTCGGTCGAGGGCATCGTGCTCACGATGTTCGACGGACGGACGAGCCTGGCTCTCCAGATCCGCGATGAGGTGCACCGCTACTTCCCGGGCGAGATCTTCGACACGGTGATTCCGCGCAACGTGCGGCTCTCAGAGGCCCCGAGCTACGGGAAGCCCGTAATGCTGCATGATCTGCGATCGAGCGGCTCCGTCGCATATCTCGAACTCACGGGGGAGGTCCTCAAGCATGAATAGGCGAGGGCTCGGCCGCGGCCTTGGCGCTCTCCTTTCGGCCACGCCGGCTGCAGACGACGTTCTGATCGAGATCCCAGTCGACCAGATCGAGGCGAACCCGGCACAGCCGAGAAAATCATTTAGTCCCGAAGCCTTAGAAGAGCTCGTCACGTCGATCAGAGCGTCGGGGGTGATCCAGCCGGTCATCGTCCGGCACCGAGGGCCTGGCTATCAGCTCATCGCGGGTGAACGCCGCTGGCGCGCCGCGCGACAGGCGGGACTAGAGCGCATCCCGGCGATCGTCCGCGACGCCACCGACGCCGAGAGCCTTGAGCTCGCGCTCGTCGAGAATCTGCTCCGAGAAGACCTGAACCCGATCGACGAGGCCGAGGCCTACGAGAAGCTACTCGGCCAGTTCGGCTGGACACAGGAAGAGCTCGCCGGGCGGATCGGCCGCGACCGCAGCTCGATCGCGAACTCGCTCCGCCTGCTGCGACTGCCGGAGGAGATCCAGGCGGATCTGCGCGGAGGGCGCCTCACGATGGGGCACGCGCGAGCGCTTCTCGCGCTGACGAACCCGGCGGATCAGCTCAGGCTGCGTGACGACATTCTCGCGCACGCGTGGTCCGTCAGGGCGACGGAGGACTCGATTCGCGCCCTCGAGGAGGCGGCCCGCCCGCGCGGCGCCGCGCCGCGCACAGGGCGTCGGCGTTCCCCCGAGCTGGCCGCGCTCGAAGCCGGGCTCCAGCGAGCGCTGATGACCCGCGTACGGATCGTCGGCAGCGAGCGCAAGGGCAAGATCGAGGTCGTCTACGCGACAGGGGAAGAGCTCGACCGGCTGACCGAGCTGCTCGGCGCGAGACACTGAGTCGGAGAGCGTCTACACTCTGGGGCATGGCCGAGCGAATCGTCGTCGGGATGAGCGGGGGTGTCGACTCCTCCGTCGCCGCCGCGCTACTCGTCGAGCAGGGCGGGGACGTTGTCGGCGTCACCCTGCGCGTCTGGCCTTGGTCGGAGCCCGCCGAGCCGACGAAGCGCTTCGGGAGCTGCTGTGGGACGGACTCGTCGGACGATGCACGGCACGTCGCCCGCGCCCTCGGGATCCCCTACTACCTCCTCAACATCGAGAGGGAGTTCGATCACGCCGTCGTCGGTCCATTCGCCGACGCGTACCGACGGGGTGAGACCCCGGTCCCGTGCCTCGCCTGCAACAGTGAGTTGAAATTCGGCTCGCTCCTGCGACGCGCCAGAGCCTGGGAGGCGGCGGCCGTCGCGACGGGCCATTACGCGCGCGTGACCCGCGACGCGGCGACGGGACGCTACCTGCTCCTGCGCGCCGTGGACCCGCGGAAGGATCAGACCGACTTCCTCTGGCCGCTCACGCAGACGCAGCTCGCCGCGGCGCGGTTTCCCGTCGGCGACCTGACGAAGGACGAGGTGCGCGCTCACGCGCGGCGCCTCGGGCTGGTGACGGCGGACAAACCCGAGAGCCAGGAAATCTGCTTCGTCCCGGACGACGACTACCGTGGCTTCCTGCGCCGCCGTGAGCCCGGTGTGTTCCGCCCCGGCCCCATCGTCGACCGCCAGGGCAGGGTGCTCGGGATGCACGGCGGCGTCGCCGGCTACACCATCGGGCAGAAGAAGGGGCTCGGCCTCGCGGTAGGGCGGTCGCTCTACGTCGTCGACCTCGATCCCGAGCGAGCCACCGTCGTGGTCGGCGGCTCGGCCGATCTGGAGCGTGACCGGCTCGTGGCGCGCGCGGTGAACTTTATCTCGTGCTCTCCGCCGAGCGCCGCGATGCGCGTCGAGGCGAAGATCCGCCACAGCCACGCGCCCGCGCCGGCCACGGTGCGCATGGTCGACGCGGACACGGCCGAGGTCGTGTTCGACGAGCCGCAGCGGGCCATCGCGCCGGGGCAGTCGGTGGTCTGGTACCGGGGCGAGTGCGTGGTCGGCGGCGGCGTGATCGCGCGGTAGCTTGTCCGCCGGCGATTGACACCGAGCGGGTCGCGTGATAGTTTTCACAAACCTTCGCGAGCAGCACGAGACCAGGGAGAGCCTCCTTATGTGTCGGCGTGAGCGCAACTGGACGGGCGCGATCGTGTGCGCCGGCGCCCTGCTCCTCGCGGGATGGGCGTTCCAGGGACCCGGTGTCGCCTGGGCGGCGGAAGGCGGACACGAAGGCGGCCTCGTCAGCCTCGACAGGTCGCTGATCGTCCAGGTCGTCAACTTCCTCATCCTGCTCGTCATCCTGCAACGGCTCCTCTACAAGCCCTTCCTCGCGAAGATGCAGGAGCGGACCGCCGCCATCCAGAAGTCGCTCGAGGAGGCGCAGGCCGCGCGCGCCGAGGCCGCGCGTCAGCAGGAGGAGAACGAGGCGCGCCTGCGCGCCGCCCACGCCGAGGCGGCCGCGATCCGCGCCCAGGCCCTGAAGGAGGCCGCGGAGGAGCAAAAGCGCCTCGTCGGCGCGGCCCGCGCGGAGTCGCAGCGGCTGATCGACAGCGCGCGCGCGCAGCTGGAGGCGGACGTCCGGCGCGCGCGCGACGAGCTGCGGCGCGAGGTCGCGGAGCTCGCCACCCTGGTGGCCGAGAAGCTCGTGCGCAAGAGCCTACGGGACGAGGATCACCGGCGCCTCCTCGCCGAGGCGATCGCAAAGGTCGGCGACTAGGTGGCCGTGGCAGAGCGCGTCGACCGCTCCTACGCGAAGGCGTTGTTCGCGCTCGCGCAGGAGCGCGGCCAGGCCGACACGGTCCTGCGCGAGCTCGCCGCCGCGGCGGA
>Ga0134064_10000192_pt1 | contig 9822 bp, 10 predicted proteins | sample 15_taG_7_FD_94472 | JGI IMG/M metagenome (GOLD analysis project Ga0134064, IMG submission 94472) | Grasslands soil microbial communities from the Angelo Coastal Reserve, California, USA - 15_D_Wat_20cm_2_0_1 metaG | ecosystem: Environmental > Terrestrial > Soil > Grasslands ...
CATGAGCTGGTCGGCGTCACCCGTCCCCCAGCCCCAAGGCTCATAGATGGTCCACAGCGGCATATGGGCAAAGACCACGATAGGGGTGCTGTCCGAGCGTCCCTTCAAGTCGGCCGCCACCCAGGCGAGCTGGTCAGTGCCCAGCGTGCCGAGGCCACCGGACTTGAATTGCAACACATTGATGAGCGCCACGAAGTGCACGCCCGAGTGGTCAAAGCTGTAATAACCCTTGTTGTTGGAGACTTTCCCGAATCGGTTGAAGTATTCCGTGACCGTCGCATCGGTGGTGTCGTGCTCGCCCGGAACCGTGTGCAGCTCAGTGGTACGCAGACGCGAGAGTATCTGCTGCGCCAGATCAAATTCCGCGGGCTTGGATAGGTGGGTAATGTCGCCGGTATGGATGATGAGCGCCGGCTGCTCGGGCATCCCGTTCACGAGATCAATGGTCTGCGTGAGGGTCCCGTCGACATCGGGATTGGCGTCCTTACTGAAGCCGATGTGCGTGTCGCTGATCTGCACGAACAGCGGTTTTCCCAGCCGGGCTGCACCCTGTTTATCAGCAGCCGCCACCGCGAGCTCGATCGGCGTGAAGACGCCGCCTGTCAAGGCGAAGAGGGTACCGACCCCGCCATAGGCCATGCATTTGAGCGCGTTGCGACGCGATTGCAGCAATTGATCATCCGACACGGCCGTCTCCTTCGGTGGTTCAGGAGAGAGAACCTCCGATCGGACGGTTTTATTCCCGGCTGCAGTTCAACTTTCTAGTATCGAGCGTCCCGGGCGCCCGGACCCTGCAACAGCCGCACGAGTGGAGCGACCCTTGGGTTGCCGAGAGTGCCGCCAGCCGTGCCTTTCAGCCCGATCACCTTAATCTCGAATGCCTGGGCAATACTGTCCCGCACCTACACATGGGCATCATTCTGCGGTACCGTTCAGCCCCGCGGTGGGCCCTCCTATCTGGACAATGTCGCGCGAGAACATGCCTCACAGGTCAATGAAAGATGATGAGTGTGAAAGTCTGGCGCAGGTGTTCCGAGACAGCATCGCAAATGCTGCCTGACCACGCGCTGGAGTGGACGTGCGGGGCTGAATGACGTGAGCATCCACAGGATGGTTTCTGTGTTATTGCCTCGCACCGATCGATCACCGCTCGACGCTCAGCGACATCGTTGGGCGTCATGAGAGTCCTTGCGATTTCTGGGAGCCTGAGGGCTTCTTCAATCAACTCCGCACTTCTGCGTGCTGCCGCGCGCTTGGCACCGCCAGAAGTGCAAATGAGTCTCCTCTGCGGCGCTGGCGAGTTGCCACTCTTCAATCCCGACCTGGAGCTGTTGTTGCCCTCAGCGGTCGTTGCGTTGCACGCTCGGATCCTCGCGGCTGACGCGCTGCTCATTGCGAGCCCCGAGTACGCCCACGGGGTGACGGGCACCGTCAAGAACATCCTCGATTGGTTGGTAAGCTTCGAGCCGTTCGTCTACAAACCTGTCGCTGTACTGACGCATCGCCGCGCGCGCATCACGCGGACTCGGCACTACGTGAGACGCTCAAGACAATGTCGGCTGTCATTGTTGAGGCCGCTTCAGTCAGCATCCCGCTGCTTGGCGCCAATCTCACAGAGAATGACATGGTGGAATCACAACTAGTCTCTCACGCGATTAGTGCTTCCCTTTCCGCGCTCTTCCAGGCGGTCGTACTGCAACAGTCCGAACAGAGTCCGACGTTCCCCGTAGCCTAGCTCCGAGATGACGCCCAACGCCTGCATCGAGCGGACCCTCTCAGGCCTGCGGCCTCTGCGGGCGGCTCATCTCAAACGTTAGATGGCGCCAACCCATCAGTCCATCGAAGTTCTTCAGACCCAGCGATGACTAGTCCTACTTTTTTCCATGTCGACGTTTTCGCCACAAGCCCGATGACCGGGAATGGTCTCACCGTGTTTTTGGACACTGCGAACTGGTCCGCGTCTGTAATGCAGGGCCTAACGCGGGAGATGAGGCAATTCGAATCCATCTTCCTCTCCGAGGTCTCGCCTTCTGGAGCTGCTGCCCGGGTATTCACCGTGGATGAGGAACTTCCGTTCGCTGGACATCCTGTCCTTGGGGCCGCTGCTGTTCTTCATCGCACTCAGGCGCCCCAGTCAGACGCATGCACTTGGACACTGAGGCTTCCTTACGGCCCAGTGCCAGTAAGGACGCGCAAACAGAACGATCACTACTTGTGCGAAATGAATCAAGGCATTCCCATACTCGGATGCGGTATTGCGGCAGAGCTACTCAGTCCCATCTTGAAGCGGCTCGGTCTGGGCGAAACTGATACTGTCAGCGGAATTCAAGCGCAGGTGATCTCAACTGGCCTGCCGTACCTCATCCTTCCTGTCCTTCCGTCCGCTCTGCCGCGGGCGCGAATCAACGGAACCGATCTCGAGCTCCTGCTGGGCGGCGTTGGCGCAAAGTTTGTCTTGGTTCTTGATGTCGACGGACGGGAGGCACGAACTTGGGACAACCTGGGGCAGGTGGAAGACGTGGCTACCGGCAGTGCGGCCGGCCCCGCCGCTGCTTATCTTCTGCAATACGGCTTGGCCGATGCAAATTTACCCATTGAAATCTCCCAAGGTCGGTTTGCTGGTCGTCCAAGCAAGATCGTCGTGATTCAGGACAAAGTTGGGAATCTCCTGGTGAGCGGAGAGGTGTGGTCCGTTAGTCATGGGATTCTCGACATGCAGCCGGTCTGAGCCGGCCGCGAGTTGGCTATCTAACACCTCCATCAACCGGATGGCCTCCGGCCGCCGGTTATGTCGAACGTTAGACGGCGCAACTCACGTGGAGCCTCTTTACAGGATCGTTGGGACGCGACCCGGGGATCTTCCATTGCTGCCGGCGATCGAGAGAGCGGCTGCCGCTCTTCTCACCGGCCACGCCCCAGGGTCTGTTCTAAGCGAGACCACAAGTGAGGAGGAGTCTCGAGAGGCGCAAGCCGCAGGGCGGCTCTTCGTTGCGCTGGCAGGCGATGAGTGAAGACGAGCGACTACTAAGGAGAACCGGACGGTTGTGCCGCCGTCCGGTTCTCCCAGAGCCCTCTTGTTCACATCGTAGTTGCGGTCGGCCGAATAGCCTTTAGCGGTCCGTGAAAAAGAAGTAGTCGGCCGTGTAAGGCACAAACGCTTGATTACCGACGTTTGTCACCGAGCTACAACCCGCCGACGGTGCGAGTCCTCCAGAGGTGCTCAGCCGCTGGATGAATGTGGTGCGCGTCAGGGTGTCGCCACCAGTGGGTCCCTCTTCGGACCCCACCACGGTCAACTTGAGCCAGGCAATGGCACCCGGCGCGACAAAATTGGGGTCGGAGGATGAATCACCCAGCGGGTTCGAGGGCGAAGGCCCCTGCACCTTGGCCCAGACGGTGCTCGCGTCCCGGGAGTGCTGCCAGGTGGCGCGAATCGTGCCACCCTCAACCGGGTTGGGGCTGAAGTAGTGGGTAATGACTTCCTTATCGGCGTTGTTGAACAGGGTAGCCTGCGGCGTGAAGAGGGTGAATTTGAAGCCGGTGCCTGAGGGCAGGCAGATGTAGTTCTGGGTACCGACGGCGTGACCCACGAGAAATGCCGTGTTCCCCAGTGGCAGTTGAATGTTGGCGGGTACCGGTGGCGGTGTAATCGTGACTTCGCCGCCCTGGACGGATTGCGCCAGCGACGCCGTGCAAGCCACGGCGAGAGCAGTGGCGCACGCGATGGGTAGGATGCGACGCATGATCTGAATCTCCGATGCATTGCAGTTCTTCATACGATTTTCCTTTCGCGCCTTGTGCGCGGGTTGTGGGGCTGACATTCGAATCTCCGTGAAGTAGCCGGGATATGCTTGCCGGAAGGATCTCACTCGAGGATCTCCGCTTAGTTGCCGCCCGGGCCACGCGGGTTCAATGGCCGGCGCCCCAGACGGATCGCGGTCAACCAAGCCAGCGCTTGGCGGCGTCTCGGTGCACTGGAACAGCGGCTTGGCGCGCGGCTCTTTGAACGGAGTCGGACCGGCTACGCACCAACGCCAGCGGGGAGGAAGCGATCGGCCGTAGCCGAGCGCGTGGCGCTGCAGCTCGACGACCTCGGGCGACGGCTAAAGGGCCAAGATGTTCGCGGAGTGGCTCATAATGCCGGGGTCGAGGGTTCGAGTCCCTCCCTTTCCACCAACACTTTTCAAAGACTTGCACATCACGCTACCAACCTTAGAACGGTTCTCGCGTGAATTCCGCGTGAGTCTGCTATCCGATTCACCGCCGCAACGAGATCGCCGATCTCCGAATACGCGCAGGCGTCGAGGTCATGTCGGGTAACTCGTGAGCAGCGCGGCCACTGACCGGGCCAGATTCTCGAGTGCGGCTTCGTTCGGCAACGTGACGGTGAGCCGCGGCCGGCCCTGCTCGTCACGCTCCAGACACTCATCGAGACGAGCCTTGAGCTCGCTTGCCTTTTGCGCCGCGCCGTTCGTCGGCTCCCGCCGCGGAATCATCTCGCCTAGTAATGTGAACGCCGCGCTAAGGAGCTGGCCGCCGGCCTCCGCCACACGCGAGCGACGCGCGAGGCGCTCCGCCTCTTGCTGCTGCCGCTGCTTCTCCGTCTCGTCCACCGCGGCGTGGGGTTTCGCGCCAAGCAGCACTTCCAGGCGCTGCTTCAACTCCTCAATGCCGGATGCGAGCGCGACCTCCTTCACATCGGATTCCATATCGAGCGCGGCGAGAGCCAGGTCGTGCTTGGCCGACAGCGTCGCTAGCAGCTTCTCCTCTATCGTCCCTTCCGTCACGAGTAGGTAGACCTGCACCGGGTTTTTCTGTCCCATCCGATGAGCGCGCGCGATGCGCTGTTCCAGCACAGCAGGATTCCACGGCAGGTCGACGTTGATGACGGTATTCGCTGCCTGGAGGTTGAGCCCCGTCGAACCCGCGTTCGTTGTCAGGAACAACCGGCAGCCCGGATCACGTTGAAACTGGTGTACCAACTGCTGGCGCTTCTTCTGCGGGACGGATCCGTCCAGCCGCACGTAGTCGAGTTTGAACCGCTTGATCTGCCGCTCGATCAAAGTGAGCATCGTCGTCCATTCGGAGAAGAGAACGATTTTGCGCGCTTCCTCGGCAGCGAGCTCTTCGAACAACTCCTCGAGTCTCTCGAGCTTGCTGGAGAAACCGGGCGCGCGCTTGTCCACGAGATAAGTGCTGTCCGCGTTCATGCGCGCGAGCAGCAGCGCCTTCTGCAGGCGCAGCAGGTCCATTTCTGAGATATATGCCTTGCGGACGATCGAGCTGACGATGCGCATCTGTGCCTGATCGGTGTCGAGCTGCTCGGCGGTGGGCGGAATGCGCACGATCTCGGTCGTGCGCGGCGGCAGATCTTTCATTACGGCGCTTCGCGTCCGACGCAGCAGCACCGGCTTCAGGTTCTCGCGCAGCAGGTCGAGATCCTTGTAGCCGATAACCTTACCTTTCTCATCCGTTACGCGGTGGCGATTGAAGAACCGGAACGCCGGGCCGAGTCGCCGGTCGTCGACGAACTCCACGACGGAGAAGAGATCGTCGAGCCGATTTTCGAGCGGAGTGCCGGAGAGCACGAGCGCAAATGGCGAGCGCAGGCTCTTCATGGTCTGGGTCGTCTTCGCCTCCCAGTTCTTGATACGTTGGCCCTCGTCCAGAACGATCAGGTCCCACCTTGCGCGCTCGATTGCCAGGATGTCACGCAGCACCTGCTCGTAGTTGCAGATGGTGAAGAAGCACTCGCTTTCGTACTGAGCGGGGCGCTGCTTGGCACCGCCCAGCACGATCTGACAGTCGCGTTCCGAAAAGCGCAAAATCTCGCTGCGCCACTGGGATTTGACCGACGCGGGGCACACGATCAGGACTTTGCGGATGACCGCCTCCCGCGCGAGCAACTCGGCCATGCCGATACCTTGAATGGTCTTGCCGAGTCCCATGTCATCGGCGAGGATTGCGCGCCCGGCAGCTGCCGCGAAGGCGATACCGTCCAGTTGGTACGGCAGCAGCTCCACTTTCAGCAGCGCCTTGCGCAGCGGGTGCACTTTCGGATTGCGCCGGATGTCGGCAACCGTGGCGGCGATGCGCTGCTGCAAGAGCCGGGTCTGAATGTACTCTTCGGCATCGGGATAGACCGTCACGGCGAGACCGTGCGCCTCAAGTCGCCGGATGCGCTTGAGCAGGTCTGTAAGATCGGTGATGGGCCTGTCCCGGATCGGGCGCACGATTGCACCAGCATTCTCATTGAGGCGATTCGGCAGCAGCAGGCGCAGCTCGAGCGTCGTACCGTAGGAGACGTGCACGGCAATGTCGCGCTGCAGGTACGGCCTGCTGCGCACCGAGTCGGGGAAGCGGCGGCGGACTTTCTCGAGCGTGTGGAGGATGTGCTTGCAGGTGCCAAGGGTGTTCTTGCGGAAATCCGGGCACGAGCAGTACGACTCACCCGGCCGCCATCCCCGCAGCGCGACACGATAGGACTTGCCGGAAGCGGCGTTCGTGACCGTGTAATCCGTCCAGATCTCTCGCGGGGCCAGGGAGGTGAGACGCATCTTCTCCGTGCGAGCGCGCTCCTCACGCTCCGCGAGGGCCCGGGCCACCAGCGGCTCCTCACTCAAACTCTCGACAGGCTCGCGCTCGGGCGGCGCGTCGGCCAGGCCGAGCGCCAGCTTCTCTTCGAGGATCAGCGAGAAAGCGGCACCAGCATGCTCGCACGGCACGTCGCAGGCGCTGCAGCGCCATTCGAGGCGGTCGCGTGCAGCCGGACTCTGGGCTAGCGTTACGGTGGCAGAGTCCACGGCGAGGCGAAAGCGATCCCGCTCGAATTCGACCTGAGTGGTGATGTCGATGTCGTACTTGCCGCCGGCGGCGATGAGACGGTCACCTTCGGCACCCAGGAGTTTCGTAACCCTGGCGAAAGTCAGTCGCGACAGCGTGTCGAACAGTGTTAGCTCGGCCCTTGGCTTGGTCAACATGAGACTTTGGGACATCATGCAGCGTTCACTGCGTAGCAGGGATAAATTCCATCTGGCACCCGACGGTTTCCACCGCGGAGACCCGGCTCGGATCGATTATCTTCACTTCGGACTCCCCTGCGAAGAAGGTCGTCATCCGCAGGTTGCTGAGCGGGGTAATTTCCGCGCCCCAATGACTGGGTCCAGGGAATACGACTGCTGCGCCGCGCGCCAAAGATCATTGCCAAAGCCGGCGGACTCAATGTCGAGCCCGGCCTGCGTCGCCATCGCGTCGCCCAGCCACGTTCCATGACGCAGCCCCTCTGTCTCGCTGCGCTTGACGCGATCGTGAATGGTGTTGAAGGACAGGACCGAATCCGACAGCATGTCCGCCTGGACACCCAGGTATTTTCGCCAGATCTCGCGATTCGCAGGAGAAAGCTCGTCCGGATGGAATTGCAGGCAACGGAAAGCCGTACTCTCCGCAATGCCCCGATACAGCACGACCTGTCCGCGTTCGATATTGGGTTGGTCCTGATGAGAGATCCATTGATAACTGCCGTGCTGAATCAGCACAGAGCCCGCTGTACCGTATAGTTTTCGGACATGGTGATAGGCGGCCATCGGCGCCTTGACTTCGACGTCCGAGAACACCCCAAGCTGAGAGTATTGTGGCAGCGCGGCTCCATTCCGTCTGCGGATGTCGCCCCAGAAGTCGAAGAGAAAACGCGCGCTGCTCTTGAGGGCACTGCCGAAGTAACGGTGCTCGCGCAGATTGATTCTCGGGTCGAAAATTCCAGGGAGGATCCAGCTGTATTGGAAAAAGTAGTCTCTCGCCGGCGGTTCTTCCGGGGTATAGGCCAAGGGGCCTTGCGCGGCCAGCCAGGGAACGAGGCGTTCCGAGCCGAAGACCGTGGAGGTGGAAAATCGCGAGAGTGTGGCCATGCCGGAGATTCACCCCGGGCCCAGCAATTCGATGGCGCTGCGCGTTTCCGGACTCAAACTGGAGAATTCTTGTTCCGTCAGCAATCCGTCCGAGCGAATCCGGGCCAGCATCGTCAGTGCACACGAGCGCTTTGGGTCATTGAAGATTCTCGCCATATCGAGGTAGCGCTGGTGAGTGCTCTGGGCGCTGTTGTGCGTCACACGTTCGATCTCGGCAAGTACGCGTTCACAGTAGCGTTCGAGCGCGAGCGGGTGCACGCGCCTCAGCACCTTCCAGTCGGCTTCCGCAATGGTGCGTGGCACGACGCTGACTCATTCATCGTCGAAGCCGAGCGCGAATGATACGGCCGCGCCTGCGTCTTTCATTTTTCGCGCGGTCAGTCGGGCAATGCGAGCGCCAATATTGCTTTTCGGCACGGTTTGGAGATTGTCGAAGTTTGCCGCACAGGTATTCGGCAAGCCATCGTCTTCCGTCAAGACGACCTCCGTTGGGACACTACGAATCGTAGAGGTGATAGGTGCGACGGTGACCGAGTTCAGCACGGCGATGGCGGAATCACGCGTGAGAATCAGCACCGGCCGTTTCTTATCAGGTGCCTTGAACGTGTACCAGCAGACATCGCCCCGATTCACGATGTACCCCAGTCCTGTTCGCTGAGCCAAGCGTCAAACTCGCCTGGCGCGACTGGCTTTCGCGCGTAGCCCTCAACGTGACGGATCTCGTCCTCGCGAATTCGCTGTCGCCGGATCTCTGCCTCGAGTGCGTCGCGAATGAACGCCGATCGGGTAGTCTTTCGAGCCCGGCTCAGCTTGTCGACAAGCTTCAGGAGCCGCTCGTCGATGGTCATCTGGATCGTCTTCACAGCTGTGGATTCCGATGTGGGCATTGATCCACATCGTATACCACATCAGGGTGAGCGCAGGGTCGGTGCGTACGGCTTAGTGACCGCACTCGTGACGCCAATTCATGCGGGAGATTTGCGGGAGTCGGTCATGCTCCGTTGTGCTTCGTGGTGCCAATTGCAACGGGCGCCCCTTGGCAAGTGGTTGAATTTACTCATAATGCCGGGGTCGAGGGTTCGAGTCCCTCCCTTTCCACCAATAGAATCAGGGGTGATACCGAGCGGCACCGAAAGATGGTGTCCGCCGTAAGCGCACCGTAAGCGCAAGAATCGCCCCTTCTTTCGCTTTTGATCGGGAAAACCAGGCGTTTTCGACTGCGCTTATAAGCGTAAGTCAAAATGCACCCGAGGTCTCGAGACCATACTGCCTGCGCTGGCACACTTTGGCGATCACCTAACGCCCGCCGTATCTGCTTGTGCCGTGCTTGCCGTCGGTCATTGGAACAAGCAATGTCCGAGGACTACTTGGGCCGTCGCGCCGCCCGCCGATTCGCGGGCACACCTCTTTGGTGCCTCGTCATGGGCTTCGTGGTGTCGGCTGCCTCAAACAATTGCCGAAACCCGTGTGCCAACAGTTCGACGGCCTTCCCCAAGGCGCCGAGTTGCGCAACCCGGACTATCGCGACGGATCGGTGCAGTTCAAACGATGGGGGATGCAATACTTTCACGGGATCGATTGAATGATTCCTGGCAATAAAGCGAGCGGGTAGCAGCCCGACACCATAACCGGACTGAACGAACGCCAGCTGCATATGCATGTTGTGGATTTCAGCCGCAATCATTGGGGTGAAGCCGGCACGCTCCATCCGATCGATGAGGCTCGCCCGAAGAAAGCACCCGGGCGGATTGAGCACCCAGGGAGCTCGGCCCAAACTCTTCCAAGCACCGTCAACGTTGCCTGCGGCGCCTTGAACGATCTCCATGCGGTCGCTAGCGATGATATTCGTCAGAAGAGGTGGAGGCGCGGTTTTACCTTCGGGCAAAAGCACGGCTGCAACGTCGAGTTCACCCGCGAG